>Ga0123519_10006679_pt1 | contig 18040 bp, 16 predicted proteins | sample YelNatPaOPRAMG02_FD_87396 | JGI IMG/M metagenome (GOLD analysis project Ga0123519, IMG submission 87396) | Hot spring microbial communities from Yellowstone National Park - Yellowstone National Park OP-RAMG-02 (version 2) | ecosystem: Environmental > Aquatic > Thermal springs > Hot (42-90C) ... | reverse complement strand
GCCGAGGGATTGGGCAACAAAGCCATCGCCCAACGGCTGGGCATCAGCGAACACACGGTGAAATTCCATATTAACGCCATTTTGGGGAAAGTGGGCGCGCAAAGTCGCACAGAGGCCGTTGTCCGCGCCATGCGCCTGGGCCTGGTGAGTGTGTAAAGCCATCTGGAGGTCTGCAGTCAGGGGCAGCCCATGCACTATGGAGAGGGAGCGAAGCCGGTCTCTATCAAATAGGCAACGAGCAAGGCAAAACTGTTGTTCACAGAGTGTAGTATGATGCCTGGATAGATCGAGCCGGTGACACTATACAGGAGGGTGAGTACCAGGCCGAAGAACGAAAGTGGAATGAATGTATCGAGGTTGAGATGAGCAGCGCCGAAAAGCCCGGCGCTCAGGATCATCCCGGCGGTGATACCGAAGCGTCGCGCCAGGCCGGGAAAGATGAACCCCCGGAAGAAGGTCTCCTCAACAAGTGGCACGAGTAACGAACCAACCACAAGAGCAAGGGCCAGGCCCGTCAAACCGCCGCCGAAAAGCGGCAGAATGGGCGTGGCTTGCACCTGGCGCCCTGTGCTCACCATCACCACGATACTGTACGATACGTTGAAGCCGAGAGCAACAATGAAAGCGATGGCCGCCGAACCACAGCCCATGCCAATGCGGAATGGGCGCAAACCCAAGCTGTTGATGCCAACTCTGTACTTACGCAGCCCACACAGCCATACTGACACCACAAAGGCCAAGTTCTGCAGAACTGCCTGGCCCACGGTGATGCTGACCCGCAGCAAGGCTGTGGGCACACCTTTGAGTTGCAAGAACTTCGCGGCAGCCAGAAGGGCAAACGCCCCAACAGTGATCACCATGAGTGAGAACGCCATGGCCTTGACAACGTCTCCCATATCCCATGGCGACGTGGCGGGATAACCAGGTTCTGCATCGCGCGCTGTCAATGCATGCTCCTCATGACGAGCACCAACCATCCACTGTCGCGGCTGGCGGGTTGCTCATGCCGCATGGCGCTCTGCCGGTCGTCCACCTCTACCGGTAGTATTCCAGTCCCATCGCGTGTTTGGCCAGATGCAGGGTCTCACGGGCCTCAGCCTGCGCTCGTTTGCTTCCCTCGCGGATGATCTCCTCAACCAGCCCTGGCCTTGACTCATACTGGGCACGCCGCTCACGGATAGGAGCCAAAAACTCGTTCAAGCAGGCTGCCAGCTTCCTCTTGACCTCAACATCACCGATCGTGCCCTTACGGTAGCGTTCCTTCATCTCCTCGACATCGGCTTTGTTCGGGTTAAAGGCATCATGATAGATGAAGACCGGGTTGCCTTCCACATGGCCTGGATCGGTCGGATGAATGCGGGTTGGATCGGTGTACATCGACATCACAGCTTTGGTTACTGCCTTTTCGTCATCCGACAGGTTGATGACATTGCCCAGGCTCTTGGACATCTTTGCCTTGCCGTCAAGGCCAACCAAAGTGGGAACTTCGCCGATCAGGGTATCGGGAACAGGGAAAACGTTACCGTAGAGGCCGTTGAAGCGAACAGCGATTTCGCGTGTGACCTCGACGTGCGATGCCTGATCCTTGCCCACGGGCACGATGCTGGCCCGCACCATGAGAATGTCGGCCGCTTGGAGCACCGGATATGACAGCAGACCCAGCGATGCAGCCTCAGCATGCATTTCGCGCACCTTATCTTTGAGTGTTGGTACGCGCTGCAAACGCGGAACGGTAACCAGCATCGAGAACAGAAGCATCAGCTCACAGACCTCAGGCACTAGCGATTGCAGGTAGATCGTGCTTCGTTCGGGATCAATGCCCACGGCCAGGTAGTCCAATACCAAATCATTGATGCTTTGTTTGACATCGCCGATACGATCATAGTGCGTCGTCAACATGTGATAGTCGGCAACCAGGAAAAAGCAATCGTATTCGTCCTGCAGGCGCAGGCGATTCTTGAGGGACCCCACATAGTGACCAAGATGCAATTTGCCGGTAGGCCGGTCGCCAGTCAAGAGTCGCTTCTTCGTTGTCATCCATTATCCTCCACTACTGTAAAACTAACATAGGCGTAGCCCATGGGTGGTAATGCCGACGATGCGCATGTCGGCCAGATCATCTACCGTTGGGCTACGACGGAACTACCATCGTCCGGAATAGTCCAGAATCAGGTCTCCGTCTGCGGGCGCAACAGGCACACCAAACTCGACACTCTTGTGCGCACGCAATGTGGGATTGTTGTACCATACACGCACGGCGCTGTCAATGCCGTAGCTCCAGACAAGGCTGCGGTTCACCATGTCCGGCAAGTCCACATAGTAAAACCGCGTCCCATCAGCAACCTGGGGATAGCGCGCCAGGGTTTCATCACGCACGCTCGCCGTCAGCCGGCTGGCCTGTCGCCAATCCTCCACTTTAACCATAATCTGCGGCAGGACGAAGGCGCCCCACAGGCAGGCTACGAGAGCCGCCAGACGTAGCCGGCGACCAGACATGCCTTGCACAACGCCGGCGCAGGCCAGCGCCACCCCCACCAGCATAACGGACATATAGCGGTCGCTCACATAGGCCGAAAAGAGGGCCGGCGGCACAATGGCCAGCACACTCCAAATCACGCCCCAGCGCGCCAGCAGCGTTTGCCTCAATACCCCCAGCGCAGCCAGGCATATGAGTCCCACTGTCAGAGCAACCACTGTGTAACCGATCAGCGGTGTCGTCTCCAACATATCCTTCAGGTTGAGCGGGACAGGCAGCACAATGTAACTGATGAAAACGGCAAGATGGGTAACCCCGCTCAGTCCCAGTCCATATGAGGCGCGCTGGTCGCCGCCGGGCAGGCTGCCGAACCCGCACAGCAAGCCCAAGAGGCCCACAATCACAGCCAGTCCGCTCCACACCACTACCATTCCCGGTGCCCATCGTCGTTGCAGCACATCGTACGCCACCAGGATGAGCGGCACAACAACAACGGTCGGGTTACTGATCATGGCCAGGATAACGGACAGCACGGCTGCAGCTATCCAGGGCAAACGGGACGTCTGTCGCCAGGTGACATAGCAGATGGCAGCCAACAGCGTAAACATGGTGCCTGCCGGCCAGGTGAGTGCAGCCAGCCACATAATTGCCTCGTGCTGGCGCGGGTGCAGGGCAAAGACCAGGGCGGCGACTAATGCAGCCGCATTCTCGCGCGCACTGGTGGCGCGTCGCACAAGCACAAATACCAGAAGCACGTTGATCGCATGGATGGCCAGCGGAAACAGTCGGTAGAACACCGGCTGCAGCCCGCCGATAATGCCCGCCAGCCAGAAAACCAGAACGACGGCCGGCCAGCCGACACGGGTGCACGATCCCTGAAGGTGGGGCAGGATGTCTGCCGGTCCCCGCATCTGACCGGCCAGCTCCAGATAACGGAAGTCGTCGGCAACGAAGTAGAAACTCAGGCCACCGGCATAGACAAGCACAGCCATGCCAACAATGCAGGCCAACACCAGAGCAGCCATCCGCTGTGCACGCACGAACCCGTCTCTCCTGGTTATTCGACGTTGATACTATGCAAACATTCGTCAGATACCCGATGCCTGCGCCGGCGTCGGGTATCTGACGACACCGCGTCTCAGATACTGACGACCGGCAGCTCCTTCAATGCCTCGGTGACCTTCTCGGCGGGATAGGCATAATCCTGCAGCTTGCCTTGCAGATATGCATCGTAGGCAGCTAGATCGAAGTGGCCATGCCCGCTCAGATTGAACAGGATCACCTGGGTTCGCCCCTCGACCTTGCAGCGTAGAGCCTCATCAATCGCCGCCTTGATGGCATGGGCCGATTCGGGTGCCGGCAGTATCCCTTCACTGCGGGCAAACTGCACGGCCGCGGCGAACACCGGATTCTGGTGATAGGCAACGGCCTCGATGACTTTGAGGTCGTAGAGCAGGCTTACCAGCGGCGCCATGCCATGATAGCGCAGGCCACCGGCATGGATGCCGGCCGGAACAAAAGTGTGTCCCAGGGTGAACATTTTGGTAATGGGCGCCATCTTTGCCGTGTCACCGTAATCGAAGGCATAGAGGCCACGCGTCAGGCTGGGGCATGCCTCTGGCTCGACAGCCACAAAGCGCGTGTTCTTCCCTCCGTGCAGCTTCTCGCGCACAAAGGGGAAGGCCAGCCCGGAAAAGTTGCTGCCGCCGCCGACGCAGCCAATGACGACATCGGGATACTCGCCGGCTTTCTCCATCTGCTTCATCGCTTCTTGGCCAATCACCGTCTGATGCATCAGGACATGATTGAGCACCGATCCCAGAGAGTACTTGGTGTCGTCGCGCGTCGCAGCATCCTCGACCGCTTCACTGATAGCAATTCCCAGGCTACCGTTCGACTCAGGGTCCTGGGCCAGGACGGCGCGGCCGGCATTGGTATCGGGACTTGGGCTTGGTACCACGGTCGCACCGAACGTCTCCATGAGGATGCGCCGGTAGGGCTTCTGGTTGTAGCTTACTCTAACCATGTAGACCTTGCATTCCAGGCCAAAGAAGTTGCAGGCCATTGAGAGGGCCGAGCCCCACTGCCCTGCACCGGTCTCGGTTGCGATACGCTTGACGCCCTCTTTCTTGTTATAGTAGGCCTGCGCCAGCGCCGTATTGGCCTTGTGGCTGCCTACCGGCGACAAACCTTCATACTTGTAGTAGATATGGGCTGGCGTGTCCAGAGCCTTTTCCAGTCGTCGAGCCCGGAACAACGGCGAGGGCCTGAACAGCCGATAGATATCGCGCACTTCATCCGGAATCTCGATGTAGCGCTCGGTGGAGACTTCTTGCTTGATCAGCTCCATTGGGAAAAGGGGAGCCAGGTCGGCAGGGCCCAAAGGCTTGCCGGTAATAGGGTGGAGGTAAGGTGCTGGTGGCACCGGCAGGTCGGGCAGGATGTTGTACCAACTGGTTGGGATCTCGTTTTCCTCGAGCAGGATCTTGATCGTGTCCATGTTCTCCTCCTTATCGAAAGTGGGGGCAGCACGTGTGCCCAAAATAAGAAAGCCCCTCGTCCTTGTCAAAAAAGGGACGAGGGGCTTTCATCTCGTGGTGCCACCCTATATTTCCGGACTGTCATAGTCCAGACTCTTTGGCAGGTACGGGATGCCTGCGCCGGCCTCCATGATACCTGGTGCCCTGATAACGGTGGCATCTCCGGCGACGTCTACTAGGCAGAAGCCGTTCGGATCGCGACTCCCAGGGCCATTCGCCGCCGGTGATGGCATCGGCTCGCACCAACCGCCGACTCTCTGTGCCGCGCCCGACGGGTACTTGTCCTGTTCGTCGTCTGTATGCTCTTCAATTGCCTGTGACTATAGCATAAAGGAACCAGAAAGTCAAGTTTTTTGATGAGCTTTTCGGTGTCCGGGCCATCTTCTCATTCATCTGCGCCGTGATACTCTCGTGCCTCAGCCTGCTCTTCCTCGATAAGCTTTTGGTGCACGAAGCGCAGATAAACCTTGACCACAGCCGCTATTGGCACGGCAATAAGCAGGCCGAGGATGCCTGCCAGATAGCTGCCGGCGGTGAGGGCAAAGAGCACCACCAGTGGATGTAGCTCCATCACCTTGCCGACCACATTTGGGATGACGAAGATGTCTTCGAGCTGGCGCAGGCTGAAATAGGCCAGGCCAACGGCAATGGCCAAAAGCGTGCTGCTGCCATTGAAGAGCGCTGTCGGTTGGGTTAGCGCCACACTTACTGCGATGCCCCCGGCCGTCCACGGGCCGATCACCGGGAAGATCTCGACCACACCGGTGATGATAGCCAGCAACAGGGAGTAACGTATCTGCAGGACAGTCAGAACAAGCCAGCTCGCCACGGTCATGATCAGGATCAAGAACACCTGACCGCGAATATAGCTCCCCAGCACACGCTCCGAGTCTCTGAGCAGTGGGATGATGTCGCGCCTCCAGCGTCGTGGTAGGAAGTTGACGATCGCCGGGCCGATCTTATCGAAGTCCAACAACAGATAGAAGGTGGAGATGAGGAATAGTAACAGAGGGACCACCGAGCCGACTGCACGGACGACAAAGGGCAGGGCCATGCGGCCAAGCCCCGACATGTTGTCCTGGATAGCCCGGCTGATCTCCGAGCGGAGATCATTAGGGTCAATGATAACACCGAAGATGTCAATACGCTGCGTACCGAGGATGTAATCCTGTATGTCACCGGCAATGCGGGGAATCGAGAAGATCAAATCGCGCAGTTCGCGCACGAGGATGAAGCGAATGGCGAAAAAGGTCAAAACCAGAGAGCCGAGCAAGACCAGGGTGAGCAGAACAACAATGAGAACACGCCGCACACGCAACCTACGCGCCATCCAGTCCACCACCGGATCGAGGATGTAAGCAACGATCATCGCCCAGATCAACGGCGACAGGATGGAACGAATCGTCCACAGGAAGATGAAGCCAATCCCGAGGACGACGATGAGCATCGCTCCCCGCGTCGTAATGTAGACTCTAAGTCGGGACATGTGTTGTTCTAGCCCTTGTGCACTTTACTTCCTGGCAATCTTCGGTTATAATGAAACCAGCAAACAATCAATCATGAGCAAACAAGAGGGAGGTATACGCCTGGAGTCGGTACAGCTTGCCCATCATGTCGTTAATGTCGTCTCCGACAAACAGGCCACCGATATCGTCCTTTTGGACATTCGTGGCCTGACAACCATAGCAGATTATTTCGTTGTTTGTAGCGCCAGCACCGATCGCCAGATCAAAGCGATAACAGACGCCCTGCTGGAAACGCTGGCCAAGGCCGGCGTCGAGCCACTGCACAGCGAGGGCATCGGCGAGTCGGGCTGGGTGCTGATGGACTACGGCGATGTCATTGTGCACATCTTCACCCCGGCTGAACGCGCCTACTACAGCCTTGAGCGGCTGTGGAGCGCTGCGACACCCGTTCTCCGTATCCAATAACCATGTCGTCCCCCTCTCGCCCTAATCCTTCAGGGCAAGAGGGGAGCAGCTACTCATAAATCCATGTATCTATATCGCGCGCATACTCCATAACCTCGTCGGGCCTGAACCATAGGGCGATCTCGCTCGCCGCAGTTTCCGGGCTGTCCGAGGCGTGAATCAGGTTACGCAGACCCATCAACGCCAGATCACCGCGAATCGTACCCGGCGCAGCCTCACTGGGACGCGTCGAGCCGACCATGGCCCGCACGGCCTTAATCGCATCATGCCCCTCGATGATCATGGCCACAACCGGACTGGACGAGATGTAGCTGACCAGGCTCTCATAGAAGAACTTGCCCTTGTGTATGGCATAATGCTGCTCGGCCAGATCACGTCGCACCTGTAGCATTTTCATGCCAGCGATGCGGAAGCCGCGCTTTTCAAAGCGTTGGGTAATCTCCCCCACCAGCCCCCTTTGCACACCATCGGGTTTAACAACGACGAGCGTACGCTCCATGCCTTGCATTCTCCTTATGTTTGCGTGTTGTATGCAGCGATAATAGCACAAAGCCTTTCTTGACGCAAGAAGCCGCGCACGTAATTGTTCACCGTTGGGGTAACAGCACTTTCGCTGGAATGCCCCCACCCTGCCCTACCACTTGACCCTCCCGCAGGTTCGGGCAACCTGCGGGAGGGTCCTGATGCCCCACCTCCTCCCTCCCCCGCGTGCGGGGGAGGGAGGGGCGACACGCCGGTTGCCCCTGCGGGTTTTTCGTCCCTTCCCACATGGCGGGAAGGGCAGCGATGAGCTACGCGCTGCGGTTATAGGAAACCTACCCCAGAAAGTGGCCCTTTTCGCGTCCAGACGGGAGAAGGATACAAGGATAAGCATACACCAGATAGGCTGCAACACGAAGTGATCCACAAAATCGAAATCGCTGACCCAGCGGAAAGTCCTTGACGTGCACACTCGACTGTGGTACATTGTGGCCACTGTCAAAGCTTTGCAGCTCAGGTGCCCACTTCCCGGATGGAGTGGGCGGAAACGGCGAAGCCGGTGACACTCATCTGCTGCCCATGGCAATGGGTGTAGTCCGGCGCTGTCCCGCAACTGTAACCTGGACGACGATGAACTTGGTCGCGTCATTCTGGAAGCCAGGACGCCCGCCTGAGTGGAGACCATGGACCTTCGCAGAAAGGGATGTGGTGTGGATGTAGCAAGTTATCGCTCTTCCTCGCTTTGCGCGAGGATTTCTCGCAACCTTGCCACTCCTTCCTCTGCCAGGGCCATCAACACCAGCCTTCGCGCCAGACGAAAGGAGGAGACAATGCGCACCATCGGTTCTGATCACCCCTTACCCGTTCCTGAGACGCCTGACTCTGTGCCCGCTGCATCCCCATCAGAGGCAAACCGCGCATCAACCGAAAAAGCTGCCGCCCGCGGCAGCAAGGGACGCCAACTGGCTATTCCTGCACCCGGACGATATCCCCGCTTCGACGAGGTTTTTGATGTTGCCGTTATCGCCGCGCTCCATAACCACATGGTCGCCGTTGTCTGTATGACCAACATGCTCTCCAATGAATGGCATCTCCGGCTGCTGGATCTGGGGATGCCCATACCGACGCTCAATGTGGTAGACTCCACCGCTGCCTGCCGAATCGAGTGGGCATCTTTCTTCAGCAGCCCGCAGTACGACATGGTTATCTTCCATGGCGCCTGCGCCGGACTCGAGGCCGGCATTCTCTCACCTGCCTATGTACAGGGGATGGTTGACGCTGTACCGATGGGGATGATCGTCGTGGCCTGAGCATGTGCACCACACATCCTCAGGCCTACGCTGTACATAACATAAAGAATGCCACAGCGGCGTCACAGCGACCGGTAGACCAGTCTCCCCTCAACGCTGCTGGCCAGATTCTGATGCGCACTCAAGTATTCTTCGAGGACATCACGGGCGGATGTGGTCACCACTGTCGGGCGCGTGATAGCCGCGAGCACCTCTTGAGGAACGCCGATCGTGCGCGCCGAGTTCTTGTAATGATAGTCCTGCAGACAAATGGTGTAGTGCTGATCGGTACGCACTGACTGGTCATTGATGGTCAGAGAGACCAACTCACGCCTTGCGTCATCATAGACTGCTTTGACTGCACGATTAACCTGAAAACACTCGCCTTCACCTGTTCGGTTGCTGGGATGCATAAACTTGGCGAAAATGCCGTGCAACTGGTCACCCGTGATGCTGCACTTGTACAGTGGCCCGTCATAGGCGTAGATCGTTCTGAGATTGCCGAGCGTCACCACCGGACCCAACTCTGTGCCACGGAGCGAGCCGCTGCCCAGAAGGACGACGTCGGCCTGAGAACGCTGGGCGAAAATATCGGCCACCAGGTTGCCCAAAGCCGTCTCTTCTTCGCGCCGGGGGTGCGTTAGCTTCTCGGCCAGCCGTGCAATCATCGTGTTATACTTACGGTCTACCTGCTGCTTATAGGAGTTGATGAACGTCTCCAGCTCCTGATCCGGTGCTGCCAGCGAGCTATCCACCGGAATCAGGTGCCAATTCCAGGCAATGATGCTGTTTGTATCGTCATCAACCTCAATGTCAAAGCTGCCAATCTGGTCTGTTCCCACGCCCGCCTGCGCGATGAGGATACCATTGACCTCGGCCGGTTTCTCAAGGATGGTGTGCGAGTGGCCGCCGATGATCATATCTACGCCCCATTCTGGTTTCAGCAAGGCAGCCAGCTCCTTGTCTGAATCAAAACCAATGTGAGTCAGCAACACCGTGAGATCAATGTCGGCATCACGATAGGCATTGCAGATACGCCCCACCTCTTCTGCCGCATCCTCCAGCGAGATAAACGTACCGATCTCGTCGGTTGCCAGCTTGTCCATGACCGTCTCTGTGACAATGCCGATGAACATGATATCGAACCCGGCTTTGCTGATCACGTGATATGGTCGCATCAAGCGCTTGTGGTACTGGCGGATGTAGAGATTGGCATTGACGATGGGGAAGTTAGCCATCTTCTCGAGAAAAAGTAGATGAGCCAGTCCATAATCCAGTTCATGATTGCCGATGGTGGCAACATCTGGGGCCAGGTAGTTCATGATCTCCATCGTCGAGACACCCTTGTATTCGGCGTCAATCATGGACCCCTGCACCATGTCGCCAGCAATGAGGAAGAGGACGTTCTCTTCCTGTCTACGCACCTGGTTGATGTAACCAGATAGCAGAGATAGCCCGCCGATGAGCCGCCCCTCGGCTCCGCGCATTTCGGCCAGGAAATCGCCGTGCATGTCGTTGGAATGCAGAATCGTGAACTTCTTTGTATTCATCTCGCGGTCCTTTCAACAGGATATGAGGTACGCGGCTATATTATTTTATTACTAGGATTTTGTCAATCGAACCTTGACTTTGCTGAGGAAATATGGGACAATATAGCTGGATTTCCCCCCAAAAAGTACTGCAAAGGCGTATCTTGTCTGGCCGCGTAGCGTTATAATGTTGTAGCGGCCCTCGGTGAGGGGCAGGGTACGCTCAATGTAGACAACATTGGGCTTCAGGACACCGGGAGAAGCTGTGCAGGGACAACAGGACGAGGTCGAACTCATCCAGCGCGCCAAGGCGTACGATCCTGATGCGCTTAGCACGATCTATGAGCGTTACTATCAGGGCATCTATCGTTACGTCTATTACCGCGTGGGTGATTCAGCACTGGCCGAAGACCTGACGGGCGACATCTTTGTCAAGATGTTGCACGGCATTGGATCGTACAATATCCAGGGCGTGCCGTTCTCGGCCTGGCTCTACCGCATCGCGCGCAACCGCATCATTGACCATTTGCGTCGCCAACCGGAGAAAGTTGATCTCTCGCTGGAGGAAGCCCGCGTCGAGACAATCGCCAGTGGCGAGGCCATGCTCGAAAACACGCTGCGCCGTGATGAATTGCTTAAAGCCGTGCAGGTGCTGACCGACGAGCAGCGCCAGGTTATCATCCTCAAGTTCATCGAAGACCTGGACAACGCCACCATCGCGGCTATCCTTCATAAGACAGAAGGAGCAGTCAAATCACTACAGCACCGGGCTCTTGACACCTTGCGCCACTACTTAGACAAGATGCAGTGAAGGCAGTCCCAACCAAGACCGTATCCCGGCACAACATGGTACGTTATAGAGGTCGCAGAGACATACATACATGAAAGCTGATATTGCAGCAATTCTGGATAGATGTATAGAAGAATTGCACCATGGCAAGACGATTGATGAATGCCTTGCCATGTATCCCGACGCGGCTGCAGATCTGGAGCCACTGCTCAGAGCGGTTGTTAGAATCCGCACCGCACCCAAAGTTCAGGTTCCAGATTCAGCTATGCGCGCCGGCAAAGTCCTCTTCCTGCAAGAGGCAGCCCGCTTGCGCGCCCAAAAGCAACAATTGCCCAACAAGCCCTGGCAACATCTCTCCTTCATTGCCAGCCCAACCTTCGTTCTGCCACGTTTGCGCCCGCTCTCTCTGGCACCGGTCATGAGCGTTGTTCTTGCCCTTGTGCTGATTCTGTGCACGGCAACAACGGCCATTGCATCCGCCCACAGCCTGCCCGATGAGCCGCTCTATGTCGTCAAGCTGGTCACCGAACAGGTGCAAATGGCGCTGACCAGCGACCCCACGGCTCGAGCCGACCTTGCCCTGGCCATTGCTGAGAAGCGCCTGAGCGAAATCTCTACCCTCACTCGGCTTGGGCGCAAGGTGGACGCCTCGTCAATCGAGCGTATGTCCAGCAACAGCCGCGCCGCGCTGACCACCATCGCCGGTGTCGAAGAGGACGCTATGCGTCCCCGGCTACAACGGTATCTCGATATTGTCTCACAGGAACAGGCTGTCCTCAGCCAGGTCGGCAGTGAACCGACCATCGGTCCGGTAATCTCGACCGCCCTTGCCGTGGCTCAGGAGAGCGAGAGGTTGGCTGAAACCGCCCTCAATGATCCATCTGTTCTCAAAGACTCACCACAGCGCAGCAGCCGCGCTCCTGCCGCTGCACCAAAGGAAACGCCCACACCCCTGCCGACGCCCGATCCACGTCACATGCGTACACCGGTGCCCACCCCAACATTGACCATACCGCCGGCACAGCCTACCGCAACCAGCACGCTACCGCCTTCACCTACCGCAACGGCAACATCTGTGCCACCCACATCAACCGTGCCGCCGACCCCATCGCCTACTGCAACATCACTGCCCCAGGTGCAGTTCAGCGGTATCATCGAAAGGATCGCCGATACAAAGTGGGTCGTTGGTGGCCGTACCGTGTACATCGGTGAGCAAACCATCATCAGCGGAGCCGGCCCACGGCCCGGTGTGCGCGCCGACGTTTTGGCCATCGTGCAGGCCGACCAGGTGCTCTTGGCAATCAACATCTACGTCTATCCCCCGAATGACCCACCAAAGAATCAAGTTTCCCTGCGGGGTATCATCTGGAGTGTCGATGCCAGCACATGGATCGTCGGCGGCCAGACCATCGCCGTCAGCGCAGCAACCGTCATCAATGGCAGCCCGGTCCCTGGGCACATTGCAAACGTGGTCGGATGGCGTGCCGCCGATGTTATCGCGGCTGCCACAATTACTGTCGGTGATCTCGCTCCTCAAGTCCAGTTCGAAGGAAGCATCACCAGCATGTCAGACCGCGTCTGGGTGGTCGGCGGAAGAACGCTCCTGCTCGTCAGTGGACTAACGACAATCGCCGGAGCCCAGCCGGCAGTGGGCGCACGTGCCACTGTCATTGCCTTGCAGGGGGATGATGGGACACTGCTCGCTTATCGGATCAACGTTCAGGCGATCGTCACCGAAGAGGAATTCGAGGGGTTCATCCAGAGAATTGATGAAAACGTCTGGACGATTAATGGCCGTCGCGTGGGCATTACGCCAGCGACACAGGTAGACGAAACGCTGGGTCGCGCCCAGGTTGGAGCACGCGTGCGGGTGCGCGGCATTCAGCAGGATGGTCGTATCGAGGCCACGTTGATCCGTGTCCTGGCGCCCAGCGGAGCGCTCCCGACCGCGGCACCGTCGCCAACGGCGGCACCATCACCCACGGCGACGGCCACGCCGACCACGGCTGTGCCGACATCCACTGTCCCTGTGCCGCCCACAGCGACTGCCCCACGCACGACGACCGTGGTCGCAGCGCCAACGCCTCTCATCCCACCCACTCCGGCCCCCTGGCCGTCAGTGGTTGTTCCACCAACGCCACAAAGATAGAGGTAACCACGCCCGCCAAGATGGTACGGTAACGGGGCACGCCTGTGTGCCCCGTTTTTCGTTCTGAGGCAAGTTCACCTGCTTCACTTTGTGGACGCCATACAGCTTCGGCGCACAAGTAAGCAGTGACAGTTCACCTTTACCCCACAAGCAAATGCATCGGCATGCCTATACCCTCCCGCAGGTTACCCAAACCTGCGGGAGGGTGTGTAGAACACCGCCGGCAATCCGTGTTCCGTGCCATCTGCTCCTGCATCCATGGTCAGCTCGCTCCGCTTTCCAACTTCCCTTACCCTAACCGTGAATAGTTGCACTCGCAGGTGCTCTAGCCAAACGGCGGCGAATGTGATAAACTTGCTCCAATCGCACATTGGAGGAACACATGCCCACGCCCACCCAATCCACAACCAACGAAATCAGCAACCTGGCGCATTTGTATGGCCAGCCAGTTGTCGTCAACGAGACGCTGCGCATTAGGTCAATGTTCGGCGCCCTAGACGAGCGCCCGGCGCGGGTTGCCGAAGTCGTTCCGGTCATCCGCCGACCCAATGGCCGTGTGCTCACCATGATCAAGAGCACATACCCGGTGGGGGCCTATCGCCTCCCTTCTGGAGGTATTCACAAGGGCGAGTCAATTCTCGATGCCCTGCTGCGTGAGACATATGAGGAAACCGGATTGACGGTCACCGTGCGCCGCTTCCTGGCCATCGTTCGTTATCAGGTGATCGTTGCCTCAGGGAGGACGGGGCGCTTCACATCGTATGTTTTCCTTGTAGATGGCGATGGGCCGGTGCAGCCACAGGACATGAACGAGCACATTGCCGACTTCCGCGAGGTAGACGTTGCAGAGCTGCGAACCATGGCCGAATCATTGCACAACCTGAGAACCAACGGTGAGAATGACTGGAACGACTGGGGGCGTTTTCGCGCCGTTGTCCACCGTGTGGTAGCCGACATTCTCGCGCCCACTCACTAAATCACTCGCACGTCTGTGGAGGTATAACCGTGTATCTGACCCGACACCTGACAACCGATGGCCCGCGTTGGGCAGCAAGCGGACGCTTTCTGCCTCTGTCCGTTAACCTGAGTGTTCTCCTGTCGTTGCCTCGAGGCGCCATGATGGCTCTGCTGACATCAGCAGCTGGTGGCCCCGACGCAGAGGGGCCACTGCTTCCACCCATTGACGGCCAGCAAGAAGTATGGGCGGCAGGCGTTACCTACATGCGCAGCCGCGATGCCCGCCAGGCCGAGTCCAAAGTCGGTGACATCTACCAGCGCGTCTACGAAGCCGAGCGCCCAGAGCTTTTCTTCAAAGCCATCGGCTGGCGTGTGCGAGGGCATGGCATGCCTATCCATGTGCGCGCCGATAGCAGATGGAATGTGCCGGAACCGGAAATGGTGATCGTTGCCAACCGCCAGGGTGAGATCGTGGGCTATTGCGCCGGCAACGACATGTCGTCGCGCGATATCGAGGGCGAGAATCCCCTCTATCTTCCTCAGGCCAAAGTCTACAACGGGTCCTGTGCCATGGGCCCCGGCATTCTTCTGGCCGATGGGAATGATCTGCACTCAATGCCGATCGAGCTTGTGATCATGAGAGGACAGACACTGGCATTCCAGGGGAATGCCCTCACATCGCAGATGAAACGGCAGCCTGAAGAGTTGGTCTCCTACCTCCACAAAGAGCTGGACTTCCCATATGGGATGATCCTAATGACCGGCACGTGCATCGTACCACCAGACAGTTTTTCCCTGCAGGCGGGCGATACTGTCCGTATCACCGTTGGCTCGCTGACTCTAACCAACATGGTTGAGTGAGACCGTAAAGACAGGGCGGCAGGTCAAAACTGTGCTGCATGAACAAGGAGGTGCAAATCCCACTTTGACCATTTTTTGACCACTTATGCTTGCTTTTCAGTGTCAGCTATGCTATCATAAAAACGCGTGCTATGACCATCTTCGCGAGTATGACTTCACGCAGGGCGCAGCGAACAGGTACCCCGATTCTTGCTCCCGGCATCAGGATCTGACGCGGTGATGCTTCTCAGGTGTTTGCCAAATAGACCAGAGGCTAGACGCCTTGGATCCATGGTGGACCAAGGTGTCATTGTGTGCTTAGGCCATCCTTGTGATCATTGTGGCAACGCTGGGCCACATTGAATGCTCAATACTGCTGAGGAGGACTGCTGATGGTTGACGTACCCAGTGACCTCGAAATCGCCCAAGCGGCGAAGATGAAGCCGATCATGGAGATCGCCAGAAACCTGGGTCTGCTCGAAGATGAGATTGAGCTTCACGGCAAGTACAAGGCAAAGGTTTCCCTCGCCGTCCTGAATCGCCTCAAGGATCGCCCCAATGGCAAATATGTTGATGTCACTGCCATCACCCCTACTCCCCTCGGTGAGGGCAAGACGACGACCACCGTGGGTTTGACGCAGGGCCTCGGCCTGTTGGGCAAGAAAGCTGTCTGCTGTATCCGGCAGCCAAGCCAGGGGCCAACCTTTGGCATCAAAGGCGGGGCCGCCGGCGGCGGTTATAGTCAGATCGTTCCCATGGAGGACTTCAATCTGCACCTGACAGGTGACATCCATGCCATCACCGCCGCGCACGATCTCATTGCAGCCGCGATCGACGCCCGCATGTTTCATGAGTCCGAGTTCTCTGATAAAGGCCTGTTCGACCGCCTCTGTCCACCCAATAAAAACGGCAAGCGCAGCTTCTCGCCGACGATGTTGCGCCGGCTCAAGAGGCTGGGCATTGACAAGACGGATCCGGAACAATTGACGCCTGAAGAGCGGTCGCGTTTTGTTCGGCTCAATATTGATCCCAATAGCATCACCTGGAATCGCGTCATTGACATCAGTGACCGCTTCCTGCGCCGTGTCCAGATCGGCCTGGGGCCGGAAGAGGAAGGCCACAGCCGTATCACCGGCTTCGACATCACGGTAGCATCGGAGCTCATGGCTATTCTGGCTCTGACGACTGGCCTGGAAGACCTGCGTGAGCGCATTGGCCGTGTGGTCATCGGCACGAATAAGGCAGGCGAGCCGATCACCACCGAGGACTTGGGGGTGGCCGGGGCAGCCACTGTCTTGATGAAAGACGCCATTATGCCCAATCTGCTGCAAACGCTGGAAGGGCAGGCGGCGTTCGTCCATGCCGGGCCGTTTGCCAACATTGCTCACGGCAACAGCTCCATCCTCGCCGATCAGATTGCCCTCAAGCTGGCCGATTACGTGATTACCGAGTCAGGCTTTGGCGCCGACTGTGGCATGGAGAAGTTTTTCAATATTAAGTGCCGCTATTCTGGCCTCGTCCCCAATGCCGTAGTTCTGGTCACGACGGTGCGCGCCCTCAAGATGCACGGCGGTGGGCCCAAGGTCGTCGCCGGCAAGCCACTGGACTTTGCCTACATCGAGGAGAACCTGCCCCTGCTGGAGAAGGGGTGCGAGAATATGGTGGCACACATCGAGAATATCCGGCGCTTTGGCGTGCCTGTGGTCGTCGCCATTAATCAATTCGCAACCGACACATCGGCTGAGATCGAGTTGATCCACCACAAGGCAGTTGAGGCCGGTGCCGAAGATGCCGTGCTATCTTCCCATTGGGCCGATGGCGGCAAAGGCGCAGTCAGGCTGGCTGAAGCAGTGGACAAGGCCTGCCAGAAGCCCAGCGACTTCCACTTCCTCTATCCGCTGGAATGGAGCATCAAACAGAAGATCGAAAAGATTGCCACCGACATCTATGGCGCCAGCAGTGTATCCTACACACCCGAGGCCGAGGCAAAGATCGAGCTGTATACTCGCCTGGGCTTCGACAAGTTGCCGATCTGCATGGCCAAGACACACCTGAGCTTGAGCCACGACCCGAATATCAAGGGACGACCGCGTGGCTTCGTGTTCCCTGTCAGGGACATCCGGGCCAGCGTGGGTGCCGGCTTTCTCTATCCGCTGTGCGGCGAGATGCGCACCATGCCCGGCCTGCCGACGCGACCAGTGTTCTACGATGTGGATGTGGATTTGAAGACCGGAAGAGTAGTGGGACTGTTCTAGGAGAAAGGAGCACACATGGCACAACGAGTTCGCTTTCTCGTGCCCGATCTATGGGCCGATCATCATGTGATTAAAGTACGCAAGGTGCTGACTGATGCACCTGGCGTGGTCAATGTCTTCGCCAGTTCGGCATTCAAGGAGATCTCCGTTGACTACGATGCAGCAATAACCAACCCCGACCAGTTGGCTCGCCTGCTTCGTGATGCCGGCTATCCCCCGACAACCGGACTGGCGGGCGATGATGGCCGGGTTGTCTACGGGGAATACGACATCATGTGGCGCGAACGGGGAAGCCGAGTCACCACGACCGACCGTCGCGACATTGAGATGTCCGGCGATTTCCGCCGCTACTAGACTTGTCCGCCCCGTGCCCCACGTTGACCTTACGCGGTCAGCGGGCACAGCGCTGAACAATTGGGCACCCAGGTGAGGGTGTCCTGACATCCGGTGCTTATCGGTATCCCAAGGAGGGAAGGGAACAACCAATGGAAGGATCAAAACCGCAGAAGACGATTGACCCAGCCGCTCTGGAAGTCTTGGAGCGCGCACGCACGCTCGGACTCTCAACGGCTTTCACCCGGGCAGACGCCATGAAGCCCTGCCCAATCGGCGAGGATGGTGCCTGCTGCAAGAATTGCTACATGGGGCCCTGCCGGCTCGTTAAGCCGGGCCAGCGCGGCATCTGTGGGGCAACAATCGAGACCGTTGCCAGTCGTAACCTGGCTCGGGCCATCGCTGCCGGCGCCTCGGCTCACTCAGATCACGGACGTGACCTGGCCTTTACCCTGCAGGCTGTATCCAAGG
>Ga0123519_10006670_pt1 | contig 18057 bp, 14 predicted proteins | sample YelNatPaOPRAMG02_FD_87396 | JGI IMG/M metagenome (GOLD analysis project Ga0123519, IMG submission 87396) | Hot spring microbial communities from Yellowstone National Park - Yellowstone National Park OP-RAMG-02 (version 2) | ecosystem: Environmental > Aquatic > Thermal springs > Hot (42-90C) ... | reverse complement strand
GGGTCTGCAATCGCCCTGAACCTTCTCGCGTAGTCGTCGATATCTCCTTTGATCTTGGTGATGACGTCTTCAGCTCCATCATGAGTAGGATACGCGCAACACGCCCTTACCACATCTCGATAGACCTCCGGGTTGTCTATGATCATGCAAGGCGTCAAGAGATTCTCCGAGTACGGCTGCTTCGAGCGAATCGTTCTGAAGAAATCGCTCTGCAGTACTTCAAGCAGGCTCTTGTTGTAGATGCTGTCCACGGCGAAGTGCGTAAACACGCAGGGCTCGACGTCGCCATTGGCATTGATGTGCACGTAGTTGCGGCCGCCGGCAATGCATCCCCCGACGTAGGGCGCGTCGTTCCAGAAATCGGCAATAAAGATGGGATATTTGGCGCGCAACTCCGAGTCTCTCTGCCGCAGGAATTCCCTCTGTTCAGGGGTCGGCATAAGCGACACATCGGGGTCCTTGCCTACGGGCATGAAGAGGAAGAACCAGACCACCATGACGCCTTTTTCTGTCAGGTGGCTAAAGAATGCGTCGCTGGTGATCTCGTTGATGTTTCTGCTCGTCACGGTCAACGAAGTTCCAAATGGCACGCCTCTTTTCTTGAGCCGGTCCATGGCATCCATGATTCTCTGGTACACTCCCTGGCCTCTACGTGCGTCAGTCGCTTCCTGAAAGCCCTCGAGGCTGATGACCGCGCCGGCGTTGCCCAGCTCGAAGAGTTGATCAGCGATCTTGTCATTGATCAGGGTGCCATTGGTGTAGAACATGAAGAAAAGGTCGTCGTACTTCCGTGCGAGACGAAAGAGATCGTCGGCTCGGGTCAATGGTTCTCCGCCGCTAAACACAATAAAGAGGATTCCCATGTCCCTGGCTTCCCCGATCACTCTGTCGAGTACGTCAAACGGAATGCCTTTTTCACGCCCGTACTTTCCGGCGTAACACCCGAGACATTGCAAATTGCACTGCATGGTTGGACTAATAAGAATCGTGAAAGGCGGAGCGAACCCATGCTTCTTCTCAAAGTTGGCCCTAATGTCGGAACTCCTCAAAAGACCATTGATGAAAAGCGTGCGTGCGATTTTCTGAAGACATTGTGGAGATACTTCTGTCATTACCCTGCGAAACATACGAGTCGCCTGCCCTTGATCACCCTCTTGGAGACTCTCGATAACCGCATTGATGGCGCTCTTCGCCGATTCCCCTTCAGCAAGACGGCTTGCCAGGAGACTCATTTTTAGGAATGTATCGGGAGACACATGCGGCAACAGAGCGATCATTGCGTTCGCCACTTGTTCCTTGGTCATGTTCTTGATCTTTTCGACGAATTCCATTTCGATCCTCCTTTTGTATCCGACTTCCAAAAAAGGTTTGCTGCCTCAAAACCTGATCTGTTACCGTGCAACACAAGAGGACTTCAACGCCCACATTAGGGGGCCGTCGCGTATCGCTCGAAACGTATGTTTATAGAAGGGGTACAAGTTGGCTTGCACGTCGAGACATCTTATGTCTCGTAGAGCAAGCGTCGTGGGCTTTGTTGCAGGCTGAAAACGACGCAAACCACTGCGACGCGGGTGGCCAAGGTCACTCGGGCCCCAGTCGCAATCGATTTGTCTCACCCTAAAGCGCATCTCCGCGACCGCCTATTGGCTTGCTACGAAAGCTCAGGGATGATTGGTCTTACACTGTCGTTTCAAAAAAAATATATTCACTATACTGCGTATTGTCAACTTTTTATCTGGGGCGTCAACAGCGGCGTGAGGCATTAATTTGTACTTTTCCTATCAAGTTAGAACGAGGCCTCCTTTTATTTGTTTATCATTTGCGTCGTAATACGATGTTTCTCCGCAATAGCGACGGGCTCTCGGCATTTCTATCGGAACCAGGGCCGCATCATCGAGTTTATGAGCGCTTTGGAAAACCTCAGAGACAGCCATGTACGGTCAATCCCCTCTCATGCCGAGGGCGCGCCCCTTGAACGAAGTGATATACTGGATCCCGAAAATAAACGCGAATTCCATAGCGGTTAGACTCGCGGATCCAGAAATGCTGGATGCCGCCGGATCGACTGCAGCATGACAAAACGTCGCCTGTGACGCTACTGATTGATTCTGCTCCACCGTGACGCAGCCTTTGGAAGTCATCAGCATGTTTACGTCGCGGCGCGCCTCATTACGACAGATATTTCACGAACAACTGTAATTCAGAGAGCCGCTATAGACTATTCCGGCGCCGCCCCTTGGAGCTGGGCTGAACAGGGCGGGCTGACCGATACGGACCGCGGTTCAATGCCGTATCCTGGCTGCTTTGATTCCAAGGTAAAGACGATCCCTGTGGAGTTTTTCGCGCCACGGTTGAGGTTTGCCTCGTCAACTACGAACCAAGGGCCAGGCTTCAAGGTGCGGAGATTCACGAGCTGGGCTCGTACTTTTATATTGTCAATTGTAGGAGCTTCGCGACATTCCACGAATACGGTCACCCTGCTCGCGGCAGCCGCGAGCACCCGCTCATCACCTACCTTTAACTTTTTCACCCTACCGAGGACGACAATTCCAGACCCTTCGTCCGAAGATGAGTATCTCAACAAGAATACCTCTGGAGGCGTCGAGGTCACCTGCGACGTTTTCTTAAACTGGAGTATTGGCCCCTGATAACCGTTGAACTGCGATGTGTATCCTGCAAACGCTGGTCTTGGCCGCATACTTGTCTCAAAATCCAGAAGCTTTTGCTTTTTTCCCGGGTTTAACCAACCAAACGCGGCGTCAATGTGCAGGGCGCAAAGTTGATCATCCATGTCGAAAGCCCCTACTCGCACGATCTGGACGCTCCGTCCGGAGTGCATCTTGTAGAAGGCGGGCGTGTCCCAAGGTCTTATGGGAAGACCGCAGATCACATAGGCGCCGGTTGGCACAGATTCAAAGAGACCATTTTTTAGAGCTGTTTCTACGAGCTGCCTCGGCCGCAATTCGGCGTTGCGGTAGGAGTCCACTACAAACAGATTGGTCATGTGGTTTAGCGCGAATACGCAGGCGATCGAGGCTGCCAATCCTAAAGAGAGAGCGCTTCGGAGCCGCGGCAGAGGCATGAGTTTTTGGCTGAGAAACTCGAGCGCAGCCAAGAGCAACATGATGACGCCAAAATACGAAAGGTACACCGGCAGATAGGCCAGCCCCCACTTCAACTCTTGCTGGTATTTCGCCGCTCCTGAGACGATGACGCAGGGCGTGAGCCAAAGTATCATTCCCAGGAGGGACATGACTCTGAGTTCCCCTGATGCGACGTCCGCTCGTTCGCCTCCCTTGAACCAACGCCAGACGCCGAAAAAAAACGCGATCGACGCGATGCAGGTGAAAAACAGCGCAGTCGGAGGGAGAGTCGAAAAGATGCCGGCAAGGGGTTCACGAAATGTCGCAAAATAGCTCAAGGGAACTGCGCCCACTGCTTGTTTGGCCAGCGTCGCTCCCCACACCCATGGGTCGAGGTTCAACTGATTCCCTTGATATTTCACGTTGCCGAGGGTTCTGAGCGCCATCATCACCAGCAGATTTACCGCTGTCAGCGCAACGAAGGGAGCGAGGGCCTTGGCCATTTTTGCATAATGTAGTCTCCCCCATCTGTGATAGGCCAACACAACATGGGCTATGAACACTCCGTAGAACGCCTCGTACGTCAGGAGATTGAGGCCATACAGCGCGGCGCTTCCTGTCAGCCACGCTGGCTTTTCGGTGCGGAGATATTTGAGAAAGCAGGAAAGGGACCCAAAGATGAACGCGGTTTCCACCTGCAAGAGTCCGTAATATGAGAGAATCGGGTCGTGGTAGAGACGCAGTTGGAAGAAGAGCGGCGGCATGAGCATGGCCATGACCGCCATTGACGCAGAACGAGTCACGCCCCTTACCAGAGCCCCAAACTGCCAAACATTGACGAGAATCAGCGCGATGACAAGGGCTTTATAGGTCTCCCGAGTGGTAAAATAGAAGAGCGGATAATAATATGCCACAAGAGGATACCAGCGGCCCCCTTTGAGGTAGTCCTTTTCGACAGCCCACCACAACTGCCCCAGGCTGATATTGGTCAATTCCGTAAAACCCCTGATGGTCGATTCGCACCAGGAATCATCGCCGAGAAAGGGCGTATTTAGGAGCGGCAGGAGGCACAATGCGTTGAGGACAAGCGTGGCAACTCCCAGAAGCTTAACTTGTTGAGGAGAGAAAAATTCTCCAGGCGCGTTGCGGCTCCCGGGCATGGTGCGCATGGCTCTACCTCGTCTTGTTTGGTCTGCCCATGGACACAAAAACCACGGCAGTGCTCTTCGTCCACAAGCAGTTGCTGAGCCTGACGAATCCAGAGACGCATTTTGCTTTTGACCGTTTGCCGAGGATCACCCTGGCGTGGCTGCTTGGCAGATAGAGTTTGAGCCAGGATGTGAAGCTGTAACCTTGAGGAAAAGCCAGTTCCTTTGGTTGCGGGCTTCCATGGGGTGTATTTTCTAGAGAATCAGGGGCCTGGTTCACGAAGACGCAGCTCTTGTCCGGCAAAATAGACGCGGAAATCAAGAATTGTCGCAATAGGTGAGAGCTCAACTGGGCGCTAGCCTGCCAGGCGCCATAGCTGCACACCAGCGGCGAATATGTGATCATGAGACACACCACACACACACTCGCAGCTACTGTAGCGGCTCTCGGCAAGGCAACCAGAAGACGACGCGCATCCCAGGAGCGGTTCTTTGCGTTTCCACACGAGTGGGCCTCTTTGACGCAGGGCGATAGAGCCTGAAAATTTAATGCAATGAGACAGCTCAACGCAATGGCTGGGATGTACATCCCCCTGTGACCAAACGTCAATGTGAAAGCATATACTGCCAAAGGCATGAGCAGCCAACAGAGAAAGAAGATCCGACTCTTGTACAGTGGGCGCTCGTCTGTCTGGCCGCGCAGCTTGAGTGTTTGGCTGCCCAAATATTCAGCGGCAAGCGGCAAAAGGGCGAATGCTGCTCCCAAGAAGGCAATACTCAGCGTCGTGTTCAAGAATGGCCACATACCGTCTATCGGGCTGAGAAGGTCGTAGAGATACGATAAAGCCATTTGGCCCACATAGCGTTCTTTCTCTGTCCAAGAGCCGTGAGTCGCGGATGTGTACCCGCCGACGCCGCCGAGAACGTACATCCGCCATAACATGTATAAAAAAGCTGAAAACACGTAGGGACACCAGATACGCAGAGCGGTTCTGCTGCGAGACAGTCCCCTCTCTACCCGAGCAAACAGGCCAATAAAAACCAATATCAAGGCGGGAAGAAAGAAGGCTGTCTCCTTGCTCGCCATGGCCGCGACCTCACACGCGACAGAGGCCCAAAGATAACCCCGACCCTGGTCTCGAGACGCAAGATACTTGGCGCAGAAGATCACGCACAGGACGATGAACAACCCTGCAATGATGTCGTGTCTGCGGTCAATGGAGGGAACCGTTTCCACCAAAATTGGATGTAGGGCAAAGGTTATCGCGCCGAGACCGGCGGGCAAGAGCCGAACGCCGAATGAAGATCGCATCATCAAGAATGTGAATATACAGGTGAGCGTATGCAGGAGAAGGTTGGTGAAGTGGAAGCCAGCGGGGTTCATACCCCATAACCAATAGTCTATGCTGTACGATATCGTGGAAAGGGGACGATAAAACTTGGCTACTTGAAGGAAGTCGCTTCCGGCCATTAACGGTTCGGCGACGATGTGTCGGACATCTTGCACATGCTTGATACGGCTTGTTTCAATAAGCGTGATGGTGTCGGTACCGGTAAAGAACTGCGACAGCATGGGGCCATAGGCGAGTACGCAGGCAAGCACAATGGAAACGAGCATCGCGCACAGGGATGCTCGGCTGGCGCCTGTTTCATCCACGCGAGTGGCTGGCCAACAAAGCCTGGCTGCCATATTCTTCTCTCACGACAGAAATCAGGGATGTTTCACCCTGTTTTTATCCAAGCCGCTTAAAACGCTGCGAAGCCGCGGTCGCAACTCCTGCACGCGTCAGCTTACGCCAAAGAAATGAAGCGCCGCCTTCTTTTTTTTGGCCGGCAGAGACCTGTAAAAGGCATTCAGCGCTTCCGACGGAAAGCTGAGCGTACTTTGTCCTTTTTCACCCTTATGGATTATCTCAGGAGCGCATCGTCCGCAGGCCTCGAAGAGCACTTGGCCTATTTCAGAAGCAGGTATATGCTTTATCAGCTTTTTCACGAAACTAGGGTCCGTGGACCAGGCTTCGATAAACAGGTCCGGAAAGAAATCGGTCCCCATACCTGCGTAGAAGAGCGCCTTGCGAACCTTGGCGCCTCCCTCTCTGAACTCTCGTGTAATGCGCTTGACATCGTAGTCTTCAGGGGGGTTGATCGCCTTGAGCAGGCCCATATCATTGGCCTGGAGGATCTCCACGACAGACGCCAACTCATCAAGTGAAAACTGCATGGTTGGCAACGCCTGGGCAAGCGCGGGCTGCATCAAGGCTATGACGCGAGGGTCCAAGCCTTCCAAAAGCTCTATCAGATCCGCGGGCGTGAAAGACCCAAATTGGATTTTGGGCGCGCAGAGGATTTGGAGTCGCTCGGACTCGTGAAAAAGCCTCACGACCTGCTGAGGGCTGACTTTCTCCCATGGGATGCGGTCCAGTATCGCAGGGGCCTCGCTGTCGGGACGGGTGAGGAGCTCGCTGACCAGCACCTCGAAATCGAATTCATCAAGAGCCCCTGATGCGCTCAGGATTCGCTCCAACTGGTCTGGCGCGTCGGAAAGGATGACCATCCGGCCCCATCTCTTGAAGAGGAAGGTTTCAGAAGGGGGATTTGCGGGGTCCCATTCGCTGGTTATTGCGTCGAGTAATTTTTCGAAACTACGAAGGATTTCCCGAGTGAGCAGCGAGACCTCTTTTTCTTCGAGGCCTTCACCCAACTCTTGGATCACATCGAGGACTGCGTCTTCCAATTCCTCTGGAAGCATGTCCGATACGTCCATTTCCTCGAGTCTCTCGAGGAAATCTCTCACCTCTTGCATGGTCAAGGAGACCGGGTCTCGGGCGTTCAAGTAGCTGGAAATCACCAGCGTATTGCAAAGCGCTTCCCTGATGGAATCTATCTCGGAGAGGTTTTCGGCCCGCACATGAGGCGACCGATTGAGCAGTTTGAAGGGTAGAATGTCTTTGAGTTTGAGGATAAATTCGTATCGCGCCAGTTCAGCTTCGTAGTATTCCAGGGTCTCTAAGGTGCTGAAAAGTTCATCTCCGAGGGTCGTGGACCTGATGGTGTAGAGCTCTGTCTCATTGAAAATGCTCAGTTCGGCTAGTCGCTGGCACGTAATGTCACTCAGACATTCAAATTCCTCTGGGCTCACGAGAATTTCAATTCTGTGATTGAGCAAAAGCTGCCGCCACCTGGTGCGCAGCTTTTCTATCCTGGTGTATGCGAGGCGAAACAGGGCTACAGGCGAGGTCTCCATGAGGAGGTTGACGCCCTCTTCAATGTTCCCTTGACTCTTAATGTGGAGTCCAATCCCTATGAGCTGAAGGATGGTTTCCTGAACCTTGGCAAGCTCGTCCTCTGATCGGAAGTCGATCTCCTTGTCAAGAACGTACTTGTTTGCCATGGCAACGGATATACGTATGATCTCATCCGCTCTATCTCTGGTGAAAGTCCCCTGCTCCATGCCCAAATTGACGACCTTGCTGAGGAAGGTCTGGTCATCTCTCACCACTAACCCGAATGAATTCATACGACGCTGCCTTTGCTGCCGTGAAAAGAGAAAAAGTTTGGCGCTCCTAGCGTACCCGTTCGAGATATTTTCCCGTTCGTGTATCTATTTTCAGCACATCGCCTTCGTTGATAAACAACGGCACCTGGACGGTCATCCCTGTTTCAAGCACTGCGGGTTTTGTGGCGCCGCCGGCCGTGTCTCCTCTCACGCCCGGCTCCGTGGAAACGACTGCAAGTTCCACAAAAATCGGCACTTCCACGCCAATGGGCTTTCCATTGTGAAAAAGCACGGTCACGTTTACGTTTTCCTGGAGATAATTCCGGGCATCCCCGAGTTGATTCTCGAGGAGAAAAAGCTGTTCGTAGGTTTCACTATCCATAAAGTGAAATTCGCCCTCTGATTCGTAGAGGTATTGCATTTGCTTTTCTTCCAGGTCGGGTTTATCGACTTTTTCCCCTGACCGGAATGTCTTTTCCAAGACATTGCCGGTTGTTAAACTCTTAAGGGTAGTGCGTACGAACGCCCCGCCCTTGCCTGGTTTTACATGCAAAAAATCCACGATGACGAAAGGCTCTCCATTGATTTCGATTTTGAGGCCCTTTCTGAAATCAGGAGTGGAATACATGCAGTCCTCCGAGCTTGTTGAGCGATGCCGGAGATGGATCGTACGGCAACGGCTCAAATGGATCCTACTCACAATGTGTAAGCTTTTTAATTTATATCAATCAGTTGACTAAAATCAAGTCTTTGGGCATTTGAGATAGAATGACTGGCCCGTCTGTCCTCATGGCGATCAGGCTTTCGAGTCGTACTCCCCCGACTCCCTCAATATAGATCCCGGGTTCGATGGTCATTATCATGCCTTCTTCCAACACTTCTTTTCCTTTGGGGGTAAGCCACGGCGGCTCGTGGACTTCAAGCCCCACTCCATGGCCGAGACCGTGAACAAAGTGTTTTCCAAAACCGGCGTCAGCAATGCACTTTCGCGCAACCTCATCCACCGCGCCTACTGCCACGCCCACGCGTAGGCTGTCTATGGCTCTGAGTTGCGCTTCCCGCACGACCTCGTACATCCGTTTTTGCAGCGGCGTGGGGGACGCGGCCGCCACGCAGGTCACTGTTTCATCAGAACTGTACCCGCTCAGGCTGCAGCCAAAGTCGAGGATTGTCAAATCGCCGGGAAGGATCTCCTTGGGAGTAGGAACGGCATGGGGCAAGGCGCTCCGTGCGCCCGAGGCTACAATGGTGGGAAAAGACGGACAATCAGCGCCCAGACTGCGAAACAGCAGCTCTAGCTTGCCCGCTATCTCCAGCTCCGTCCTGCCCGCCAAACCTTCTTCCACGACGCGGCGACACGCTTCCGAGGCAATCTCAGCGGCCTTCTTGACGAGTTCGATCTCTGCCGGCGTCTTGCGAATACGAAAATGTTCTAAAAACTTTTTGTTCAAGGGTCGCAGGACAAGTCCGGGCGCCTTGCGCGTAAGGTTGGTTATCAGCTCGTGGGTCACGCGAGCCGGCTCGATGGCAAGGCGAAAGAGCTTCCGTGTGATGAGGAGCCTCGCCAAAACGGCTGTTTTGTCTCTCGTGACGTGGAGTTTGAAGTCGGGCGCTTCCTGCGCGGCCTGAAGCTTGTACCGTCCATCCGTGATTAAATGTCGCTCCGTGGGCGTTATCACCGCGCAGGCATCGGATCCTCTGAAACCCGTGACGTATTTGAGATTGGGGGATGCGAGATGCTCTGAGGAATTAATGAGCGCCGCATCTAGACCCCTTTGCTGAATATACCGCGTCAGTCGCTCAAGCGCTTGAGTCATGAGAGCGCCTCTCGCTGGGCCTTGAGGCTCTCCACATTCTTGAGCCATTTTTGCAGCACAAGAAGGGCGGCCTTTCTTTTTTTACGAGCCTTCGCCTGGTGAAGTAGGTCGTTCACTTCTCGGTCCATGGGATCGCGTTGGTGTAATCTCGCAAACACTCCGATTGCGAGATCGTAATGCCCTTGGGCGAGGAATTGCTTGCCCATGGCCAAAGTGACTGGCATGAAACTTGAGGAATCGAACCCAGGCTCTTGATCTTCGCGCGTTCCTTCGTCGTCAGGCGTGGATGGAATTCTGAGCGATTGAAATTGCCCCATGAAGGACGCCGCGGCTGACGACGATCGACCCCGCTCGCGAGTCCCATGGAGGGACTCGGACTGGTTGTCCACGGAATCCAGGACTTTGGTTAATATCTCGAAGAGTGTTTTGTAACGGATACCTGCATGGATATCGCCCTTTTCGAGAAAGGCGTCGCCGAGCAGATCGACCAATTGGGCGCCTCGTCTGTAATCCGCGCGCAACGCGGTCAATACATCCAGGCAGGAGTCGATGTTGCCTTGTTCAAGAAGCGTCCTGGCGCGTGCGAGTTCACCGAAAAATTCCAAGGCGCCTCCTATTGGCCAGAGATGCGAAGGGGAACAAACAAAAGAGGCGTTGCCGGACGCCCAATGCCCCTGCCAACGCCTCATGATCAGTGTCCATCGGAATATGAAATCTCTTCAGCTCAGCTTTTCCCGCCAAGCGCTGCTTTGGTTTTTGCGACGGCCAGCTTATCCATGTACCGTTTGTGTTTCTCTGGGTCCGCTGCAGCGTCTATTTGAGCTATTTCCTTTTCCAGGGAACTCACCTCGGCCGCGGCCTCGGCAGGATCGATTTCTTGGGCGCCGTAGGCCTCTTCCACGAGGATCGTCATGGAATCTTTCAGCACCTCGCAGAAACCGGGTCCCACGACAAATTTGTGGAACGTATTATTCTCGAGGTACGAGAGGACGCCAGGTTTGATAAAGGTCAAGAGGGGAGTATGTCCGATGAGTACACCAAATTCTCCCATAATTCCTGGCGCGATAACCTCTTCTACCTCTTTGTTGAACACCACACCTTTGGGGGTGACTAATTCGACTTTAAACTTTTCGGCCATGAATCTCTCCTCACTAAGCGGCTGCGCTTGCGAGTTTCTCTGCCTTGGCCCTTACCTCGCTCAGGTCGCCGACCATGTAGAAGGCCTGCTCGGGTATATCGTCACATCTGCCTTCGACAATCTCCTTAAACCCCGCGACAGTGTCTTGGATCTTCACATACTTTCCGGGCGTTCCCGTAAATTCCTGAGCGACGAAGAACGGTTGCGACAGGAATCGCTGGATTTTTCGGGCCCTGGCGACCACGAGCTTGTCGTCTTCGGACAATTCATCCATTCCCAGAATGGCGATGATGTCCTGAAGGTCTTTGTACCTCTGCAGGACCAACTGGACTTGTCGAGCAACCCGATAATGCTCCTCGCCGAGGACCCTTGGGTCAAGAATACGGGACGTCGAGTCGAGTGGGTCAACAGCCGGATAAATACCGAGCTCAGCCACCTGACGGGACAACACTACTGTTCCGTCGAGGTGGGCGAATGTTGTCGCCGGCGCGGGGTCGGTCAGGTCGTCTGCCGGTACGTAAATGCATTCGACTGCGGTGATGGAACCGTTCTTGGTCGAGCAGATTCGTTCCTGCAATTCGCCCATATCGGTGCCCAGCGTAGGCTGATAACCGACTGCCGACGGCATTCGACCGAGAAGCGCTGACACCTCCGAACCTGCCTGGGTGAAACGGAAGATGTTGTCGATGAAGAGCATCACGTCCAGTCCCTGCTCGTCGCGAAAATATTCTGCAACAGTCAGGGCGGTCAGGGCGACCCTGGCCCGGGCGCCGGGCGGTTCATTCATCTGCCCATAAATGAGCGCTGCACGATCGATAACGCGTTCTCCCTCCGGCTTCTTCTGCCCAGGCAGCACCCCGCCCATTTCGAGGTAAAGGTCGTTGCCTTCTCTTGAGCGCTCGCCAACGCCTGCAAACACAGATGTTCCACCAAATTGCTTGGCGATGTTATTGATGATCTCCATCATGAAGACCGTTTTGCCCACGCCTGCGCCGCCGAAAAAGCCGATCTTGCCGCCTCTCATGAACGGGGCGATGAGATCTACCACCTTAATACCTGTTTCTTGGATGGATATCTGGGTGACTTGCTCTTCGAAGGACGGAGCCGGCTTGTGTATGGGTCTGGTTTCCTCGGTTACTATGGGTCCGCCTTCGTCCACGGGGCGACCAACCACGTTCATGATCCTGCCGAGGACTCCCTTACCCACAGGCACCTTTATGGGCGCGCCTGTGTCTTTCACCTTCATTCCGCGCACGAGCCCGTCCGTACTATCCATGGCGATAGTCCTCACCGTATTGTCGCCAAGATGTTGGGCGACTTCAACGACAAGGTTGTCAGGCTGGTCGCTGATGGCTGGATTTGTTATGAGCAGGCAGTTGTATATTGCCGGCAAACAGTGTTCTGGGAACTCCACGTCAACGACGGGACCGATTACTTGTACAATTTTTCCCTCATTCATATTAGGATGTCCTCCTGAAACCATTTTCGAATGGTCTTATATACCTCACTTGGCGCGATGGGATTTACCCTTTGAGCGCTTCCGCGCCGCCGACTATTTCCATCAGTTCGGTTGTGATGCTCTCTTGCCGCATACGGTTCGCCTTCAGAGTGAGTTTGTAGATCATCTCTTCCGCGTTGGATGTGGCCGCTTCCATGGCTGTCATACGAGCCCCGTGTTCGCTCGCCACCGAATCCAAGAGGCCCGTATAGACCTGAACCTGAACGTATCGAGGCAGGATTGCTCTCAGCAACTCTTCTTCCGATGGCTCATACAGGTATTCTCTTCTCCTTTTTCCCGCTTCTTCAGGCGCGATGGGGAGGAGTTTCCTGAGAGTAGCGACCTGGGTGACGGCAGTCTTGAAGCTGTTGTAGAGCAGGTACACCTCCTGATACTCTCCGGAGACGAATTTCTCGGTCGCTACGTCCACCACCTGCCCCGCCAGCTCAAAGCTCACTTTGTTCATAACGTTGACGAATTTCTCAACGATTGCCACTTGCCGTCTGCGGAAGTAATCATTTCCCTTCCTGCCGACGTTAATGAGATCCACTTCTATGCCCTTGCCTCGCATCTCCCGAATGAATGCTTCGGCCCGGCGGTTGAGGTTGACGTTGAACGCGCCGCAAAGTCCCCTGTCCGCGGTGATTTGAATGAGGAGAACCTTTTTGGGCGGCAAAACCGTGAGCATAGGATGCACGCCGGGATTTGTCCGTGCGGCCAAGGACTGAAGCACCTCTCTCATTTTGTCGGCAAAAGGACGAGCCGCTTTGATGGCCTCTTCGGCGCGCCGCAACTTTGCTGCGGCCACCATCTTCATGGCATTTGTTATCTTCTGCGTGTTTTTAACGCTTGCAATGCGTTTACGTATGTCGCGGAGGCTTGCCATTTTGACCTCTGTGTTTTCGATTTATGCGAGATTTGATGTATCGCCAGGATCGCTGGTGGAGAAAGCCCCCTATACTATTGACAGCGCCGGCGGATTGAACACACCCTTGAACTCCTGCAATATGCCTTTCATTTTTGCTTCTAGCTCGGCAGAAATGACCTTCTTCTCTTTGATTTCCTGGAGCACCTCGGGGTGGCTGGATTCAAGATAGCTCAAATATTGTCTTTCGTATTCGGCAAGGGCCCTGACATCGTATTCATCCACAAAACCGTTAGTCGCGGCGAAGATGATGGCGACTTGTTTTTCCACGGGCATTGGCTCGTACTGAGGCTGCTTCAATATTTCCACCAGTCGCGTGCCTCGGGCGAGCTGAGCCTGGGTCACTTTATCGAGGTCGGAGCCAAACTGTGCAAAGGCTTCCAACTCCCTGAATTGAGCCAAATCCAATCGCAGTGAGCCTGCGACCTGTTTCATGGCCTTCACCTGGGCGTTGCCGCCGACTCGCGACACGCTCAAACCGACGTTCACCGCCGGTCGGACGCCTGAATAGAAGAGGTCAGTGGAGAGGAAAATCTGTCCATCAGTGATGGAGATGACGTTCGTGGGGATGTATGCGGACACGTCACCCGCCTGGGTCTCGATAATAGGCAGGGCCGTCAAGCTGCCGCCGCCGTGCGCGTCGCCCAACTTAGCTGCACGCTCAAGAAGCCTTGAGTGGAGATAAAAGACATCTCCAGGGAAGGCCTCACGGCCGGGGGGACGGCGGAGCAATAAAGACAATTGCCTATACGCAACGGCCTGTTTGCTCAGGTCATCATAAATTATGAGCGCGTGCTGGGCGTTGTCCCTGTAGTACTCGCCCATGGTAACGCCGGAATACGGGGCGATGTATTGCATCGGCGCAGGGTCTGACGCGGTCGCTGAAATAACGGTGGTGTATTCCATGGCGCCAAATCGTTCGAGTGTCGCTACCACTTGGGCCACCGTGGACCTCTTTTGCCCAACTGCGACGTAGATGCACATCACGTCGCCGTCTTTTTGGTTGATGATGGTATCTACTGCGATGGCGGTTTTGCCTGTCTGTCGGTCGCCGATGATGAGCTCCCGTTGGCCGCGGCCAATGGGAATCATCGAATCAATGGCCTTGATGCCTGTTTGGAGAGGCTCCTTCACCGGCTGCCTTTTGATGATTCCTGGGGCGACCACTTCCACCACTCGATACTCAGAGGCGTCAATGGGGCCTTTTCCATCAATAGGTTGGCCGATGGCGTTCACGACGCGGCCAAGAAGGGCCTTGCCCACCGGCACCTGCACGATGCGATTGGTCCTCTTGACCGTATCGCCTTCTTTGATGTGAACGTCCTCGCCAAGGATGGCGGCGCCGACATTGTCGGCCTCGAGGTTCAGCACCATGCCCATGATGTTGCCGGGAAACTCCAAAAGCTCCCCTGCCATGGCGTTTTGAAGGCCATGGAGTCGAGCGATTCCATCGCCGACGCTGATGACCGTGCCGGTCTCGCTGACTTCGACCTTCTTGTCATAATCCTGGATCTGCTGTTTGATAATCTGGCTAATTTCTTCGGCTCTGATCTGCATTGTCCCTATCCCTTCAAGCTTTCCTTTAGCTGATTGAGCTGTGTGCGAATTGTACCATCGAACACCATGTCGCCGACCTTTGCGACAAGCCCACCAATGAGCGACGGATCGACTTTCTTGCTCACTATGACCTGCTTATTGCTTATTTTCGAGAGCGTCTCAGTCACCCGGCGCAGGGTATCATCGCTCAGGGGCTCGGCGCTGGTGACCTCTCCCCGCGTTATCCCCTTAATTTCATCAACCTTTTCCCTGTAGGCTTTTTCAATACCCGCCAATTGGTCGATGCGCTTGCGGTCGATCAAGACGTTGACAAAGTTCGTCACCATGGGGTCAGTGCCAATCTTCTTGAGCACTTCTCCTGCTATTCGTTTCTTGTCCTCTTTGGTAAAGACCGGATTGAGCAAGACCTCCCTCAGGTCGTGCGACTGCTCAACCAGCGCACACAGATTTGCGAGGTCTTGGCCGTAACGATCGAGCGCGTTTTTTTCCTCGCCGACCTCTACCAAAGCCTTTGCATAACGTTTTGCCAAAGTGGTATCTATCACTTCATACCCCCGACCTTTACGAGATAATCCTCGACAATTCGTTTCCGGTCATCTTCATTGATTCGCTCGCGTATAAGGGCTTCTGCAAGTTGTACCGCTAATTCCACTGCCTCGTTCTTCAACGCAATCTTTGCGTTGCGGAGTTCTTGCTCAGCAGCCACTTTTGCCGACTCGACCATGGCGTTGGCCATTCGCTCCGCATTGGCGAGGACCTTTTCTTTCTCCGTTTCTGCAGATTTTCGGAGTTCCGCCCGCATTTTTTCGAGTTCAGCTTCCATGCCGGCGAGTTTGACTTTGTATTCTTCGATAGTGCGTTCGGCCCTGTTTCGCTGTTCCCTGGCCTCGTCAAGTTCCCTGGCTATTCGAGTACGACGTTCAGAGAAGAAGGTTGCCAGGGGTTTTTTGAGGACATAGACAAGAAGGATTATGAGGGCCAATGTGTTGATGACGCGCCACAATAGCATCCAGGCGTCCCACTGACTGGCGCCTTCCGCGTGTCCCGCCGCATACGCCGCTGGCGCAATGACGCCCGCCAGGACACAGACCAAAACCAGTATGAATTTCTTGCTGTTCATCAGACAGCCCTCCCAAGGATTTTTTCCGAAATGGACTTGGCAAGGGGGGTCATGTCTTCCTTGAGCGTTTTCCTGACCTCCGAGGCCTCGCTCTGTATCGACGCCCTCATTTCATCCACAATAGCGGATGCACGGGCTCGAGCCTGGTCGAGAAGGTCTGCTTCCACCTTTTTTGCGTCAGCCATGAGGTCAGCCTTCTCCTGAGCCGCCGTCTGTCTCGCACGCGCCAGTTCTTCTTGATGTTTCCGCTCTTGATCCTCCACCTTCTTTTCCAGCAGCAACGCTTCGTCCAAGTCTTTTTTGATTTTGGATTCGCGCTCTTGTATTTTCGCTTTGATGGGTTTGTATAAAATCGCGTTGAGAATAATCAGAAGAACCAGAAAATTGACGATTTGAACGAACAGGGTGACGTTTACATTAATCACTGGCCTACTCTCCCGATTCAAAAAATATGTGGTGATGCCCGTGTGCGTCCCCTGTCAGGGGCCCAGGGCTTCTCACTCGCAACTACGTTTGTTTACAAGGATATTGTTCAGAATCCAAACTTAGAATGAGTGTGTAAATTAACACCCGTCATGTTGAGTGTCAACATTTTTTCGTCCCAGAATTACGTTTGTGGGAGGCTAGCGAGTCTCTTTGTGGAGGGGGGCTTTTTCTTCCTCCTGATCGGGAGCGGCTATTTCCTCATAAGGCGGCGGCCAGGCCTGCGCGGATATCGCCTCAATGGATTCTTCTTCCACAACGACGTCCTCGTCCCTGGGCTCAAGAGAGGGAATCTCGGCCTGCACCGAGGACATGCTGCACATTCCTTCAAATATCACTCCCTCTTCGACTACCAGGCTGGGGGTTCGAATGTTGCCATATACCCGGGCTGGAGGATACAATTCGATGCGTTCTGTTGCAGTCAAATCACCATGGACTTCTCCGGCGATTTTGAGCACGCTTGCGTGCACCTGGGCATGCACTACGGAAGCGCTCCCTATGACGAGCGTCCCCCTGCTGATAATTTCGCCGTGAAAGGTTCCGTCCAGGTGGACAACCCCTGAAAAGGACAATTTTCCTTCAAATTCCGTCTGGGAGCCAAGAAATCCGGTCACCACGTCTGTCTTGGGTTTTCTGAAACGGAGCATGCGTCCTCCTGTATGCAAGGGCATTCTCTGACTGCCGCATCGAAAGCCGACCGGACTCTGCATACCATAGAGTGGCAGGTGGTTCAAGGCATTATTCCAAAAATTGCCATACTTTTCGTAATTTTCTTCACACTAATAAATAAATCGCCGCATGCTTACATTCACCAAAATTGAAATGGCGAGAAACGAGGATAGGAGAGACGAACCCCCGTAGCTCAAGAAACTAAGGGGCACTCCAACGACCGGGAGCAACCCTGTCACCATGCCGACGTTAATTGTGACATGCCAGAAAATCAAGGCCACGCAGCCAAACGCGATTAACGCGCCGAAATTGTCACGGGCTCTCCCGGATATTGCCAGACCACGCAGCAATACCCCGCTGAAAAGCAGAAGAACCACCAGACATCCCACAAAACCCCATTCCTCCGCCAGCACCGCGAACACAAAATCGGTATGTTTGACTGGAAGAAACATAAGCTGGTTTTGGGTGCCCTGGAGAAAACCTTTGCCAAACAGACCTCCTGAGCCTATCGCGATTTGCGACTGAATGATGTGATACCCGGCCCCTACGGGATCATATTCGGGATTCAAAAAAGTGAGAATGCGCTTTTTTTGGTAGTCCAGCAGGAGATGCTCGCCGAGAAAATATGCAATGGGGGCAAGCGTCACTGTAGTCCCAATGAGCCAAAGAAGCGTTCTTTTTTCGACCCCGATAAACGCGACCATGGACACGGCCACGAGGACCGTCACCGCGGCAGTGCCTAAATCCGGCTGGATGAGCACGAGCGCGACCGGCAAAAGGGTCAGTACGAAGGGGTTGATCAGGTCGCGAAACGTCAACCCCCCGCGCCCTACTTTGTCATGGAAATAACTGGCCAACACCACTATGATGGCTAGTTTGGCAAATTCTGACGGTTGCAGACGCATCAGCCCCAAGTCTATCCACCTTCGCGAACCTGACGTCGCTCGCCCGAAGGACCACACGAAAACAAGCATCAACAGTACAAACACATAAAACCAGATGCCCCATTGCTCGAAAAGCTTGTAGTCAAAGAAGAGCAGGCACGCGGCGATGACGATGCCAAAACTGATCCACGTGAGTTGACGTATCACCAAGGCTTTGCCGAGGCTTCCCATGGGTGCCG
>Ga0123519_10006668_pt1 | contig 18058 bp, 11 predicted proteins | sample YelNatPaOPRAMG02_FD_87396 | JGI IMG/M metagenome (GOLD analysis project Ga0123519, IMG submission 87396) | Hot spring microbial communities from Yellowstone National Park - Yellowstone National Park OP-RAMG-02 (version 2) | ecosystem: Environmental > Aquatic > Thermal springs > Hot (42-90C) ... | reverse complement strand
TTAAGGTAAAGGTCCCACAAATTCCAAGCCAAATAGATGCTTTGTTAAGATATAAGTTTGTTTCATGCATAGAAGGTCCGTAAGTTACGGTATCGTTTCCGGGGGTCATTGTGAAATCGAATATGAGCGCATTTGCTTGAGTCAGATTATCATAGCCGTTATTCTCGCCATCGTTTCCATATTTCGGAAAGTTATCAGAGTTGCGTTCTTTTAACTGTGTGCGATATATTATAGTGCGAAAACCATCTTTTTCAAGTTTTATTTCTCTATAACCACAAGGTACGCCAAAGAGGCTATAATGTCCTGTGGAATTAGTAATCGAATAAAGATGTGTTCCAGTTATGGATACGGTAACGTTATCGATAGGCATGCTTTCAGAATTGCTGACTGTCCCCATTATGTTAACAAGGTCGCCGCTCTGCCACTCAAGCCAGTAGTTTTCATTATCGTTTGCGTTCCACATGAAAGCGCCTGAAACAAATATTATGCTAGAAAATAGAATAGTGAAAATACCGGCAATGATAAGAAGAGCACCTGCAATTGCAGGTTTTTTTGAACCCTTTTTTATTGGTAGAGTTGGTGGATAGATATGTGATTGGTAGGCTTGGGCGGGGTAGGCATGAGAATAATAATTTTGATAATATTGGGGTGTGTAGGGATAATATCGAGGATATTGGTAGTAATAAGCGTCGGAGTTTACGTTGGCTTGGTTTTGTCTTGTTTGGGTGGTTGAGGAAGATGGCGGTTGAGTAGTTGAGGATGGCGATGTTGATGAGGCTTTTGCATCGGCTTGGGCATTTTTTGTGTGCTTAGAGTCATTTTCAGGCTTGGAATTATTCTGCTTTTGCACAGAGGATTTGACAGGAACCACAGAAGTATTAGATACTTCCTTATCCCCTTTTTCCGTTTCTGGTTTTTTATCTTCAGACATACACCTCACTCTCCCTTTTTTGTTTGATTTCTGGTTTGCTTACCATGTGAGAGTATGATATAAGTGGATAATATGATGAGAGGAAAGTTTGTTTGGTAAGAATCTTCCGATACAAATATATATGATGAATATATGAAGAAAGAAGCGCGAATAAGCAAAAAAATTGAACAAAGAGAAATAAACAGAAATAAGCAAAGGTGGAGCAGATTGATACCAAAGAAGTTTTCAGTTGTGTGGAGTGTAGAGGGAAGTTTGGAATCAATTAGGGAACTTTCATCGAGGTTAGAGTCATATTCACGAAGAATGAATAGAAATCTACTTGTTAGTATAATCTTCTCTATTTCGTTATTTACAATGTCTGCCTTTGCGTTTGCTCTTCATGTATTTGAATTATTTGATACATTTACTTATCATCCCTCCTTATTAGAAGATTTGATATTCTCATTTATCTTTCGAATAATAGGATCTATCATAGTAATTGCATTTTCGGTTACTCTTTTGATTCTTATCTATCAGACGAGGAATTTTACCAAGGTATTAACAAGCAGGTTTAGGGCGCTAGAAAACCTATGGAATACATCTGGATTAGAAGTAAATGAAGATGTAAATAAAGATTTAAGTAAATTAGAACTAAGTAAGGTAGAAGATTGCGAAAGTAAGTGTGGTGAAAGTAATTGTAAGGGAAGTAAGGGTGAAAATATCCGGATTGAGCCCATGTTTGCATCTTTATCTATGATAGACGAGGTCTGTTTACAGTTTCCTCAAATTTTGAAACAACTTAAAATTGCTCTTTTTCTTAATGGAACATGTATTTCTGCGATTGTTATTTCCATTCTTTTATCATTTTTGTATGGGTTCAGTTTCTCGTTTTTATTACCGTTTTCGAATTTGAATTTTTCAATATTCCTTGGCTTGGTCCTTGTTCTGCTAGGTATTATTTCATTTTCTGGGATTAAAGAAACTTCTCTATATTATGCCTCATTTTCGCAGAGATACAAAATCGTATCGTCTATATCCGAATGCAAACCACCGGTGGTTCCAAAAGGTGATAGTGCAGTCGTAAGGTTCAAAGAATATCTTTTGAAAAATGATGGTAGGCTGATAGATGCGACGACTAAAAAAAGAGAAAACAAATCTGTAGATTATGAAAACGAATTAAATAATTTAGACGAAAAAGGAGAAGTACTAACAAAAAGGAGAGTAAAAGGAGCATCTGGGCAAGTGTATGATTTTGACCTTGCTTTTTTGCCATCGGGTAAGGCAGACTATTTGCCAGACTATTTGCTTTTGGTTCGTGAAATTGGCTTGGAATCTTTGATGCATCCACATACGATAGAGACGTATTACAGAGAGATTGAAGATATTATCGATGGGATTGAGAGAAAATATAACAAGAATAATAAGATAGATAGGAGAAGATTAAGAAATGTACTGTCAAGAAGAATAAGATATGTGCGTGCAGTCTTGCTATTTGATGGTACCAAATACGAGGTTTGGGAAGTTCCAAGCGCTATACTATACCAAATAAAGGCATATCCGATATTTATCACACGTGGAAAAGGCGGGGGGAACGACATTACGCATATTCAGTTAGTAATCGATGAAGGAGAGATGTATAGTTTTGTACCCTTCCTTCCGGAATATGAAATTGAATAGAGATATGATAGATAAGAGGTGTGTTCACGGAGCCAAAAAAGCAGTATAAAAGTTGGGAACTTTATACATTCTTGGCGTTGCAACGTCTTGCCGAAGAACTTGATATAGATATATATCAGCCTGGACTTGAAGATAAGATTGATAAGATATTTTCCTCTTACAAAGATGGAGTGCCGTCAGTTACTAAAGTTGAAATTTCGTATGAGATAAAATCGAACCATTGTATGACAAATAAGGTCCTTGATAAGTTGGTTTCAGATGGTTTGGCTATTATTAAAAAAGACGACCGCACATATAGAGTTTCGATAACAAAGAAAGGTGTTCTTCATCTTAGGAAATTTAGTTCTTACTTTATAATGATGTATAACGACCTTATAAGAGACCATTATAGATATAGAAGACTTCCATCTTGGTTCGAGGAATAAATTGGGAATAAATTTTGAATGAAAGTTTTGTAAGTGAATGATGGATGATTCCTGAAAGATTTAGAAATAATTTGCATGCTCTATTGAAAAAAAGATATATAGGCATACTTGCATAAAACATTGGTGATTTTATGGCAGTTGCTATTGTTAAAGGAGATAATCCAGAATATTTAGTAAGGAGAAGTTTAGCTCTTCTGGGTGGAATGAGTAATTATGTTAAGAAAGGGGAAAGCGTATTTATAAAACCGAATCTAACAGGACCGTATCTTGCAAAGACAGGTGCTACGACAGACCCTGAGATAGTTGCAGAATTGATAAAGATGTGTTTTGAGCAAGGTGCAAAAAGGGTTCAAGTCGGGGACATACCAGGCGTGGGGAGTTCCAAAGACGTGTTTGAGATAACTGGGATGAGGAGAGCAGTTGAGAAAGCAGGCGGCGAAGTAGTTGAGTTGGAGAAGTCAGAACTTGTAGAAGTAAAAGTTCCGAATGCAGAGGTTCTGAAGGTAATCCATATGCCCAAGATGGTGGTTGAGGCGAATGTATATATTTCAGTGCCGAAGTTGAAGACGCATATATTGGGAAATATGAAATGTTCTCTTGGGATGAAGAATAATATGGGTGTGCTTCCTAACTCAATAAGGAGGAAGTATCATAGGTATGAGCATGTGCCAAGAATTGTATGCGATTCTTTACGTGCACGAATGCCAAATTTAGTTGTTGTTGATGGGATAATAGGAGGAGAGGGACAAGGACCGCTTGCAACAGACCATGTAAATATGGGCGTGGTAGTAGCAGGTGAGATATTTGAAACTGAGATGGTATGCGCAAAGATAATAGGCTTGGAGCCTAACGAAACAGAGATGATAAAGGCAGGACGTGCAAGTGGTTTTCACATACCCTCTTTGGCACACATAGATATTAGAGGCGTGCCTATATCTGAAGTGAAAAGAGAATTTAAATTACCTCATATAGGCTTGGATTATCCAAACATCACAGTTTATTCAGGAGGGGATTGTTCAGAATGTTTGCAGTTTGTGCAAGTGTATTTAGACTTATGGCATAAGAAAGGAATATTAGATGAGATAGGACCATTTACCATAATATCGGGTTCGCGAATACCCGTCTCAGAGGCAACAGAGTTTAAAGAACCTGTGTTTGTGTTAGGAGAATGTACCCCTGCATCGTTTAGGAAGCGAGGATATTATGTAAAAGGATGTCCGACTTTTGCAGAGGATTTTAAGGAACAACTTGCAATATATCTTTCGAGGCATTCATTAGGTGTATCAACAAAATTAGATTAGGCATTAGATTAGGTATTAGTTTGGTATTAGAATGTGCATTGGGTTAGGCATCAGTTCAGGCTTGGATGTTAAAACGAAATAAATTCGTGTTACGATAGCAAAGACTATAAATAAGGTATCCTTTTAAGGATAGTGAGATGGTGAAAATGGAGTTACCTGCCGGAAGGTTAGTAAAGAGTATGCTCGGCGGCGAATGGGTGTTGAGGGATTTGCTCCTTGTGCTTTCAGACGAGAAATTTAATGGATTTCTGAATGTAAGGAGGAAGCGCACAGGGGGTCAAGCCGAGGGGAAATTAGTGTTAAAAGATGGTAAACCTGTGATTGCGTACTACATCTTTGGAGATACAGAGGTAAGCGGAGAAGATGCGTTAAAGTTTATAATAGAGGATTCGTGCGATACTTTAGCGAAGATGGATATACATTCATATTCTTATAAGAGTTCTACGATAGATATTTCGCAGATAATAAAGAGGAACAGAGAGGGTATATTACATATACCAGATTTTGACCCGAGGACGATGTACAAGTATCTTGAAAGAGAGAGAGTAAGTTCTGAAAAGAAAGAAATAGGCGAAGAGAAGGGAGAGGAAAAGGTAGAATTGAGTAAATTCGGCTTGGATAAAAAAGGTATGAAAAGAGAAGGCTTGGGCAATGTCTTAGATGAAAAGGGAGTTGAGAAAGAAGATGTCATGAGTATGATTAAGCGGGCAAGAATAAAGAAAGAAAGTGAGACGAATGTTGAAGATATAGATGAAGAAGACAGGGATAAAAAGATAGAGGAAGAGATTGCAGAATTAAAGAGAGCATTAGAGACAGAGCAAGCAAGAAGACAGAGACTTGAGGATGAAGTGAGGAAGAAGGATGAGGAATTGACTTTATTGAGACAAGGTTCAATAGCGGTATTGAAAGCTGCAACTACGACAAAGAAGGAAGAAGATGCGAAATCGGAGTTGATAAAAGAACAAGAAAGGCAACTTGAGGAGATGAAATATAAGAAGATGGTAGATGAGTTAAAGGTTCAGCAGGAGAGCATTGCGAAGAAAGAGAAAGAGTTAAATGAAATGATAGAGTCGATGAAGAGAAGAGAAAGCGAACTTAAATTAAAGGAGAAAGAGATTGAGCGGTTATCAGAGAAGATAGCAAAAGATAGGGAAGAGTTAGAATCAGTATGGAAAACGATATCAAAGGAATCACAGAATGTGATAGAAGCGGAAAATAAATTAGAAGCAAAAGGGAGAGAGTTATTTGCAAAGGAAAAGGAGTTGATGGCGCGGAGTAGGGCACTTGCAGATAAAGAAAATGAGTTAAAGAAGAAATTTGAAGATTTAGAGCGAGAAAAGGAAGATATTACAAAGAGGTTAGAGGGAGTAATATCAAAGGAGAAGGTGCTTGAGGTTAAGGAGAAATCGCTTAGAGAAGAGATAGAGAAATTGATGAAAGAAAGAGACGAAATAAAGGCGAGGGAAGATGCGATAAATAAAAGGATGGAGACATTGCAGGCAATGGATAATACGTTATCAAGGAAAGAAAAGGCGTTGTCAGAGAACGAGTATAATATAAAGAAGGAGTTGGAAGCGTTATCGGCTGAAAGAGAAGAGTTGAAGAATAGAGAAGAAGGTATAACACATAAACTAGATTCGTTGATGCATAGGGAGCAGGAATTGCAGAAGAAAGAGAAAGAGTTGCTGAATCAGGAGTATGAAGTTAAGGCGAGCCTAGAGAAGTTATCGAGACAGAAAGCAGAGTTAGAAAAGAAGATGGCAGAACAGTTGGAAGTAGAAAGGGAACTAAAAGAAAGAGAAGAAGAGATAGAGAGGACGTTCAAAACACTTGAGAAAGAGAGAGATATCTTATCTAAATCGCAAAAAGAGTTGAAGAACAAAGAGAAAGAACTTTCGATAGAATACAAGAAGATGAAAGCGCAGATTGCGAATAAAGAAGAAGAATTTGCGAAACGTGAGAAACTTCTACATGAGAGAGAAGAGAAGTTAGATGCGTATGAGCAGGAACTTGCAAAAGAAGAAGGTGTTCTTAAGGAAGAGAAGGCTGCATTGTTAAAAATGAAAGAAGATATAATGAATAGGCAGAAGGAGTTGGATGCGGAAGAAGAGCGGCTTGGTGATTTTGATAAGACTTTACTCGAACGAGAGACAGATATAAAGAATAAGGAAGCGGTGCTTGAGAGGAAGGAACAGGAGATTGCAGAAAGGCTTAAAGATGTAGAAGAGAAGGAGAAGAATTTGAAGAAAGAGATAGAGAAGATGCAGAAAGACAGAGAGAGTTTAGATGCTTCAATAGAGCGATTAAATAAGAAGGAGAAAGAACTTGAGGCTTTAGATGCAGAGATAAAGAAGCGCGAAAAGGGTGTTGAGATAAAACAGGGTGAGATAACTCGAGATTTAGAAAGGATAGCGAAGAAAGAAGAAGATGTTGCAAGTCGAGAAGCGGAATTAGCAAAGAAGACTTCGGAATTGGAAGCGTATTCGGCAAGTCTTAAGGGCATGGAGAAAGAGTTGAAAGCGCTTGAGAAAAAGATACGCAAGCGAGAAGAAGAAATAATGAGTAAAGAAGCAGAGATAAAAGAGAGAGATAAAGTAATAAAAGATAGGTCTGGAGAGATGGAGAAACTTAGAGAATTGCTAAAAGACTTGTAGATGTGTTGCATTTTAAAAATGAGGCTCTTTAAAATTAAGGAGAGAAATATGAGAAAGAGATTGTTGGGGATTATAGTATCGATACCATTGATAGACCCACCTAGGATAACCGAGAGGAGAAGAGCAGTGGGTCTTGCGATGATAGGAGGTGTATTTTTAATCTTTGGAGGCGTGATATCTTTTGATATACTTGCGATGTTAGGGATAAATATAGATTTTGTAGCGTTAGGAAGAGAAATAGCCTCGAGGTATTTTTCGGGACAATTTAAGGATATAGTAGGTGTGATAGTGTTATTACTTACCTTCGTAACATCGATAGGGGGATTTGCGGTAATTATAGGTGGAATACTTATAAGATTAGATGCAGTGAGAGCAGGTAGGATATTTGTGCAGTTAGGGGGAGGGTCTGGGATTTTCGGCTTGGTGGTCTTTTTAGTGATAATGTTAGTAGGCAATAGGTATTCGATAGAAGCGGCGATATCAGGGAGTTCGGCAATAGGTACGGTATGTGCTTTTTTGTCGTCGAGGAGAGCGAAAAAGATGCTTGAACTTCCAGAAGAATGAAGAATAGAAATAAAAAAGGAATAGAGTATAAAATGAGAAAAATAACGATAAAAAGGAGAGGGGAAAGAGAGTGAGAATGTGAAGATAATACCGATATCAGCAGAAAGTATGGGTACGAGGAGCACTGCTACATTTATAGATGGAAAGTGTAAGATACTGATAGACCCCTCATCTGCGTTGGCGTTAAGGAGATTTGGGCTCCCTCCGCATAGAATAGAGATAGAGAGAAAAGAGAAACATATTTCGAAGATAAAAGAATATGCGAAGAAAGCAGAAGTGATAGTGGTTACGCATTATCATTATGACCATCACAATCCGAGTATAAGTGATATATTTAAGAATAAGATAGCGATAGTAAAGCATCCGACTGAGAATATAAATTATAGCCAAAGATGGCGTGCAAAGGTTTTTTTGGAGAAGATAGAGCCAATAGTGCGCAAGATAGAATATTCAGATGGTAGAGAGTTTTCGTTTAAGGGGCTGAAACTTAGGTTTTCAGAGGCAGTTCCACATGGACCAGACGAGCATTTAGGGTATGTAACTATGGTTGGAGTGAAAGATAGGAATAAAACCGGCTTGGATTCCTTTTTATATACCTCAGATGTAGAAGGTATGCCATTGAAGGAGCATTTAGAGTTTGCGATGAAAGAGAATGCGAGAGTTGTGTATTGTGATGGTCCTTTACATGATGTAGTGTCTAAATATAGAGGAGGGACTTTGAGAGATGCGTCTCGGAATATGAACAGACTTCTTAGAGAAAGCAGAGTAGAGACGATGATACTGGAACATCATTTGTTAAGAGATGCATCTTGGAAAAAGTATGTGAGAACGACGTTGAGATTAGCAAAGAGGTTGAATAAGAGAGTAATAACAGCGGCAGAGTATGTTGGTAAGAAAGTAGATTTTCTCGAGATGTATAGGAAGGAATTGTTTGGGAGAGAGTAGTTTATTTTAGATAAACGAGACTTTTTCTGCGGATTATGCAAATGAGAGTTAAATATTGTGAAGATATTCGATGTGTAAAGCAAACGAGGTGTTAACATGAGAAAGGTATTGGCATTTACAATAGGTGCAGTAATTATCCTATCTGCGATGTATATGGGAATGGGGACAGTTGGGCAGGCATCTGAGGAAGGGATGTCTCTTATGATATTCTGTTTTGTAGATGCGAAGGAATACAATGTAAACGATTTTGTGAATATGACTGTGGAGGTGTATGATAACGGTACGCGTGTAAGTGCGGATTTTGTGAATGTAACTATATCGAATAATACTGGCGGGGAAGACGCATTAACCTTAACAGAAGATACGATAGGGAGTTATAAAGGGAATTTCCAAATATTGGATAATCATGTAATAGATGAGAATGTAATAATAAGGGTGAATGTAACAAGAGGGAGCGATTATGCAACTGAAATAGTAATAATACCTTTAGGCAAAGAATTGGCAGTTAAAGAAGAGTTATCTATGAACATTATGATATCGTCAGCAAATGGGAATTCTAAGGGTTACTTTTTGCCTGGAGAGGTTGCGAATATAACCGTGGTTACTTTTAAGAATGAAACAAAGAGCAATGTAAACGAAATAGAGATAAATATAACAAGAGAAGGAATGGGGGTTCAGACTTTATCTGAGAACTTTGCAGCAGTAGGCAAATATTATGCGCATTACACAATTCCATCGAATATAAATAAGAACGAAACCATATTTGTAACAGTAACTGCAAAGGATACAAATTCCACGATAACAGAGAGCGACTATATAGTAGTGAAACCGTTGATAATTTGGGAGCATGTAACAGATAGGAATTCCACGCATGCGAGTATAGAGATTGGTGTTTCGAATGCGAATGGGCAACCTGTTGCGAATGCAAATATCGACCTTACATATTATAATATGAGTGGGCAACTTGGAAGTGTCAATGGTATTACAAACTCTCAAGGCTTGGCATTTTTCAATATATCTGCGAATGCAAATGAGACTACCTTTTTTGAAGGGAATGCAACTATAGGAGGAATAAGACAGGGATTTCACGGCTTGGTGGATGGGACGATACCTACGATAATACAACTTCCAGGTAGGTTTAGAGTAGTTCCGAAGGATGTGCAATATGCCTATCAACCTGGTGCTACGGTATCTAGGCATTATGATGCGTTAGCGAATGGTACGCCTTATGCAAATAGCACGGTATCTTATTATGTGATACATAGACCATATCCGAATTCGGATATTGCGATGTTCAACGGGACGATACTAGAATCTGGAAATGTAACTACGAATGAGACTGGTGGATTTGTGATAACATTTACGATACCTACGAATGCGAAACCAGGGAGTTGGATTGTGATACAATTCCAAGGTGGAGTTATGTCAGACCCTAGTGATACTTCTTATGATTTGGACGATGGATTGTATTATGACAAATCGCAGGAGGACATAATTAGTATAGTTAGTAAAGAGGTTGCATATGAGTTTTCAGGAGATATAATAGTAGAAGTTGACCAATTGAGGCTTGGAGGTAATTCTACTGTAAGTGCGTATATGTCTAGCGCAAATGGGAATTTTACGAACGCGTTCGTGTTATGGCAGATAAACAATACGAATGTAGCGCGATTGTGGAGTGAGATTTCAACGATACCCACGCCTAGAATACCCATGAAGAATAATGATGGAACTTTTGTTGGGAACATAACAATACCGTCTTATCTACCAGATACTTCGTATATAGTTACTGTGGTTTTATTCAACGATTTGCAGACTGAGTTTATCTACAACTATACGATATTAAAAGTAGGTGAGGGGACAGGTCCGGGTTTGCAACCTATGAGAGTAACTGTGATACCAGAACTAGAGACTGTAAAGAGCGGGAATAGCACAAATGTAACGGTGGTAGTCCTTTCGGATAATAGTGTAGTTGATGGTGCAAGCCTGAATATTAATGCAAGTGCAGGGAGCGTATCAGAGACTACGGGAGTTACAAACGAGACAGGGAGGTTTACATTCGTATATACCGCACCAGATACGACTATGAATATGAGTGTATCGATTGTTGTAAATGCGAGTAAGAACGGATATGTAAACGCAAGTGGCAGTGTGGTATTGAACATAACGATAACTGAAATTATACCGATAGGAATTGTGCTTGAGAATAACAGCGTGGAATCTAACGGAATGGTAAATATAACAATACAAACGCAACCTGGGGCTTCAATCAACATGACTACTGCACAAGATATTGGAAGTTTCATGCCGCAGAATGGTATAGCAGACGAAAACGGCATTTTCAATACGACTTATAATGCACCTAGAGTAGAAACAACTACTGTAGTTACAATTCGAGCAACAGTAAGCATAAATGCAGGGGTTTATACGACGAGAACTGCAGAACTTACAATATTGCCACCGCCACAATTAATCGTCCAAATCACAAAAGGCGCAAATGCTGTTGGTAGTGGGAATTCTACCTATTTCATAATCCAAGTGCAAGTTTCCACAAATGGAGAGTTAATAAATGTTCCTGATGCGACGGTAATTGCATCCTCAGATGTTGGAGGTAGTTTCTCGCCTAGTTCCGGGACTACAAACGAAAGTGGTATTTTAAACATCACCTATACCGCGCCTGTAGTAACACAGCAGACAACTGCAACAATAAGTTTCAATGCATCATCATCGATGTATAGAACAAGTATCGCCACAACTACGATTGTTATAGTACCGCCGGGTGTATCGCCTAATTTCCTTGTTGTAACGCTTTCAGCAGACCGCACATCTGCGTTTGGAAACGAAACGGTTACTCTAACTGCATATGTTACTGTCGATGGTATGCCTGTCGAAAGTGCGAATGTTACCTTCTCGGCATCTGAAGGGTCGTTTACGCCTCAAATTGCAATGACAAACGAATCTGGATTTGCCACAACCATATATCGAACGCCGAATGTTGCGTCGTCTCAAACTATACAGATAACTGCAAATGCTTCTAAGGCAGGAATAACACCCGGACAGGGAACTTTGCAGATAACTGTGCTACCTGGTGCCGGCTTGGAAAAACTCAATGTGCAAGTTACTGCAAAGAGTAAAACTTTGGAATCAGAGCAGAGCACGAAGATAACTGTAAAGGTAACTTATCCGAATGGTACGCCTGTTTTAGGTGCGGCAATAACAATAAGCACGCCATCAGGAAAATTAACAAACACGACAGGAACGACGAACGCGAACGGTGAATTTACAACTACCTTCAAAGCGCCTGGTGTCTCGAGTCAGAAGAAAATCCAAGTTACAGTAACCGCGACTAAAGAAGGATATAGGCAAGGTAGTGGAAATGTTACTATCACAGTAAATCCAAGGCCTTCGCCTGGATTTGAAGTCGTGGTTGTTATAGGTGCAATTTCGATAATTGCGATTGCGGTTGCGACAAGACGAAGATTGGGAACCTAGGGAAACCTAGGCTTGGGTAGATGAAGGATAAAAATGATGAAATGAAACGAGGAAATGATGACAAACTTGGTGTGTATAAACGATACGAATAAGAAATGATGGCATTCTCTCTTTCGAGCAACCGTCAATCGTATATTCTGTATTTTTTTCATTTTTTATTCTCTCGGTTGCTCTCCTTTTTAGAAATAATTTGCGGCTACTAAAGGATATTGAATCATACGGAATAACTTTCTGAATATGTGAGTTCTTGGTTAAAAGGCACTAACTTTATAGATATGTTTTATCAATATCTAACTTGTGTATCTAATTTGTGGACTAATTTGTGTAATATGTAATTTGTGGAGAGCAGAAAGGTGGAGAGCACAAAGGCTTGGTGTAGGTTAGGTAGGGTTAGGTATTATGATGGTTGTAGATGAAAAAGGTGTGGAAAAAAGAAAGAAAAGTCGAAAGATAGATACTTTGTATCCGATACCGCAAGAGAGAGTGTTGTTATATAACGAACGGAAAAAAGGACTGATAATTGCAGATTTGCATCTTGGAATCGAGGCAGAATTTGCAAAAGGGGGAGTACATGTTCGTTCGAGGACAAATGAACTCTTGAATCATATCTTATCGCTTGTAAAAGAGCATAAAGCCGAATATGTAATCTTTCTTGGCGATATAAAACACAACATACCCGGAACAAGTATGCAGGAGTATATGGAGATTCCTTCATTTTTTGATGAACTTTTAGAGAAGACGAAAGAGGTTCATATAGTAAAGGGGAATCATGATGGCGGGATTGAGCGGATAGTTCCAGATGGAGTATGTGTTCATGGTTCTGATGGATTTGTATGGGAAGGCTTGGGATTGTTTCATGGTCATACCTGGCCCAACGAAGATGTGATGCGTTCGAAATTGGTTTTGATGGCGCATATCCATCCTATAGTTAAGTTTTCAGATGGGCGTTATTCTATAGTTTCGGAACCTTGCTGGCTAACAGGCAAGTGGACAACATTTGCTAAAAAGAAGAATGAGAATTTGGATATTGATGGCGAGTTTGCTGATGTTATAGTAATGCCTGCCTATAATGAATATTTAAGCGGGAGTGCAGTGAACGAACCTGGCAGGCAACTAATTGGACCTGTTATGAAAAATAAAGTATTTGATTTAGACAATGCGTTGGTTTATCTTCTTGATGGCACCTATTTGGGTGATGTTTGTTCGTTAACAAAAATGCTCGAAGAAACACAATCACATAAGTATAAGGATAAATTACCTAAGCAATTATCTGTGCATAAAGGTGTAAATCATAAAGGTGCAAATGTGCAGAGGGTACAAGGTATCGGCAAAGGTTTTGAAGAAGAGGAAGTTTGAAGATATTTGATGATATAAGATAGAAGGTAGGTATAATTCCTTGGTTATTTATTTAGTTATTAGGCTTGGGAAATTATATCTAATCCGAAGTTGATAATTGAACGATGGCAGAGATACTTTTCCAAGCCGAGTTTGTAGGAAGGGAGAACGAACTTGCAGAGCTAGAACATTATCTTAACGAAGCAAGTTTAGGACATGGAAAAGTTGTTTTTCTCGAAGGAGAAACTGGAGTTGGAAAAACAAGGCTTGTAAACGAGCTTGTGAATAAAGCAAGAGAAAATAATGTGGTTGTCTTGTCAGGTAGGTGTCATCCTGGCGGAGAACCTTATCATCCATTTATCACTGCATTTGCAGATACTTCGAGTGTAGAAGGATTGATGTTGATATGCAATGATGGAAGGCTCATGACATCTGCAGGAATGCCCGAACATGAAGATGACGCGGAACTTTATGCAGGGATGCTTTCTGCGATAGATGAATTTTCCAGGCTTGGAGTTAAATCCACACAGGTTTCTGTAACTGTTGAAGATGCGAAAAAGAGGTTAAAATCAATTGAATATGGAGAATATAAGATAGTATTAGAGCATGGGAAATACTGTATGCTTGCGGCGCTTGTTTTGGGGACAGAGCCAAGAGGGCTAAGAGCGCAGTTGCGTGGATTACTTGAGGATATTGAGAAGGAAAATACTGAAAAGATTTTGTCCTGGGATGGGGATGTAGAAAGTATAGGATTTTTGCGTGAAAAACTTTTAAGGCTAGTATCTTCGAGGAAATTTGGCATACAAAAGTTAAGTGGGGTAGATGACAAATTACAAGAAAAGAAAGGTTCGAGAGAAGGGATGTTCGAGTATATATCAGAAATGTTAGGGATGTTATCGAGAGAGCAACCTGTAATACTATTTTTAGATGACCTACATTGGGCTGATGAGAGTTCACTTGCGCTAATGCATTATATAGCATATGCATTACGTTCGTCGAGAGTTCTGATAATAGGCACATATAGACCTGAAGATATCGATGAGAGCGGGCATGAGGGTACTTTCGGATTGAGAGAGACCTTGCGAAAGATGTCTAGAGAACGATTATTTACAATAATAGAAGTTCCCCGGCTTGGAAGATTTGAGATAGACAAGATGATAGATTCCATATTTAGACCTAATGATTTATCTGATAAGTTTAAATCGCGTCTATTTACGGAAACAGAAGGCAATCCTTTTTTTGTCGAAGAAGTTCTGAAATCTTTGTTCGAGGAAGGGATTATTTATAAAGAGGGAAAAAAAGAAGGGATGGAGCCTGGGAGATGGCATTCTAAACCTATAGATGAGATGAAACTTCCAAGAAGTGTGAAAGATGTAGTTTTGCGCAGATACGATAGATTGGATGAGAACACAAAGAAAGTGCTAAGGTATGCAAGTGGAATTGGACAGGAGTTTGAGTTTAAGATATTATGTTCTGCGCTAGCAATTGAGGAAGATAAACTTGCAGAGGAACTTGATAAGTTAAAGAATGCAAGACTTGTTAAAGAGACTGAATACGAAGGAGTGATGAGGTTTGACCATTCGATGATACAAGAAGTGATTTACGAGGAGATGGGTGGAAGATGGCAAAAAATCATACACGAGCGTATAGGTAACTCATTAGAGAAAATCTATGAAGGGAGACATGCCGAGGTTGCAGGAAGATTATCATATCATTATATGAAAAGCGAGAACGAGGAAAAGGCTGTAAAGTATTCGATATTAGCAGGAGAGGTTGCGGTAAGGAAGTTTGCATATTCGGAAGGAGCAAAGTATTATGAAACGGCATCTCAGTTCCTATTGACAGAGCGAAAAAGTAAGGAAGAAGAACGAGAACGTAAAAAGAAGAAGATAGAAGTTTTGTTGGGACTTGAGCATATTGCAAGGATTACAGGCGAGATAGATAATGCTTTACAGTATAATAGGCAGTTACTGAGGCTAACAAGAGAATTAGGTGATGATAGACGAAGGGCAGAGATACATAGGAATATAGGATGGATAATGAGAGAAAAGAACGAATGGGAAGAGTCTCTCGAGAATTATGAGAAATCGTATAAGATTTCAGAGAAATTGAACGATGTTCATGGAATCTCAGAGAGTTTGGTTTTGATAGGTGAGGTTCATTGGGCAAAAGGCGAGTTAAACAAATCAGTTGATTACTTTCAGAAGGCGATATCAATCGCAGAGCGTTTTGGAGATGCGAAAGTTCTTGCTATGGCATATATGAACTTAGGCTTGGTATCTCGTCATATAGGCGAACTTTCGAGTGCTCTTGTTCATTATGAGAAGAGTCTAAGTTTTCTGTCGAATATAGGAGATGCGCATGAGATGGCAAGGGTCTATAACAACATGGGGCATGTGTATTGGGACAAAGGAGAACATGAGAAAGCGATTGAGAATTTTGAAAGATGTATATCGATTGCACAGCGTACGGGAAACATTAGATTGATGGGTATAGGCTTGGCTGATGCAGGTTGGTATTATGCAAAGAAGAACGAGTTTGATAAAGCAAGTGTATATCTTGATAGAGCGCTTGAAATATTTGAGAAACTTGGAAACAAACTCATGATTGCTAAGGTATATGTTGCGTATGGCGTTCTATACAAGTTGGAAAGAGATTGGAGGCGAGCCACAGAATATTTTCTTAAAGGTATAGAAATCAACGAAGAGATTGGGATACCATCGCAACTTGCAGAGAATTATTTTGAGTTTGCTCTTATGTATCGAGAACGAGGTAATATGAAAAAGGCGATTGGATTGCTTAAAAAGTCATTAAAAATCTACGAAGACTTATCAGCAAAAAAGAATGTCGAACTTGTTTGGAACGAACTTGGCACAACAAGAGAAGAGGTACAGGACGGCTTGGAGTAGTGATGAATACGAATATTACTTTTCATTCGCATCTTTCATCTAATTTGTATTCGTCAATTCTTAATAGGTTATTAGCATGAAATAGCATATTAAGTGTTAATTATGTGTTATTATCCGAGAGGTTTTTTGACTGAGATAATATCAAGAGAGAAATCGATTGCTTTTACAGAATGTGTAAGAGCGCCCATAGAGATGAAATCTGCGCAATCTGCATAGTTTCCTATAGTTTCTTCGTTAATCCCACCTGAGACTTCAACGATTATTTGAGGAAATTTATTTTTTATAGCATTGTATGCTTTTTTTGCGTCTAGAGGATTCATATTATCAAGCATGATGATATCTGCGCCGTATTCGGCTGCTTTAATTGCGTCATCTACTGAAGATACCTCGATTTCGATTTTTTTAGAAAAAGATGCTTTTTTTGCAAGTTTAAGCGCATTCTCGATTGAGCCAACTATTGAGATATGGTTTTCTTTAATAAGGAGCATGTCGTCAAGTCTGTTCCTGTGCGTATCGCCGCCACCTAGTGTTACTGCTTTCTTTTCGTAGTATCTAAAACCAGGTGTGGTCTTCCTTGTAGCAGCCACCTTTGGCGGTTTCTCTTTTTTCGATTTCTTTTCTAAGATTTCATTCATTTTTTTGGTGTAAGTCGCGATACCTGACATTCGCATAAGGAAATTAAGTGCGAGCCTTTCGCCTTTAAGAATATTTGCTGCAGACCCATGGATTAGCAAAACATCAGTGTTTTTTTTAAGTGAGGTGCCATCTTTTTGAATAATATCGACTATGCAACCGAGTGTTTTAAAAACAGAAGAGGCTTCTTCGCAACCTGCGAGTATGCAAGGTTGTTTGCAGAAAATCTTTGCGTCTGCATTGACATCGCCAATCAACAGGTCTGTAGTAATGTCGCCATAGCCTAGGTCTTCCTCGAGAAAATCATGCAAATCTTTCATGGATACACCGAGCAAGTAATCGGTTCTTTAGTGATTTAAGTTTATGGTAGAGTAAGTTTACGGCTTGGTAAAATTTTTCTTGTTAAATTTTATTTTTCTTTCTTTTTTTATCCCTCACTTTTTTTACCTCCATAGTATCCTCTCATAGCATCAAATGAGTTTATCAAAAATAGGCGTTGATGTGGTGTTATTGCGGTAGTGTAGGGTAGTGTAGTTATGTTTTATCTGAATTTTAATTTATCCGAATGTCCTTATTGAAGATTTTCGCGTCTCTTCCTGAACCACATTGTAACGAATATAGTTAAGATTGCGCATGCAGATGATACAGTGTAAAGAATAGGTTGATGGACTATTTTTTCCACACTCTTTTTAATTTCGTTAAGTGCACTTACATATGGTTGGTTTGATTCTATTACACCGACCGAGGGGTCATGCACAATTTCAGTTGTGTTAGAAGAAAATGGATAGCATAGGTATAGGTAAAAGTCTTTATCGACTGCATAAGATGCTGTTACATTTGCATTATCTGATACACCTTCGACGTAAGCATGAGATAGCCAAGAATAGAAGGCATGCTCTATATTGCTTGAGTTTACAAGTTTACATACTTGTGAGTTGCTCTCTGAAATATCGAACTTTCTCATAGGTTCTCGAGTTTTGGATTCGATTGTTCGTATGCCCGAACGCTCGTATATTCTATAATCGTGCATCGATTTTTCGTCAGATAGCACATGTTCGAGTGCTATGTAATTTGCGCCTAGAGAAGTAAGTTTATCAGGCTCAGATATGGTGAAGATTATATCGATTTTCATTTCCACGCCGCCAGTAATAGTATAACTTCCATAAGTTACGGTTGTATTTCCAGTTGCAATGAAATAATGGAACTTTATTCCAAT
>Ga0123519_10006663_pt1 | contig 18061 bp, 19 predicted proteins | sample YelNatPaOPRAMG02_FD_87396 | JGI IMG/M metagenome (GOLD analysis project Ga0123519, IMG submission 87396) | Hot spring microbial communities from Yellowstone National Park - Yellowstone National Park OP-RAMG-02 (version 2) | ecosystem: Environmental > Aquatic > Thermal springs > Hot (42-90C) ... | reverse complement strand
CTTTGCAGTCTCTGCGTTAAGTGCAGCAGGGGAAGGAACAAGGAGCAATGAGGTTAGCGCAACGCCCATAGGAGAGCCAAACCCAACACCAGGATTTGATGTCATTGCCTATATTTATGCGGGCGTGGTGTGTGCGAGCATCATAATACTCGCAAGGAAGAAAAGAAGGTAGTGCGTGTGTGGGCATATCTCACATTCTGACTACCGTGCTTTACTTCGTTCATGCAGCACAGCAGAAAAATTTCTATGAGGCATGATTTTGGGATGTAGAAATCCTGAAACATGGTTCAAGCAAAGATTTTTTAACCCATGGTGTATTTCCTGTAATTGAAAAAAATGAGTGAACGCCATGCCTGAGTCGTCCGAAAATGATGCCGAAGCACTCACAATTCGTGATATGTTGTGGCAGGGAAGATATGAAGATGTGGCAAACATTGTAAAAACTCAGGAAGATACATTTCAGGTAATTGAATGTCTGAATGATACAGACCTGATGACACGCAAATCTGCAGCACATGCACTTGTGATTATTGGCATAAAGCACCCAAATTTTGTAATTCCGTATCTAAAACGGCTCTTACAGTATCCAAGCAGGAATGTACTCAGCAATGTAATTTTCATTGTGGGCAAACTTGGTACGCAAATGCCAGAGGAAATTGAACCGATTATACCAGACCTCATCGCACTTATTGATGACAAACACTGGAACATAAAGATGAGTGCAATTGCTGCGCTTGGCGATATTGGAATGGCGGACTCAGAAATTGTGCTCAGTGCGGTGCCAAAACTAATTGATGCACTTTCTGATTCACATAATCAGGTAGCAGTTGCTGCTGCAAATGCACTCAGTAAGATATGCCCGGTCGGTGTGAACTGGACTAATGAAACAGTGGATGCACTGCATGACCTTCTGCGGGATAATGACCCATGGATAAAATGTGATGCGCTGGATACAATCACAAGAATCGCAGAAGAAAATGTGGAGCCGGTTTTAAAGGAGCTTGACGCAATTGTTGCGATGCTGGCTGATGAAAATTTGAGTGTGCGGGAAAAGGCAATTGATGCGATAGGAATAATTGCCAGGCAGAAACCAGAAACGATTCTCGCAGCAAAGGATGGATTTTTTGACATACTGGTGAATGACACTGCATTTGTCAAAATCAAGTGTATCAACATAATTTCCAGTGTGCTTTCCGTTAATCCGGATGCAATTCGCTCGTTGATTCCACCGGTTATTGCTGCACTTGCAGACCAAAACCAGGAACTTCAAAATAGTGCGAGAACATTTCTCTTTAATGTAGCAAGCACAAAACCTGAATTTCTCAATGAATTTCAAGGAACACTCGCAGCACTTAAGGCAGATGATATACTGGATGCGATGAGGCAGGGAAGATGATCACACTTACATGCATCTCGGAAAATTCTGTAAAGTTTGGTACGCATTGCTGGGGAGAACACGGATTATCTATTTTTATTGAATTGCCAGATTTCAGTTTTTTCATGGACACGGGTGCGAGTGCAGAAGTGCTCAGGCATAATCTCAGTGTGATTAAGCCAGATTTACGAAATACAAAAGCCATCGTGCTCTCTCATGGACACTTTGACCACACAAATGGGCTGGAGGAACTCATAAAGATGCTGCCCGACCTGCAGGTGTATGCACATCCAGACATTTTCTCGGAGCATTATGCGTATTCAGGTGAAAAATATCGTTATATTGGTGTTCAGTTTGAAAGAGCGGATGTGGAGAAACTTTGCAAGCTTAATTTGAGCACGGGAGCAGTTGAAATTGCGCATGGAGTTTACTTTTCTGGCGAGATACCGAGACACACAAAAATTTCATCTAAATTTTATCTAAAGACCGAGCTTGGTTTTGTGGCAGACGGGATTGTTGATGATGCTGCGGTTTATTTAAAGACGGAGAGGGGCACAGTAGTAATATTCGGGTGCGGACATGCGGGTGTAATAAATACGCTGAAGCATGCCCGTGCAGTTACCGGGCAGAAAATTAGAGGTGTTGTGGGAGGTACGCATCTGATTACTGCATCACCCCAGGAACTGGATGAGGTTGCAGGTTTCCTGCATGCTGAAGATGTTGAATTTCTCCGTCTTGCGCATTGCACAGGCAAAAAAGCCACATACCGATTTAATGCGGAATTCAGAGAAAAATTTGATGTCATGTCTGCAGGAGATGTGTTTTCGATATAGCATCATTTCTTTGCTTCCCAGACCATGTGCCCTAACTCATTAAGGAGTATCTCAGTAATCGCAAGTTTGACCGCATCTGCACTGCCAGGCAGACAGATAACCACCTTCCCATTCATCACTCCAGCCATGGCTCTTGACATAATTGCAGCACTTCCGATGCGCTGGTATGATAGCATTCTGAAAATCTCTCCAAAGCCATCAAGCTTTTTCTGAAGTTTTGGAGTTAGCGTTTCAATCGTGATATCCTTTCTGCTGATTCCAGTGCCACCAGTAGTGATAATTACATCTACATCCCTGCGTTGCGCAAATTGTTCAATCAGATTTTCAAGGGCATGGCTATCATTCGGAATAAGTTCGTATGCAATCTCACGATGTCCTGCTACAGTAAGGGCTTCTCTGATCACTTTTCCAGAGTAATCATCTTCCTTTGTACGCCTGTCTGAGAGCGTTATAACCACAAAATTCACAGTATGCGGTGCCTGCGCCCTGTGCTCATCACTGCCCATCTTTATCCACCTTCACCTTGGACACCACAACGATATCAGAAATCTTTGTTTCCGGGTAGTTTCCGTGTTCATCTTTTTCAAGAGCCTTTACCATGTCCCACAATGTGAGCAGTGCGTGTGCGACACCGCACAATGCCTCCATCTCAACGCCAGTTTTGTATGTTGCCTCTACACGACATGTGCACTCAATGAAATTCTCATACACCTTAAAATCAAAGTCGATGCCAGTGATTGGAATCTGATGACAGTGTGGGATATGTTCCCATGTTTTTTTTACTGCGATAATCCCAGATATCTCAGCAGTGGCAATCGGGTCCCCTTTCTTTACCTTTTTGCTCTTAATAGCGGTAATCGTGTCACTTCTTAGATAAATTCTCCCCTTTGCCTCAGCTATCCTTAATACTTCCTTTTTACTGGTTACATTTACAATACCTGGCATGCTGGCTCACTGCTCGATCAACGGTCCGAGGACTTTTATACCTCCCTTTCTCACTTCAAGTGCGAATTTTTCCATGCTGTGCTGGCATGCACGCATTTTTTCAACCTGGAGGTACCTTGTTATGCTTCCCTTTGATCGATCTACACCCAGGGAGATTATGCCATCTACGAGAAAACCCTCGTTGCCCAGAATCTGTGATTCTCCACCCGGGCTTCTTTCCATGACCACGAATGAAATCAGATTGTTGTCCCTGAGCATTTTGAAGAAGTAGAACATCTTATTCCGCATGTTTTTCTGGTCTTCCATCAGGGAGTACAGTGCACCCAGCGAATCGAGGCAGAATACAGTAAATTTGTTGCCGTGCAGTTGCTTGAAGTGTTTTATTATTTTCTCGATAAAGTACATGTAATCTGTCCGCTGGTCCTCTGGCACTACCTGGTCGATTTCACGGAGTTCGGTGAAGTCGGAGATCTGCATTTTGAGTGAGAGGTCAATGCCCAAGCTGTCCATGTTTTTCAGGTGGCTTTCAACCGTTTCTTCAAGTGTGGTGTAAAGCCCGAATTCCTCCCTGTTTTCAAGATACTTTGACATGATTGTGTACACAAAGCTTGTTTTCATACTGCCTGGCGGTCCTGTAACCAGAATTACTTTCGGTGGCTCAATGTCGGTTTTGAATACCTTATCCAGTCCTTCTATTGTGTCTCTGAACATACCAGCACCTGCGTGGATAAATGTTTTCTACAATTTAAGGTTTCCTCTCGTGTTGCTTGGGCATGCAATTGCAGAAACGCCTGGTGAAGTAGAATTGGAGTTACAGTTCTTCCTGTCACCTGTACAATTCAATTGCTGGTAGCAATTCCTGCGTGAATAATTTTTATCCCGCACACTGCGGGAGAAGTTACGGGGTGCATGCGTGAACAAACAATAATTTTTATATCTATGTATGGGATATATGGGATGATTGTATGATTGAAAAGAAAATCCGGGAATATGACGAGGCAATAAAAAAGGACCCAAAAAATCCAGTTTTATGGTTCGAAAAGGGGAAACTATTGAGCACGATTGGTGATATGGATGGGGCAGTCCAGGCATTTCAAACTGCCACGAGCATAAAGCCCGATTACTTTGAAGCATGGGATGCCCTCGGTGATGTTTATATGGAACTGGGGCAGAAAGACAAAGCAAGTGAGTGTTACAAAAAAGTAGTAGAGACCGCTACAAAAGAAACAAAGATTCCGACCTTATGTCCCAGATGTGGCAAGGAAATAGCGCCTGGTGAAGAAGTATGTAAGGTATGTGGCTTTGTACTTTCAGAACCCCAGGCATTTTCTGCATCGCAACTGGCAGGAGATATTTATCACTGTCCACTATGTGGTGCAAAGGTAGATTATAATGCAAGCTCATGTTCGTGTTGCGGCGTTCCAATTCTTGATGAACATCCTGCGGATCCAACAATAGTCCATGTGCTCAGAAGGGAACTCAAACACACGGTTATACCACCATCTCAAAATGTTGGCGTTAGTTCAACTGCTGAAACTCCAAAAAAAAAATTTGATATAAAAGAATCAAGCACGAAAGAATCACGCATTACAGCACAGGAAATTTCCCCAGAGCAAACTCAAAAAAATGCTGAGCTGGAGGTTGGTGAGGGCTCATCTGAGATTAATGAGTATGTTGTAAGTGGGAAAACAGACCAGACCTCAGGTGAAGATTTGAGAATATATCTGGAGAGCATAAACGCGGTCAGCGAAATACCACAACCAAAAAAGAAAAAAGTTACCTTTTTTGACGACCCCACAAATATTGTATTGACCGTGGCGCTTATTATGGGCTTAGTTATTCTTGCCGTTGGTCTGATTATGTACTTTAACAGATAGGTTTGAGGAGTATGCATGAAATAATTGGCAGAAACAGTGAACTTAAAATACTTCAAAAAGCACTTGAAGAAATGGAAAATGGACGGGGAAATACCATTGTAATCGAAGGAGAGCACGGGGTGGGAAAAACATACCTGTGTGAAGTGTTCGAAGAATACTGTACAAGCAAGGGTGTTCCATTTTTCAGTGCAAATGCAAAAAACTGCGAGATGGAAAGACCCTACTCCACATTTTCTCAGATACTGGATAGCATAAGATCAGCGCACAATCAGATGGTACCTCTAGGGCTCACACCGTTTTTCAATCACAGGGAAGTAGTGGAAATCCCGGACTTACGGGTAGCACAGAGTTTTCTTTATGAGAAAGTTTATAATTTTATAAAAAGTATTAATGAAGGGCAGGGAATTGTACTGTTTTTTGATAGTGTTGAGTGGATTGATGCAAGCAGCAATGGTCTTTTGCATTACCTGGCGATGAAAGCCAGGCAAACGAGCATCCTTATTCTATGCACATTTACTCCAGAAGATATACTGGTAAATAGAAACGAACGGGTAAAGGACACGCTGTTTGCACTGGCCAATGAAAAACTCTGCACAAGAGTGCGCATATCAAATTTAACCAGAGAGGACACCATAGAACTGGTCAAACTGTATCTAAAAAATTCTACCAAACAAACAGGAGAAAAGATTTACGAAATCACGCGAGGAAATCCCCAGCTTATAAAAAATGTATGCGAACTTATTGAAAGGAATCCAAAAATCAACCTGTATGAACTAACCCCGGATATGCTTAAAATCTCATACGACACAAAGTTCAGTGGACTTGGAGGTAGAGCAGAAGAAATAGCCAGGATTGCAAGTGTTATCGGCAACGCATTTGATATGCAAACAATGTCCAGGCTAACTCAGAAAAATGAGGAAGAACTTCTGGAATATTTTGAGGAGCTGATTGCATATGAAGTAATTGAGGAAACCGATGAAGGATATATGTTCAAGACACCGCTGGTGCGAGCATATTTCTATTCAAAGATTCCTGATAATCAACGCACAGAATTGCACAGAACAGTTGCGGAGTACATTGCAAGAAGCATTCCGAGAAAGGAGGAGGAAGTGAATAAGAAAATATATCAGCTTGCATACCACTACTATCACGGAAAGCAATACGAATTAGCGTTGAGGTATCTGCTGCGCAGTGCAGAACTTGCGTATGAGCAGTATGGATTTGAGCAATCACTTGAGTTTCTGAAGATGGCGGACATGTGTGCGGACAACATCGGAAATATGTTTGTAAAACTGGAGATTAAAACAAAGATTGGAGATATTCAGTACGGATTGGGAAATTTTGAGGAAGCGACTAAAATATATTCCTCTATGCTCAATGAGCAAATTGCAATGAGTGATGGAAAGGTGTACAGTGAACTAAACAGGAAGATGGGAATGCTTGCGAATTTAAGGACCGAGTACTGGGAAGCACTGAAGTATTACGAGAAAGCACTGGAAGTTGCTAAAAACTCAAAGCATATTTACGAAATTGCCATGGCTCACCGCGGTGCGGGTTACATCTATCTACGCCTGGGAAACTGGCGGAAGGCACTGGATGAATATATGCAGGCAATGGGAATGGCAGATAAGGTAAAGGACCCGCTCCTCACAGGAATAATTTTTCTTGAAATGGGAAATATATACAACATGCGAGGAAATCTCGAGGATGCAATAATGCACTATACCATGGCGATTAAAAATCTGACAAACGCAAAAAACTATCTGGATATTGCAAGGGCATTTTGTAACATGGGTGATGTATATGTCCAGAAGGAGGATTATTCCACTGCAAACGAGAAATTTGCACTTGCAATAGATTATGCAAATAAAACTGGAAATGAAAGTTTTCTCCAGTGGGTGGAAGTAAATAGGGGATTTGCCTTGATTAAGATGGGTTATATTGACGATGCAAGGAAAAAGTGTTATGCGTTTATAGAGACATGCAGAGCAAACAAAAACAGATTTGGTACAGCAAGAGCATTCCGTGTGCTTGGATGGGCTGAACGCGAGGATAAACACTACATGGAAGCACTTGAGTTTTTTAACCTGGCACTGGAGATTCTGGAATCGCTTGCGGTTCCATACGAAATTGGCAGGGAGCTTTATGACATCGGACTTACATACGAGAAGATGGATGAAATGGAAAAGGCGAGAAGCCATTATGCCCGCGCACTGGAAATTCTGTCCAGCATTGGTGCGGGTTATTACACAAAAAAATTAAAAATTAAACTGGGACGGGAGTAACCTTTCAAACATTTTAAATATTTTGCATGTTTGCACATCTGTGCAAATGAATGCACACAGGGACAATCTCGAAAAAATATCGAAACAGAATCTCTACATTCTTGCAGTTGTAGGCGGAGTTATAAGCCTGGCATTCGGGTTGTTTTTACCAATACTTCCGCTGTATGCACAGCATCTGGGCGCAACCGGCTTGGATGTAGGTATTCTCACTTCTGCATTTATGCTAACGCGTGCACTGGTCGGGCCATACGCAGGTAAACTTTCAGACACATTTGGACGAAAGAGAATAATTCTCTTTGGTACTTTTCTTTACGGGGCTCTCTCACTCCTTTATGTTGTGCCTGATACCTGGTATGGACTCGCACTTATCAGAGCAGTGCAGGGAATTGCCTCTGGTGCGGTATGGCCTGTGAGTGAAGCATTAATAATAGATTCTACTAAACCAGAAAAGCGTTCCCGTGCAATTAGTATTTTCATTATCTCATCTAATATCGGCTGGGTTGGTGGACCCGTTCTGGGAGGTATTCTCTCACAGGTGGGCATATCATTGTTCGGAATGGATGTGTTTGATAGCTATAAACTTCCATTTTATTTTACTGCAATTCTTTCATTTGCTTGTGTGTTTCTTGTCGCACTGGGCACACGCGATGTAATTCAAACACGAATAAATAAAAATGATAGGAATACCGAAGTCGCTCTACCAGAAGTAAACAGAAGAATGCTGAATGTGCTGTATGTCAACACATTTTTAGTAGGTGTAGGAATGGGATTGGGAAGTGCGATATTCGTGCTGTACGCAAGCGATGTGTTTAATTTGTCTGCATTTTACATTTCAATCATATTAACAGTGGGAATGGGTGGAGGTCTGGCTTTTGCATATCCGGTTGCTAAATTTGCAGATACACACAGCAAAAAAAAGGTGATTGTGTACACCGGGATTTTACGCTCCACGATGAACATAATACTCCCGCTTGCACCATCGCCAGTTGTTATGGGCACAGTTATGACGGTGAGAAGCATTGGGATTCAGTGTGCCGATGCTCCCATGCGAAGCTTGCAGGCAGAAATTATTCCAAGGAGTGTGCGTGGGAAATTGGTAGGTACCATGCAGAGCTTTAACAATGTTGGTGCAATAATTGGACCCATTTTTGGCGGGCTAATCTATGATGCAACCAGCAATACAATTTATAAGTTTTACATCATTGAATTTTTTGCTAAGGGCTTACCGTTTTTTATTTCGGGACTGCTCACACTAATTGGAGTTTTTCTCATCATACGCTACATAGATGAGCACAAAATAGTGCGTGGATTGTAGTATATGCATGTCTGCGGATACCTGGCTAAGTCGGGGACTTTGCATTTTATTTTACACAGCAGCACTCTCAAAAGATTTAATTACTTCCATGTATTACCTGTAGTTGGAGAGAACAAATATGGAACGATTTGAAATTTCCGTTGGAGACCTCGCTCTAATAAACTTTCGGATCGGTCGTGTGGTGCGGATAGAGAAGGTGACAGATTCAGTTCGTGAGCGTATAAAGGCAGAGTGTGAAAAACTGGGGCTTACACTCCATGATTTTGGGCATCTCATCTCAATTCAGTTCTTCGACGATAATACAGTTCTCCGTTTCCCGGAATCAATAATAAATAAGGAAGGCGACCTTGTGAAATTAAATGACTACTATATGGGATGGGTGCCCGTAAGCACCCTTGTTGAAATGAGCCAATTACTGAATGATGAATAATAAAGGTGAGGAACATGGCCAGCATACGAATTTCAAATATACTCTGGGGAATTGTATCGGGTATTGGACTGCTGGTGCTTCTACTCCTATTTTACTTGATATGGATCACTTTAACGATATTCTGGGCATTTGTAAGTTCAGGGATTCTTGCACTGGCTCTTGGCGTTCTTGCATATTTCTTCCAGGCATTCATTGAAAAACCGATTTTCGGGCAGATTTCTGCACTGGTGTTTGGCGTCCTGGGCATTGTGTTCCTCATCGGCGGTGCATGGCAGGTGCCAGATGTGCAAAAAATTCCGTGCTTGATTGCAGTCCTCATTGTAGCGGTAATCGTTTTTGGATTTGGTGCATGGAAGTTAAAGGACATGGAACGCGAAAAGGAAACAAAGTCCAAACGCAAGCGTCTGTAGTTACCCGCATTTTATATCTTTATATACCCGTTTTCATTTGGTCTCGCAGGTGAAACAATGTATCCTGCAGAGGTTGAGCACATTGAAAGCATGCTTAAGCTACCTACACACATTGTGGGTGTGAAGTTTTTCAGCAGTGCCGAAGCGTTGCCGAAGAAACCACTGGCGCATCCGCACAATTTCTGTCAGCTGGTTTCTATAGCTAGATATCAAGAAATGAGCAATGTATGGACTGCAGATAAGGCGGTATGTGCGATAGGTGCAGCATGCCTCGGCTTGATAAGGACACCCGAAATATTTTCCGCAGGGAAAGCACCAACTGGCAGATACACGAAAAACCATGATGCGGGGAAAAAATTTGTAGCGAATGTGTTTAAACTGGGTGATGGAGACACTTTATACAGCGGCGTATTTGCACATTCCCTGAGAAAAATGGATGAGGCAGATGTGGCTGTAATCTATGGGATGCCTGCTCAGATTATGCGTTTAATCCATGCATTTGTGTATGATTCTGGTGAAAAGGTTACTGGTGACACGGTATGTGAGGCGGCACTGTGCTCCGCAGTTGCATTTGCCTTCAAGAACAGGAAGCCCCTGTTTGCAATTCCATGTGCTGGCGACAGAAGGTTTGGTGGCACACAGCACACGGAAATGATTTTCGCATTGCCAGTAGATGAGTTCAAACGAATGTATGAAAATCTGGTTGCTACAGAAAAGCTTGGAGCATCGGTGTTCCCTGTTGCGCCGTTTGCATTCTATGAACCAAAAATGAGTGAAAGTTACACAATGAAAAGTGAGTATCTGGGGGAAAACAGATGAAGATTGCGCTGCCTGCGACAAGGCACAAGTTGATGGACTTAGATTTTAATCTCAGAACGATAAAGGAATGTGCTGGCAAATCAGATATTGTGGTTTTTCCAGAAATGTTTCTTACCGGATATTTGCTGAGAGACCGCGTTTTCAGGTATGCTCAGTCCGTTATGGATAAATTCACCAGAGAAATAAGTGGAATTGCAGGTGCGTTTGGAACTACAATCGTTTGTGGTATGCCCGAGTTTGACGCACAAAAAAAGCTTGTATACAACAGTGCGATGATATTCCTCCCGGATGAGCGTATCATAAGTTACAGAAAGAGAAAGCTTGCTACATTTGGACCGTTTGATGAGACCTTCTATTTTGTGCCTGGCAATGAGGAATGTATATTCGAAGTTTCTGGTGTAAGAGTGGGAATATTGATATGCTACGAAATTTTCTTTCCAGAGATTGCAAAGCGGTATGCGCAAAGCGGTATTGACCTTTTAATTTGTATCTCTGCATCTCCGTCAACAACAAAGCAATTTTTTGAGGCAGTGCTTCCTGCAAGAGCTATCGAAAACACAATTTTCGTTGCATATTCAAATCTATTAGGCACGGAGCAGAATTTTGTATTCTGGGGTGGCCAGCGCATATATAGTCCTCGTGGTGAACTCCTTGTCAGCATTCCTCCATACACTTCAGGTGAACTTATTTATGATATTGAAGTGGAACGCATAAAGAGCGCAAGACATCTCAGACCTACACTGAAAGATTCATAAAATGTTACAACAAGAAATGAAAAATAAGTAAAGGTAAGAAATTTTAGTGGTTTGGTGGAATTTTATTGAGCACCAATCTTGAATACCTTTGTCCCGCAGTTGGGGCAAACACCCTGCATTGCGGGCTTACCATTTTTCATCGTTACTTTCTGTGCATCCTTCATTTCCACCTTTTTCCTGCATTTTACACAGTATGCTTCGACCATGTGCTTCACCTTCTAGGGGCGGTATAGATATAGGGTAGATATAAGGTTAACGGGTGCAGATATACCAGAGGCAGATTAATAGGACTTCTGTGCAGGTTACACTGGCATGGAATACAGTAACAAATTTAAAATATGAGAGACCAATACAGTCATTGTGCGGAAGAAAATTACGAGCATTGCAATCATGCTGATTCTTATTTTCTGTATATTTACACAGTGTTCAACAAATGCAAGAGCATGGGGAAACGGCTCTGGCTCAAATTCTACATATCCATATTACGGAATTCACGACATTATTGCAGATATTGCATACAAAACACTGAAAAACTACAACAGCACATATGTGCAGTATATCACAAACTGGTACATCCAGTACGGTGGTGATTTCGAAAAGTCGTTCAATGCAGGGAGCAGTTCTCCATCTGCCCATGATAATTACCTTGCCTACACGGACGACCCTGATTCTTACATTCAGGACTGGGACAACCATCTGTACTATGTGCATGTGGGCGGTTCTCAGGGAGCACCTGGCAGAGTGGCACAGCTGTATAACTACCTTGTTTCCAACCTTACATGGTACATAAAGAACGGGACTCAAAAGTGGTGCAAGGAGGAGCACTACGCTGCTTACTATGCTGGCATTCTCTCACATTACCTTGGCGATATGACGCAGTACGGGCATACTGAACACACACAGAAGGACCACTCTCATCCATCGTATGACCCGCTGGGAGATACATACCATGGCTACTATGAATCAGGTGACTGGGAGACGCAGGGACTGAGTGCAATTATTTCTACACTCAACAGCCAGACATACGCAATCTCACAGATTTCAAACCCTTACGATGCAACCGTTAATCTGGCTAAGTGGGTGAATGCACATGATGGCACAACCACTTCCTTCACAGACACCGATGGCTCACACTACACACTGGGCTCTACATATGTGTACATGCTCAACAGGTTTGTATCACAGTACGATGCAGGTACTTCCTACAACGGAATGCGTGGCTATGATTCAGTGTTGTGGAACCTTACTGTCCAGCATCTCCGTGCCGCAGTTGAAAATTTCACTTCGTTGCTCTACACAGCATACAAGCAAGCACTGCAAAACGCAGGAGACACAATAAAACCCACGGTCTCAATCACATATCCTACAAATGGCTCAGTATTGAGTTCTGCAACGGTTACTGTGACTGGCACTGCATCAGACAACGCAGGAATTCAGAAGGTTGAAATAAGCAGGGATGGAACTACCTGGGTTCTTTGCTCAGGCACAACCAACTGGTCTGCAACAATTGTACTCGCATCTGGCCCAAATGTAATCTATGCAAGAGCGACCGACATATCGGGAAACTGGAATATCACCACAGTAAATGTTACCGTGAGTGTTGATGAGATGGATTTCAGCAATCCATTTTTTGTTGCGTCCCAGTTAATCATGCTAATCCTTGCGTTTTGTGTGAGCCATAGACGGTGCACGGGTAGCAAGATTTAAATATTCGTGTGTTTTGGGTGTTACGAAAACAAAAATAGTAACACGAAGAAGGAAGGTGCAAATATGTGGCTCATAACAACAATGCTCTGTGCGGTGCTTGCAACCCTCGCCTACATTGTGCTGGAGCGGAAAACAAATACAGGGAAGAAGTACAAGGTGCACTACCTGGCCCTCATGCTATGGGGTGCAGCACTGATGATTCTGGTGGACCACACGATAGGATACCTTCAGGAAGGCGGTGATTTCATTGAATTCGAGACGGATGGACTCGTGCCCAATGCAACACTTCTGGGCATGCTGATGCTCCTGCCTGTGCTTGGAGTATGGGCGGGTGCACTCGGGCTTGAGAGGTTGAAAGAAAATAAAGAACGGAGGTGAAAAAAATGGCATGCTTTTTGGTACCCACGGGCTTTGCAATCGTAATTACACTGATTGCAATATTTGGAAAAAATAGAGTGCCGGCAAACCTGCGACTGAACATGCTTGCCCTGATGCTTTGGGGTGGTGCGCTCATGCTCGCTGTAGAGCACTGGGCACACCAGGAAATTGTGCCCTACTTCCCATTCCTCACGAGGGGCATGGATGAGGTTCTGCCTGAGATGGCAATGGTTGGAATACCCATGACACTCGTGATATTTGCAGCATGGGGCATCATTGTGTACGCAAGCACAAAGCTCGGGACACCGGTGCATATAAAAGCAGGGACAATGTAAAGAGAAAGGCGTGTGCAGAAATTTTTTATGTCTGGTCGTGCGTGTGCGTGAGAGAACACGCAGCCAGCATTTATTTGTATCCACCTGAAGCATATTTTTCTATGTATTTATAGCAGAGTAAAAACGCATCAATGCTGGCATTTATCGTATCGCACATCGTATATCCATACACGCCAGGTGCTGCAATGAATACATTTTCACCTATTGTCTGTGGTATTTTTTTGTAGTATGGTAGTGATTTTTCTATGAGATGGTATTCAACATGCTCAACATTCGACCAGAAATTGGGGTATGTCTTTGCCATTAATACCCTGAATTTTTTTGTGTATTTTTCTAACAGTGTATCCTCTGGCTCTTTTGCATTGCCCACAAAATAACGCCAGTATGCTTGCACACGCCCCGCACTGTGCCCGGAATTCTTCTGTTTAATTATGCCATACACTGCTTCGTCTTCAAATATCACAGGAGATAAGGTGCTAACCTTCTCTTTTAGCGTTGTGTTTATGTCCAGGCACCTGATTTTTTTTCCATTTAGTTCTGCAATCACCGGGTAATTTTCACACACACCCAGTACTGAGTGCAATGTGTGCGGTTCAAGTGCAAGTATGAAGTGCTTTGCCTCAATTGTTTTTTCATTAAAGAACGCAGCAATTGCACGGTTGCCTTCCATTGAGACACGCGTGCAATCCATATCATAAATGACACCACCGCTGTCTAAAAATATCTTTTCACATGCAAGAAGTAATGTGTCTAAATCTGGAGAAACTCTGAATATATACCCGGAATTCTTAAACATTTTCATAAGTGTTGCGAGGTATGTTATGGCGTCTATACCTTCCCAGTATGTACCGTTTGCAATCCATCCGAGAGCCAGAAAATACCTTTTTATCTCCGGGTCTGCATCCAATAGCGTGAACAAATCCTCTGCAGTGAGGATTTTCACCTGCTCTGGTGCATATGCAAATGCTTTTCTCCGTGTATAAAATGCGTCAAGGCGCTGGCGCATTGGAAAATATCGGTATGAAAAGAGTTCGAGGTTATTGATTGGTAACTTAAAAAAAGCATGGTCTCTATAAACAAAAAAATTCTTTATTTTTTCAGTTGTGATGCTGATATTCAGCACATCCGCAAGGTCTTCAATGCGTTTCGGGTTTCCAAATGCGAGGTTCTGCAATTCAAGATACTCATTTTTTCTTTTTCCCGCAATTGCTACATTTACTCCTTTTTTTGCGAGAAGTGCAGCACAGATTAAACCAGAGAGATTATTGCCGATTACAAGCACCTCATGCTCAATCATTATCTGTGTCCTCCTCCATGCGTACGCCCAGCACATCAATTGGATATGTTACTGGATTTTGAGAGATTACATCATCCGCAGGTAGAATTGCAAAAGGAATCCCATTATCTGCAAATCCCCAGAAAATGCTGTTTTTTAAAAATTTTTTATTTACACGCCAGAATTTCGCAGTTCCCTGTATATTTTCAAGTGCTTCACTGCACCCTATCATATCTCCTTTTAATGCATTGCTTAGAAAGTCGAGATAGGCGTTTTGTAAATTATTTTCGGGTTTGTTTTTTGATTCTTTTTTGTTTTTCCAGTCCTTTCCCAGCTTCGGGAACATGCAAAGCACATGATTTGCCAGCATACGGTTGAAGGTGCACAGTATATTTTCGTCAAGAAGAAAGACAATGCCGCCATAAAGTGCAGAGGCACACTCAACGCTCTCAATGCCAGCAATGTGCCGTATCTCAATGCAATCCAGTTTTTTTTCATCACGGTATTTTTTTGCGTAGAGAGTTCCCGCAATTATGCCCTTTTCCGTTGCAAAATCGCCTGCAGTGATATGTACACCAGTTTGAGGTATTAATTGCCTGATGATTTTCTTTAATTTCAGTGTTCTTGTTTTTTCAAGACCCTCGATTTCAATTCTGTGCGTGCTTGAAAATTTTATTCTGGATGGTGTTCCACACGAAATTCCACACCTGATGCGCTTGCCCGTCAAGACCTTTAAGCAGCCAGGGACTGTTGCCTGCCATGCACTTCTCATTTTTCAATCCTCTTCCATGCCTCCTCGAAGAGCTTTCTGAATTCTGGGTCAGTGGCAATTCTCGGGTCTATTTTTTCAAGATGCCAGGGCGGTGGGAAATCCTCCCATTTTTCTATCGGATAGTTACTGGCATATCTCAGCAGAATTTCGCCATTTTCAGTAAGACCTTTTCCTCTCGTGAGTTTAAGTGCCTCATAAAATTTATGTGGGGCAGTTTCTGGCATCGTTCCCTCATCAATGTTTCTCAAATTTTGGATATCTTCTTCATTCAGAATTGTAAGGTATAGATTCAGGGGCTGGAACTCCACCTCAAATTCGCACGCATCTGCGCCCTCATTGATGCAGCGCATTTCCCTTACGCTTGCCGAGAGCTGGAGACACTCTGAAAATAGACGATAAAAGAACTGGGTGAGCACGAAACAGGATTTCAAATCCTTTCTTCCATGGTAAATCTTCGGGACGCTATTGTTCTCTATGGTAATACTCAATTTGAAGGGGTTTATCAGATGCACTTTCATGTCACCAATGCCCATTTTTTTGATGTAGTATGTGAGAAAATCAAGGAGTTCTGATTTTTCTGCCTGCTCAAAAAACATGCGAATATATTTTCTTGGCACTCTGAAAGTTTTGAGGAAGTAGCGCATTTTTGCCTCGAGAACGACGCCCATACCAAACATCTGGGCTGCCTCTGGAAATGTAAATGTATATGCGGGTGCAGTGGGGATTGGTTGTGAACTCTCCCGCTCTCTGAGGAATTTTATACCTTTAGGTGTGAGGTTGTGTTCGCTGTCTATGTATCCCTTTTCCTTCAGGGATTCAAGTGCATTTTGCAGTTCCTTCCCAAATGTGGCAAGCAAAAATTCCTGGGTTTTTTTGTTCTTTACATTCAGGAACAGGAGCAGTACCAGTCCTTTTTCCACATTTGAAAGTGGCTGTTCAACCTTTATTTCGGTTCCACTCAACACGATAAGTGCACATCGAAGTGCAGAAATAAGCAACTCGGGACCGCGAATCAGTGCATAGCCCTTCTCACCGCTCTGGGTTTTGTATCCAATCGCTATGCAGTTTTTCTTAACCTTGAATATTTTTTTGTCTGTGATTGCGTGAATTTCCGTTATATTCTCAACTGGAATGATTGCATGCTTATCTGCGAATGTGAAAATAATCTCTTTCCCGGTTAATGTGAGTACAGTTTCGACCCAGCCGCGTTCTACATATTCAGGTTCTTCGGTGTATGGAATTACTTCCAGATTCAGAACTCCGAGTTTTTCCCTCATTTTGTCAACCTCATTATTCGGGGAAAGCAATCAAGGAATTTAAAAATTGTTATGGGTCGTGAGGACTTGTATTATCAAGGGACATTGTAGGCACCTGCAGATGAGGCAATTCCTCAGCCAGCTATCTCTACGACCTTGGTTGATAATACACGCCGGTCACAGGTAGCACAAATCATATATATTCCAACCACTATGGTTTGTCGGGAGTAATATGCCATTCAACCTGGAACTTGAAAAACTCATGCACGGAACTGAACTGCTGAAGCGTGGATTTGCAAGAATGCAGAAGGGTGGCGTAATCATGGATGTGACCAATGCAGAGCAGGCGAAGATTGCAGAGGCCGCTGGTGCAGTGGCAGTGATGGCTCTGGAGCGTGTTCCTGCGGATATCCGTGCCGAAGGTGGTGTTGCAAGAATGGCTGACCTGAACAAGGTTATTGAGATTATGGAGGCAGTAAGTATTCCTGTCATGGCAAAGTGCAGAATCGGGCATATTGCGGAGGCAAGAGCGTTAGAAGTGCTTGGTGTGGACATGATAGACGAAAGCGAAGTGCTCACGCCAGCAGACCCTTTTTATCACATTAACAAGCATGAATTTACCGTGCCATTTGTGTGCGGTGCCAGGGACCTTGGTGAGGCACTGCGCAGAATTAACGAAGGTGCAGCAATGATTCGCACAAAGGGCGAAGCAGGCACCGGAAATGTCATCGAGGCAGTGAGGCACATGCGTACAATCAATGACCAGATTGCACAGTTGAAGGGTAAGAACAGAAACCAGCTTAAGAAAATTGCGAAGGAATACCGGGTGCCTGTGGAACTTCTAGTTGATGTGCAAAAGCGTGGCAGGTTGCCTGTGGTCAATTTCGCCGCAGGTGGTATCGCTACGCCTGCGGATGCCGCGCTCATGATGATGCTCGGAGCTGATGGTGTTTTTGTGGGCTCTGGTATCTTCAAATCAGAAAATCCTGAAAAACGGGCGAGGGCAATTGTGGAAGCGGTGACTTACTACGATGACGCAAAGGTCATTGCAGAAAATTCAAAAGGGCTGGGTGCGCCAATGAAGGGTGTGGAAATTACAACATTGAGCCCGAACCAGCGTTTACAGGAAAGGGGCTGGTGAGTGAGCCGGGATAATACATAATTTAATTTATGTAAAGTCAACTTGATATGGTAACATTTTTTGCTCAGTTATTTCTTACTGGCTTCTTCAAGTGAGAGAAGATTTAATAGGTACTGGCATAATTCGGAGGAGCAGAGATTGAGGATGGGATG
>Ga0123519_10006660_pt1 | contig 18065 bp, 10 predicted proteins | sample YelNatPaOPRAMG02_FD_87396 | JGI IMG/M metagenome (GOLD analysis project Ga0123519, IMG submission 87396) | Hot spring microbial communities from Yellowstone National Park - Yellowstone National Park OP-RAMG-02 (version 2) | ecosystem: Environmental > Aquatic > Thermal springs > Hot (42-90C) ... | reverse complement strand
TGTGGACCAGGACAAAGCTCACTCTATTGCCAAAATCGCAGGTGCCGAAGTATGCGCTGATTATCGCGATCTTCTAGCCCGACCGGATATTACGGCAGTTTCGATATGCCTCCCAAATCACTTGCACTATGACGCAGCGATGGCGGCATTGCGTGCCGGAAAACACGTCCTGTGTGAAAAGCCTATGACTACAACGCTTAGCGACGCGCGCAAGTTGGCCGATGAGGCGCGCGTCAGTCAGTTCTGTTTGCAGGTCGCTTATATGAAACGCTTCATTCCCGCCTTTGAGATAGCTCGTACAGCACTGGCGGAGATTGGAAACATTTTATCGGCTACAGTCAAGGTGTTTCACTATTTTCCGGAGCACGCATGGGCTTTGGCCGACGAACGTTGGGGTTTGAAAAAAGATAGTGCGGGAGGAGGGCCGCTGGTTCATGCCGGATCGCATATCATTGATATTCTAAATTGGTGGTTTGGGCCGGTGTCCTCAGTCCATTCACGGATCAGATATAAGCCCAATCTGGATGTGGATGACTACACTGCCGCTACCATGATCACGGCATCCGGAGTCACAATCTTTTTTGAGTGCGGTTGGTTGCCGCTTTCCCATATCGGTTATTTCAAAGACGGTTGGGACGAACGCATCGAAGTAACCGGTGATCAGGGTAGGGTGGAGCTCTTTTCTACCTGGTGGGATCGTATTGATATGTCTCCGTTCGTACGCGTTTACAAAGAAGGTGAGCCCGTTCGTGAAGCGTATTCTCCGCCCACCAACGGTTTTACTGCGGAGGTAAAAGCGTTCGTTCAGGCATGTTCCAACGGCAAAAAGGCAAGACCAGATGCCAGTGATGGTCTTGCTGTTCAGGAAGTTATCGAAGCACTCTACCGTTCATCTGAGAGAGGCGGTTTTGTGGATGTGAAGGAGCTGTAAATAAAAATGAGAGCAGCCTTTGCGAAGGCACCATTCAATATAGAGGTTCGCGATGTCCCCGAACCTAAGCCAAAGACCGGAGAAGTCTTGGTGCGCATCGGTGCTTGCGGGGTATGCGGCACCGATGTTCATGTTGCTGAGAAACAGGCTACAGCCGACTTTATGTCGCTTGGACACGAAATCGGCGGAACCGTGGTCGAGCTCGGTTCCGGAGTCGACGGCATTCTGGTAGGTGATCGAGTTGCGGTGGAAAACTCTTCGCCGTGCGGATTCTGCGAGCCGTGCGAGAACGGTGATCCGGAACGGTGTGAGTCATTCCTCCACTTAAACGATCAACCAGGAATGGCAGAGTACATTGCAGCGCCTGCTCGATCTATCGTGCGTGCCGGGGATATGGAATTCGAAGAGATTGCGTTAGCGGAACCTCTAACGGTTGCCCTTCATGTTACAACGACAGCCGCTATTCCTTTCGAGTCGGACGTAATTGTAATGGGACCGGGGCCGATTGGGCTGATGGCTGTGAAAGTGGCTAGACGGATGGGTGCCAGAAAAATATTCCTTGCCGGACGATCGCATTCACGTGCGCGTCTTCAACTGGGAGCAGACCTGGAAGCGGACGAGATAATCGAGGTTGATAAGGAAGACTTGGTCTCCGCTGTCTTGCGAAGATGCCCGCTGGGAGTTCACCGTGCGATTGTCACATCTCCGCCCCAAACGCTTCCGGATGTGTTCAGACTGATGAAATATGGCGGCATTGTGGCGTTCATAGGCATTGACTGGGGTGGCGAGCAGGTGATAAGCTTTGATGTAAATGAGTTTCATTTTAAGAAACTGCAGCTTAGGGCATCACACGCCGTTCCCAACAGCTTCTTCCCAATGGCTTTAGACATGATTCGACGCAAAGAAATCGATCCACAGCGGTTCGTTTCACACAGGTATCCGCTGAGTCGAGCAGCTGAGGCGGTGAAGACTGCTGCGTTTGACAAAGAAAACGCTGTTAAGGTAATGGTGAATTGTTTGGAATAAGGCTCAGATGCCGATAATCGTCTAAGACGAGTTTATTACACAGCTTGTGGATAGCCTCGAGAGAAACCTGCCGAACAAAAGGTATATGCTCTCGTCAGATGTTCTGTCCGCAACTGTGCGCGAAGATGAGGCGATATGGACATAGATAAGAATAGCCCGCTTCCCAAGCACTTTCAACTTGGAGAAGCTATAAAAAGTGACATAATTAAGAACTCTCTTTCCGAGGGCGATATGATTCCGTCCGAACGTGCGCTCTCGGAGTTGTATGATGTTAGCCGGTTTACTGTGCGTCGTGCTATAGCGGACTTGGTGAAAGAGGGAATCCTGCGCCGCGAAGGACGCAGAGGAGCATTCGTCAACAGAATTCCTAGCGTTGGCACGTGGCAGCCCGGTTCGCGTAGGCGGCTCTTGGGTGTTGTGATCCCAGATATTGAAGACTTCTTTGCCGCTCGTCTTGTGAACGGCATGGACAGTCTCAGCCATCAAGTAGGTTACAGCATAGCCTTAGGTAGAACAGATGAGGATCTGAATAGGGCTATGCAACAGGTTGAGCGGCTTATAGCGGAGCAGGTTGCCGGATTGGTGATAGTGCCGGTGGCTTGCGATAACTATGTCGAGGCGAACTTGAGCCTTTTTGCTATGGTTCGGGCTGCCGGTATACCATTTGTGCTCATCGATCGTTATGTGGAAGGCAGTAACGCGGATACAGTTGTCAGCGATAACTTCGATGGCGCGTACCGATGTGTTGAGCACCTTATTGAGTTGGGGCACAGGAGAATCGCTTATTTGGGCTATCCAAAGTGCAGCACCGTAGACGACAGGATTGCAGGTTACAAGAAGTGTCTTATGGACCATCGCATTCACCCAGATACGCAGTTGGTACGAGCCTACCATCCGCGCAGAGACCGAGAAAAGACAATACAGGTCACCAAGGAATTTCTCCAGTTGGAGCCAAAAGTGACGGCGATATTTACGGCAAACGACGGCGTAGCTATGGACGTGTGGGCGGGTCTGCAAGAAATGGGATTGCAGGTGCCGGAGGACGTGGCGCTGGCAGGCTATGACAACGCAAGCGGCCATACGGGTCCTGGCGTGCTGTTAACCACCACTGAGCAGCCGCTTTTCGAAGAGGGGCGGCTGGCATGTCGAATGCTTTTGGAAAGAATCGAGGGCTTCGATGGAGAGGCACGATTCGAATGTCTCAAGTCGACTTTCGTGCCGGGACGTTCTACGGTCTATCCCAGCTCTATGCTTGTTCGAAGCGATAGAACAGATGTGCATGCCGACTCAACTCTGAGTTAACCTTCCATTTATTCCAACCGGGACTGCTTCAACATGATGAATCGATACTTCCGTTTTGCCGCTCTAATGCTGTGTGCATGCATGACCTTGTCTGCTCCATGTCTTTCTGCTGGTTGGAAGCTGGTATTTGCAGATGATTTCAACCGCCTAGAACCTGGTTCCAACTGGAAGGCAACAGCAGGTGAAATCAGAGTTGTTGACGGGGCGCTGGAGATTCGCTCAAAAGGTGTAGGCAAGGCTATGCTGGCTGGCAGTTATCCATTCGACGTCAAAGTCGTCTATACAGCCTGGACGCCTGCCGGTGTTCAACGTTGCGACCTCACAACCTTGATCAATACGGACGATGAAGGAGGCAACACAGGTTACTTTATAGGCTACGGGTCGTGGATGGATACTCTGAACCACATTCTCAAGGACGGTAATCAGGAAATTGTGGCCAGTCGCGATTACCTGATTGGAGCCAACGATCGTAAACACCGCATAGAAGCCGTCAACGACAGTGGCCATGTGTACTTGAACGTGGACGGATGCAGAGTGCTTGATGTTCACGATCCCGATCCGTGCGGTGGTGCTGGAGAAGATCGCATCGGATTCTACACCTGGTGCTCTGCTATGAGAATCGACGATCTCAAGGTATACGTGAAGAGTTCGGTGCCGAGAAGCCCTGGTGAAACGGAGTTGACTCTACCCATAGAGAGCGGACCAAACGGCAAGTTGGTTTGCTCGCAGAAGCGTCTCCATCCCAAAATATCGACGGCGATCGAGCTGTTTAACTCGGGTCGAATCAACGATGCGTATGCAGCTTTGACAAATGCGCCGATCAGCCTGACCACAGCTGCAATGCTGGCGTGGGTAGTAGGGCATGTGGATTTTACCGCCGACCGCAAGGGAACACTCGCGCTGCTCGAATGCCTTCGCAACTTGCCGAAAACTCCGCAGATTCGCACACTGGAAACCCAAACTCGAAGACTCGCTGTGCTTGCAGGCGCTGTTGAAGGCAATCGGACTCACTACCTGCCGCGCCTTCTTAACAGCATCAATCCTGGTCATCCCTTTCACGACAAAGCACTTCTCTATCAGGCACGTTTCTATGCGTGGCAGTATATGGAAGACATCAAGCCCAGACCATGGGAGCGATCCGATGCCATCCTCAAGCCCCTGTTGGCGAAGTACCCAAACAACCGCATTATTCGGATGTATTTGGGTGAGAGCGTGCCCTGGGAGCGCAACGTGAGCTGTCGCGATCCGAAAGCTCCTGTGTGGGCGCGCGAACTGTGTGAGACCTACTTGAGATCATTGGCTGTAATCGAATGGTGGGGTGCAAACCGGCAATCTTCGGACGGTAGTGTTGGAGGAGGTTGGGGAGACGACGTCGAGCTTCTGCGAACGTGGGGGCCAATTGCGGCTATCGCCGACGGAAATGCCTTCGTCCAAAACACCATTCGTCGGATGGTTGACGGAGTTTGGCATTCCGATTCCATACGCGGCACAGGCTATGATACGTTCCGAAGCGACGTTGAGCACAGTGCCGAACCAAGTTCCGACACTCAGCCTATGATGTTGTACCTGGCTTATGGCGACCCGGAATATGTAGAACGCAACCTTGTCACGGCGAAATTGTTTTGCGATAAGCTGATGGGGCGAAACAAGTTTGGTCATTGGCATTGGCGGAGCAATCAGATGTCTTCGGATGGTCCGAGTGACAACCCGAAGTATGCCGTGGATGTGCCGTATTCATGCCGGGCGTTCAGACATGTGCTTTGGCTGGATTGGTATTCTCGGAATCCTGCATCAACACGTCTTCTGCTCGATTGGGCGCGGTCATGGGCGGAGGATACTATGCGTTCCGGCAACGGCAAACCCGTCGGAGTGGTGCCTGCTGCAGTGGGTTTCGAAGACGACTGCCTGAGCGGGACTTCTGAGAAATGGTGGGAGCCGGACCTGGGTTGGGACTATTACAACTGGAACGGCGGAAGCTGGATGTACGACATCTTTGCATTGGCCTACAGTCGCAAGCCGGATGATGTCTACCTGGCCCCGATCAGAGCAGCACTGGACTTCAAGAGCTTCGCAACATCTGAAACTCCTTCGTGGGTCATCGAAAAGATGACGTCACGCGCAATCGACGATGCAACGAAAGCAATGCGTCTCTACGAATTGCTTACGGGAGACAATAAGTTCCGTGACATAACGCAGGGCAAGGGTGGAACTTACGAAAGGTTTCTCGAATCCGGCAAGAGAGACGGTTTGCTTAAGCTGATACGTACTCTCCGCGAGTCGATGGAAGGCAATTTCGAAATGCTAACCAGCGAAGTCATTTCGACTGACAGAGCGGGTATTTGGTGTTCCGAGGATTTGTTGCGCATCTACTGCGGAACGCCGATGCTTTGGAACGACACGCGACCTCCGCTTATGTCGGTGAGATGGTCGAGTCCTATCGATAATTTTGCTGCAGTGGTGACAGAGACCACGTCGATAAGTCTCAAGGCCGTTCTGTATAGCTTTGCTGAGAAACCGATAAAGATGAATGCCTACACATTCAGGCTCAAACCAGGGGTCTACGAATTGCGCATCGGATCCGATGCGGATGATGACTGGGTGCTCGATTCGCCTGATCGTACTACGTTCGTTACAATTGCACACCGAGGTGATGGTTTCGGCTTCGATCTGTTGCCGGGTCGGCAATTAGCAATAGAGCTCCACTTGCACAAACCGTTGACTATGCCTGAGGGTCCTCTGCCGGATCTTGCAATCAACTCTCGTGATATCAAGTGTGCAGGGAACGTTCTAAATGTGACTGTTCACAACATTGGCGGGGCTGATGCGGGGCCATTCACAGTCAAGGTTTTAGACGCGAAAACTGGGCGTGTTCTCGCCGTTGCTGGGTCGGCAGGCTTGAAGTACCCGTTCGATTTGGTTCGCAAGACCGTACAGATACAAATGCGGGTCCCGGGCAATTTTAACCGAGCAAAGGTGTTGATAGACTACCCGGGACCGGAAATCACTCGCCGGAACAATATTGCATTGATAAACCGCTGACAGCGATGCTGCAGAAGTATATCCTATTCCCGGGCTGTTTTATACAAGATCGGATACCCGCTCTGCCACCTTCCGGAACGCCAGCGTGATCTGCTCGATAAGTCCAGGTTCAGGGTCCGTATAGCTTGGCAGGCTGAGCAGCCGCGCATGAATCGATTCGGTTACCGGCAGATCGCCTCTTGTCCATAACTTACAATCTGCCGATTGCGGACAGTTCAGGAATCCAACATCCTCAAAACCCCACCTGCGACTGAAGAACGGATGCAGATGTGTCAGTGTATAACGGTCGTGGTCGGTAGGAACGCCTTCAGCTCTGAGTGCTTCGACGAACTTCTCTACGGATACGCCGCCTGTTGCTTCCGGCTGATAAACCAGGCGATATTCATAGAACCCACCAGGCTTGGCCTTCGGAAGACCAGGAACGGGTCGGACGGCATCGCAATCCTTGAGACCTTCAGTATATGCAGCCCAGGTAGCAGCTCTGCGACGGTTTACTTCGTCGAGTCGCTTAAGTTGCACTCTGGCTATTGCCATAGCCAACGGTGACGCGCGAAACTTGAAGCCGATACCCTGTGGAAACAAGTGCTTATACTTATCCGACGTAAGCACCTCGGAGAAAAGCCGTCCGTGGTGGCCTAGCACGATCATTCGGTCGTAGTATTCCGCATCGTCAGTAACCACTACGCCTGCTTCGCCACCTGCAAGCGGTTTGCTCCCCTGCAAAGAAAACACGCCGATGTGTCCGATGGTTCCGACTTTCTTTCCGTCCCATTCAGCTCCATGTGCGTGACTTGCGTCTTCGATAATGGGAATGCCGTACCGCCGCGAGATGTCCATAATTGCATCCATATCGGCTGGGTTGCCCCAAATATGCGTAACCGCAATTGCCTTTGTCCGCGGCGTGATCTTTCGCTCAATATCCTCCGGATCCGCGCACAGATTAATCGGCGAAATCTCGCAGAATACGGGTATTGCTCCGCAATGGATGATCGGTGCAACCGTCGCATGCCACGTATAAGAAGGGACGATGACCTCATCGCCTGGTCCAACGCCCACGGCGAAGTAAGCTGAGAACAAACCGTTAGTCCCATTGTTTACGGCTATGCAATATCGCGCGCCGATGTATGCCGCGAACGCCTCTTCAAACTCCGAGATGATCCCTCCATAGCCAAGGCTGATTTCGCCGCGCTCCATCAGTTCGACTACCAGATCGATCTCTTCGCGCTGGACTTTGCGCCATCGGTCCGCAGTGGAAAGAGTAACACTCTTGGGACCGCCGAAGATTGCCAGATCCTTTGTTTCTATCCTTTCGGTTGATGTGCTTTTCCCGTTCATTTGTACTCCGTGTCAAACACCAAGGTCGCCTCTGCGGGCGGACCGGTGCGTTTGATAGTAATCAAGTCCAAGTTAGGATCATAGCTGTAGCCGTGAAACTTTCCGTCTACCTTGAGATAGAGCGGGGGAATAGGCGAGCTGATGAAAGCTTGCTCTGCAAACCTAAACTTAAGTCTCCCACCCAGGTATTCGCCGGATTCGATCTTCGCTCCGTTCTTAAGAGTTCCGTCAGCATACAATAGAGTCGGTCTTCCGTAAGGCTTCACAACCCACAATTTTGCCTCTCCAGGTTTCAGCTCGCGGGCATATCCGATTCGACCATTCTTTACTTCCAAGTAAGGTCTATTGCCTTCCATCTTTTGGGAGAAAACCTCGAACATTGCGTATTTGCCGTTCTTCCAGGCTACTCCGGTCGGCGTAGCAGGATTGACCGTCGTGCCTCCAGGTCTAGCCTGTCTGATTGCAAGTATGCAATCCTCGCCTGCATACCACTGTGTTCCGTAGCGGTCGGCTAGTACTTCGCCCGTGAAATCTTCCACGATCGACCTCAGGCAGTCGAAGCGATCCGCGTACTTTTCTGGGCTGTAGTTCTCAAAGGGTTCGGTGAGTTGGAAGAAATAGGGTAGGTTAATGTAAACCCATTGCCCGCGCCCTTCTTTCCGAGTGAGCAGGAAAGGATACTTGGCTCCGGTAGAGTCTTCCACTTCACCCACGCCCTTTACGTTCGAGCTTATTGGAACCAGATACTGGAATGTTCCCTTTGTCGTAATCGTATGCTTGCCATAGCGGACTGTTGTGGTCCCATCTGCGCTATGAGAAGCTCGCGCCAGCTTCAACCCTTGCCACCAATCGCGAGTGTTATCCTCACCGAGCCAGGTTCCATTTGCTGCGATGAAGTAGCCGCCGGTAATAACGGTTCCTCCGCTTTGTACAAACCTCTTGAGTTTTCGATAAATCTCCCGCGATATGCAGGGACTTTGCAAGTTACGATAGATGATCACTTTGTAGCCGCTCAAGTCGAGGGGTTTTGGTGCCAACACAAGTGCAATGTCGGAAGTGACGTTGGCGCGTAAAATACCGCTCTCTTCATGATCTTCCAACCAATCACGAGCATACCCGCCGGCAGATATCCACAACACTCGTCGATTGAAATCTGCGTTCAGTCGGCCAACGAAGGGAGCAAGCTGTGGAATGATTTTAAACCGCTCATTGTAGGTTACAGCTTTGATCGGCTCTTTGAATTCTCCTTCGGGCAAGGGCGCGGTCGTATCTATGGTCCATCGATCTACAAAGCCGTACTTGCCGCCGTGTTCACCAGGCGCTTCTTTTGGAGCCCACGAGTAATAGAACCATTCGAAGCCTTCCAAATATGGCAAGTGCGTGAGCGCCCCCCACCGCACTTGTTCATAAGTTCCCATGGGCATGTTGATCTCGCTGGCAATCACCGGTTTGCGATAGGTATCGGCAATAGCCTCCATCAACAAACCTCCGCCCAGCCAGCAAAAATAAGTATTAATATATGCGGCGCTTACGTTGGGCATTGACAACATTAAACTTAGGTCTACGCTGGGCGAAAGCGGCACGCATATCATTGCACCGGTCAAAAGGTTCGGATTTGACCTTTTCGCAACTTGCGAGGCTCTGTCTACGAACCTCGCGTAACTCAGACCAAGCCAGGCATCTCTGAGCAGGGCTTTCCGATGGTCCTTCCAGTCATCTCCACGAAACTGTTCAACTTCGCTCCAGCTTCGATAGTTCTTGCCAAACGTCTTGTTAAAATACACCCCGTCGCCGTTAGTATCAGAAGCAGGAGAGCTGTCTCTAAATAAATCCTTTACAAATTTCTGCCAGCTTGCTCGGGCCTCAGGGTCGTAACTCCCCGTTCCGAACTGCACCTCGTTTGTATACTGATACCCGATCACCGTCGAGAACGGTTTGAACTTAGCGGTCGCATGGTTTATGACTCTCTCGGTGAGATTGTTGAACTGTGACGAGAAGATGTTTCCGAGCGTCCCCATGCCCCTGAAATAACCTTTAGTGCCGTTCTCAAAAGTGACCAAATCGGTATTGGTATTGAAGCAATCGTCCGGAAGCTCCAGAAACCGGCAATAGTATCGGTCTTCGCAGCACATAGCATAGTAGGACCAGATGCTTGATATTCCGAGCCGTTCCAAAACAGCCTGGTGCTTGACCCAATCCGACCATCCCCAGCCCTCCGGCCGCATTCCCATCTTCAGATGGTTGATGCCCTGCTGAGCAAGTATCGGGGCTTCATATTCAAGCTGTCTAACATCAGCGTTGGAAAAGCCAGCATTCAGTCCCATTAACCCTCGACCGTTTTGGCGCGGGACCTTTATGCCGTTCTTATCCACCAGTTCGTAAACAAACGTGCCCTCTTCAGGCATCGCAGCTCGCTCAGAGTCGCTGAAGAAAGGGCGCAGTTCTTCGGCACTTTCTGCACGCACGTGTCGAGTCCCAAAACCTGATCCGACGATAAAAACCGAGAGCAGCAACACTATAAGGCACGTCATCTTTTTTCTAACTGAAGACATTCCGGTTAGCTTTCCTCCATACAGTCCGTTCGCGGGCATCAATTAGCCCCCGGCATGTCTGCCGGGGGCAGCTTCAATTAAAGACTACATCGAATTTTAGTGAACGACAATATCCTCAGCGCTTCGCGGAATGAACAAGCGCGTCGGTGTGGTCTCTCCCGGTTGAATCTCGGTCCAGAGGTTTCCGGTAACCGACCAATATTCGCCTGTTGAGGGCGGCCAGGTTCCGGGCGGTCCAATGATCACCTTTATTCCTTTTCTGGCAGCCGCTTGCGAATAGATTCTCACATCATCAAAGGCGGTCTGAGCAGACGTAGTGTCTGTGTGATTGCTTTCTAGCCAAACTGTGGCGGAACCCGATCCGGCCGTGAAAGCAACGCTCAATTCCTGCCACATACCGTTTGTGTTGGTATACGGCCCCCATACGACACTTGTTGCATTTTGACTTGTGCCGCCCAACGGGTCTACTCCTATTCGCACTCGTGCATTCGGGTGTCCGCCTGCCAAGCCGTAAGCCTTGAGGATAGCAGGCTCTCCAGGTGCCAACCCCGCTATCTGGAATTGGTAGAACCACGCACGACCTAAACCGCCTATTCTTCCAACGTAGACGCGGCCCGAGTGAGGCGCTACCATGCTATCCCACAGATGCCACCACCAGGTCTGAATGTGCGTGCTACCAGGATCGAGTGACTTCTTGGCCGACCAGAAGTAAGGATTAACCCATGCGTTTGTATTGAAGTCCTCGAAGCTGGAGTTTAGCACAGGCTGGTAGGTAGCGCTTTCCACCGACGAGCCATCATCAAGCAAGGCGTATACGTAGGCTGCTTCACCAGTGGTGCGGTCGATCCATTCGCCTGTTTCGATCACCCTGCCCCAAACTTTGCTTAACAATCCCAACGAGCTTACGCCCAGGCCGTCCGCAACTTCGCTACCGCCTGACGCAGCATTAGTTGTTGCTACCGGTTTCGGCGGATTTACAGAGCCAACTTTAGTCAATCCGGTTGCTTTAATCGCAACTGAACCGTTGTAGGTCTTGGCTTCGCCTGTAATGTTGACCTTGTCGCCCGGACTGACCGGCCGTCCGCTCAGCACCATAATACCTGCGCTGCGATCCTCGTTTTGCACGAAGAAGCACGGATCAGCGCCTGTACCGTAAATACCGCCTGGATACACTGCGCTGACGACAACATTGGTGAGCGTCACAGGAGTCCCATCAGGTACTGTTCTCGCGTCCGCTATTGTGGAGACGGGTGGGTGAACCTCGCGGATCGATACCTGATCCCATGCCACTGCGAAATCGTTCTCTGGATAGTCGTTCCAATTGCGACCGTCTACCAAAAGGAAGATCGTTGCCCCTGGCGATGTGGCCGTGAACTGCACGCTTACTTTGTCGTAGATGCAGTAGCATCCGGTTACATCAGGACTGCTGAGATCACTATAATCTCCAATTCGATTGTTTCCGGTTGAACTCCAAATCCAGTAGCGACCGCGAGGGCGATTCGGCACCGGCTGACTCGAAATTGGAGCCGTTCGGGCATCCGTGCCGCCGTTAGGGTCGATCAGTATGCGCATGTCGGGCGGATTGACTTCCGCACTATTGAAACCGTAGGCACTTACTTCGTATGTCTTGCCTACCTCGAGTCCTCCTACAAACTGAGCAACACCTGAGTAAGTATGGCGGTTTTGCCATTGTTTTATCCACTGGTCACCGACCTTCTTGGGACGATCGTAGCCGTCGCTTGTATCGACCCAGGGACAAGTTCTGTGGTCAAGATCGGCTGGCGGAACGCCGACTGTCGGATCGAATGGATACGGAGATTGCGGACTGCCAAGCGAACTCCATCCGGGGAACCCATTGATCTCGCCTGAAGTAGGCAGTCCTGCGGGGCCAACCCAGCAATCGCGCCAAATATACTCAGGCGGAGGCGGTGGATCACTCTGATCCGGCGGACAAATTGTAAACGTGTACCAATCCCATGGTGCCCACCAGTGTCCGGCGAGCGCTGCGGTTCCTTCGTCGAATCCAGGATTCCGCAGCACCACTGCTCCCACCGCTCTGCTGCCGAGCTGAATAGCCGCGACCAGCAGCACAGCACAGATCATTAAAGTACGTTTCATCTATACTCCCTCCACCTCTGAATTCACAATATACAAATGCCAACAGATCAAGTCTACCACGCTTCGCAGCGTCCGTCATTGTGATGTAACCTTGTACAGGGTTACCAGTTCTGCAATCCAATGGTACGGCTCACTGGACCACTATTGAAGCTTACCTTAGAAATAAACTTAGTGTCAACTAGTAATTTTGCTGGGTTAACAAGATTTGCAGGCAGATATGGTACGGGATTGCGAACCATGGCTGCGGTTGCTCCTAGTTCGATAAATGTCTCGTCTCGATAGAAGAGAGAAGAGGGCCGCAAGCAGATGCGACCCTCACAGTTTATTTACGCACACGCAAATAGATTCGTTCTTTTGACTGTGCCGACTTATCAATCAATAGAGAGTCGGGCACTTACAGCCGTTGGCTTCCTACTTCTTGAATCGTCGAATCAACGATAGGCCGCCAAGAAGCATCGGCATGCCAAGCACTGCGAATCCTGAAGGTTCAGGTACCAGGGCAACGCTGAAGTCGTCAAACGCAATACAAGTTCCGTTATCCTCACCATCTGCTCCCTGGTTTCTCCAATCCATCAATAAGAAGACTCTGGCGGTGGTATCAGTGGCAGTGAAGCGCACGCTGATCCGATCATAGACGGCATAGAAGCCGGTAACATCTTCAGCTTGTGTGTCGGCAAGCGTGCCAAGCCGATGATTGCCCGTGCTGCTCCACAGCCAGAAGAGCCCCTCAGGACGATTTGGAACTCGCTCGCTGGATATAGGAGCCAGGCGAGCATCCTCGTTTGTGGCATCGGGGTCTACCAGTATTCTCATATCGGGAGCGTCGGCTTCGCTTGGCGCGCGCGCTGCACCCCATACACTGACTTCGTAGGTTTGCCCTACAATAAGCCCGGAGATAATCTGATCAACACCACTGTAGAACCTGGAGTTGCCCGGATTCTTCTTGATCCACTTGTAGCCTGTTTTAACGGGGTTCTGATAGCCGGCACTTGTGTCAGCGTGAGCGGTCATGTTGTATTCCAAGCTCTTCCAGTTATAGGGATCCCAGTTAGGATCCGTCCACTCGTGCATAGGAAAACCATTGACTACGGGGAGCCCTGAAGGTCCTGTGGCTGCGTCGCGATGGTAGTATACCCCATCAATTATGGTGAATGTATACCATGGTGAGCCTACCCACCACCTGGGCCAGCCGCCGCCGACCTCGAAACCGCCGTTGTCATAGATTTGCGCCATTGCCTGTCCCGATGCTAAAACAAACAGCGCTGCCATGACAACCAACCATCTTGTCCTCATTCCTTTCTTCCTCCTTTCAGTATTTGTGCGAGCGAACCGAATCTGCAAAACTGACCTAGCCGAATTTAACTACGGGCCGTTATGTCCTCGGTTCTGTGTGGTACGGTTATCAGAACCAGTTACACGGATTCTACCTTAGGCATTGGTCTATGTCAACTGGTAATTCTACCAGTATTGCGGGGAGATGGCAGGGATGCCGGATTAAAATGGTTCAGTTGGACAGACCATGTAAAACGAACTCAAGTGGTCGAGACCACATCTACTACAACAGAAGTTGCAATAAACCGGTTTTGGGAATAAATAGAAGTCTTTCCGTGCTCTATCTTGAGAAAGCGGCCGAGCGACAGAATAAACCTTTAGCAATCAATTGTTGTTATTTCGTTGATGAGTATCGGCCGAATTCGCGACCTGCGCGGAAGAACTCACGGACATTTTCAAGCGGGCAAGGCTCGTAAATGGAATCGGCAGTGCTCAGCACATACCCTCCGCCAGGAGCACCCGCCTCGATGGCTTCTCGCACTGCTTCGCGAACTCGTTCCACAGAGCCGTGCATTATATCCCAATAAGCATTGACGCCCCCCCACAAGCATACTCGATTGCCGATTCGGCGCTTGGCCTCCGCAACGTTCGCGTCCGCGCTTGGCGGAGTTTCAAGGGGCGAGAGAATGTCGACACCCATGTTCGCGATTCTTTCCAGCGCAGCCATGCAGTTGCCGTCCATAAAAAGATGATAATATGCTCCAGCCTCGTGTACAAGATTGGTCTGTTCGCGAATAAGGGGAGCAATAACCGCTTCGATCTGCTGCGGCGACCACAGGTCTGCAGTACACCAGACACCATCCGAATAAATAATCTTCGCACCTGCATCGAGCAGCGCTTCGATCTGCCATATACACATGCGCTGGTAAACAGCGAGAAGTCGGAATACAAACTCAGGATCGTCCATATACATTATCATCAAGTTCTCAACTCCAACGTCTCGAACCGCTAGGTTGATAGGGTTAGCGACCTCTCCCTGTACAATTCCGCACGCGCCCATTTCGTTTTCTAAGCTTACGAATGGTTTCACATCCTCAGGCTGAGTTGGAGCGTAAAGGCTCTCCAAGACTTCCAAATCGGCTTCGTTTTTGATCATTGCTCCTGTTGCGCTGGTGAGTGATGAAGCAAAAGCGCCATCGGTCATTGGCCTAGCAGCGAACTGCCTACGCTCAAGCCTGCCTGATTTCGATTCCAGAACTGTCAGTCGAACAGGTATACCCTCCGGAGTTCGCTCTGTAGTTTCAAACCTGCGGACGTCCGGGGCAAGTTTCTCTCCCGGTGACCAGGTAACTACGCAATCGAAGTCGAAGTCGCGACTTGCCCGGATCATATCCGATGCGCTCGGCCACTCACCTCCGTATATTTGACGAAGCGGCTGCACTCCGCGAGGGCAAACAGGTACTCTATCCGGTACCTCCAAGCGCACCGCCGTTAATATGCGTTCACGTGAGGTCATTGATGATCCGGGCATTCTATAGTTCACCTCTTTCTATTAGCTCGGCGAGCTCCATCGTTTGGACGGCGTCTGTGAGGTTAGTCATTGGAAGCGTGCCGTTTTTCACACAGTCTACGAAGTATCGATCCTGATCTCGGAATCCGTAGAGTGTACGAAAGTCGTTGCTTCCGGCGATTTTTGTTACCTCGACGACCTCTGGTTCTTCTCTATCATCGGCATAAACGGCGACTGCGCGATCGATGTCAACAAAAACCGATATGCCTTCTGAGTGCATTTCTACAGTTTGCAATCTTCGGCCGGCAGCCCAATCGGCGCTCAGACTGCCCGTGCAACCATTGCGGAACCTAATCAGTGCGCGAAACGAGTTTAGGTAACCTGTGTGCCATGTACCAGTCATCGATACTGCGTTGCTCACTTCGCCTCCAAGCCATCTAAGAGTATCGACCGCGTGTATGCCGTCGAGGATTAACATGCTCGCTGGACCGTCATAGTAGGGCACGTTGGCAAAGTAGTGTTTGTAGTAGCTGGCGGCACAGTGCCGAATAGGGCCACGGCTTTCTACGATTCGTCTAGCTTCGACAAGAGAAGGCATGAAGCGTCGGTTGAACCCAACCATGGTAAGTGAACCGGATGCTTCCGCCAAGCGCGCAAGTCCGCGTGTTTGCTCTGCCGAAACACCTGGCGGCTTTTCTGTGAACAGATGCAATCCTTGCTTGAGGCACTCTGCAGCAACATCGAAGAGATGATGAGGAGGCAGGCAGACGAATATTGCATCAAGATCGACTTCGTCGAGCATCGAACCTACGTCTGTGAACCTGCGCTCTATCGAATATGCGTCCGCAGTCGCACACAATGCTTGCTCGTTCCTGTCGCAGATGGCGGCGAGACAAACATCCGGAAACTCAGCGAGGCTCGGATAATGGACCTCGTTTGCGAACCTTCCTGCTCCAACAAAACCAACTTGTACCTTGCTCATGCTCATGGCTGCAGTCTACCAGCCCTAGTGTTATCCTGTCAACGGTGCACCAGACCAGTTTCAACCAAAAACTGAAAAAATGCACTTGACAAGCGATCAAAGACGGCACATAATACTGATGTGTGGTTCAGAATACCGGACCAGATGGATTAGTTGCCACATATAGGGTAACATAAAAAGTGTTCGACCGCGGTCTGTAAACCCATAAAGAGAAACCGCGGTGTTCGGCTGAGAATAGGTCGAGCAACGAGATTTTTCGGATTGCCGGGATGGAGGAGTAAGGGTTGAAAAAGCGAAACGGTTTTACACTCATAGAGCTGTTGGTGGTGATCGCTATCATAGCGATTCTAGCGGCTATCTTGTTTCCGGTCTTTATAAAGGCCAAAGCAACCGCAAAAACCACAGAGTGTCTCAGCAGGCTCAAAGATATGGGCTCGGCCTATGCTCTTTACACAGACGCTTGGGACAGCACAATGCCAAGTGGGGTTAACGGTCCTTTAAACGGCTTGATCCGTCAGCCGATTATCGATCAGCTAAAACCCTATCTCAAGACCTCGAAGACCCACTACGGCTATGTTCAGGCAGACCCCAAAGCCCAAAAGACCGACACCGGCATACCGGAAGTCTTCTTCTGTCCTTCCTTTAACGAGGAGTGGCGCAAAGCACATCCTTGGTACATGAATGCCGGAACATACAATCTGGAATATTGCGACGCGATTGCGGACGATCAATATCCGGCGAAAAAGATTCCTGAGTGCATAGCCATTTGGAATCGACGAATTGCAGAACAGAAAATAAGTACGCGCGTCGCACCTAGACCCGGACCCAGCGGAGCGCAGCTTGCAGAGTGCTTTTTTGGCGACCAGTTTCGTGAACCAAGGGTCAGCTACCCGCACAGCGGCGGAACCAATGTGCTGTTCCTCGACTTCCACGTTAAGTACTACCGCCCACCAAGCGCCAGGAACGAATAAGTAGTCGCGAATCAGGTCCGATGCAAGGCGTCTGCATATTGCAGATGCCTGCAAATCTGCGACTACGACTTCCGAAAGCGGATCCCAACTGCTCAAATCGGTCGACTATATTTTGGTATGGTACGCCGTACCATGTTCGATAACAGGTTTGTTTATTGCCTTGGAAAGTGTTAACATCAGCAGCTCTTGCTGCAAGATAGTCGGAGATTGTTTATGCAAGAACCCGCTCCTCGTTGGGCCGTTTGTGCCAAGAAGGCGATGGATAGCCTTCGGAAGCTTTCATACTGGTGGTACGATCGCCAAGATCCCGATACCGGTATCGGGTTCGAGGATGACGACACAGAGTCGATACTTGCAGCGGCCCCTACGCTCATACTCTGCCAGGACGATTCCCGAGCAAGAGAAGCTCTTCGTGTTCTCTGTGAACAGATGTGGCAACAGTGGGGTATGGACGGCGAGAGAGAAGTCGGCTACCCTACCAATATCGAAACCGGTGATGTTGAACACGCGGCGGAGCCTATATCATTCAGCCAGCCAAACGGAATGTTAGCCGAGCCGGGTGATCCCGTATACGTAGAGCGATGCCTTATTTCGACGCGCAATATGGAGGACTGGACAGCCATAAATGCGGCAGGCCATAGGCATTTCAAGGCGTTCTACTTCGGCGCCGGAGGCGTGAAGGACGTCAAGTACTACGACTGCGACATCCCGATGAATGCCCGCGCGGTTATTCCGGGAATATACGCGGCATGGTACAGTCGCGACCCTGAGGTTATGCGTTACCTTCGCGAATATGCGGATGCTTGGGTTGATCATGCAATGGAATCGTCATACGGCAAGCCTGGGGGGGTTGTGCCTTCCGAGATCAGGTTTGTCGATGACAAGGTCGGCGGATATTCAGGCCGATGGGATCAAATCGCAGGCTACAGGCAGTTTGATTGGAGCGCGTATCACCGCTCGGCTTATAACATGTATTACTTCTTCATCTCGATGCACATGTTGACTGGAGAGGAAAAATATTTGGTGC
>Ga0123519_10006659_pt1 | contig 18066 bp, 14 predicted proteins | sample YelNatPaOPRAMG02_FD_87396 | JGI IMG/M metagenome (GOLD analysis project Ga0123519, IMG submission 87396) | Hot spring microbial communities from Yellowstone National Park - Yellowstone National Park OP-RAMG-02 (version 2) | ecosystem: Environmental > Aquatic > Thermal springs > Hot (42-90C) ... | reverse complement strand
CTGGCGCGCGCCCTCCAGGCCTCCGCTCGAGCCGGCATCGAGGAAGTGGATGCGCTGCTCCTTCAGCCGCTCGGCCCGGCGCATCGAGTCGCGGTAGAAAGAGTTGCCGCCATCGATGATCACATCGCCCGGCGCCAGATAGCGGGCCAGCCCGTCGTCGCCAAAGATCACGTCGTCGACCGCCGGCCCGGCCGCCACCATCAACCAGACGATGCGGGGCCGCGAAAGAAGGCTCACCAGCTCCTCGATCGTGTGCGCGCCCACCGCGCCCTCGCGGACCATCTGGTCGGTCTTGGCATGGGTGCGGTTGTAGACGACCACCCGCTGGCCTTGGGCCAGCAGGTTGCGCACGGCGTTCATGCCCATGTGCCCAAGGCCGATAAAGCCATAGCCGGTATTGATCGGTTGCACCTCTGCCTCCTTCGGATGGGCCAGGCACGGCCCACGCTGGTGGAAGCATTGTACAGGACCAGCCCGCCGCTGCCAACCGGATTCCGCGCCGCGGGGGCGTGCGGCCCTCACCCTGCGCCCAACCATGCCAGAAGGAGGGTGAGCGTGACGGCGCTGGCCAGGGTCGAGAGGAAGACGATGCTGCCGACCTCCTGCGAGTCGGTGCCGAACTCCATGGAGAGGGCGACGATGGTGATGGCGGTGGGCATGCTGGCCTCGATGACGCTGGCGTTGCGGGCGAGGCCCGTCATGCCCATGGCGGCACTGAGGGCCAGGGCCATGGCGGCCCCCACCACCAGGCGGAAGAAGGTGGCTGCGCCGACGAAGCCCAGGTCTACCCGTCGCGAGATGCGGGCGAGCTGTGCGCCCAGGAGGAACTGGGCGAGCGGGATGGCCCCGTCGTGGGGCAGGTCGATGGCGCGCATGAGCGGCGCCGGCACGGCCAGCCCCAGCGCCCTCACTGCCAATGCCAAGAACACGGCGTAGATCAGGGGCAGCCTGAGCACGTTGAGGGCCGATTCGCGCACGCCAAAGGCCCCACGGGAGGCCAGGTAGACCCCCAGGGTGTTCAGGAGCAGCGAGTTGACGATGAAGAAGACCAGGCCCCGTGCGAGCCCGGCCTGCCCGAAGGCATAGAGGACCACCGCCAGGCCATAGTTGCCGCAGTTGGTGAAGAGGGTGCTCAGCAGAAACAGGTTCGTGTGCTTCTGGTCGTAACGCAGCAGGCGCGCCACGCCCCAACCCACGAGCCCCAGCAGCGCGGTGAGCACGAGCTCAAAGGCGATGATCTGGCCGTACTCGCCCGCCGGCACCTGGGCTTCGAGGAGCGAGCCAGCGGCCAGCGCCGGCAGGAACACGTACACGCAGACGCGCGACAGGGTGCGCAGGTCGAGCCCCAGGGCCTTGTCGAGGAGATAGCCTGCCGCCATGACCAGGAGCGGCGGCAGGATGTTGTTGGCAAAGGTGTTGGCGAAAGTATCCACCCCGGTTTTGCCTGTCAGGTCGCCCGTGGGCTGCTGCCAGAAGCGCCCTGCGCGGCGCGCAGCCACCTGGGAAGGTGCCAGTCCTTAGCTTCGCCAAGCGCAATGGAAAGCCTGAGCCACCATCGAGCCCGTGCAACAGGCCACAGCGAGTATAGCGGAGATGGGCACAATCGCAAAACGGGCCCGGGGCCTCGCGTGTGGAGCGTCGCTCCGCACCCTGCTCGGCAGGTGGCAGACCTGCGGGTGCTCGCAGTGCCCGAGCCTGGGCCGAAAGCCTGCGCCCTAGGCATCTGGCAGAAGGGCTACCAGGTATGGGCCAGGCGCGCGTACAGCTCCACCATGGCGGCCTGATCCAGCAACCAGCGGTGCGGGCTGGTGAGTCCGGAACGGCCGCTCCAATCGGGGCTGAAGGTGCCGTCGGCCGCGCGGGCGTGTGCCCAGGCGTGGTCGAGGTTGCGCTGCATGGCGTCGATGTAGGTGCGGTCGCGCAGAGGGTCGGTCGCGTAGAGCGCCAGGTAGCCGCGCAGGAGCACGGCGTTGAACCAGGGGGTGTCGGGGAAGAAGCGCTTGCCGCTGAGGGCATCGACAGGCGCAAAGTGAGCGTAGCTGGCCGCGGCCAATGCGCGCGCCTCCTCCAGGTAGCGTGGGTCGCCGGTGATCCTGTGCAGCAGGGCGTTAGCGTGTAAAGGCGTGCCGGTGTTGTAGGTGAAAGTGCGCCTGTCGATGTTGCCAGTAACCGAGAGGCTATCCCAATAGACCAGGCTGTCGGGCGATTTGAGCGGAGCCAGCCACTCGAGGATGCGCGTGGCCCAGTCGAGATAGTCCCGGCGGCCGGTCTCCCGGTAGAGCTCGAGTGCCAGGACGGCAGCGGGGCCGTTGGAGCAGGTGTTCTTGGTGGTCTCGTCGTGCTGGCGCCAGTAGATGCCGCCGCCCATGGCAGGCGACCAGCCGCTGAGCGCGAAGCGGAGCATCTCCTCGGCTTTCGTCAGGTAGGCAGGGTCGCCAAGGGTGCGGAAGGCTTCTACAAACTCGAGCCCGAGCCACTCGTTGTCGTCATAGTATTTCTGGCCGCCGCCGTCAGCACGGATGTACGAGTCGTACGCCGGCGGGTCAGCCTGCGCGTCGTAGTACGCCTCCAGCCCTTCCAGCACATTGCGCAGGGCAGCGTGGTAGCGCGGGCCCACCTCGGGCAGGGCCGCGAGAGCGTTGAGCGCCGAGATCACGCCTGAGTAGGGCCACAGGCCCGAGCAGAAGCGGTCGCCGTCCTTCCGGTCGACGTGCTCATAGAACAGGCGGGTGTTGGGGATGGCAAAATGCTGCACGAGGATGGCGTAGGTCTCTTCGGCCCGCTGTGCGTTGTCCATGGAGCGGGATTCCTTTCCTGAACGGGTTGGCTGGGCGGCTGGGCGCGCAAGCCCGCTCTCTCGCCGGCATGCTGCAACCAGACAGGTGCCGAGGGCGAGCCAGAGGGCCTGCACGAGAAAGTGGCGCCGCGAGTACATGGGTTACTTGCCCCCCTCAAAGGCCACACCAAGCGTGAAATAGCGTTGCGCATAGATGAAGAGCAGAAGCACCGGCAGCATGACAACCACCGAGGCGGCCATCAGCGGGCCATAGTTGGTGCGGTGATTGTACGAGAACGCCTGTAGGCCCATCTGCACCGTGCTCATGTTGGGATCATTGAGCACGATCATCGGCCACAGGAAGGCGTTCCAGCCGGCCTGGAAGGTAAAGATGCCAAGCGTGGCCAATGCCGGCCGACACAAGGGCAGATAGATCTGCCAGAAGATACGAAACTCGCCACAACCGTCGATGCGGGCCGCCTCGGCCAGCTCCTCCGGCAGGGAGAGGAAGAACTGGCGCATGAAAAAGACGGCAAAGGCGCCTGCGCCGCCAGGAAGCACGATGGCCCAGATGGTGTTGAGCAGCCCGTACCCGCCCTGCCCCAGGATGTTGTTCCCGCCGGTCAGGGGAAAGGAGCGCAGGATGAGGTACGAGGGGATCATCGTCACCACGCCTGGCACCATCATCGAGGCGAGCTGCACGCGGAAGAGCGTCTGCCTGCCGGAGAAGCGCAGCCGTGCATAGGTGTAGCCGGCCAGGGAGCCAAAGAACAGGTTGCTCAGAACGCCCAGCCCGCCCATGACGAACGAGTTCAAAAAGTAGCGCCCGAACGGGGCGACGGTGAACATGTCGCGGTAGTGCTGCAGCGTGATCTGGGTAGGCAGCCAGCGGTTGGAAAATATCTCGGCGTCGACCTTGAGCGAAGTGAGGAGCGACCAGAGGAACGGCGCGGCCATGAACGCGCCGACGGCGATCAACGCCAGGTAGATGAGGCTCTCCCGCACAAGGCCAAGGGGCCCCAACCGGTGTTTCATAGATGCCCTCCCGTGGTTGCCGCGGATGCCCTGCCCATACCCGCGCGTCAGGCCAGCGTGGTCTCGCGGTTGACGCGCATATTGACCAGGGATACCGCCAGGATGATCAGGAACAGCACGAACGCCAGGGCCGAGGCGTAGCCCATCCGCAGTTGCTGGAAGCCGACCTGGTAGATGTAAAAGACGGTGGTGAGGGTGGCCTGGCCGGGCCCGCCGCCGGTCATGACAAAGGCCTGGTCGAAGAGCTGGAAGGCGCCGATGAGCGACATGGTGCTGACGAAGAACGTCGTATTGCGTAAAGAGGGCCAGGTGACGTAGCGGAAGCTCTGCCAGGCGTTGGCGCCATCGAGCACGGCAGCCTCATAGAGCACGGGCGGAATGCCCTGCAGGCCGGCCAGGTAGATGATGATGTTGCCTCCCAGCCCCTGCCACAGGGTGACGACTACCACGGCCAGCATCGCTGTGTCCGAGTTCGCGAGCCACGCCGGGCCGACGATGCCAAACAGCGCCAGCACCTGGTTCACCAGACCGTAATCCTTCTGCAGGAGCCATACCCACACCGTGGAGGCGGCCACCGAGGAGGTAATCATTGGCAGGTAGTAGAGGGTGCGAAAGACCCTCATGCCGGGCACGGGCCGGTTGAGGGCGAGCGCCAGCAGGAGCGAGAGGATCACCATCGCTGGCACAAACACCAGCGCATAGTAGGCCATGTTGCGCAAGGTGAGGAAGAAGATCTCGTCACCGAGCAGCCTCTGATAGTTGGCCAGCCCCACCCAGCGCAGGGTCGACACGATGTCATAGCTGGTCAGGCTGAGGAAGAGGGCGATGGCGGCCGGCAAGATGACGAAGACCAGGAACAGGATGAGCGCCGGCGCCAGGAAGAGGTAGGCCATGAGGCGCTGGTAGCGGTACAGGGTGCCTGGGCCAGTTGCCAGCCCGCCTGCCCGCTCCCCGCGAAACGCCCCTCTGGCCACCCACTGCTCGTGCATGGTTCACCCCCTCTCCAGCCCACCAGACCGGAGCCAACGGACAACGAGTTCGCCGAACAGGCTGTTGGCCCAGGCGAACCAAGGCCGGGTGTAGTGCTCCGGGCGATCTGGGTGAAAGCTCTCATGCATATAGTCGGTTCCGGCCGTCGTCGACACCAACACCTCCAGCAGGCGGCCCTGCTCGGCCACATCGGGCGTCGTCAGGCCCTGCATGGCCAGCGCCAGTGGCCACACGTAGCCGGCCGGGGTGTGCGGGCTGCCGACCCCACGGGCAAGGGAGCCCTCCACATAATAGGGGTTGTCGCGGCTGAGCACAAATGCCCGTGTGCGCTGGTAATCGGGGTCATCGGCCGGCAGGTAGCCGAGATAGGGGATGGAGAGCAGGCTGGGCACGTTCGCATCGTCCATCAACACATGGTTGCCAAAGCCATCGGTTTCGTATGCATAGATGCGCCCGTAGCGCGGATGCTCGATGCGGCCGTAGGTGCGGATGCCGAAATCGATCTCGCGCCGCAGCTGTAGGGCCCGTGCCGCCAGGTCCGGGTCGCCATAGAACTCGGTTGCGAAACGGGCTATATGGCCCAGGATGACGGCGGCGAACATGTTGCTGGGGATGTGGTAGCCGAAGGTGCACGCATCATCGCTGGGCCTGAAACCCGACCAGACCATGCCGGTATAGTTGGTGCGTGCGCCACGGCCGCAGAGCGGCAGGGTATCGAGGGGGCGCTCGTCGTCGTCGCGCTCAAAGTAGTAAGGTGAGCGGCGGTCGTGGTCCTGCTCCACCCGCATCACTTCGACGATGCGGCGCAGCATGGCATAGACGGTGTCGTCGAAGGCCGATGGGTCGCCGGTGGCGGCCCAGTAGCTGTGCAGGAGCTGCACGGGGTAGCAGAGAGAGTCCAACTCGAACTTGCGCTCCCAGACCCAGGGGCACATCTCGGTGCGGTCGGCCGAGTTGTGGCGGCCGTTGGCTTCGCGGTTGAAGGCATTGGCGTAGGCATCGATCAGGATATACTGCGCCTGGCGACGGATCAGGCCGCGGAGGAGCTGCGCCAACGACGGGTCCTCAGCAGCCAGCGCCACGTAGGGGTGCATCTCCGCGGAGGAGTCGCGCAGCCACATGGCCGGGATGTCGCCGGTAATGACGAAGGTGGTGCCATCAGCGAGGGGCTGCGTCGTGGTCTCGATGGCGTTTGGATAGCAGCGGCGAAAGACGCGTGCCAATTGGGGCCAGCTTTCCTCGAGCCTGCCGGCAACCTCCTCGACCGTTCGGTGTACCGATGGCACGCACAACATGGCGCTTGTCTCTCGTTCCATGGATACCCTTTGCTGACTGCACTTGTGCGAAGGCCGGGCGGTGAGGAGCCGCCCGGCCTTCTGCGGACGAAACGTGGCAGCTCGAACTACTGGACGTTGTTCTCTTTCAGGATCTTGTCGCCTTGCTCCTGCGCCTGCTGCAACGCCTGCGCGGCGGTCAGCTTGCCCTCCATAAAGAGCTGCAACTTGGGGATGAGGGCGTCGACTTCCATCGGCGAGTAGCCGGCGTAGGGCGGGCGGATCTTGGCGAACTCGAGCGTGTCGAGGAACGGCTTCCAGAAAGGATCGTTCTGGAAGAACGGATCCTGGATGGCTTTGACATTGCCGGGGATGTTGAGGCTCGTCTTGGCCCACAGGAGCGAGTTCTCGGGCACTGCACACCACCACTTGACGAACTCCCAGGCCGCATCTTTGTTCTTGGCTGCGGACGGGATGACGAGGCCAAAGCCGCCCATCACGCTGCCCTTTTGGCCCTTGGGGCCTGCGGGCGGCGGCACGACGCCGAATTCGAGGTCCTTGCCATACTTGCGGTAGGTGCTGAGCATCCAGGGGCCGGTGTACATCATGGCGACGCGCCCGTTGACGAAAGCGTCCTGGCCCTCGCCCAGGCCCTTCTCAAAGCCGATTTGGTAGACCTTGTCCTCGTTGAGCAGCCTGCTCCAGAACTCGAGCACCTGCTGGCCCTCGGGCGAGTTGAACGCGGTCTTGCTGCCATCATCGCTGACCATCTTCCCACCGGCCTGCTGCAGGTACATGTTGAAGAGGCCGACGTCTTCGAGCGACATGCCTGCCACCTGGAGCTTGTTGCCGTCCCACTTGGTCAGCCTCTTAGCCGCTGCTTCGAGCTCGTCCCAGTTGGTAGGCGGCTTGACGCCGGCTGCATCCAGGAGCTTCTTGTTGTAGAACAATGCACGGGCATCGACGGTGATCGGCAGGCCGTAGAGCTTGTTGTTGTAGGTGAGCTCCCGGAGCGCCTCGGCGTAAAAGTCGCTGCGGAGGACCTTGTCGCGGCTCATGTACTCATCGAGCGGCTGCAAGACGTTCTTCGGCCCGTAAAGGCTGGTCCGCCACCGGTCCCAGAACATCACATCTGGGGCCTGGCCGCTGGTGGAAGCGGTGAGGAACTTGGTGAGCATGTCTTCGACGACGACGTACTTGACCTGGATGTCGGGGTGGGTCTTGTTGAAGGCGTCGACCATGGTGTTGAACTGCTTCTCGCCCTCACCTCCCCAGTCGCCCCAGAAGGTAACCTGGGTGACCTGTTTGGGCGCAGCTGTGGGGTTGCTGGCCTGAGCGGGCGCCTGGGTCGCGGGCTGCGGGGCCAAGGTCGGCGTTGCCGAGGGGGCACAGCCAGATAGCAGCAGTGCGAGGACAAGCGGCACCACGACGATGAGCAAAACGCACTTGCGGGCCTTCATCTCCTGGTCTCCTTTCAGTTGGTATACCATACTGCTGCTTGTATTATACACCATGTGGCCTCACATGTCAATATGCTATCTATACGAAATCAGGCCAATTGTGGGCCCGCCAGCGCCAGGGAGGGCGGAGCGGGGGTGAAGCGGAAGGGTCGCCCCGAGGACCCGAAAGGGGCAAAGCGGGTCAGGCACGGGCCCGGCCGAGTGAGGTGGACTCGCCCTCGACCAGTTGATGCTCGATCACGGTCTGCAGGGGCACCTCCTGGCCGGCGATCTGGGCCATGAGGAGCTCCACCGCTTTGCGCCCCATGCTCTCCTCGTCCTGCCGCACGTGGGTGAACTGCGGCGCACCGATGGGGTACTCCACCGAATCGAAGCAGACGATGGCATAGTCCTCGGGCACACGGAGGCCCATGCCCAGAATGGTGTGTTGCAGCACCAGGGCGATGTTGTACTCGCAGGCCACCAGGGCCGTCACCTGCGGGTGGGCGCTCAGGAAGCGGCGGATGGTCTCGCCATCTTTGGCCACGTTCTCGACCGTGAAGGCACCGGGCAACGTGCTGTACAGGTCGGTCAGGCAGTCGTCTGGGCCGAAGGGTAGGCCTCGCGCGGCCAGTGCGGCCGTCACGCCCTGGATGCGCTCCTCGATGGTGGAGGTCCCTTGGGCAGGCGGGGAGACAAAGGCGATGCGCGCGTGGCCGTGCTGGATCAGATAGTTGGTCAGGTCCTCTGCCGCCCTGCGGTTATCGGTGAAGACGCTGCAGGCCGGGATGCCCTTCAGGTAGCGGTCGACGAGCACGAGCGGGAAGCGGTCGAGCACCAGGCGCAGGAGGCGCTCGCTATAGTACTCCCCATGTACCGGGAAGACGATGAGGCCGTCGACCCCAATCTCCCGGCTGGCCTCGATGGCGCGCTCCTCCTCCTCGCGCTGACCATTGGTGCGGCAGAGGAGTAGGTAATAACCGCGCTCGCGCAGGTGCGCATCCACCGAACGCACCAGTCGCAGGCCGTAGGAGTCGGCCAGGTCGGGCAGGAGGAGCGCCACCAGCCGGCGCGGCTCGGCGGTGCCCTGGGCGCGCGCCCTGGGGGCGATCAGTTCCTGCACCTGCGCCACATCGACCCGGCTCGAAACGAACGAGCCCCGCCCTCGCATCCGCTCGACTACCCCATCCTGCATCAGTCGTTCCAGGGCCTTCCTGGAGGTGATGCGGCTCACGCCAAAGCGCTCGGCGAGCTGCTTCTCCGACGGGACCCGGTCGCCGGGCCGCAGCTGGCCGGCAGCGATCTCAGAGACGACATAGTTGTAGAGCTGCTCGTATAATGGTACGTTCATTGCCCTCCCTACCCACATCATCGTTGCCGTTGAATGATATACATAGTATATCATTAACACTGATTCTAGGCAAGAGTGGGTGTCGCTGGAGCAGGGCCTTTTAAAGGGTGACGCTATGTCACGGGCCAGCCCTCGCCAGGTTGACAGGCCCGCAGAACCTGCTCAGAGCCTGCCCTGCGCAGAGTGCAGGAGCGACATGGACGGGACTCAGGAAGCCGCGTCGTGGGGGTGTATCCTGCTCTATGGCACATATGTTGCTACGCCGCAGGCGAGAATGCTGCTTGTGGACAGGGGACGGGATGGCGGGAAGAGAGGGCAATGGCCCCGACCAGGGAGGGATTCACTGGGCAACGCTCATCGCCTGGCTGGTGGTGCCGGTGGCGGTGGTGCTCCTGATCTATGGCTGCGCAACCAGCACGAGCTCGCTCAGCACGAATGCCACGCAGATCCCCTACTCCGAGTTCCGCGCGCAACTGGTGGCAGGCAACGTGGCCAGCATCGTGGCCCAGGGCGACCAGATCAGCGGCACCCTCAAGAGCCCGGCGCAGACAACCGCCGGCCAGAGCGGGCCGGTGCAATACACCGATTTTGTGACCATGCGGCCCCCTTTTGGCGACCCGGAGCTCTTCGACCTGCTGACGCAGCACGGCGTGCAGATCGAGGCCGTCTCGAGTTCGGGCTCCTCGACCATCGGCAACATCCTGCTGACCGTGATACCGCTCCTATTGCTCCTGGGGCTGGGCTTGGCCCTGGCGCGCGGCATGCGCACCCAGGGCTCGCCCATGACCGATTTCGGCCGCAGCGGGGCCAAGGTGTACCACAAGGAGGCGAGCTCGGCCGTCACCTTTGACGACGTGGCGGGGGCCGATGGGGCCAAGATGGAGCTGCGCGAAGTCATCGAGTTCCTGCGCAACCCCGGCAAGTTCCGCCGCGTGGGGGCCTCGATGCCCAAAGGCATCCTGCTGGTGGGGCCGCCGGGCACCGGCAAGACCCTCCTGGCCCGCGCCGTGGCCGGTGAGGCCGGGGTGCCTTTCTACAGCATCACCGGCTCGGACTTTATGGAGATGTTCGTGGGGGTGGGCGCCAGCCGCGTGCGCGACCTGTTCAACGAAGCCAAACGGACTCGCCCCAGCATCATCTTTGTGGATGAGCTCGACAGCATCGGCCGCCTGCGGGGCGCGGGCATCGGCGGCGGGCACGACGAGCGCGAGCAGACCCTCAACCAGCTCCTGAGCGAGATGGACGGCTTCGAACCCAACGAGGGCGTGGTGGTCATGGCCGCCACCAACCGCCCCGATATCCTCGACCCCGCCCTCCTGCGCCCCGGCCGCTTCGACCGGCACATCACAGTAGACCTGCCCTCCACCAGCCAGCGCCTGGCCATCCTGCGCGTGCACGCCCGCAACAAGCCGCTGGGCCCCGACGTGGACCTCGACGAGGTGGCGCGCGGCACGCCCGGCTTTTCGGGCGCCGACCTGGAGAACCTGCTCAACGAGGCGGCGCTGAACGCAGCGCGCGAGGGCAAGACGGTGATCGAGCGCGCCGACGTGGAGGACGCCCGCGACAAGGTGATGATGGGCCTCAAACGCGAAGGGGTGGCCATCGACGAAGAGGAGAAGCGCATCCTGGCCTACCACGAGGCGGGCCACACCCTGGCCGCCATCAGCCTGCCCAAGGCTGACCCCATCCACAAGGTCACCATCATCCCACGCGGCCGGGCCATGGGCATCACCCAGCAACTGCCCGAGGGCGAAGCCCACATCTACCAGCAGGCGTACATGCAGGACCGCCTGGCCGTGCTCCTGGCCGGCCGCGCGGCGGAGATGCTGATCTTCGACACCCGTACCTCGGGCGCCGAGGCCGACCTCCGCGAGGCCACCCAGATCGCCCGCCGCATGGTCTCGACCTGGGGCATGGGGCAGAGCATCGGCCCGGTGAGCTTTGACAGCGAAGGGGGCGAGGTGTTCCTGGGCGAAGACCTGGGCCGGCCGCGTCCCTACAGCGAGCAGATGGCCAGCGCCATCGACATGGAGGTGCAACGCTACCTGAGCCAGGCACTCGAGCGCGCCCGTGCCATTCTGATGGAGCGGCGCGCCACCCTCGATGCCCTGGCGCAGGCCCTGGCCGAGAAGGAAGAGCTGAGTGGCGACGAGGTCAAGCAGATTGCCCAAAAGCAGGGCGGCCCGGCGCAGGGGTGAGGCATCGGGCGATGGGCGTCAGGCCGCGGCCGGGCGACATCCGCCGGTCTTCCCCAGATCGAACTGCGCCCGGCCCATCCCTTCTGAGCACCCCAGGGCTCGCGCGGCCCTGTGCCAGGCGAAGAAACTTGAGGCCGGGGGTCGAGCTCCGCTCCCTCCCGGCCCAGCCCCTGGGGGTTGGCGCTTTGCCCCCGCATTCGCAAAACGAAAGGAGAAGAGAGGAGATGAGCACCGATCCCTTTGTCACCATCGTGCCGCGCAAGATGACGGCGTCGGAGCTGGCGCGGGCCATCCGCCTCGACATCTCGGCCGAGCTGGACGCCACCAACCTCTACCAGGCCCACATCGATGCCACGGATGACGAGCGGGCCAAAGCGGTGCTGGCGCACATCCGCGATGAGGAGAAGGAGCACGTGAGCGAGTTCATGCAGCTTCTGGCCCTCCTCGACCCCTACCAGGCCGAGGAGCTGCAGGCCGCGCCTCAGAACGTGGCGCAGATTCTGGCCGAGGGTCAGGTGGCCGGCGGGGCGCCTGGCGAGACCCCCGGCGGAGGAAGCAGCTCGCAGGAGCGGCTCACGGTGGGCAGCCTGCTGCGCAGGGGCCAGGGGTAAGGAGGCAGGCGATGAATGGTTACCTCTTGCGGTCGCAGGCACCGCTTTCTGCCGAGGAGTGGCAGGCGCTCGACCAGGCGGTGGTGCAGGTGGCCCGGCGCACCCTGGTGGCCCGCCGCTTCCTGACCCTCTTTGGGCCGCTGGGGGCGGGCATCCAGCATGTGGTGGTCGACCGCTTTGTGGCCACCGAGGCGGCGCGCATCGCGCTAGTGGGCAGCGAAGAGGAGAACGTCCTGGCGCCCGAAAGCCGGCGCATCCTGCCCCTGCCGCTCCTCTACCGCGATTTTCGCCTGGGCTGGCGCGACCTGGAGAGCTCGCGGCGCCTGGGCATCCCCCTCGACACTTCAGCGGCGGCCATCGCTGCAGCCGACGTGGCCGCCCTGGAGGACCGCACCATCCTGAACGGCAACGACGAGCGGCAGCAGGTGGGCTTTTTGAACTATGCCGACCGCCTGCGGGTGCCGCTGGGCAATTGGGACCAGCCCGGCGGCGGCTTTGCGGCGGTGCTCAGCGCCGTAAACGAACTGGTAAACCACAACGTGCGCGAACCGTACACCGTGGTGGTGCCGCCGCAGCTCTTTGTGCGGCTGAACCGGGTGTTCGACAACACCGGCGTCCTGGAGATCGATCAGGTGCGGCGGCTGGTGGGCGGTGAGGTCTACATGAGCCCGACCCTGCCGCCCAACATGGCGGTGGTCGTGGCGCCTGGGCCCGAGAATATGGACCTGGTGGTGGCCCAGGATATGGTGACCGCTTTCCTCGAAACCACCGGCATGGAGCATCACTTCCGCGTGCTCGAGTCGGTGGCGCTGCGCATCAAACGGCCCGGCGCCGTGTGCACCCTGGGGCAGGTGTAGGTGGGTGGGGGGCGTGGCGGCGCGGGCTGTCACACCCCCCTCATCCCTTCTCCAGGTGAGGCAGCAGGGGGGCGCCCCGCCCCTCTACGGCTTCGAGCACCAGCAGGATGCGCGCCCTCTCCCAGGTGGGGTTGCACCAGGAATGGGGCAGCGAGGCCTCGAATAGCAGCGTATCGCCCTCGTTGAGCGTGTAGACCTGGTCACCCACTGTGTAGTCGACCCGGCCGCCGACACCAAAGACCATCTCCTGGCCGCTGTGGGTGATCGGCTCGCTGCCGCTGCCCGCGCCCGGCTCGAGGGTCACCAGGAAGGGCTCGATCCTCTGCCCGGCCAGGCCCGTGGCCAGGCTCTCGACGAGTACACCTGGCGTCTGGGTCTTGCCACGCTGGTTGGCCCGCACCAAGACCACTTTTGCCTCTTCCTCGGGGCCGAAGAGGTCCACAATGCGCACGCCGAGTGCAGCCGCCAGGCGATGCAGGGTCGACACGGTGGGCGACGATACGCCGCGTTCGATGAGGCTGACTGCGTTGACCGAGAGGCCGCTCTGCTCGGCCAGCGCGCGCAGCGACAACCCGCGCCGCTCGCGCAGCTCGCGGATGCGGCGGCCCACATCGGGCGCGGCTTCCTCTTGTTCCTCTCCTGTCATCCCCATCCTCCTGTGGCTGGTGGGTCCATTCTAGCACCAATGGCCTGGTTTGTCACGGGCCGATGGCCTGTGGGTGCAGTTCGGCTTGGGGGCAAGCCTGTATGCCAGCATTCGGTGTATGGTGCTGCCCCCACCCCCAGCAGGGGGGCAAGGGTTTGGGGGTTTGGGGCGGGCGCTTTGCGCCCGCCCCAAACCCCCATCGAAGGGCTCCCCCCGCAGTGGGAAGGGGGCCGGGGGGATGGGTCTCACACCTGTCCAGAACGCTGGTCGCTGGCTTGCCCCCAGAATGAACTGCACCCGAGGCCCGGCCCGCGCCCTGGCCGCGAAACCCGAGGAACGCCCGGCTTCGCGCCCCTTGCTCGTCGTGCGACCTGGACCCGCGCTCTGCACGGGCCCCGCGGTGGACTTGGCTTCGGCCGCAGCAGGGTGATCCCTGGTCCGGCCGTCTGGCTGCTGCAGAGCTCTCCGCCAGCCCTGCGAGTATAGCGCGTTGTCGCCGTGCGCGCAATTTGCCCCCTGTAATGGATGTATCCAAGACCGTCGCCGAATCTGCCGGCCAGGATTCAGGCTTCTTCGCTCAGGGCCTCTCACAGTGGCGACGGTCCGATCGCGATCCTACACGCCCCGGCGACCCGCGTGGCGACCAGCGAGCGTCGCCTTGACGGCCGTTCTGACTATCCCACTATCCCAGGGCTCATGCAGCCCTGTGCCGAGGGAAGAAACTTGCTGCGGTCAGGGGTGGCGGCGGGGTGTCGGGCTCCGCCCTCTGCCGGCCCGGCCCCTCGCTGGGGGTGGTGGGTTGGCCGGCGCTTACTCGCCGAGGCGACAGACCACTCCGTGTCGCCGTGGCCAGCAAGGATTCTTCGCTCTCCTGGCGCCGAGCTGAAAGGCGGCCGCGGGAGCCGCTCAGAATGACGGGCCAGCCTAACGGCGTTGCCGAACCCGTGCCCTGGCCGACATCTGGAATGTGCGCCAACGACTCCTGGACAGCGTCTCTGTAACTCAATCTCCAGAGCCGGCGGCTGCGTTCACCGCCTCAGCAGCCCCATGCGCGACAGGAAGAAGGCGCCGACGAGCATGGGCAGCCAGAAATCGAGGCCGCGGAAGACGAGGGCGATGGCGCCGGCGGTGGTGACGGGCACGCCGAGGGAGATGTAGGTGAGGGCCATGGTGCCTTCGACGACGCCGATGCCCTGAGGGGTGATGCCGATGATCCAGAAGGTGCGCCCCACGGCATAGCCCGCCAGCGCAGCCAACGGGCTGATGGGCTGGCTGAAGGCCGGAAAGAGGGCATAGGCGCCCAGCCACTCGAGGAGGTGAAAGAGTATGCCGATGCCCGCCGCATCGGGCGTGCGCTCCGACAGTGAAAGGGCGGCGACGGCGGCGGTGGCAAAGCTGGCCGCATTGTCGCGCGCCCAACCCTCGGGCAAGAGGCCCGGGCGGCCGAACCTTGCGGCCAGGCGATTGACGAGGCCCTGAAGCCACTCGAGGATGCGCCGCAACAGGCTGCGCCGCTTGAGCCCCAGGATGAGGGCCCCGGCCAGCACCAGGATAAAGGCCACCAGCGCGGCCAGGCCGGCGAGCTGGTAGGCGTCGAGCACGCCGCGCACGCCCAGGTAGCTCATGCCGGCCAGCAGGAAGAGAAGGAAGGTTACATAGTCGAAGATCAGCTCCAGGAGCACGCCGGCGGTGGCGCGCGCCGCCGATTGCCCGCGGCGCGCTGCATCCTCGACAAAGATGGCTCCGCTCACCGCCACCCCGGCCAGGTTGGCGAAGAGCGAGGCGAACACCACCGGGATCAACCGGTAGACCCGGCTCTCGACCCCCACAATGTCGAAGCTGGCCTGGAAGAGCCACGCATCGACGATGTAGTGGCCCAGCAGGATGGCCGCAGAGGCCAACACCCACTGCCAGCGGCCGCTCAGCGCCAGGATGAAGATGCGCTGGACCTCGGGAAAGGCCAGCACCAGCGCGATGGCCAGGGCGACAAAGATCAGCCAGGGAATCCACCAGTTGCGGCTCATACGCGCCCTTCCTGGCCTGCCCCGGCCAACGCCCGAGCAGTATCGCCTCTCGTGGCCACCCTTACGCCGGCTGCAGCGTCGCCTGGCCGGGCTGCCACTCCACGGGGCAGAGGCCGCCACTCTCGAGAGCCTGCAGCACGCGCAACGTCTCGTTCACGCTGCGGCCGATGTCCATATCGTGCACCACTTCGTAGCGCAGGACGCCCTCGGGGTCGATGATGAACAGGCCTCGCAGGGCCATCCCCTCCTCCTCGTCGAGCACGCCGTAGCGCCGGCTCACCTCTTTGGTGATGTCGGAGGCCAGGGGGAAGGGGATGGGGCCCAGGCCGTTCTTCTCGGGGGGCGTTTCGATCCAGGCGCGGTGGCTGTAGACGCTGTCGGTGCTGACGCCCAGGATGTCGGCCCGGAGCGAACGGAAGCGCTCATAGTGATCGCGAAAGCCCCGGATTTCGGTGGGGCAGACGAAGGTGAAATCGGCGGGGTAGAAGAAGAGGATGAGCCACTGCCCCCGGTAGTCCGACAGGTGGGCGCGCTCCTCCAGCGTCTCGAGGTTCCGGGTCGTCCGCATGTCAAAGTGCGGCGCGGGTCGGCCGACCTTGGCGACGAACGTGGGCTCCATGGGATGGTGTTCCTCCTCTGCTCGATTGTCGGTTGTCACCACCAGCGAATCTTGGGCCTGCCGATCTGCCGGCCCTTCCAGTACGAACGGCCGCTGAGGGCAAGCGCCAGCGAGTAACCCGCTATGACTGCACACATCACGAGCGTGAGAGGGTAGAAGAGCGCCAGGTAGGCCGGGAAACGAAAGCGCGGGTACGAAATCCCCACCATGAGCAGCATGGCGGCCACGGAGGCGGCGGCCAGGCCGCGCGAGAGCGCGGCGAGGGGCACTCCGGCCAGCGACAGCGCCAGCACGGCCAGGGGTTCGAGCACCAGCACCGCTGCGAAGAGCCAGCCCAGAACGTAGGCCGAAATGTTGTAGCGAAAGCCGGCAAAGAGGTTCTTGCCAAAGCCATCGAGAGCCTCTCGCAGGCCCCGGTACATGCGGCAGCTCACCCGCGCGCAGCCGTCGAACACCCGCCAGCGCAGGCCGTGCTCCTTGATGCGCCGGCCCAGCATCATATCTTCTGCTACCTCGTGCCGCACCACCTTGTGCCCGCCGATGGCCCGATAGGCCGAGCGGCGGAAGAGCATAAACTGGCCGCAGGTGACCGAAAGCTCCGGCCTGGGCGAGCGGTAGGCCAGGCGCAGCGGCATGAAGAGGAAGAAGGTCCAGATCATGGCGGGCACCATCAGGCGCTCGGCCCACGAGCCGGTGTCTTGCTTGGGGAAGGCCGTAAGCAGGTCGGCCTGCTCAGCTTGGAGGGCCGCCACCGCATCGGCCAGGGCGCGCGGGTGGTGGCGGGTGTCGGCATCGGTGAAGAGGAGGAGTTCGCCCCGTGCACGCTCGGCCAGTTGGTGGCAGGCCCACGTCTTGCCCAGCCAACCGGGGGGCAGGGGCCTGCCCTGCACAACCGTCAGCCGCGGGTATTGGGCGGCCAGCCCGGCCAGGATGGCGCCGGTGCGGTCCTCCGAGTTGTCGTCGAGCGCGATGATCTCATAGTCGGGGTACTGTTGGGCCAGGAGTGAACGCAGGCAGGCGTCGATGTTGCCCTCCTCATTGCGCGCCGGCACCAGGATGGAAACGGGCGGCAGCCGCTCTGGCATGGGATGCTCGCCCAGCCGGCGCAGTGCGCGCATGTTGCTGAGGGTGATCAGGGTCAAGACGCTGAGGATGGCGAGCAGGCCGGCCTGCTGCACGAACCATAGATCCCGTAACAGCTCCCGTCCCTCCCGTCAGGCGCTCTCTGGCTCCAGCGGCAAGATGCGTACCTACGGCGACCCGTGCGGGCATGGGCCTACGCTCAGAAGCCTAGTCCCGCCCTCCCCCAAACAGCCCTTGTGAGGGGTGGGGGCGGATGTTATAATCGGGAGGTACGCGTGCCTTCGCGGATCCATCCCCGTCGTCCCGGCGCCTCCTGCTCCACGCCGGGGCTTGCGGCATCCCTGGGAGGGCATCGTGGGCGACCTGCGCCTCATCTTCAACGGCGACGATTACGGCCGCGACGTCAGCATCAATGCCGCCGTTGTGCGCGCCCACGTGCAGGGCGTGCTGACGAGTGCCAGCCTCATGGTGACCGGTGAGGCGGTCGACGACGCTGTGGCCCGCGCGCGCGAGCACCCCACCCTGGCCGTGGGCCTGCATGTGGCAGTGATGGGGGCGCGCGGGGCTCTGCCGGCGAGCGCGGTGCCCCATCTGGTGAATGCGCAGGGGTTCCTCCCGCGCAACCCCTTCCTGGCCGGGGTGCGTTTCTTTCTCGACCCGGCGCTGCGCACTGAGTTGTGGCGCGAGATCACGGCCCAGTTCGAGCGTTTTGCCGATACGGGCCTGCCTCTGGCCCACGTCGACGGGCACTACCTGATGCACCTGCACCCGACGGTTTTCCCCATCCTCATCTCCCTGGCCGAGCGCTATGGCGCACCGGGCATTCGCCTGCCGCGCGACGACCTGCGCCTGACTCTGGGGCTGAACCGCAAGCGGCTGGCCGGCAAGGTGGCCTGGGCCTCGACCTACGCGCTCCTTTGCCGCCTGGCCGAGAGGCACCTGGCCCGGAGCCCGCTCGCCTTTACCGACCGCGTCTATGGCCTGCTGCAGACCGGCCAGATGCACGAGGCGTTCGTGGCGGGGCTGGTGCGGCGCATCTCGCGCAATGTGCGCTCGGCCGAGCTCTATTTCCACCCCTGCACGCAGCCCCTCGGCCGGCCCTTTGGGCCGAACCCAGGCGACCTGGCGGCGCTGCTCAGCCCGCAGGTGCGCCAGGCCGTGCG
>Ga0123519_10006658_pt1 | contig 18066 bp, 17 predicted proteins | sample YelNatPaOPRAMG02_FD_87396 | JGI IMG/M metagenome (GOLD analysis project Ga0123519, IMG submission 87396) | Hot spring microbial communities from Yellowstone National Park - Yellowstone National Park OP-RAMG-02 (version 2) | ecosystem: Environmental > Aquatic > Thermal springs > Hot (42-90C) ... | reverse complement strand
CGGAGTTCTCAGCCATTCGGCCGCTGTTGACGCCGCAGGCCGTTCGACGGTCCAGCTTCTCATCGAGGGAGGCTTCAAGGTCGCCGCGCTGTTCGGTCCTGAGCACGGTTTTTTCGGTCAGGCCCCGGCCGGTCAGGCCGTCGCAACCACCCGCCATCCCGCATGGAACATACCGATCGTATCGCTCTACGGAGCGCAAAGGAAGCCCAGCCCTTCGGCGCTGCATCGCATTGAGGTGCTGCTTATGGACATGCAGGACCTTGCCGTAAGAACCTACACCTATGTTTCAACCCTTGCCGGAACCCTTCGCGCGGCAGCGGCCGCCGGAATCCGCGTAATTGTGGCGGACAGGCCTGTGCCGTTCGGAGCGACAACCGACGGCCCGATGCTTGATCCGTCCTTCTCCAGCTTCGTTGGGGCGGTCGAAACGCCCCTTGTTTACGGAATGACGCCGGCCGAAACCGCAATCTGGCTGAAGCAGCGCATGATTCACAATGCGGACATTGTGCCTGCGCCGATGGAGGGCTGGAATCGCCGTTCCTTCCCCGGCGATCCGCTCCGCCCCTGGACTCCACCCTCGCCCGGAATTCGCTCAAGAGAGTCGGCTCTGTGTTATCCCGCAACCGTTTTTGGGGAGGCGATTCCCTCGATTGACATAGGCAGAGGCACGCTTCTCCCCTTTCAGCTTTTCGGCGCTCCCTGGGTCCGGAGCCGGCAACTCATGGAACGGCTTCAGGACGCAGGAACGCCTGGCGTGGCCTTCGCACCCCATGCTTACCTGGCTGAAACCGGGCGCCACAAAGGCCGCCTTATTGATGGAGTCCGAATGGTGGTCACCGACCCTGCAGCCTACAGGCCGGCATTCACGGCAGTAACGATCATCCATGTCCTTCAGGAGATCGTCGGACGGGCAGCATTCTGGCGCGACCCCGAATTGAGAAGCGATTTCTTCGACAAGCTCATGGGAACAGACCGCGTGCGGGTGGCGCTCATGAACGGAGAAAGCCCGGCGGCAATTGCCGGGGAATGGGAAGCGGCCAAGCAAAAGTTCCTGGCGGACCGTCGCAAGGCGCTGCTCTATCAGGCATGAACGCGAGGCCGGCCAAAGCTGTCGTTCTCGCCGCCGGACTTGGCGCACGAATGGATCCGCTCACATCCGCGATTCCGAAACCCATGCTGCCCATGTGGAACATGCCTCTGGTCGAACGAACGGTCAGGATGCTTGCGTCATGGGGCGTGAGCGATGTCCTTCTAAACCTTCACCATGGCGCAAACGCGATTTTCAGCCATTTCAGAAAACATCCCGTTCAGGGAACAAGGGTCTCTTTTTCATTCGAGCCGGTCATGCTGGGAACTGCCGGAGCGCTCAGGAAAGCTTCATGGTTCCTGGGCGAGGACGCCTTCTGGCTTGTGAATGGAGACATTCTCGCCAATGTGCCGCCTCAGCTGTTCCTCCGCGCGTGGCGAAGATCGAAGCCCCTCTCGGTTCTGTGGCTCACCGACCGGGCGGGTCCGCGAACAGTCGAGATGGAAGGAGATGCCATAAGAGTTTTCCGCTCGAACCGACCGGGCACAAGAGGAACTTTTACCATGTGCGGATTGCACCTGCTTTCCCCCAGAATCCTGAGTTACGTCGGAGACGGCGAGGTTTGTTCTCTGGTCACTGCTTACGAGAGAGCTCTCTCGGCGGGAGACAGGCTGGCGGCGGTGAACCCACCCGAAGCGCTGTGGATCGACATCGGAACGCCGGAGGGCTATCTTGAAGCCCACAGACAGATGTGGCTGAATCGCCGTGCTCCCCGCGCGCCACATCTCAGCATTTCCCCCCGCGCATTGAGGGCACGGGCAATCCTGGCGCGGTCAGGCGCGATTGTCCGCGGCTTCGTGGCTGCGGAGGGCGCTTTTCGCGCGTCTCCCGGAGCCGTCGCAGAGAATTCCGTGCTTCTCGACGGCGTGACGCTGGCATCTTCAGCCCGTCTTGTCTGCGCCGTGGCCGCCTCGGGCGTTACGGTCAGGGGACCTGCCGCAAGGCTCGTGTACCGTGCCGACGCAGCGAGCGATCCGAAAATAAGAATGGCCGCAGCCGCGATGAACTGGCCGCCATCGAAAACTCTTGTCATGCCCTTGCCTCCCCGAGGTTCGGCAAGAACATTCGCCCGCATTTCCTCAGGCGGCAGAACAGCCATGCTGATCCGCTACTCGCTTGAGCGCGAAGAGAACGCATTCTACGCTCCGCATGCGCGGTGGCTGAGCGCGGCTCGCCTGCCCGTTCCGCGCGTCCTTCTCGACCGACCATCCGACCTTCTCTGTGTGATGCAGGACGTCGGGGATCTTTCGCTTCTGGAGGCCGCACGCGATCTGACAGCCGCCAGTATGGCCGACATCTACGAAGAAGTGCTTCAGGTGATCGTGCGCTGGCATCAGAGCATCTTCACCCGCAGGCCGCCACGCCGGATGTGCGAGCCGTTCTCCGCAGACCTCTTCGAGTGGGAACACAACCTGTTTGTCGAGAAGCTGCTGGTTGAGCGGCTCGGCGCTTCCCCTGTCGTTTCCCAAAAGGCAAAACAAATCCTCCGGAGGATCGCGTCGGACCTGGCGGACGAACAGCCGGCGCTTCTGCACCGCGACCTCCAGTCCTCCAACATCCATATTGCGGGTGGAAAGATATGGCTGATAGATTTCCAGGGCATGCGCGTCGGACCGGCAATGTATGACGTGGCATCTCTTCTAGCCGATCCATACGTGAATATGCCGCTGTCGCTGCAGGAACGTCTTCTGGCAACCTATGCCCGCCTCTCGGGAAGGCGGGCTCTCCGCCTCGAGAAAATGTTCTGGACGGCCGCCGCGCAGAGGCTGTCCCAGGCTCTGGGCGCGTATGCCCGCCTTGCGGCCCGCCCCGAAACATCGCATTTTCAGCGTCATATCATCCCCGGCCTGATAATGCTTGACCGGGCGGCGGCCCGATTGGATGATTGCACCGCTTTGAGAGAGATTGCGACATGGGCCGTGGAAAGGGAACACACTCTGCAGTGAGATGCCTGTGTGCCGCGGCGGCCCTTCTTGTGTCCGGCGCAGCGTGCAGCAGGAATGATGCCCCGGCAAACGCTTCAACCAACGCCCCATCCGCTGCGCAACACCGTTCCGGGATGGGACTTGTGATTGAGGATCTTGCCGGCCGCACGGACACCAGAGCAGGCCTGCGCGCGCAGGAAACAATCCGCCGTGTCAGCAAACAGGAACAGCAGGCTCTGGATGAGGCGATTGAAAGATAATCATCCAGGATTTTGCGTTCGAGAAATGGCCGGGAATGGTTTGAGCCATGGCTGACATAGACATTACTTGTCAATCATGCGGGACTGTTGTGACTGTCTCCGAATTTGCGGATCCGTCGCTGCTCAAGTGTCCGAAATGCGGAGTGAAGCTTGAAAAAAAAGCCGGGCCGTCCTCATCCATCCCCAAACCCAGGCCCACGGTTGCGCTCAGGCCCACGCTTGCAGCCGCCCCCTCCGGCGCAGCCGGGGAGGAGCCCCCAAAGGAGTGGCGATTTCATGCCCACATGCGCCAGAAGCAGGCAAGAGAAAAAACCGGACCCGGCCTTCATGTTCACGTCGTCCTGAGCTGGCTCCTTTTCCTGATTCTCGGCGGAGCGCTTGGATACTGCCGCTACGGAAGAATTCTCCCCCCCGACTACCTGGCCGCCATGAAACTCTACGCCCCGGCCGTGATCGGGATTGCCTATGTTTTCATCGTGCTGTCATCATTCAAGTATTCGATATACCAGGGCATCCTCTCTGTTCTGATACCGCTGTATCCCTTCTTCTACCTCTTCACTGTCGCGGACACCTTCTATTTCCGCGCATTTGTCGGAGCTCTGCTGGTGGGCTTCGGATACGACGCAGGGCTTTTTGTGAACAAGTGGGCCGGGATCATTTACTACGAAATATCCCAGTGGATACAGCGCGGTGGAGTCTAGCCCCTGCCTTCAGGGAGATGTCCCGCTCCCCGCAAATTTCCCGCCCCTCGAAATTCGCCTGCGTCTTTCGATCCATTCCACTATCCGCTCGGCGACGTCGTCCTTGGTCATGAGCGGCAGGTCAACAATTTCGCCGCAGGCATCAATCAGCGTGACCTTGTTTGTGTCCACATCGAAGCCCGAGCCGGACTCAAGAACATTGTTGGCTACCACCAGATCAAGCCCCTTCAGTTCGAGCTTCCGCTTTGCCTCCAGGAGCAGATTGTGCGTCTCCGCCGCGAATCCCACAACTGTGCGGCCGCCCTTTCCTCCTCTGACGGCGGCAAGTATGTCCGGATTCCTTTCGAGCTTCAGGACAAGGTCTCCAGCACGTTTCTTGATCTTGGAGGACGCGGCCTGCGCGGGCCGCCAGTCGGCCACCGCAGCCGCCATGACCAGCGCGTCGCACCACTGCAAATGTTCCATCACGGCGTTCATCATCTGAATCGCGGTTTCCACCCTGACCACCTTGGCGCCCTCCGGAGGGGCGATGCAAACCGGGCCCGAAATCAGGACCACGTCATGGCCATGTCTGAGCGCGGCTCTGGCCACGGCATACCCCATCTTGCCGGATGATCTGTTGCTGATGAACCGGACCGGATCAATCGGTTCGCGCGTCGGCCCAGCAGTGACCACCATTTTCATTCCACAACATCCATTCCAAACATTGCCGGATGCACCAGCCCACAAGCGTCAGGTCATGCAATCCGGCCATTTCTCAAGCGCGGAACCCGGGTTGAATAACATGCGAGAAGCACGCCTGTCACGCCCGGAACAGCATCCAGCGGCGCGCTGCACGGCGCTCTGCGCAGCAAGCCTCCACGGCCTGCGCGTCGAGATGAGCGTTGGTCATTTTGCTCTGGAACCAGAGAGGAATGCGACATAGTTTTTCCGCCATGAATGCAGAAACACTGACTGTCGGAGCGTTCGAAGCCAACTGTTTCGTCATATGGGAGGATCCAGCCTCAGCGCTCATCATAGATCCGGGAGCCGACGCTCCTGCAATTCTCGCGTTCATGAAGAAGCGCAGGTTGAAGTCTGCGGCATGCCTGATGACTCACGGCCATGTGGATCATATCTCAGCAGCCGCCGAGATTTCGGACAGCACAGGCGCCGCAGTGTATCTGCACAATTCCGACCTGTCATGGGCGTACACGGACGCAAACAGCTTCCCGCCCTTCTACCTCCGGCCCACCAAGCCTTCAAACGGCGTTGCCCCTCTTCCGGATGAGGGACAGGCGATGGCTGTGGCCGGGTTCGAAATCAAGGTGCTGCACACTCCCGGACACACGCCCGGGTCTGTTTGCTTTCTTGTGGGAAACGGCACGATCCTGTTTTCCGGGGACACGCTCTTCGCCGGCTCAGTCGGACGCACCGATCTCCCCGGGGGAAATCCCCGGCAGCTCGCTGCCTCTTTGAAACGTCTCTCCTGCCTTCCGGATTCTGTTGCGGTCTATCCTGGCCATGGGCCCTGCACATCCATTGGCGCCGAACGCAGAATCAATTTCTTTCTGCGCAACTGCGATTCAGTGTAGATACGCGTTGCTGTGCGCAATCGGCCCGAGTGATGACCCGGCCCGACTCCGGGCATCTTGCATTTGGCGCAGAGAGCGCGTATGTTTGAGACATGAACACGGATAAGGGCAACCATGATTCCATCTTTGCCATAGGCGCCGACGGCATTGACACCGAAGCAATTGTGGAAAGGATACGCGCCGCGGTTGCCGACAAAATGGCGCGCGGGGCGTACAGGGACCCGGCGGTGGTCAGGGCTGAACGAGCCAATCTGCTGTGCTCCTCAGATGACGAGACATTTTTCCCCTACTACCTCGAATGTCTGAAGGAAGCCGCTGCGGTTGACATCAACGATTATGAGATTGTCGAGAAACGGCGCTTCATGGCAGGCGCCTTCATCGCGTTGAAAAAGGCGATCTGGCATCTTCTTCGCTTCTATACGTATCGCCTCTGGTCGCAGCAGAATCAGACCAATGCCATGCTTGTCGCCGCGATAGAGAACATGGAAAACCGTCACCGGGCGCGCGTAAGAGATCTGGAGGATCGCATCGCCCGGCTCGAGAGGTCAAACAAGACCGCCTGATGCCGAAAGCCAAGGCCATAGCTTTCGTGTGCCCGCGTTATCCTCAAGGTGCGGCGGCCGGAGGAGCCGAAACCCTCCTGAGGAGCCTTGCGGTCCAGTGCGCGCGCGACGGCAGAAAGGTGCTCTTCCTCACAACATGCGCTGTTGATCACTTCACATGGGCGAACGAACTTCCGGAGGGGCCCGAGGATCGGGACGGCATACAGATCATCCGGTTCCCGGTGAACACCGACAGGGACACCGAGGCCTTTCTGGCCGTTCAGTCCAGGCTGTGCTCCAACATCAGGCTGTCCGAGGACGAAGAGGATACCTTCCTGAAAAATGGAGTACGGAGCGACGCCCTGATGCAATTCCTCCATGAGCGACACGCCGATTTCGACCGGCTCGTGATGGGCCCTTATCTTTTCGGGCTGGTCATCAGCGCCGCGACCGCCTTCAGAGACAGGACGGTTCTGGTGCCATGCCTGCATGACGAGCCCTTTGCTCGGCTGAAGGCTGTGAGAGAGATGTTCCTTTCCGTTCGCAGGATCCTTTTCAACACGGCCGAAGAAATGTCTCTTGCCGCCCGGCTTTACGGTGAAGCCCCCATCCTTTCCAGCGGACGAGCCAGAGTGGTTGGCATGGGTTTGGATCCGTTCGAGGCCGATCCTGCAGCCTTCGCGAAAAAACACAACATCGGCGCTCCGTACATTCTCTACGCAGGCCGCCGCGAGCCGCTGAAGGGCACCCCCATGCTGATTGACTATTTCGGAGCCTATATCGAACGCGCGAAGAGGCCTCTGGCGCTGGTGCTGGCCGGAAGCGGTCGGGTCGAAACTACGCCTGCATCCGAAACCGCTGTCCTGGATGTCGGTTTTCTCGCCGAGCAGGAAAAGAGGGAAGCCATGGCCGGCGCAGCCGCCTTCGTGCATCCTTCAGCGAATGAAAGTCTGGGCATCGTGCTTCTTGAGGCATGGATGGCCGGAACACCGGCGCTTGTCAATGCCCGCAGCGCGGTTCTCGCCGCCCACTGCAGAAACGCAGGCGCCGGCCTGTGGTTCCGTTCATATCCGGAATTCGAGGAGGAGATAACGCTCCTCCTTGACAATCCGGAGCTTCGCCGGGCGATGGGCGAAGCGGGGCGCCGGTACGTGCTTCGCGAATATTCGTGGGACGCTGTTCGGCCGCGGCTGCTCGCCGCTCTCGATTCGGACTAGCCGGTCTCTTCGCGCGCAATTTCGGCTATCTTCTGAAGGGCCTTCAGGCAATCCTCCAATGCCTTCTGAATCGCGCCTGTTTTTTCGAGGATCATGCCGAACTTGTAAATATTCTGGGTGCGCACTTTCTCAAGGGCATCGCGCCTGTTGGTGAGTTCCTCGATTTCCGCGGCGAGAAGCTGGATCTTCTGCTCGGCCGCGCTGAGAGCGCGCCTGAGATTGAGGATTCTTATCTCCTGCTCCTCATCGCTGCTGTCGAGATCCGTGACTTCCATGCCCTCGGGGATGGGAACCTGCACGGGTTTGCCGCAATCAGTGCACGGAATGGTCAACCCTGCCCCGCGATAGTCTATAGCCAGACTCTTGCCGCAATGAGGGCAGTCGAAGACTATGTCCGTCTCTTTGATTTCGGCAGATTCGTCCGCCCCGTCGCTCATGTTGCGATGCCCGCCCGAGTTTTTTCAGCCAGCGCAGCGGTCAAGTCAGGCTTTCACTACCTTGCCAGCTCTTATGCACTGCGCGCAAACCGTGATCCTCACAACGCCGCCGCCTACCCTCGCCCTGATTCTGTGAAGATTGGGCAAAAACCGTCTTCGAGTAATGCCCGTCGTATGAAGACCTATCCCGCCCTTCTTCTTGGCAAGGCCGTGCCTCACGATTCTGTTGCCTGTCATGGGCGATTTTCCGCAAATTTCACAAGCTCTTCCCATGGTCCACCCCCAAACACGGCGGCGCTTGAATCATATTGCCCGATATGTGCCGTCCGGCATCTTCTTCCATCGCCGACGCATGCTGTCCTCGGCAACTTTGCCGAGTTCCTCAAAAACTGCAGTCACGCTGTATCCCCTGTTGCGCGCCGCAAGCAGAATCGAGAACATGCAGTCCGCCAGCGGCCTGACATCGCCGGGGTTGTACCGTGCCTCTTCGAGCTTTTCCTGGATTTTTTTCCATTCAACATCCAGATCGGTCCTGTCGAAAAGCTCGTGAAGCTTCTCAACGCTCAGGCCTATGGTCTGCAGCCAGTCCTGATTCATGAACCAATGCTACCCCGCTCAACCCGCGCACGCAAGTCTTTTTGGGCAATCAGGGGGAACCTCTTTTTTGCTCGAAAAAACAGCCGGATTGCACTGCCTGGCCGAAAAACACGATGTTCGGGCGCAAGGCCGGTTGAACGCGCAATCGCAGAATCAGGGATGAAGGAGGCACAGTTGCGCGGCCGCGGCTTTTCACCTATAGTTTCTCTGTATGTGGACGATCACCAGATACGTGGGCCGGGGGTTTCTGCTGACCTTTGCAATCGCTCTGATTGTCATCACATTCGTCATGTCTCTCGGCGTCCTTTTCAAGGTGACCAACCTCATCGCCAGGGGAGCGCCGTGGAAACCGATAATCGAGGTCTTCGGGTACAGCATGCCATACGCTCTTTCCCTGGCTATACCCGTCAGCACGCTCCTTGCCGCTTTGCTCGTTTTCGGCCGCCTCTCCGCAGACGGCGAGATCAACGCCATGAGAGCCTGCGGTTTCAGCTCCTGGCAGATAATTGCGGCTCCGTTGACTATCGGGGCCGTTCTTTCTGCGCTTTGCATATACATCAACAACAACGTTGTCCCGCGCGGGCACATGGCTCAGCGCATGGCTCTGACGAGGATAGGCCTCGAAACCCCGCTTCAACTCATAGAAGAGGGCCGCTTCGTCCAGGATTTCGAGGGCATCACCATTTTTGTCGGCAGAAAAAACGGCGCTCAGCTCTCGGACATCCGCATCTACGACATGCGCACCAGAGGCATCAACCGCGAGATACGTGCAAAGACAGGCACAGTCGCACCCGGCACCAACAGGAACGAAATCGTCCTTTCGCTCCGCGATGTGTACATTGATCCTGTCAGCGACGACAGACCATGGGCGGCTGAGGCCAGCGAATACACCATGAGGATATCCTGCGGCGCGGAGGAGAAGACTTACCACAGAAAGGAGGACGATCTGTCATGGGGAGAACTTGTCCGCTACATCAGAAATGTAGCCGAGTTCAACCCGCTGCTCGCAAACAGGGATGTGTCCGTGCCGCGCATGATTCTTGCCGTGGAACTCAACAAACGTCTGGTGCTGGCCCTTTCCTGCATCGGATTCGTCCTCATCGGATCCCCTCTGGGCATCAAAGCCCACAGGAAGGAGTCCTCAATCGGCGTGGCGATCAGCATCTTCCTTCTCTTCAATTTTTTCCTTTTCATCATCATCGCGGAGTCGCTGACAAAACACCCTTCTCTGAGACCGGATCTCATGATCTGGATGCCGGTTCTGCTTTCGTTCGGGCTTGGGATACGATTCCTGCGCAGAATGGGTTAGTCCTGCCCATCCAGCTTCAGGTATATCGGGCAGCCTGTGAGGCGCACTCTTCCGTCCTCAGGCTGATGCAGGACATTTCCAAAAACATCAACCGCCTCACGCACCCCTCTCATTCGTGCGCTGATTTCTCCGGCTGCTGTCCAGCACATGGCCCAGAGGCTGCCATCCGGCGTTCGGAACCTGAGGCATAAGACCCTGTCGCGGTCATAGCCACGCATCGCACCGTCAAGTTCAAGGTCCCGATCCCTCCCTTCAAACACCGATGAACCCAGCAGCTTCAGGAAGAAACCCATGGCGTGAAAAGCCGGACGCGGTCTCCAGTTGGCGGCATCGGTGTCGTCAACAAGCCCGAACCCCCGCGCAGTGAGCCGCCACCAGAAGACCTTTTCGGCCAGGCCTGACGCCAGGGCAATCGCCAGATATCTCAGCATATAATCCGCGTACACCTCCTCGCTCACGCTGGGGTCGTTTCGCCTGGGGCCCGGGGATTCATACGGCGAGGTGACCGGAGAGTATACTCCGGTCCCCAGGAGAGGCCAGCCTGTCTCGGAAACGATGAAGCGGTCATCGCAAACTCCCGACAGCCTGGCGATTGCTCGGGCCTGTGCGCATTTTTCAAGCAGCGAAGAAGGGCCCTGCCGGCTCTCAGGGGCGCCGCGTCTGTCAACATAAAGATGGTGGGACAGGGCGCGAAAGCGGAACCCGTCCGGCAGCCGGCGCAGGGCGGCCATGACGAACAGGTATTCATAGTCAATCCCCGCAGGTCCCATGAAGGAAACCTGAGGACATTTGCGGGCGGCTTCCGCGAACGGCTCGATCAACCTTGCATACTCGTCATAATCCCATATTCCCCACTTGACCCTGTTGATCGCATGCCCGGCTTCGATCCACTCAACCGAGTCTGCAATAGCCTCCGTAACTCTACAGACAAACGACCGCCATCTTTCCGGGTCCCTGACCGCGGCTCTGTCCTGAACCAGCGCGACAGATACTGGATGGCCGAGCAGATTCAATTTCCGGACGCAGTCTATGCACTCGGTCCATCTGCTCTCACCCTCGTGATGCATTATTCTGATGAGCACTGGAACCGTACCCCATGAACGAATCAACTCAATCTGCCGATCCAGGATTTCGAGCCGAGGATCGAGCGCAATTCCGACGCGCGCAGTCATCTTAAGCCCAGGCGCGAAACAGCCCTCAAGAATTCGGGCTGATTCCCTCCATATCGCCGGCGCGCTCAAGGCGCAGCGGGCCAGAAGCGCCCCGGTCCGCACCAGGGGTAAATGCCGGAATCTGTCGCGGGGCCTCATGACATTGATGGGCTGGGCAGATCTTTCGTCCCATATCCACATTTCCTTCTCCGGCGGGTAATCCGGTCCGCCACGCTCAGCCCTCTCAAACAAACGGGATGGATGCCGTATCGCGCGCGTGAGTGTGTGAAAGGCGTACACCCTCCTGAACCACCTTTCCCAGCGTTGGAAACGGACCGGAGGACGAACCCCCCGGAAATACATCTCCTTGAACACCCTGAGCAAATCCGAAGGCAGATAGATCCGGGAAATATCCCTCGCCCTCAGCCTGAGCGACAGCCTGCCGACAGCCTTCCCTCTGTTCAGATCCAGAAACAGCACTTCTCCCCATGAACCGTCATTTCTGCGCCTGAGAAGAATATTCTGATTGCCGAGATCCCCGTGAAAGAACCCGGCGCCGTGCATGTCAGCGACAGCCCAGGCCACCGTCTCCAGAAGTTTCATGATCCTTTCACAGCACGGATCCTCAATGAAATGGCCGATGAGGGCATCCTTGAAGCTGACAAGGCCCGGCTCGAATTCCGACAGGTAGTAGGACTCTTTCAGCCGCCATCCATCCCATCGCTCCAGATAGCCGACGGGGACAGGCGTTCCGACTCCTGCCCACGCCAGGCACAGGGCGGAATGAAACGCGCGCCTCGCCTTTGAGCCGCGAAATGCGTCAACCCAGTCTTTGAGCAGAAACTGGCTGCCGAATGATTTCACCCAGACGCGGAGCGTCACCTCGCCCACCGGCAGCTCGATGCAGAAGTGAGCGTTGCGCCTGCGGCGTGACACGGCCCTCTCCGCGATACTGTCCCCCAGACGCCGAAGCTTCTCCATTGCGGCTGGTCCGGCGCAGCGGTCTGCAATCATTCCCCTGCAGGAACCGAGCTTGACGTCCCTGAATCCAGCCGCTCTATATGCCATCAGAGCAGTGTCACCCATTGCATCATTCCGCAATCAGGCCTGGAATTGCGCGATCGGCGCTGCATGCGCCTCACAAGAATGCAGATGACGCGCTGGAGGCCGATCCCTTGTGGCTTGAGAAAAGGCATTCCCCCGCATTCTCCGCGCACGATCGTCTTGTGCCTCTCACTCAAGCTGCTTCGCGCCCTCATCACCATGTTTTCCAACATGTTATGCGAGCCTGCCATTTCTCAAACGCAAAAATCCGGGTTTATGGAGCCAGCTGTCGGGATCGAACCGACGACCTGGTGATTACAAATCACCCGCTCTGCCGACTGAGCTAAGCTGGCTCATAACATTTGGCGCTCGCGGCTCCGCGCGCAGGCGTCAGGAATAAAGTTGAATCAATTTCCTGACCACAAGACATCCGATCACCACGGCCACGATGAACCACAAGATCGCCCTCGCTCTTATCATCCTCTGCTCGTGTTTGAGGACCGTCCCGCCGGATGCTTCGAAGCTGCTGGCAAGGTAATCACCCAACCTTCCGGCATATAGCCCGCCGGAGCGTCCGCTGTCAATTGCCGAAGGCCGGGCTCCCCGCGAAGGAGCGACTGGCTCCTGCTTTCTGGCAACATAAACCGCCGGAGGCGGGGGAACAGCAGGCCGCGACGGGACCTCCGGCTTCCTTGCAGCAGGGGTGAGAAGTCCTCCCCCTGTTTTCAGCCGAAGAGATTCGGCTCCCTTTCCCGGCTTCGAAACAAACTTGGAGAGGGCGCGCATGTCGTGCCGCACTCTGGACAACTCTTCATCAATCATTCGGAGTTTTTTTTCCAGAGCCGAAGGCCTTTTCTTGAACAAGTCAGGCATGCAACAATTCCCGCCTTGAAACGCTCACCTGCGCCCGCAGAAAGGCCTGCGACGCAGTCCTGCTCCCGGACTCAGCCAACAACCCGCATCCTGCTCTTGAGAAATCCTCAAACACGAAACGGAGATTCAAGGCCGCTCAGTATCCTCTCAGGCTCACCATCACAAGGAACAACACCACCAGAGTTATGATCAGCGGCAGGAAAAAGGCCGTTCCGGTCCACAACCAGTGCCTGAATCCCCGTCCCCCGCCGGACAACCCATCCAATTCATCGCCCAATATGGAAGGAGACCCTGGCTGCGCCTGGCCGTCTTTCTGCCAGCGCGACGCCTCGAGTTTGGCCATCCCTTTCCGATAAACATCGCGGGCCTCCTCCACCATGGCTGTGGCCTTGTTCAACTCATCCTGAAAAGCATCCTCAGGCCATTTCTCCTCGTCTATGCTTTTCACCTCAGCGAGAGCAGACTTGAAACTTGCCCTCATCATGCCCAGCAATTCCAGCATCTGAGATGCTTTTGCCTCCTCCTTTTCCAGCATCACCAGGCTCTGTATCAGCTTCTCCATTATCTCGCGCTTGTTCTTCTGATACTCCTCCTGGCGGCGGCACAATTCCTGAAGCTCGCTGCGCTCCTTTTCCAGGGCATCCTGCCTGTAACGGAGTTTCTCTATTTCCTGTGTGGCAGCCGCAACCTGCGTCATGACCTGCTCCTTCTGGCGCATCAATCGCGTGAGGCTGCCGTCGCTGAGCGTCCCATCCGCGGCGGCGGAATCATCCAGAGGCGGTGCAGAATCGCGTCCTGCGGCAGAACTGTTCTCGTCAAAGAAATCCGTTCCCATTGCTGCGCCCCCTTTCGAGCCGGCAGCCTTCAGCAGGCGCTATATGGCGCCTCCGGAGGCTTCCGACCGCATTCGCTTTTCCAGGTGTCTTATTCTTCCGTCTATCATTTCTTTTTTCTGTGTGTCCGGCCTTCCTGCCAGGTACGCGCGATAGTGGACAATAGCCTCCCTGTCGTCAATCCGCTGTTCGTCCAGCAAAAGGGCCAGGTCCAGATGCGCCCGAACAGCAGAAGGATTCACTTCTGTCTCGCGCCTGAGGAACAGGATCGCTGCGTCAATATTACCCGCCTCCATGTGGCGCAGGGCGGACCGGTACAGATCCGAACATTGGGCCCGCTCATCCTTCTGCGACATGCCGCAACCGCAGCACGCGACAACCATGGCAAATGCCGCCACGGCGCGGCATGCTTGAGCGGACGCCCCGCGCATGTTTTCAAGTCCAGGCATTCTCACCACCTTCGTCTGCAGGCCCGCATCGCGCATTACGATGGGTGCGTATCCTGTCAAATTTCAACTTACTTGTCAAACCAATGGCGTTCAGGGTAAATATGTGCCTGCAGTTCGCGCCCGTGCGTCCGGACAGTTCCATGAAAAAGGAAAAGTGAGGCCATGATTCATCCCGATATCTCTTTGCAGCGGATGTTCGCCGGTCTGGATTGCATTCGCGTGACCGAATGGAACGGTATTGGCGCCGCTGCAGAGGACTCAGCAGCCCGGTTACCAGCAGCCGGGCTCGTTCAGTCCGCATCGCGTCTGAACACCATGTTTTTCCCATAGGTCATGCAATCCGGCCATTTCTCCAACGCAAGATCCGGGTTGAAAACTGCCGCAAGCCGCAGTGAGTCGCAAATCCAGGATGGCGCAGTATGGGTATCCGCCAGACGCATGATCGGAGATGGATGCCTGAGCATCCTCATGCCCGCCCGCAATCTTGCCTCCGCAATCGCCGAAAACGTCATGCATGTGCATCAGGTCTTCACCGAAGCCCGGCTGGCGCACGAAATTGTGGTCATAGATGACGGCAGCACGGACTCTACCGCCGACGAAATCCGAACCCTGGCCGGAACCATGCCCGAACTCAGGCCTGTAATACTCGACCGAAACGCAGGAAAAGGCGCGGCCCTCAAGCGCGGATTCGAAGTTTCGCGAGGCGACTTCGTGCTGCTCCTGGACGGAGATCTGGATCTGCCTCCATCGCAGGTCAGTGGATTCTTCGACATCATGGAGTCGGCCAATGCGGACATGGTGATAGGATCCAAATTGCACCCGCGCTCCTCGGTCAGCGCATATCCCTGGCATCGCAAGCTGGCCAGCCTGCTGTATTTCATGATAGTGAAAACGCTCATCGGCCTTCCGGTACGCGACACTCAGACGGGCATCAAACTGTTCAGGAGAAAAGTCCTCGAATACGCCTTCCCTCGACTTCTCGTAAAACGGTTCGCTTTTGACCTTGAATTGCTGGCAGTTGCCCATGAAAAGGGTTTCTCAATTGCGGAATCGCCAATTTCTCTGCGGCCTGAAGGCAAGTGGGGCAGAATCCCTCTCCGCACGGGTTTTCAGGTTGCGGTGGACACTCTCGCGATTTTCTATCGTCTCCGCATCCTGAAGTACTATCAGTCAATCCCTGACACCTCCATGCCCGAGCCGGCGCCGGCTGTCTCCGTGCTGATCGCATGCCCAGCCAATTCGCCGTATCTGTGCCAGTGTCTCGCAGCTCTACGGACCCAGACGTTTCCTCCGGAGGAAATCATCATTCTTCCGGATTCTCCCACCGGAATGGACTTGCCTCCAGGAGCGAGAGAAATTCCGAGCGGCAGGGCGCGGCCCGGAAGAAAGAGAAACATCGGTCTTGCCGCCGCGGGTGGAGACATCATCGCGTTCATTGACGATGACGCCATCCCAGACCCATCATGGATTGAACAGGCTCTGCGATATTTCTCCAACGAGTCAATAGCAGCGGTCGGCGGGCCCGCGGTCACGCCCATTGACGAACCCTTCATGTCGCAGCTCAGTGGCCGGGTGTTCAGCAGCAGACTGATCTCGGGCCGGCACCGCTGCCGCTATGTTCCCACACGCGTCCATGAGGTTGACGATTTTCCCACATGCAACCTGTTCGTGCGGTCCGCTGTTCTTCGCGCCCTGGGAGGATTCAAGGAGGAATTCTGGCCCGGAGAAGACACTCATCTGTGCATGCAGATCCGCCACACGCTGGGGAAAAGTATCATTTACGATCCGCGGGTGTCCGTAGCGCATCATCGCAGGCCGCTTTTCGGACCGCACCTGCGACAGGTTGGGCGGTATGGATTCCAGAGAGGATACTTCGCCCGCCGTTTCGGAAGCACTTCGCTCCGGCTGGAATATTTCCTGCCGTCTCTTGTTGTGGCAGGCGCGCTCTCCGGCGCGCTGTCCTCGTTTCTTGTGCCGGCCATTCGGGCTCCTTATCTGGCGGCATGGGTGATTTATCTGGCCGCCACTTTTGTCTCATCCGCTTCATTGTCGCCTGTCCGCTGGCTGCTGGTCTGGGCCGGCATGATCGCCACGCATTTCGTGTACGGAACGAGGTTTGCCGCAGGCTTCCTGGCAGGCGCGCCTCAGGCCCAACCTTCATCCATTGACCATCCTTCAGAAAACGCCGCGCCCTCCGACTCCGCGGCAGAAGAGATGAAAAGGGACCGCACGTAATGCGCGCCGCAATTGCATATCCGCCCATAAAGAGCCGGAAGGGGGTCCCTCTTCTCAGCCAGAACAGGCAGTTCCAATGGTTCCACCGTCCGACGTACATCTATCCGGTGGTGCCCGCGCTTGCCGCAACCATGGCCGACAGGGCCGGACACGAAGTCATCTGGCTGGACGGCATTGCCGAACAGTGGTCGGAAGAGGAATTCCTGTCTCGTCTGTGCAACTTCAAGCCGGACGTGGTGCTCCTTGAAACAAAAACGCCTGTCGTGAAGGCTGCGTGGCAATGGGCTGACAGGATAAAGAAGGAGAGCGGCGCCAAAGTCGCCCTCGCCGGAGACCACGTCACCGCCCTGCCCGATGAAAGCCTCGAAAAAAGCACGGCGGATTTTGTGCTCACGGGAGGCGATTATGACTTTCTCTTCGTCAATCTCCTCGATCACCTTGCCGGCAGAGCCTCCCTGGAGAGAGGAATACGGATCAGGGATGGAACAAGCATCAGGTCAACCGGCTCCTTCGCCTGCGACAGGGAACTTTCATCGCTTCCGTGGATTGACCGCGATTTGACCAAGTGGCGCCTGTACAGCGTTCACAACGGCAATTACAGGCGCGTACCAGGCACCTACACGATGGCCGGAAGAGACTGCTGGCATGGCAGGTGCACGTTCTGCTCGTGGACCACGCTGTACCCGCGGTTCCGCGCCAGGCCGCCTGAAGACCTCCTCGACGAGATCGGCTGCCTTATCGAAAAATACGGGGTGCGCGAGGTGATGGACGACACCGGAACATTTCCGGTCGGCGAGTGGCTGCGGTCTTTCTGCGCAGGCATGATAAAACGCGGGTACAATGACAAGATTTATATGGACTGCAACATGCGCTTCGGCGTGCTGAAGCGTGACGACTACCTGCTGATGAAGGAGGCCGGGTTCAGGTTCGTGCTGTTCGGACTGGAATCGGCCAACCAGAGAACTCTTGACCGGCTGAACAAGAATCTGAAGGTGGAGGACATACTTTCCGGAGCCCGCGACGCTGCCCGGGCAGGTCTGGACGTGCATGTGACGGTAATGTTCGGATATCCATGGGAGACTGCAGAAGATGTCGCAAGAACAGTCGAACTGGCGCGGCGGCTTCTGATCGAAGGGCTCGCATACACGCTTCAGGTGACACTTGTCATCCCCTACCCGGGCACGCCACTTTTCCGCGAGGCCAGAGAACAGGGCTGGCTTGTCACCGAAGACTGGGATGATTTCGACATGCGAATGGCGGTCATGAAGACGCCGATTGCGGAGGACGAGATCAAGTCCGCAATCCGGACCGTGTACAGAGCTTTCCTTCATCCGCGCGCGCTCTGGAACAGGGCATTGAGCACGAAGCACCCGATCGAGGACCTCCATTTTTATTGGCGCGGAATCCGCTCTCTGTTCGGACACCTGAGAGATTTCGGCCGGGCCCGTCAAGGGTGATTTGGTCAGCCTTCAGACTGTTTTTTGCGGCCCGAGGAGCCAGGTCTGGAGACCGGCCAAGCTGTCAGAACAGTATCGAATACGAACGCCATGTCTTCGACCGCAAGTCGGACGTTCCATAAACGCAAAGTTTCGGATCAGGGTGCCACGAACTTCCTTCGGAAATATGCCTTTGCTCCCTTTTTCCATTCCTTTGCAGGCGCTATGTACCTTTCTCCGCTCTGCACATTCACAAAGGCGTTCGGAAAGAATTGCCAATATGCCATGTAGGGAGGAAAGCCTTGCGAAACAACCCCGCCCCATTCAACCAGAGGGTCATCCGTGGCAGGCCAGCCGGCGGGCTTCTCAAGCGAGCATTCCCAGTCAAGACCGGTG
>Ga0123519_10006657_pt1 | contig 18068 bp, 13 predicted proteins | sample YelNatPaOPRAMG02_FD_87396 | JGI IMG/M metagenome (GOLD analysis project Ga0123519, IMG submission 87396) | Hot spring microbial communities from Yellowstone National Park - Yellowstone National Park OP-RAMG-02 (version 2) | ecosystem: Environmental > Aquatic > Thermal springs > Hot (42-90C) ... | reverse complement strand
TCCTTGAGCAGACCGCTGGCCGAATCCAAGGAGTTCGACTTCAACGAATTGCTGCAAACCAGCTCCGCCAGAAGGCCGGTGCGGTGGGCAGGGGTCATCCTTTTCGGCCTCATCTCGGTCAGCCGCACGGCGATCCCCGCCTTGGCCAGTTGCCAGGCTGCCTCCGCTCCGGCCAATCCTCCCCCAATTACCATCACCTTCAATTACTATCTTTCCCTTCCCTACCGCCCGCCAGAGCTTGGGGCCTTTCCCAGGCCGTGAAGCGGCACTCCGGATAGCGGCTACAGCCATAGAAGACCTTCCCTTTCTTGGTGCGCCTTTCCACTATCCATCCCTCGCATCCATCTCGCGGGCATCTGATATTGAGGGTCAGCGGTCTCGTGTTCTTGCAAGAAGGGTAGCCCGGGCAGGCCAGGTATCTCCCGAAACGACCCTCCCGAACTACCATACGCCGGCCGCACTTCTCGCACACCTCCTCGCTCTCCTCCGCCTCTTTTGGCCTCTGGGCAGTGATCTCGTCTTCTTTGAGCTTCACGGTGTAACTGCAGGAAGGATAGCCGGTGCAGGCCAGGAACTTTCCGTACCTGCCCCACCTGATTACCATGGGCCGGCCACATCTCTCACACACCTCATTGGACTCTAGCTGAATGGAACGGATGCTCTGCATATCCGAGGAGGCGCGCTCCAAGGCTTCCCGGAAATGCCGGTAGAAATCCTGCACTACCTCCCTGCCCCGTACTTTCCCTTCCTCCACCTTGTCCAGCTGCTTTTCCATTTCGGCCGTGAACTTGGGATCGAGAATGGTGGGAAAGTGGTCTACCAGGAGTTTGGCCGTGACCATCCCCAGATGGGTAGGTCGGAAATGCCCCTTCTCCCTGACAATGTAATCCCGATCTTGCAGTATGGACAGGATCACCGCGTAGGTGCTGGGGCGGCCAATCTCCCTCTCCTCCAGCTCTTTTACCAACGAGGCCTCAGTGAAGCGCGGCGGGGGCTGGGTGAAGTGTTGTTCCGGCTCGATCGCCAGGCAAGACAATCTCTCCCCTGCCGACAGAGGCGGCAGCACCCCCTCTTTCTCTTCCGCCTCTTCACCAGCCTCAGGCGGAGTGGGCGTCTCGTCCTTTCCCTCGGAATAGAGTACGGAAAAACCGGGGAACTTTCTCACGCTCCCCGTAGCCCGCAACAGGAACCTCCCGGCCTCGATATCGGCGGAGGTTACCTCCCACAACTCGGGGACCATCTGGCTGGCCACAAAACGGTTCCAGATCAAGTTATACAGGGCCCACTGGTCCTTGGTCAGATAAGGCCTCACCGTTTCCGGATCGCGGGAGGGAGAGGTGGGTCGAATGGCCTCGTGGGCGTCCTGGGCGCGGGCGCGATTGCGGTAGAGATTGGGTTGGGGGGGAAGGAACTGGGGGCCGTAACGCGACTCGATCAAGCTCCGCGCCTCCCTTATCGCTTCGGTGGAGACCCTCACCGAGTCTGTCCTCATATAGGTTATCAACCCCACCGGTCCTTCCTCGCCGATTGCAATTCCCTCGTAGAGTTGCTGGGCCAACATCATGGTCTTGCGCGAGGAAAATCCTAGCTTTCGATATGCCTCCTGTTGGAGCTTGCTGGTAGTGAAGGGAGGGACGGGATTGCGCCTTTTCTCCTTCCGCGAAACCGCTCTGACCAGGAAGGTCGCTGGGGCCAACTCCGCGGCCAGCGACTGGGCCTCCTTCTGGTCACCGATCTCCGCTTTGCGCCCCTCAATCCGAATCAGCCGGGCGCGAAAGGGGGGGGGCGAATCGCCTTCCAGCCGGGCATAGATCGTCCAGTACTCCGCGGGGACGAAGGACTGGATCTCGTTTTCGCGATCGCAGATCAGCCGCAGCGCTACCGACTGCACCCTACCCGCTGACAGACCAGACTTCACCTTCCGCCATAGCAGAGGGCTGACTTTGTACCCCACCAGGCGGTCCAGAACTCGCCGTGCCTGTTGGGCATCCACCTTCTTCTGGTCCAGGCGGGTCGGCTTCTCCATAGCTTCCCTCACCGCCGCCCGGGTAATCTCGTGGAAAAGGACCCGGTAAATCCGGTCGCCGTTCTCGCCAATCTCCTGCGCCAGGTGCCAGCCGATGGCCTCCCCTTCCCGGTCCGGATCAGTGGCGATGAACACCTTCTCGGCCTGATGGGCAGCGCCTTTGATCTGCCGGAGGAATTTCTCCCTTCCCTTGATGATCACATATTCGGGGGTAAGCGTGTTCTCGTCGATCCCCAACCTCTCCGGAGGAAGATCCTTGAGATGGCCCAAGGTGGCCATTACCTTGTACTCCGGGCCCAGCATTTGGTTGATCGTGTGGGCCTTGGCTGGCGATTCCACCACTACCAGATAAGGTTCTTTTGGCTCCTGGCGACCCACTTCACCTCACCGCGCTCGAAGAAACTTCTTGCCCGATTCCTGGCGACAATAACCCTTCAGCTCCAGGTTCATGAGCAGCGAGGCCACTTTGCCCGCGGGCAGATGGGCCCTCATGATGATCTCGTCGATATGTAAAGGACGATCGGAGAGAATTCGGTAAAGCCTCTCCTCCTCCCCCTCCAGCTCCACCCCTCCCTCGGTGCTGGACGGTGGAAGGGCCTGCAACGGCTCCAGCCTCAGCTCCTCCAAGATATCCTCCACCCCCTCCACCAGCTTGGCTCCAAGTCGGATCAGTCGGTGACAGCCCCGACTCCCCTGGAGATAGATGGATCCCGGAACTGCGAAGACCTCCCTCCCCTGGTCCGAGGCAAAATCGGCCGTCAGCAAAGCCCCGCTCTTCTCCCCCGCCTCCACCACCACTACCCCTAGGGAGAGTCCACTGATGATCCTGTTTCTACGGGGAAAGTTCCCGGAGAGGGGAGCGGTCCCCAGGGGGAACTCGGAGACGATTGCCCCTTGCCTGGCGATCTCCTCCGCCAACTTACGGTTCTGGGGTGGATAGAGCACATCCAGTCCCGACCCCCACACCGCCACCGTCCTCCCTCCCGCAGCGATGGCCCCTTTGTGGGCGGCGGTATCGATTCCCAGGGCCATACCACTTACCACCGTCAGGCCATGTCGGGCCAGATCGAAGGCCAGCCTTCCGGCGATTTCCTTCCCGTATTCGGTGCACCTCCTCGAACCCACTATGGCGATATGCGGCTGCCCTTCCTCTCCCCATTCCCCTCGGAGGTAAAGAACGGGAGGCTGCGAGGGTATCTCCGCCAACTGCTCCGGATAGCCGGGCTCCCCCTCTACCACTATCCTGATCCCCAAAGATTCGGACCTCTCCAACTCCCGCCGAGCGGACTCCAGCGCGGGAAAGGTGATTAGGGAATGGGCGGTCTTGCCCCCGATTCCGGGGATAGAGGCCAATCGGGACTCGGAGGCGGAAAAGACGGCAACGGCCGATCCCAATCCCTTGACCAGCGAGTAGAAGCTCAACGGGCCGATCCCCGGCACCATGTTCAGGGCAATCCGCGCCAAGCGTTCATCCAACCGGGACATTTGGTCCGCCTTCCCCATCCGGAATGCCTTTCCTGGCGCCACCCCACGGGGAAAAAGCAAGGGAGGGAATGAAGCCCGACTTCATCCCCTCCCAGCTCAGCCAAAAAAGCACCTCGGGTTCCGATCCGCTCAGGGGACCTTCTTTTCCAGCACTACCCGGTCCCCTCGCATTATCTCCCCCTCGCTCCTCAAGATCAGGGCAGAGCAAGTTTCTTCGCTCGCTCTGAGGACCAAAAGCTGGCCCTTTTTTCGTTCCCGCAACGACCTCCCCTCCTGGGTTCGATCCGATCCTCTGCGTCCGTTAGTCTCCGAACCAAGTATGGTGAAGACATCACCCGGTCCGATCCCCTGCTTGGTTCCCACATCGAGGTAGACGATATCCCTTTCCCCAATCATCTGCCTCTCCTCCCGGGAGGCCACGATCCAACCCTGGACTGGGGTCAGGGCAGGCTGAGGCTGAGAATCGAGAGGAAAGTTCGGGGCTCGATAGGGAACTAGGCGATCCCCCACCGATACCGGCATACAGGTGTAGCCTATCTCTGCCCGGGAGGAACGGTCAGCTACCTCCTTGATCTCCAGCCAACCCACATCCAGGATCAGGGTTCCCAGCCGGCTTCCCTTCACAGGGTGATAGATTCGACGGGCGGGACGGAGGATGGAGAAACGGTCTCCCGGTACCACATAGTCGCGGGTTCCCACATTGACGATCACCTGATCGCCCGCCGAAAGGGATTTAATCGGCTCTAGCGCCCTGACGATCCTCCGCTGCTCGCGGCGGAGGTCATCCCTGCCGATGAAACCGCTGTCTGCTACGATCTGCAAGGTAACCAGGGGAGCCGGTCGCCGGGGGGGCAGCTCCCATGTCGAAGGGGCGGTGGCGGCGGATTCCTCCTCCGGACCCACCTCCGGCAGCTTGGAAGGACCCACCCCTTCCCTACCCTCCTCGGCAGGAGCTGCCACCTCCTCCGCGGGAGGGACCTCGGGCGGAGCTGCCGTCTCCGCCGAGGGGGCCTTGCCTGCCTTCTCCGGAAGGGCGATCGGATCACCGGGAAAGATCAGATGCGGGTTCTTGATGTATCGGTTCGCCTCCCAGATCCGAGGCCACAGCCGCGGATCCTGGAGGAACGTACCGGCGATCCCCCACAGGGTGTCGCCTTTGCGCACGATGTAGGATTCGGCGGACGATCCCTCAGCACCCACGCTCGTAAATCCCGTGACGAGGATCCCCGCCCAGGCCAAGAGAAAGACAATTCCCCTGCTCACCATCGTCTTCTCCTTTGCTCAGGCCGCGAGCTGTCCTTGCAGCGCATCTGCCCCTTCCCACAACATCCCCCATCTGCCCCTGACCAAGTCCTTTAGCCCATCGCCAGTCTTCCCTATCGCGAAAGCTCGCCTAACTTCTTTTTGGCCAGGGAGGCAGCTGGGCTCTTGGGATACTGGGATACGACCTTTCTCAGCTCCGCCTTCCCTTTCTCCTTTTGCCCCGTCTCCAGATAGCAAAACCCGATCTTGAGCAGGGCGTCGGGCACCTTGTCCCCCCGGGGAAAATCGGAGATCACCTTCTCGAACTCTTTGCGCGCCCGATCGTAGTCTTTCTGGGCGTAATAAGCCTCCCCCATCCAGTATTGGGCATTATCGGCCAGTTCGCTGTGGGGATACTCCCGAACATACTTCTCGAATTGCCCTATCGCCTCCCCCATCTCTCCCGCCCGCAGTAGCCTCATGGCTTCGTTATAGAGCTCCTCGGAGCCCAGTCTGCCCGGCGGCAGGGGAGCGACCTCCGGGGTGGGCTGGGGGGGCGGTGGTCCAGGCTTCACCTCGGGGGGGGCCGCCGTGACGGGCGCAGAGGGAGGTGCCGCCGGCTTGGCTACCAAGCTTTTCACCTCTTCCAACATCCCCTTCAACTCCCCCACCCCGATCTCCAGCGTTTGCAACCTAGCCTGCGAGTCCCCCAGGCGATCTCCTAACTCCTTCATCCTCTTGTCCAGAAGGTAATTGGCCGTCTTCTGTTCTTCCAGGCGAGATTTGATCTCGATATCCTCTCTTTGCAGGATACTTATCTGCCTCTGTTGTTCGGCTACCTTCTGGGACAGCGCCTCTACCTTCTGATAGGCACACCCCGAGGAAAGGATCAGCAGGCCAGCCAAAACCTCCAGAAGGAAAAAAGAGGGGGCCTTTCCCTTTCCGATCATGATTCAACCTCCCCGAATTGGCTTTTGCTCATCTTTCCCCTGCCTCTGACCAGCCGATCAGGGCCTGACGGCGGTTGCAGGCCGGAGCCCGGCCTTACCGTAATGGCTTTGGACCCTTCTGTCAAGGATAAATTGCCTCTCTGGCCCTCTTCCCGGTGGGATCGGTCTACCGGGGGCCGGCCTTCAGGTAAGGGGGCGTGGAAAGAGGGCCTCCTCCACGATCTGACACACGATGTGCCCCACGGTGATATGGGCTTCCTGAATGCGGGGGGTGGAACGGGAGGGCACGATGAGCGCGTGATCGCAGAGGGGAGCCAGCTTGCCCCCATCCCCTCCCGTCAGGGCGATGCTTTCCACCCCTCGCTTGCGAGCCACCTGGACGGCGAGGATCACATTGGCCGAGTTGCCTGAAGTGGAGAGGGCGTAAAGGACATCCCCTGCCCGGCCCAAGGCCTCCACCTGGCGAGCGAAGATGTGGGAGAAATCCGAGTCATTGCCGATTGCGGTGAGGACCGAGGTATCGGTGCTGAGGGCGATGGCAGGGAGCGCAGGCCGATCGTAGAGGAAACGGTTGACGAACTCGGCGGCCAGATGTTGGGCATCGGCCGCCGATCCTCCGTTGCCGCAGAGGAGGATCTGGTTACCTCGCTGCAACGCCTCCAGGGTGATGCGAGCTATCTTGGCGATGGAGTCGGCCTGGTAGCTGATGAGATCCTGCTTGACCGCTATGCTCTCCTGGAGCAGCCTCTCAACCAGTGCCTTCATCCGCCATTCCTTCCTTCTTCCGGCGCGACGTCCTCTTCGGTCGGGCCTTCTCCTCTTCTCGAGTCGCCACCGGGGCGGCCATCCTCAGGAGCTGGCGCTGCCTCTCCTTCAGTCTCCGCATCCTTTTCCGGTGCAGCTTCTTGATCTCCCTGGCGGTCCTGGCCATCTTCCCTCCCTACCCGGCGCGATCCTTCGGCGTGGCCCTGAGCGATCCCGCCCTTTTTGGTTTTCTACCCCATTTCCCGGGAGGAGTCAACTGCCTCCTGCCCAAAAGAAAAGGGGCTATCCGCGCAGATAGCCCCTCTTCTTTGACCCGAGATCCGCCTCTATTCGATGGGGATGTCCAACCCTTCGAAGTACCAGATCCGGGAATGGCCGCCGGAGCCGGCCTTGGTGAGCATGCAGGGCATGACGAAGGCGAAGCCCTTGGAATTGGCCGCCTGCTGCAGGTCGCCACCGACATTCTCAACCACGAAGATGCCGCTGCCCAGCAGGGTCACATGGGTGATGTTGTTCTCCTGATCGGTGCCCTTGCCTCGCTGGGCGGTCATGGCAGCATCAATGCTGGTGACATCAGTGAGGACCCCCACTACGCCCTTGTCCTTCAGGTACTTGGCCACATCGCCACCGATGCCCGGGAACTTGTAGGTCACCCACTCGCGGTGGATGCCGTTATTGTGCAGGGCCCATTTGTGAACCATGTCCTGGGAGAAGCACACCATGTCACCCTTGTTGATGGTGAGATCGGGGTGCTTGCTCATCCAATCCTTAAACATGGCCATATCGAAGATCCAGTCGCCCTCCTCCGGGCCATACTTGGAGGCATTGACGATCACGCAGGGGGCTGCATGGTTCTTCAAGGGGATCTTGTCCAGGGTCCACTGCGCCCCTTCGCGACGGTGGGCCGGCGCATCCATGTGGGTGCCGAAATGCTCATTGGTATAGAGCTGCTGCCCATACCAGCCGTCGTACTGGTAATTGATCCAGGGGTAGATGCCCCGGAAATCATTGAGGTTGGGGACGGCTGGAGTGATCAAGTTGCCTCCGAACACGGCGCACCAGATATGCATCCCGTTGCGGAGGTCATGGGCCAGATCGTACATGGGGGCGGCCATGAACTTCTTCTCCAGCTCCTTCATGGAAGCCAGGGAGGCGGCCATCCCCTTCGCCTTGGTGTCGTCCAGGACGAAGACCCGGGTGGGAGCTCCCGATCCCTGGTAGATCTTCATCGGAGCCACCAACGCATAGACCCACTTGTCGGCCACCGAAGGATCGAACTTGATGTTCTCTATGACCCAGATGTTGTTGGCAAAGAGGGCCTGGTGGGCCAGTGGCTTGCCCTCGTCCACCACCCGCCGATAGATGTCGACGGAGAGGACATCCATGCCGAATCCCTTGATCCGGCAGTCGGCAAAGTACTGGGCCGCATCTTGGGTGATGCCGGGGAAGCCGTACTTGATGAAGCGCTCGTTCTTCCCCGCAATGTAATCGTACCAGTACTTGTCCCAGCCCGTCCACATGAAGATGATGGAGCGGGCCGCCTCTTTAGCCAGATTGCATCCGGTCTTCTTTTCCCACTCCTTCACATCCGCCAGGCTGACCTCGTAGCCGTCCCGATCCTTGACCCAGGGCCGCATATCCATAATCACACAGCGGCCGTGGAACTTGTCAATAGGGATATCGGTCAGACGCCAGAGGCCACAGGGCTGATGGGACGGGGAATCCATGTGGGTGCCGGTGTGCTCGGTGAACTTCAGGTCGTAGCCGTAGAAATTGCCTACCTTGTCGTAGCACTCCATCTGCGTCTTGGCACCCGCCCACATGGTCATCCCTTCCCACTTGCCAGCCCAGGCAGGCATCCCGTTCTCGAACTTGTGGGTCAAATCCACCAACTTGTAGGCGAAGGCCGTGCCGGCAAAGAGGGAGATGACGAAGATCGCTGCTGCTATCAATACCGCCTTTTTCATGACTTATCGCTCTCCTTCCTCCATGACTTAGCCTCTGGGGACCCATCCACCTCGGGTCCCGATATTGCCTCGCCATCAAGGTTGCATTATCACCCCCCTTTCTTCTCCCACCGGCGCCAAGGGACCGGCGAGCCGACTGGCAACCTGCGGGGAGCATCGCATATCCATAAATCCGAAATAAAGATTATACCCTCTCCTGCCTTTGTCAAGCTTTTTTCTCCCCTCCCTCGGGCGAGTTGGAATTCCAGTCCGGAGCCTAAATCGGGACCCTCTTCCTGTGATGCCCTCTGCTGGCTTGGGGCCCTTTGAGCATGCCCTCCGATGCGAACCTCAGCGCCGCCGCGAGGCCGGCTTAGTCCGGACCCGGGCCTGCCATTCCACCAGCAGCGAGCTGGCCACGAAGATGGAGGAATAGGTACCCACCACGATACCCAAAGAGAGGGCAAAGGAGAAGTCTCGCAACACCTCTCCTCCCAGTATCAGCAGGGCGAGCGAGGCCAAGAGGGTGGTCAGGGAGGTGATGACCGTGCGGGACAGGACCTCGTTGATGCTTCCATTTACCAGGACATGCAGCGGATCCTTGCGGCGGCCCCGTAGATTTTCGCGAATCCGGTCGAATACTACCACCGTATCGGTAAGGGAATATCCGGCCAGGGTGAGCAGGGCAGTGACCACCAGCAGGGTGATTTCCCTTCCCATGAGGACAAGGACGCCCAGCACCGCCAGGACATCGTGGAAAGTGGCGATGGTGGCCGCCACCCCGAAACGGAATTCGAACCGCCAGGCGATGTAGGCCAATATCCCGATGATGGAGATCACGATGGCCCAGATCGCCGCCTTGCGCAGCCCCTTTCCGATCGCAGGTCCGATCTCGTCGCTGCCCTCCACCACGAAGCTACGCCCAGGTATATGATCGCGCAGGGCGGCCTGGATCCGCTCCATAACCCTTTCCTGCTGGGTATACTCGCGCTTCACCCGGATGAGAATGCGAGAGGGATCGGAGAACTGTTGCAGGTTGCTCTCCGGGACATCGGCCCGGCGCAGGGCTTCCCTCACCTTCCCCACCTCCACTGGCCCGTCGAATTTGAGCTGCATGGAGATCCCCCCCGAAAACTCGATTCCCAAATTGCCCTGACCACGCAGGATCTGCAAGAAGGCCCACAACCCCAAAAGGACCAGCAAGCCCGATAGGGCGAAGGCATAACGACGCTTCCCCATGAAGTCTATCTTGGTCTTGCCCAAAAGTTCGATCATGAATCCTCCCCCCAGATGGCTGGGGCCCTCTTAAATGCTCAGAGTGGTCACATCGGCCCGGGTGGTCATCCAGTCGAAGACCGTCTTGGTACCCACCAGAGCGGTGTAGAGATTGATGAGCACCCCCAGGCTGAGGGAGACCGCAAATCCCTTGATGGGTCCGGTACCGAACTGGAAGAGCACCACCGCAGTGATGAGGGTGGTGACATGAGAATCCAGGATGGTAATGAACGCCTTCTTGTAGCCGGCGTCAATGGCAGAACGGATGGTCTTCCCCAGCCTTAGCTCCTCCCGGATCCGCTCGAACATCAACACATTGGAATCCACCGCCATGCCCACGGTCAGAGCGATGCCAGCGATGCCAGGAAGGGTAAGGGTGGCCCGCAACCAGGAGAGGGCCCCGATCAACATGATCATGTTGAGAAGCAGGGCGAAATCGGCCACCACCCCCGAAAGGCGGTAGTAGAATATCATGAAGGCCACCACCAGAGCCGCCCCCAGCAGGGTGGCGCGTAGACCTTTACGGATCGAGTCCTGTCCCAGCGAGGGTCCCACCGTCACATTGGCAATGATCTGGACTGGGGCCGGCAGGGCCCCCGCTCGGAGCACAATGGCCAGATCCCGGGCCTCTTCCATGGTGAAGCGTCCCGTGATCTGGGCCTTGCCACTGGGGATCTTCTCGTTTATGCGGGGAGCGGAATAGACATTTTTATCCAGGATGATGGCCAGACGACGGCCCACATTGGCCCCGGTGATCTCGGAGAAGATCTTGGCCCCCACCCGATCGAATTCCAGGGACACATAGGGTTCGTTCAGCTCCCTCCCTATCTGCACCTCGGCGGAGGTGATGGAATCTCCGGTCAGCAGGGTCCGCTTCTCGAGGAGGAAGGGGACAGAGCTGGTATTCCCCTTGGCGTCCGTGATCCTCTGATAAAGGATCTCGGTCCCGGGGGGCGGGTTCCCGGCCAGGGCCTCCTGCATCACCTTGCTGTCATTGGTCCGCTCGTCCACCAGCTTGAACTCCAGCAGGGCAGTCTTTCCGATCAGCTCCACCGCCCGCTGCGGTTCCTTGACCCCCGGGAGCTGAACCACTATCCGCCTTTCCCCTTCCGGAACGATCTGGGGCTCGCTCACCCCGAACTGATCCACCCGGTTGCGAATGGTCTCCAGACACTGTCTGACCGCATATTCCTTTAGGCGCTTCACCTCCTTGGCCTTCAGGGTCAGCAGGATCTCGGACGGATCGGAAGTGGGATTGCTTTCCAGGACGGCGAATTCGGAGAGTAGTTTGGCGGCGGCATCTCGCTGCTCGGGTCGGGAGAGGCGGAGCCTGATCGACTCCTGGCCCTCGCGGGAGATCCGGTCCAGAAAGATCTTCTCCTTGTCGAAGGCACTCTTGATCTCCCCCACCCACCTCTCGGTTGCATTCTCTACCGCCTTTTCCGCATTCACCTCCAAAACCAGGTGCATCCCCCCTTGCAGGTCCAATCCCAGCTTCAACCTCTCGTGGGGAAGATGCTCCCGCCACCAAAGCGGAAATACATCGAAACCGGGAAGGGAAGGCAAGACATAGAGCAAGGCCAGGGCGGTGGTAAATGCCAATAGAATCGCCCTCCACTTGATGGTCTTTTTCACCCTTTACCTCCTTGCCGCCATGACTTTCACTGGCCTGAGACGCCGGGGCCCTGCTGCCTCCACCCGGACCCAAACCTCCGCGACCGAATTTGTTCCTATAAGCTATTCCCGCCCAAAAAGCAACGGAAAAAAACTGGCTGGCCTCTAAAAATCAGCCGGTGGCCACCCGCAGCCTAGGAGTAGGATCCTCGGCGAGCCCGTCCACCCTGGCCCCCTTGGCCTGCATCTCCTCCAGGTATTCCGCCACTTCGGGCCGGATCTCCTCTCCCGGGATGAGCAAAGGAATCCCGGGCGGGTATATGGTTACGATGTCCGCGCTCACCTGCCCCACTGCCTCCTTCAATCCCAGATAACGACCGGGCGATAAATAGGCCTGCCGGGGGGAGAGGTGCAGAAGGCCTCCCAAGGGGGGAAAGGGCACCTCCAGGCCCCTTACCGTTCTCCCGTTCTGCCCTTGCAGCATGCGCTCCAGCCCCAGAAGCAGCCGATCCAGGTCGTCCTTGCGATCCCCGATGCTCACGATGACCAGCAGGTTGAAGAGGTCGGCCATCTCCACCTGGACATCGGCCTCGCTATTGAGGAAGGAAGAGGCCTGAAAGCCGCTCAGTCCCACCCCCCGGGTGGAGATGGTGAGCTTGGTCACATCCAGGTCGAAATCACCGCGCGCTCGAATCTCCTCCCTCCCGAAGCAGCCCAAGCCATCGAGCCTGCGGATGCGAAAACGCGCCTCCTCCGCCAATCGAATCGCCTTTTCCAGGAGCTTCTCGCCCTCGGTTGCCATCTGCATCCGCGCTAGGTCCAGAGAGGCCATCAGCACATAGGAGGGACTGGTGGTCTGCATCAGCTGCAAGATTCCCTGCAAGCGGTCGGCATTCACCCGATCCCCCTTCAGGTGGAGCATGGAGCTCTGAGTCATCCCCCCTACGATCTTGTGGGTGCTCTGAACGCAGAGATCGGCCCCCGCCTCCAAGGCGGAAGTGGGAAGGTCGGGATGGAACTTCAGGTGGGGGCCATGCGCCTCGTCCACCAGGAGAAGAATCCTGCGCTCTCTCGCCGCCTGAGATACGGAGCGAAGATCCGCCGTTACCCCATAGTAATTGGGGCTGGTGAGGATGAGGGCCTTGGCCCGCGGATGGGCTTCCAGGGCGGCCTTCACCGTCTCCGTTTTCACATTCAGGGGAATGGCCAGCTCCTGGTCCCACTCGGGCAAGAAGAAAACGGGTCGGGCGTCAGCCAGGATTAGGCCGGCAATGATGGATTTGTGCGCATTTCGGGCCACCAGCACCTGTTCTCCTGGCAGACAGGTGGCCAAGACCATGGCGTGGTTCCCCACGGTGGAACCGTTGACCAAGAAAAAGGAGCGATCGGCCCCGTAGGCCTCTGCTGCCAGTTCCTGGGCCTCCTTTATCACCCCCACCGGTTTGTGGAGGCAGTCTACCTCGTCCAGGGTGGTCAGATCGATGCTGAAGATCTTAGGGCCGACGAACTTCTTGAAGCGGGTGGAGATCCCCTTGCCGCTCTTGTGGCCGGGGGTATGGAAGGATACTTTGCGGCTCTCCGCCAAACTCACCAAGGCATCGAACAAGGGGGTCTTGGACTGCCTCTCCAGACTCATCCTTCAGGGGAAGGCCTCAGCGGTAGGTGAAGAGGGGGGCATTATCCTCGATGAGCCTCTGTTCCTCGGCCAGGCGAGTCCGGATGTGCTTGGGCAGGGAAAACATCCCCTGATGGGTAAGCTGGTCGTAGAAGCGAAGGCTGCCCTGGATTCGCGAGCGGATCAGATCGTCTACATCCCGCAGGGAGAGGGGGTCCAGACCGGGTTCGGGTGAAGCCAGGCAAAATCCCCAGGGAATAGAGAAGCTGGGGACGGAGGCCATGTAGGCGCTCACCGAGGGGAAAACCGACTCCAGGGTATTGTGGACGGCGGAGAAACACTCCCCCCCCGCGCCGATGCAGGTCGCGGCCCCGGCCTGCAGGGCGATCAGGCCCGGACGATTGAGCCTGTCCTTCACCACCTGGTAGAACTCTCGGGTGAAGAGCAGATAGGCCGGGCCCTCCTCGACCGGCTCCGAGATGTCGATCAGGATGACATCGAAGGTCTCGGGGTTCTCTTCCAAATACCGGCGGGCATCGGTGAACTCCAGAACCACCCGGGGATCGTCGAAGGATCCCTGGTGAAATTCCGGGAGGAGCTCTTTGCACCGGGAAACAACCTCCCGATCGATATCTACCATCAAGGCCTTCCTCACCGAACGGTGCCTCAACACTTCCCTCAGCGTGGCCCCCTCGCCTCCTCCCACGATGAAAACCCGCTCGGGGTTGGGGTGAAGCAGCAGGGGGGGATGAACCAGGGCTTCATGGTAGATGAACTCGTCCTCCAGGGTGGACTGGAGCCTTCCATCGAGGACCAGGCACTTGCCATAGTCTCCCAGCTCCAGTATGTCCAGGCTCTGATACTCGGTGGTGGTCGAAAAGAGGAATTCCCGGATGGAGACGAAATGGCCCTCCTCCGGGCTCAGGAGTTCAGTAAGCCAGCGATAGTTCTTCATAGGCAGGTGCCGCTTTCTGGTCGGTGAAGATTATCTTGTGAGAGACCCTGCGCGGGTTCTTGCCGATCAGTCCTCTCTTGACCTCCACCAGGGATGCCTTCTTGCACTTCAACTTGCTGCTGATGAACTCGGCTGCGATTTCGGGCCGGAGCTGATCTCCACAGGTGAATATATCCACTGCCGCGTATCGGTACTCGGGCCAGGTGTGAATGGAGAGATGGGACTCTGCTATCACCACCACCCCGCTCACTCCGAAGGGCGAGAACTCGTGGAAGCTCACCCCCATGATGGTAGCGTTCGCCAGCCTGGCCGCCGAGACCATGGTTTCGCGGATCAGTTCCACGCTCTTCAGCGCCTCGGGGTCACATCCGTGTAGTTCCACCAACAGGTGTTTCCCAAGTGCCTGCAATCCCTTTACCCCCTTCTCAGCCTTTTAGCTGTCCAAAGGTTTTCAAAAGCCGGGCCCGGACTGCCCAGGCCCTACCTTGAGCTGCCGCCGTTTCCATCGTCCACCGGCGAACAGCACCCACACAGCTTAAGATGGGGGGCGATCCTACATCCTACCCCTCCTTTGCTCCGGCCGGAGTCTCTGCAAGGTTATCGAAACGGGAATCAGCTCCAGGTTTTTCTTCCCAGGTATTAGGTGTAAAGAAAAATTTTATCGGTTTATACCCCATCTTCCCAAAATTGCAAGAAAAAAATGGGCACTTCCCCGCAACCATTGCCAATCCCCTGTTTTCCTGCCTTAACCTGCTGGCCATCTGTTCATCTCCTCCACTTTTCTCGGCCACCGGAGGGTGAGGCCTACCCTGGAAAGGCGACAACGCCTAGGCGGGCCCTCGCTCATCGGCACCTCCCTGAGAGGAGTACTGGCCTAAAGATCAGTGCGGGGCCTGCAGCTGCTGCAAAAAGCCCCTTCTCCCCGCTATCTCTCCTTGCCTACTGGGGTCTCGAGCACCTTCCCGACTCCAGAATCCTCAGCGGCCAGGGGCGCTGAAACCTCGGGATACGGACATCTACGCCCGCTAATTGTCCCCCAAATCCTGTTTCCCTCTGCCCCCTGCCATTGCGGGGAGGGCAGGGGGCACCTCCTCTAGGCACTCTAGGCATCACCTGGCCCTTCCCGACCGGGCCAGGGAACGGCGCTCTCTGCTCCCTTCTTCCAGCAGGGGCCTCAGAAACTGGCCAGTGTATGAGCCCTCGGTCCTGGCCACCTCTTCCGGGGTGCCGCAGGCCACCAGATATCCCCCCTCGTCTCCGCCTTCCGGGCCCAGATCGATCACATGATCGGCGGTCTTGATCACCTCCAAGTTGTGCTCGATCACCAAGACCGTATTACCGCCATCGGTGAGGCGGTGGAGGACCTCCAGCAGCTGTTGGATGTCGGCGAAATGCAGACCCACCGTGGGCTCGTCCAGGATGTAGAGGGTCCGGCCCGTGCCCCTCTTGCCCAACTCCCGCGACAGCTTCACCCTCTGGGCTTCTCCCCCCGAGAGTGTGGTGGCGGGTTGCCCCAGCTTGATGTACCCCAGGCCCACATCGTACAGGGTCCGGAGCTTGAACTGCAGGGGAGGGATCTTTTGGAAGAATTCCAAGGCCTGGCTGACGGTCATGTCCAGCACATCGGCGATGGTGGCCCCTTTGTATCTAATCTCCAGGGTCTCCCGGTTGTACCTCTTTCCCCCACAGACATCGCAGGTGACATAGACATCGGGAAGGAAGTGCATCTCGATCTTGATGATCCCATCCCCCTGGCAGGCCTCGCACCTGCCTCCTTTGACATTGAAGCTGAACCGTCCGGGCTTGTAGCCCCGTACCCGGGCTTCGGGGGTGAGGGCGAAGAGTTCCCGAATGAAGCTGAAGACACCGGTGTAAGTGGCAGGATTGGACCGGGGGGTGCGGCCAATGGGGGATTGATCGATATCGATCACCTTGTCGATGTGCTCGATGCCCAGGATCCGATCATGGTCCCCTGGCTCCTCCCGCGCGCCGTAGAGCCTTCGTTCCAGGGCCTTACGGAGGATCTCGTTGATGAGGGTGCTCTTTCCCGAACCAGAGACCCCGGTGATGCAGGTGAAGACCCCCAAGGGGATCTCCACCTCGATGTTCTTCAGGTTATGCTCCCTGGCCCCCACGATGGTGAGATATCTGCCGTCGTGGGGCCTTCTCACAGTGGGGACCGGGATCTGGAGTTCCTTGCTCAGGTAACGACCGGTGAGGGATTCCTTGCACTCTATGATCGCCCTGGGGGGACCGACCGCAACCACCTTTCCTCCCGCCTCTCCCGCTCCCGGACCCAGGTCTATCACATAGTCGGCAGCCCGGATGGTCTCCTCGTCGTGCTCCACCACCAAGATGGTGTTTCCCAGATCCCGCAGCCGCTTCAGGGTCTCCAGCAGGCGGGCGTTGTCCCGCTGGTGGAGGCCGATGCTGGGCTCGTCCAGAATGTAGACCACCCCCACCAGGCTCGATCCGATCTGAGTGGCGAGCCGGATCCGCTGCCCCTCTCCTCCCGATAGGGTGGCCGCCGGACGATCCAAGGTAAGGTAGTCCAGCCCCACATTGATCAGGAATCCCAACCTCTCCCTGATCTCCTTGAGGATGCGGCGGGCGATCTCCATCTCCTTGTCCGAAAGGACCAACCCCTGAAAGAATCCCCTGGCCTCCTTCACCGAGAACTTGGTCACCTCCCAGATAGAGAGCCCCCCCACCTTGATGGCCAGGCTCTCCTTGCGCAGCCTGGCCCCCCCGCATTCCGGGCAGGGACGGACGCTGGCCAGCTTCTCCACCAGGTTCTCTATCTCCTCCCGCACCCGGCTGGACTCGGTCTCCTTGTAGCGGCGGTCCAGGGCTCGCAGCCCCCCGTAAGGATACCCCAATGTCCGTTCCAAGACGGGATCGTAGTGGTGATCGAGGCGGGTCCCCAATCCGCTGCAGGCCGGACAAGCCCCATGGGGATTGTTGAAGGAAAAGATGCGGGGAGAGATCTCCGGGTAGCTGACGCCACACTCGATGCAGGCCAGGCGGGAGGAGAAGAGCAGGTCCCCCTTCTCCGGCACATTGATCGTCACCAGGCCCTGGGACAGGCGCATGGCCAACTCCAGAGAGTCGGCCAGGCGGGGACGGATCCCTTCCTGGATCACCAGCCGGTCCACCACCGCCTCGATGGTGTGCTTCTTGTTGCGGTCGAGCTCGATCTCCTCGTCCAGGTCCCGGAGGAAACCGTTCACCCTCGCCCGCACGAATCCCTCACGTCTCAGGTCGGCGAAGATGTTGCGGTGCTCCCCCTTCTTTCCCCGGACCAGGGGCGCCAGGACCTGCAGGCGGGTCCCCTCGGGGAGGGCCAGTATCTGGTCCACGATCTGCTGGATCGTTTGGGAGGTGATGGGCCGTCCACAGCGGTAACAGAAGGGCTTTCCCACCCGAGCGAAGAGAAGACGCAGATAGTCGTAGATCTCGGTCACGGTAGCTACGGTGGAGCGGGGGTTCTTGGAGGTGGTCTTTTGCTCGATGGAGATGGCCGGAGAGAGGCCCTCGATCAGGTCCACATCCGGCTTATCCATCTGCTCCAGAAATTGGCGGGCATAGGCGGAGAGAGACTCCACATATCGCCTCTGGCCCTCGGCATAGATGGTATCGAAGGCCAGGGAGGATTTCCCCGAACCGGATACCCCGGTGATGACCACCAGCTTGTCCCGCGGGATCTCCAGGTCGATGTCCTTCAGGTTATGCTCGCGAGCACCTCGGATGAGGATTCGATCGATTTCCATCGCCCTCTCTTCACCTCGCTGGCCGATTGGCCTCTTCCTCTAATCCTCTAATCCTCCAATTCCCCAGCCTCTCCCCCTGCCGCCGCCCCCTCCTGGTGCCAACCCTCCTGCAGGCCCAGCTCCTCCATGGTCTGGAGCGCTTGCCTCACCTCTCCCGGACTCACCTTCCGTCGGAGGCTAGGATATCTGAAGGCCTCATGGGCCGGAAAATACTGGCTCATCAAGCTCACATGGACGGAGGGTCCGAGCTCGCTGGCCAGGAAGGAGAGGACCTTTCGGGTGTTGGCCGGATGTCCGGGAAGGATCAGGTGCCGGATGATGAGGCCCCTTGATGCCCTCCCCTTCCGGTCCACGCGGAGCCTGCCCACCTGACGATACATCTCCCGTAGGGCCCTTCGGTTGACCTCCACATAGTCGGGCGCCTG
>Ga0123519_10006655_pt1 | contig 18071 bp, 26 predicted proteins | sample YelNatPaOPRAMG02_FD_87396 | JGI IMG/M metagenome (GOLD analysis project Ga0123519, IMG submission 87396) | Hot spring microbial communities from Yellowstone National Park - Yellowstone National Park OP-RAMG-02 (version 2) | ecosystem: Environmental > Aquatic > Thermal springs > Hot (42-90C) ... | reverse complement strand
TATGTTATCTTGCACCGCCGTCCCAGCCAATCCGATAAACTCTGTATAGTCCTGCCAGTCCTCATCACCGCTTGTGTTAGAAGAAACCTGCACAATAAATCGTGTGCCGTTATGAGCGGTGGTCGTGTCTAAAGCCGCCTGGATACATAATAGAGTAGCAGCGTGTCCAGAACAATCTATTATCCCTGATTTGCTTACAGTATTCTGGGCAACACTTGTCCAATCCGTCACCGCTTCTACGGATTTTGTTGGTGTTATGGAAACAGAACCCGTGATAATCGAATTGACCTTAAGCCTCAAAGTCGAAGGATCAACCCGAAGCATCGTCGGTTCAAGATTGGAATCGTCAGTAACAGCTAAAATTACAGGAATCCTGTTTTCGTCTCTTTTAGATCTTTCGATCATATAACCTCCATACTACTATTTTAGCATATCCAGATTGGATTTGAGAGTCTGTTCCCTATCTGCCAATCTCAATTCCCTTTTACGCAATTCCCTTTCTTTACCTTCTACGATAAAAGCCTTTTTGTTTAAAGTTTCATTTTTAAGTTGGAGGTTATGCTGATATTTTTCTATTTTTAGAGCTTTCTCCTTTAAATTCTGCAGTAAGTCTTCAACTTGTTTTTCCTTATTCTGAATATTTTGCAATCTGGAATCGATTACTTCCTTGTTTTTATTAATAGCATTTTGTAATTCGTTCAATGAATTTTCACGCCTTACAAGCGATTCCTCAATATTTTGAAGTTCCCTTTCTTTTTCAGCTTCTTTTTCAATAAGATTTTGTTTCAACTTTTCGATTTCTTCCTTTTGCTCGTTTTTTTTGTTTTCCAAGTCTTTCTTCTCATTCTCAAGCGTTAGGGCTTCTGCTTCTAAATCTTCTTTCTGTGCGATTATCTTCATCTTTTCGGCTTTTAAATCTTCTCTTTCTTTTTGTAGTTTTTTCTCATCCTCATTAATTTTCTGCTGGGCGTTCATAATTATGATATCAATCGTCTCTTTACGGTTTTCGAGTTCTTCCAGTTTTTCTTCCCATTCGTGTTTCTCTGCATCAATTTGCTTAAGCAATTCTTTCTTCGTATTCTTTAGATTCTCTATTTCACGATTCAAATTAAAAATTAGACGCCGACACGTCTTTACTTCGTTTATCAAAGAAACTCTTTCAATCTCCAAAGATTTCTTTTCTCTGCGTAACTTTAAAACAGTCCCTTCTAAAAGTTTCGCTGCCTCCTCAAAATCAGACATATTTCTCCTAAAAATTCTTTAGCTTGGCTATCAAGGACTCTTTGGTTTCATTAAATCTAATAGGGATGCCCAGTCGTTTACACTCCTTCATCAACTCTACCCGCGTTGGAAGAGGTTTGCTTGGGTCGACGATTGAGGTTTGACCGGTGGGCGTCTCTTCTGTCTCTTCTGGAATTTCTACTTCTTTGGGTGGTTCCTTCAATACGCCAATTGCCGGTGGCGGAACTTCTCCAACGTCAAGCACTTTTTCCGGTTCGTTTAGTTTCTCAATCTCTTCTGCTACTCTCTCTCCTTCTGTCGGCGCAGGTTTTTGTTCCTGTTGCAAGAAATACTCGTCAACTCCAACCAGAATCTGCTTGAGTACTTTCGGTCGTTCGATAGGATGGTTAACCAAAAATTGTCTCCCAGTCTCCCTTTCCATCTTCATTAGGATGTGGTCGGCTAAATGCTTGGCGAAGTGTTCCGCAACATAACGAGGCATCCTTCTTGTTTCGCCTGGTCTAATCCGATGAGGGTGTCCAGCCCATCTGACTTGGAAAAAATCGGCGTGCGACCATCCTTCCTCTGGATCGATGTCGTCGCAGTTTAGGTCGATGTTTTGGACGATTAAAATGTCCTGGGGGTCTTCTTGTGGCATTTTGAATGCTCCTTTCTATTTAGATTATTTTTATGCTGGAGTCGCAACTGTTATATTTGCGTCAGAACTTAACGGTCTCCATAGACAATAAAAATCTATTGCTCCAGCCGTTACTGCAGCAGTTGCTACTGTCAATATAATATCAGCTCCATCATTAAGGATGAAGGTTGAAGGGATAGCTTGAACTCCTACTGCCGGATTAGCATTAACCCATATATCTCCATCAACAATATTGGTTGCCGCAGTTGAGGCGATAAGGGCTGCTGTATTGCCCGTTACCCCTACTGCAACCGTTGCCGTTGCCCCGACCAAGGTAGTGTCGCAAATCCCGAAAACGTTGACTAATACGTTTCCAGTAACAGTGAACAAGGTATGAGCGCCTACCGCTCCTGTCGTGGCTCCTACAAAAGTCCAGGTGGACTCCAATTTGAAGGATTCGTTTGTGTTGATAATTTGCCTATTAGCGTCCCGATCCATCGCTACGTCAAATCTCATATTATCTCCTTGTCTTAATTATAACACAGTTTTAAAAGTCAACCAAAAAGGAGCCTTACGGCTCCTAATTGGGTCGACCATTCCACTATTTTAATCTTAGGTTACTTTGATAACCACAAAGGAAATCTTTATCGTGCCATTAAGGGCTGCTGAGGCGTGAATATTCTGGACAACTATCACTACACTGCCTGCCGCAGGTTTGACAGTAGTAATCGCAGGCATCCCGGTTGTTGCCGTTCCCAATGCCACAGAAGCAAGAACAATATCTGCTGCGGCGACTACGCTATTGGTCAAAGTCAGTGTATAGGTGGCGCCTGCAGCCGTACTCAACGATTCGGAAGTAATAATGCCGGCGGACTTGTTAAGTGTTGCCGCACCTGACACAGCGGTTGCTACGCCATTATCGAGAATCGAGAAAGTCTTTCCGGCAGCTATCTTAGTATTACCACTCAAAGTGTTGATACCGGTCGGTGTGGTGAAGGCGGAAGGAGAGGATGACATATCAAAGGCACCGCTCGCAGTAATACTTCCACTTGTAGTGATATCTTTGTCGGTGTTTATACCTGCCTGTTGCACCACGGGGATGTGTTCTTCAAGTTTAATTGACATCTTACTCCTTTACTATTCCCCAAAAGGAGAGCCATTGCAGACAGGACAAAGTTTAGCCGTTGTTCCTGTCCCCACTAAACCAGTGTTATTGCAATTTTTGCACCCTTTTGGGACTTCTTTTTTAACAGCAACCTTTGTGGTTGACTGTTTCTTTTTTGTCATTTATCCCTCTCAATCTATTGTAAGAAAGATTGGTTTGTATTGTGTCGATACTCCAACGGTGATAGCGAATCCAACTTGCCACTCGGTTTGAGGAGCGGTAACGTCGGTTTGATCTGTAACCGCCCCGGCGGTTGTACCGTCTGCCATCAGACGAGCTCCAAGAGTAACCGATGCTCCATTCAATACCGCACAAACACCCCGTGTCTGAAGCCATCCATAATCGCCTGCCGAGATGTCCACATACGGAACGCCGGCCGGAGATTGGGTCGCGGAAGTTCCCTCAACCACGCCGTTGTAGGTATTGTGAATCAGAGAAATCTTCGATGTTGCAGCCACTAAGGCTACCTTAATCGGGTCAAAGAGCGTAAGAGTAATCACCCCAGATTGGGCAACGGCCGGATGACTGCTAATCTTATAGGTGTATCCTGCACCAGTTGCGTCGTTAACACAAAGATAACCCTCGCTATACTCGTTGGCGATGGCCGCGGTGGCGCCCAATGTTGCCTGGACTTGAGTGGCACCGATTGCAGCAGCCGCATAGACGGCGATGTTGTGATGATTTGTCTTGGGAACCGGCCCTAATTGAAGCTTGCCGTGGCTGATATTAGATGCTCCCGCCTTGGCATAGCGGAACTTCCTTTGATCGGCTAAGGTAACCGATTCACCCATATTGTGTGTTGCTTCAGGTTGTGTCCTGGTTGAATAAGGGTCAAAGTCTAAGATTGTTGCTACGGATTCTAATTTCATTTTATGTCCTTTCTATTTGTTAAACTCCTGTAACCCCGGTCAACTGTCCTGACCTTCGCGGTTGCCAGGAGGTTAAGTTGCCCAATAAAATTATGTCCGCAATCACACCAAACTGATTGGTTGGAGTCTTAAGTCCAGAACTGTTGAAACCAGTGAATTGGCTCATAGGAGGCTCGGCATATTCCCCTTCAATCTGGGACGAGCCGAAGGCAATTTTGTTGTAACCAGCGAATCCTTTGGCATCCCAGCCATACCATTTAATCCAGTTCTCATTAAGCATATATACCCTTTGGGCGGTTGCTTTCTCATCTCTAACCCAAGGAATGCCTTTGTAAGTAACGGCAACGAATCCACCCATACCGGTCAGTCCTTGGAATCCACCTCGTCGCGCTCCTCCTGTTTGTCCAACTTCATAGTAACCCAAAGATGAATAGGTTTCCCTTACTGACGGTGTCAAGAGTTGCTCATAAAGATCCCAAACCGTCTCGTTGGATACAATCAGAGTTGGCGAGGCGTTACCAGAGCCAGAAGAGATGGCTGAAAACAAAGTCGCCAGTTTAGCCAGGGTTAATGTTCCACCAGAAGAGGTTCTTGTTGCGTTCAAGACCGGATAAGTGGTTCTGGATGCTCCTCCGATTGTGCTAACAACAGTGCCATCATCAACAATCGCTTCAAGCCCAAGAAAGTCCTTGTTGGAGTTTCCTGTTCCATCTCCGTAAAGCATTGTTCCAATAGCATCGATAAGTTCTTGTTGTGTTTCTTCTAAAGCTTCTTTAACTAAGTCTGTCTGCGATTCTGCTGAAGCATTGGCTACAGCATCCATCCCAGAGATAGCCACTGGCTGTCTGGCTCCTCTCATGTCATAAACTAACTTCACTTTGGTTGAAAGCTGAGCTGCCGAGAATGTGTCAAGACCAGCGAAAGAAGTTGCGGTACCAGAATTCTGATACTTGATTGATTTTCTAACATCATAACCTTTCCCCTCTAATCCATTGCCGATTGTCCTTAAAGCCAAAATGTTGGAATTGAGGACGTTATCGACTACCTTGGGGATAAGTACTTCTTGTGTGAGTGCTTGTACTTGGTCAGAAAATGTCATTTTTGCTTCCTTTCTAACAAATTAAAAGCAGTTTGGACTGCTTTTAGCGTTCTTAATTTTATTATAAAATACCTATTTTTTTTGTCAAGACCCTTATTCTTGGGAACGTCGGACTAATTCATCCATTGATAGGTTGTGCAACTCCTTGTACGGGATTGTTCTCTTACCGCTTCCAGATCTGCCAGATGAGGAACTAACAGGAACGGTCTGTCCAAAACCGGAAGTGCGAGAACGAAGGAAGCGACCAGACCTAACATCGAATACGTAACCTCTTTCGTGTTCTCTTTGTAAGGCTTCACCTACTTTTTTCAAGTTGGTCGTTCCGAGAACAGCGGCGTAGCCGAAAACCTCTCTTCTGCAAGCCTTCCCAGGGTCGTCAGGATTATCCATATTCTGTATTGGCGGGATGATACCGGCTTTTTCCATTTCCGCCAACTGCTTATCGAACTCTTTGTCAATGGTCTCTCGGATTTTCGCTTCCTCTTCCCGAGTTGCCATTATTTCTCTTTCTTTTTCTGCCAATTTGGCTTCCGCTTCCAATCTGGCTTTCTCTTCAATTCTCCTATCTACTTCACTCCACGTCTTAGGAACCCATTCCTCTTCCTCTGCTGGCGTCTCAGTGGCAGACGGTTGAGTTAACTTTTCTTCAATCTCTGTTAATTTGTCGGTCAGGAATGCAAGATTCTCACCAATAGCGCTGACTGATTGCTTAAGAGTTTCCATCTCTTCATTGGTTTCGGGTTCTTTTTCCTCTTCTTCTTCTCCAATTAGTTCTTCCATCTTGTTTGGCATTTTGAATGCTCCTTTCTAAATTATTCTTTAGCTTTTTCTTCTAATCTTCTTAGTTTCTGTTGAGTAAAATCTTCTTCGTTTAATGGTTCTACTTCACCGGGTGATTCGATACTAAGAATCTCGAAACGTCCTGATACAATGGGTTTTTTGAGGGTGTGACCGGTATCGGGATGTTTCAAGTCGTTCGTTGATGAAGTCATCTTGGCATGTATGATGAAGTCGTATTCCTGTCCTGCTTCCATATTTTTGATTTCCGGACAATCCTTTTCGGTCAAAAACAAAGTAGGTTTGATTCTGTCAATCTGCTTAATCCGTTCTATTTGAACTGAAGGAACGGCTTCTTTTGCCATTTTTACCCCGATATTGCTCTTTCTTTCAAACGCTCAATAGCAGCACGATGTAAGCTTTTGGCGGTGTGCTTTCCTTTTTTCTGACTCCATTTTCCATCGCCTGCTCTACCCTTATGCTCGGGCAGGCTTTTGATACTTTTTGTTTCTTTGGCCCACCGATCAGCTGTTCCTTTTGGCAATTCTCCTCTTGCCTCTGCGGCGAACATCCATCTTTGTTGTGCTTTGCTTTTGAATGGCATTTTTACTCCTTATTTTTATTATATCATAATTGTTTGGGAATAGTAGATGAAGTTTCCATTGGCGTAATTCCTGTCGGCGAAGTTTCGGTTGGCGACACTGTAGAAGGAGTTGCAGTAGACGGCATTGAATTTGGGGTTGTCGTTCCGGGTTGAGCGGCACGCCGAGATATTTCCGCCTTCATCTTTTGAATAAAGTCGACAAAGTTTTGCTGAATCTTGGGTGGCAAGATTTCTATCTTACCAGAATTGACATACTCCATAAATGCCTTGACATATTCCTCTGAAGGCATCGCTTTCAGTTGTATATCTTTGCCTTGCTCTAACGACTCTATATCAGAAATCGCCTGGTCTTTATCAAGAGTTGGAATGGCTCCGGAAGTTGGTTGCTCTTGGTTAATTTCGCATATCTTTTCATATGAAGCGTAGCCATCCATATTCCCTCTCAAGAAAGCAAGCAATCTTTTAACTCTCTCTTTTGGATTGGGAGCGTTCATATCCTCGTAAAGGGTGAGCGGATCAATTTTATCTTGGGTAGCAAGTTGAACTGCTTCTGCTCGACGTCTAACCTTATCAATGGTTGAAGCCTTAACTTGTATACCAATTCCTTCATCGATACTTTCCTGAGAAAGCGTCAAGGAACTTAATTCTCCATTGGCATCAAGAGAGCGGAATTTATGTTCTTTATTGTATTGAGTCTTCATCATTTGAACTGCCCAACCGGCCATTTCGGTAATTATTCTCACAACGACGGTCTGGACCAAGTCATCTGAAACGCTAACGTCTCCTTCTCGTGTTATCTGTTTGGCAATTCCCGACTGATGAGGCGAAACGGTCTCTCCTCGAGTGACTGAATGGGTACCAAACTTTGAATCTACTTGGGTGCGATTTTGAACCAAATCTTGGAAAAGGATGGGAGATGGCGGATCAGAACGGACAGTTGCGAAAGCTTTGGTGACGTCTTCAGCTCCTTCCAACCAGATATGCTCACTCGGATCGTTAGATACTCGTCGTGCTTCCTCTTTAGTAATATAGTTGCCTGAGAAAATCTTTTTGGGGACAGCATTATCAGCAATCTCCGTAATCTGCCTACCCCGCTTGTTGATATTTTGTTGTAAAGAAATCGCCTGCTCAACAGCGGTTGTATCGTCAATTGGTGAATTACCCAGATTCTGGTAAGTAATGAAAATGTACGGTTTGCGTGGTCTATCAAAATAATTTTGCAAGACGGTTTTGATTATAGGCTTGCCATTCTCGTCAAGTTCATTGGTTGGCTTCTCAATCCCTTCCCAATCATAGTAAGGATTCTTTGACTTGCCCAAAATCATATTCTTAAACTTCCAACAAACGCCTTCTTGTTGATTGCCGTCCTTATCGTACCACGTGAACCAAATTTCCATATAACGCATCTTAGAAGCCATTTGTGTGGTTGTTCCCACAGTAATTTTAAGTTTCTGCAAAAGCTCTTCTTTTTTATCAGGAAATTTAGCACACACAAGCCCTACCGGCTCTTCTATCCATTCATAAATGATTTCCATATTGTCGGCGGTATAGCCATCGTGAGGAATAGTAGCTCGATGATCCATACTGATTTTTTTAGGATTGACTTTCTCAAAAACAAAATCACCGAATTCTCCAAGATTGGGGTCCCAGCGAATTTTGATAACACCAATCAAAAATAGATGATTATCCCTAAGCCCATCCTTGATTAGGCGTCGGATGTTTTCGTTGTTGAGTCGAATTTCCAATGCTCTCTCAACCTTTTTTGCTCTCTCTTTTGAAACATTATCATCGTTAGGTGGAACGCATTCTACTTCCGGCAGGGTGGCGGCGGCGAGTCCAATTCTCGTTTCCAAATCCTGCCAAATTAGATTGTCAACATAAGGCAGTTGCCAGTTCTCATCTATTGTTGAAGTATCAACCTGCTTGCCCAAGTAGAACTCTTCCATTTTCTTGCGGCGTTTGTCCAGTTTCAGTTCTGTGCTGTAAAAATTCTCATCGTCAATAATTCGCTGTTTGATAATCCTTATTAGGTCTTTGTCATCAATATCAAGGTGCAAGGAAGGATGAATATTAGATTCCTCTTTCCTTAATTTTTCTTGTTCCTGAATTTGTGGAAGTGGAAAAGCCATTTATACTCCTTTAAGATATCCAATATTTAGCCTTGCATCTCTCTGTTCGGTAATCTCCTTCTCCTCGCCGATCTATAGTGCCGTGACATTGAATTACTTTCGGACGTTTAATTGTATGTTCGCCTGGAATGATAATCTTGACAGAGGAATAATACTCAAAAACAACCTTTCCACAAACGATGCAATGGAATCGTTTTAATTCTGTATCGTCCGAATCATCAAGCCAGACACTGATGCGAGGCGGTTCTTTGTGAGATACCTTCATATTTTTATTATATCATTATTTATTCTCTGGGTTAACTTTTCTTTTTAAGGCACGATACTTAAACTCTTCCCAGAAATCAGGAGTTTTAATCTTGTCAGTAGTTTCAACCGTTAAATCAGACTGAGAAGGCATTATTGTCTTAACTGGTCCAGAAAGCAGTTTATATTTTTGCTTGATAAATCGCAATCCCATTCCCAAAGCATCTGCAGCGTGGTCTTCTCCTTCTGTATCAATAACTTCCGGGTCAGTTTCATCATAAACCAGTTCAGGCAAAGTCCGAATCAGATTCTGGCAGCGTTCTAAAATCAAAAGATTCGGTCGACCATCACGAGCATTAGCCAAAAATTGGTGAATGACCGCTTGGCGGTTAAGTCGCGCCGTTCGAGTAAGAGATTCTCCTTGAATTATCCTTGTTTTAATCTTGCTTTGGAAAATAGAGGCAATTGAACGCTCACCTTTATCTGAAGCAAAACAATCTCGCGGTAAAACTAAATACTCAGTTTTTTCGATTGAAGCAAAAACATTAATCTCTTCCGCCCACTCTTCTGGAGTCTTCTGATTCTGATACAACTCACGATAGCAATAAACTCTCTGGACACCAAATCTATCTTCTGGTGCTACTGCCAACCACAAAGCACAGCCCGGAGCATTGTATCCCCAATCATAAGTGATTATTTTTAAGCATCTATCCAACGAGATATCGGGCTTGGGAATAACGTGAACAATATTCAAAAACTCCGAGAAAACCTGACCAATAAAGATATTCCAATCACCCAATCTCCATGCTTTGTAGAGTTCTGGATTAACTTTTTTAAGCCCATCAAGATAATTAACGTATCCAGGATCCACTTCTTTAAGAATAGGATTATCATCTATCGTCGCTGGAATAAAAATTCTTGTCCTTCCCGTATCTGCGCCAATGAATTCTTTGCCCCAAGGTGCAGGGTCGATGAATCTCCTCTTGACCCAAGCGTGACCAGGCCCATCAGGATTTGAGGTGCAAAATATCTTTGGTTTCAATTCTGAAATCGTTGACCGGCAAGACCCCAACACTCGCAAGTAGTAAGATTCTTGAGGGATAAGGGTCAACTCCTCAATCAGAATCCTCTGATATTCGTGGCCTAAATACTTCTCATAGGAGCGGCGATCTTTCAAATGCCCAGTCCTAAACAACGCACCTGAAGGGAATCTAATCACAGCCGGAAGTCCCGAGATAGAAACTCCCAGAGAAGAATAAAAACTGGCTGCTCTATCAAGCCAGTCAACGAGGTCGTCATAATCCCTTCTCAAAATCAAAGCACGATATTTAGGGTGGAAAATGTAAGTCTTGTTGGGTTCATACTCGGGGCCAATTAGCCATACCTGTCCGGCGGCCGTCTTGCCTGGCCCTCTTGCACCACCAAACAAGGTCTCAAAAGCAGTACTGTTAAGAGCCATCTCTTGTTTTGGAAATGGAATCCAGTCCATATAAACTTTTCCTGAAGGTATTGTTTCTGTTGTATTTCTTCTTCAAGAAGCGGTATTCTTTGCGGTCGTAGCTCCTTTTTCTCAGTTGTTTTGCTCTCCTGTTTCTCATATGTTTGGAACCTTTGGCTTGTATATGTGAATAACTTCTCCTTTCGCTTCAATGTCCAGCGATTCTTTTGGTTTACCGAATTTTCTATCCATTAAATCCCGATAGAAAGGGTAATTTCCCTTCAGCGCTTCAATGATTGCCTTGACCACCATTTCAGTCTCTGGATCTTTTATTGGTAACTTCTCTTCTTTGGCGATTTTTTTAACCGCCTTTTTGAATAATGTAGAGAAGTTCTGGCTTCCTTTAGGACGGCCACTTGGATTGCCAGAAACTCCTTTTTTAAATAACCATGGCTTCTGTTCTCTGTCTGTTGTTTCAGTCATATCTTCCTCGCTTTTTGCCCTGTAAATTTCTCCCACCTTGCTAAAATTACTTCTCCATATAATGGAACAATTTCAATCGCCCTGCATCTTCTTCTCATTATTTCGCAAGCGATAATTGTACTTCCACTCCCACCGAATGGTTCCATTACTATTCCCTCTCTTGGACTTAGAACTTTTATGTAAGGCACCAATATTTGAATCGGTTTGGCACCGAAGATAACTGATTGTTCTTCTGATTTTTCTGTGCTTGCTGTCCAAGTTATATGATCAGTTATTTTTGCCCATTTACTTCCTTTCTTTCTACTCCATTCGCTTTTGCCTTTCTGCCCGTATAAAATCACTTCATAAGTGTCTAAAAGTTTTTGCCCTTTCTCTTGTAAATAATCCTCTAATTCTTTTTCGTATTCTTCGTTTAATACTCCTTCGCCTGCTAATGGTGCGATATCGTATTTACCAAAAAAGTTATATGGTCTTCCCCATCCAAAATGTCTATTTGGCAACCACCAAATAATCATATTTTGTATTTTCCAATATTTTTCAATTGCATTCCAAAGTTCTCTCACATTTTTCCAATTCTCAAAAACCATTACATTTGCTCCTTTTGGATTTTGAAATTCATTTGCGATTGATAACCATTCGTCGTATTCCGGTAATCCTCTCTCTTCCAATCCTTCATATCTTTTATTCGCTTTATATCCAAACCCTTTTTCTTTTTTAAAAAGCTCAACTCTTTTTAAATAATTTGATTTATATGGCGGGTCCGTTTCCATTAAATCAAACCTTTCTTCTCCTAATAATCTTTCCCAATTTTCTCTTTTCGTGCAATCTCCAATAATTAACTTATGTTCTCCTAATTGCCAAATGTCTCCTGGCTTTACTCCTCTCGGATTCTTTACTGCTTTCTCAAATTCTTTCTGTTCATTAAATTCATCCGCCATTTCTAATCCAAATATTCCATCCAACTCTTCGTTTTCAAATCCAATATCCTTTAGCAATCCCTCATCGAAATTAGCCAGCAAATCCCAGTCCCACTCCCCCAAGTTCTTGTTAAGGCGGATATTAAGCTCCTCAACTTCCTTATCTGTCAATTGCCTATCCGGTACTCTCACATCAACTTCATCGATCCCTTTTTCCTTCAGAACCCTATACCTAAAATGTCCGCCTATGATGGTTCCGTCCCGGTTTATGATAAGTGGGTCGGCAAGATTAAACTTGTTCAGAGATCTGCCTAAATCCTTCCATTGCTTCTCGGTTGCCTTCCTGGGGTTCCTTTCATACGGCAGCAAATCTTTGATCTTCTTTTTTTGAGTCGTCCACTTGGGTATTGTCATGTAATATCCTCCAAACGAATTGCTTACGCTTTTCCAACCCTTGGAGTTGCATTTCCAGGTTATTAAACACTTCAATGATTTGACCTAACTCTTTTTTGTCATTGGTTTGAGCCACCGCTTCCTTGGCGAGATCCCGACTTATCTCAAGAAGCCAAATTTGCTTCTGCAAGTCTTCTAAATGCGCCTGCAAAAATTCCTCTTTGGTCATATTATCTCCTTTATTCTTTCTTTAGCATCGCCGTGATGTTCAACATTCTCGTCTCGTTTAACCAACGGCTTAGCCTTAAGTTTATTATATCCCGCCTTGTTCAGTTCCTCTTGACTAAAATATTCACCTACCTTATCAGGATATCTTTTTATGAACTCGTCTCGTGGTTTAACCTTCCTCGTTGTTCTGTCATATTCGTGCGGAGGAATCATATCGGCTTCTCTTTGGATAGATTCCCTTCTAATAGAGAATCGGTTGCGGGTCAAAAGACCATCTGTTTTGGTTCCTCCGGCCTCCGAAAATCCTCCGCAATGGCTACAATACTCTTTACCTTCTATCACCTTGATGTGAGCCGTTTTTGAGCCGCAAGTAGCGCAAATCATAAAAGCTCCTTTATTCTCTTGGCCGCTGTTGGTTCCATTTCTTCTTTCTCTTCTCTTGTATATGGTCTGACTGGTCCAGATTCCTTTGGTGGGTTTAACTTTGTCCCAATCCTCTCTACCATTTTTTCCATCTTCTTCGCACCAATCAGATAGCCAAGAAGAAGCCCAATGAGCATGTTACATATTGTGATTAAGGAACCGAAAATGACATAACCTACCACTACTCTCCTTCTATCTTGTGCTTACCAATCCTACTCCACGTTAGGAGAAACTTCTTGTAGCAGATGGGACAGGTGACATAAGTATCTTCTGGTCTTGTAATCTCCACATTGCCATGCCCGCAGGGCAGTCTCAATATCTTCCTTATCGGTCTTTTATCAATTTCCTTGGATAATTTGTTCATTTCTTCCAGGTCCATTTTTTTTGTCCTTTTTTTCTACGATCAGAGTGTTGCAAGTCATTATCGCACCGGCTGTCGAAACAGCGTTCTCAAGTGCTATTCTGCTAACTTTAACCGGGTCGATGATTCCCGCCTTTATCATATCCTTTTTAAGACCATCTCTAACATCGATACCCATATCGGTCGCCTGCAGCCTTTCCATCATCTGCCCAGGATTGTAGCCCGAGTTTTCCATCAAGACCTGAAACGGCTTTTGCACCGCTTTTAAAACCAAGTTATATCCCGTCTCGATGTCGCCGTCGCTTTCGCACCTCAATCCGTTGGTGGCGGCAAGATAAGCTACCTCTCCACCTCTGACGATACCTTCCTCTATCGCCGCCTTTGTCGCCTCGATGGCATCGATGCAGCGCTCCTTTTTCTCCCTCATTTCCATTTCCGAAGGCGCGCCAACGTTGATTACTGCAATACCGGAAGTGAGTTTGGCAATCCTCTCTTTTAGTTTCTCTTGTTCAAACTCGCTGGTCGTCTGCTTCAGAATATTCTCAAGTTGTCTAACCCGCTTGTTAACGTCTTCTCTACTACCAGCCCCGTCAATTATCATCGTATTATCTTTGGTTGAGACCACTTTTTTAGCTCGACCAAAATCCGTCAGCTTCATTGAATCCAAAGACCTGCCTGTCTCCTGAGAAATAAACTCACCTCCTGTTACAACTGCGATATCTTTTAGAATCTCTTTCTGGGTTTCTCCGTATTGGGGAGCCTGAATAGCGAGAATATTCAAAAACCCTTGCAGTTTGTTGGTTATTATAGAAGCAAGAGCAATCCCGGATACTTCGCCAGCAATGATAACAATATTCTTGGGCATCTGTTTCTGGGACGTCGAATTCTCTTTGATTTTAGCCTGCGTATAGACATTTTCCAGATTCCTTGCCCATTCAATAAACTGCGAATTGGTCGTTATTTTAATATCAGTAATCAAGATGAAGGCATCTTCAACCACTGCTTCCATTGTTTGCGGGTTGGTCACAAAATAGGGAGAAATCCATCCTTTGTCGAATTGCATCCCTTCCTTGTATTCGAGTTCCATTCCGACCGTCGTCGATTCCTCTACAGCGATGATACATTCCTTTCCCAATTTATTTATCGCCGAAGCGATTAAGCTACCTATCGCCTCATCTTGGGCAGAAATAGTGGCTATTTGCTTTATCTCTTCATTAGTTTTGATAGGTTGGGCTAAAGATTTTAATCTCTTCACAATATCTTTAGCTGCCAATTCCATACCCTTACGCAACATCATAGCGTTAGCTCCGGCTGCGATATTCTTAACGGCCTCAGAAGCCATCGCATAGGTAAGAATCGTGGCGGTAGTGGTTCCGTCACCAGCCTTGTCGTTAGTCTTCTGCGCTGCTTCCTTAATTAGTTGAGCGCCCAAGTTTTCAAAGGGGTCTTCTAACTCAATCTCCTTGGCGACGCTAACTCCGTCGTGCAAAACGGATGGTGACCCAAATGGCCGCTCTATGGCAACGTTGTTAGCTTTTGGGCCTAAAGTAGAACCGACTGCTCGGGCAACAATTTTCGCTCCGGCAAGTAGTTTAGATTTTGCTTCTTCATCAAATTTGAGTTCTTTTGGCATTCGTGATGCTCCTTTCTGTTTTTTATTATATCATAATTACTGAATCAACCCAATAATATCGCTGAACGAAACGAGCCTATATCTTTTCCCTTCCAACTCTATTTCGTGTCCGGAATATTTTTTGTATGCAATGATATCACCAACCTTAATTCTGTTCTGCACTGACATATTAAAGACATCTTGAGAAGAAAATTCGTATTTAAGCTTCAACAGCGGTTGTATTTCACGTCCAGAAACCTTTGTAATTTCGATAACCTTTCCAATCTGCGATTGCTTATCTTTCTCGCCGGCTACCACAATCCCGCTTGATAGTTTGTTCTCCTCAATTTCTTCTACTAAAACATAGCCTACCATTGGAACTATTTTTTTCATTCTTAATCTCCTTTCATTATTATTATCGGCTCACAACCACCACACCGGTGATATTATTTTGATACTTGTTCGTATAAACTATTTGCCCATTCCATGGATCAACTACTCTGTATCCTAACCAAGGAATGTATCTGCCAATTACAAATAGCCAATGACTATGGTTAACTTCTACAAGACAACACTCATTAGGATTCGCCAATGCTTCCCTGATAGCATTGTCATCTCGATATCTTATCCTCGCCACCAATTTCATTTTTGGCATTGACGACCAAATGACCATTCCATCTAAGTATTTGAGCTGATCTGCCATCCAATCGGGCGTCTTGTTATCACCATAAAACCAATCATAAGCCATCACTAACGCAGTGATTGTACATCCCCAACGACCAATCGTGTAGTAGTTACCAAACTTTTTGTTGGCCCAGCGTGGATCTTGTTGACTAAATCTAATTAGCATTTTTGCTCCTTTCTTTTATTATAAACTCTAAATCGCAAATAAAAAGAGGTCTTTTTCTGTCCTGTTTTATTACCAGAAAATCTTTGCCTTCCAGCCACTCATATATTCTTTTGAAGTCGCCGTGTCGCACCTTGCACTCACCACGCATCCCTTCTATTTCAACATCATAACCCTCACCCGCTCCGCTCAACCATTGCCTTCTCGCTTTTAAGCCATATTGCTTGGCAAGGTTAACAACAAGGTTTTCTAAACTGTAGCCTTTGCGTCTGGTTTTCATTTTTCCTTCTTTGCTAAATACTCAATATCTCTTTGTTCTGTCCCCGACAAAACACTTTTTTTGGGATTGTTTATTAACTCTTTTATTTGTTCCCAGAAATAACCAAGATGATAATGAAGTTCGTCAGATATTTTCTCTACACCCCAAAAACCAATAGGCATATTATGTTCTTTAACTTGATGCCACCATTCACAATCAACTTCTTCTCCGCAAATTAGACACTCACTTTTTTTGCAAGGTTTCTTCATTTTTCCTCCAATGGTAATGGTGATGGTATTTTCTCCAATCTTTTTCTACCTACCTCACAATACTCGGGATTTATTTCAATCATAATATAGTTTCTGCCCAACTTTTTGGCGACGACTGCGGTGGTACAACTCCCTGCAAAAGGGTCAAGGACAATACCATTTGAAGGGCATCCCGCCAGTATCATCGGCTCTACCAGTTTCTCGGGGAAGGTGGCAAAATGTTTCCCTCTAACTTCTGGCGGGGCGGGTTGAGTGGGGATGGTCCAAAGGTCGCCAGGATTTTTCCCAAGAGGATGAAATGCTCCTTCTTGGTTTGGTTGAGGAGGTAATCTCATTCCGTGAATTGTTGGGTCACCCGCTGGATGATAAGGAATTTCCCAAACATCGCCTGGATTTTTGCCTTTGGGATTAGTAAAACAAGGATTATCTTCTTTAAATACCCGCCAACTTCCTGGTCCACCTTTATCGTTTCCTCTTGGGTCTATGTTTCTCCAATATCTTGCTCTCGGACTTCCAGAACTTTCTGCTTGGTCTTGAGGATAATGGGTTTTATGCCTGATATTAAGCCCTGCCATTACTCTGCTTCGTCTAGCTCCTTTATCATCATTACCATAAGATAATTGTTTTTGTCTTTCCCACTCTTGTTTATATCTCTCAATTTCTTCTTTCGTTGATTTAAATTGCGGACATTGTTTTGATTTCTTTTCGGCGTTACAGACACGATAGTTAAAACTTCTTACTTGAGGATACTTTGTATTATACCCAAACTCTCTTTCTCTAATAATTCCGTAAGGTCTTTTTTCCATAGTTTTGGGTGGAACACGGATAGCATCAAGGTCAAAGAAGTAGCGAAGGCTTTTTACTAAAAAGAAAACAGGCTCATAACTGTTTGTTAGACGGTCTTTAATAGAAGAAGGCATATGGTTTGGTTTTTCCCATATCACACAATTTCTGAGGATGAACCCCTGTTCGTCAATCATTCGTAAAACTAACCGCCAATTTTGGAGAACAAGACATTTATCAGGCAGGTCTATTTTTATTTTTCCTCTTGTAACATTATCCCATTGGTTTTTTCTCTTTCCCTCAATTCCACCAACATTTCCCTTACCAGTAGAATGAGAATTATAACAATCCCCGTGATTCCACCACATCGTCCCCGTCTTTTTAAGGACTCGTTTCAGTTCGGCAGTAATTAAAAGCATTTTGTTAAGGTATTCGTCAAGTGTTTTTTCTAACCCAATCTGCCCTTCAACTCCATAATCTCTTAAACCCCAATAAGGTGGAGAAGTAATGATCGTATCAACCGACTCATCTGGGACTTCCTTCAAAACTTCCAGAGCATCCCCGCACAAAATCTTGTTTTTAATCTCCTCTATCCTATACAACTCACCCTCCAAAAAATAACTTCAACACAAACAATACCCCATACACAACCAGAACCCACAACGCCATCACTATAACCAACGCCTCCAAGCAAGACCAGAACCGCATCTTACCACCCGCTATTATCCCGATAAACCAAGATTGAGAAGACCAGATAGAAGCCGAACATAAAGAGAGCCAACACGCCTGTTTGGACATCACCTTCTTTTTCTGGAGCGAAAATTAGCATCAAACTGCCCAACTCTCCAAAGGACGAAAGGGCGATTGAGACAATTGAATAAGTTTTCATTTTTCTCCTTTCTCTTCCTTAATCATTATTCATGTTTACCTTTCTCATCCCAGTAGGGTTTATCTATCTTACACCCAGAACCAAACTCACACTCAGGACCAAACCAGCAACCAGAACTGAACTCACAACCAGAACCAAACTCACAATCAGAACCAAAACTACAGTTGGGACCAAATTTACATCCATAATCGAACTCGCACCCAGAACCAAACCCGCACTCAGAACCAAACTGACACCAAGAACCAAATTCACACTTAGAATCGAAAATACACTTAATGAAAACACAATCATTACCAAACCTGCTTCCATCAGCAAACTTCTTATTTACAAACACCTTTCTTACTGGCTTATCAGTAACTAGCACTTCCTCTACTTTATCTTCCCAATCCCCCATTAACTCATAAGTAGCCGTTGCTACCTTTTTA
>Ga0123519_10006653_pt1 | contig 18072 bp, 19 predicted proteins | sample YelNatPaOPRAMG02_FD_87396 | JGI IMG/M metagenome (GOLD analysis project Ga0123519, IMG submission 87396) | Hot spring microbial communities from Yellowstone National Park - Yellowstone National Park OP-RAMG-02 (version 2) | ecosystem: Environmental > Aquatic > Thermal springs > Hot (42-90C) ... | reverse complement strand
CCAACAACCACTCTCCAAACCTTCCCAAAAAACAAACCAGTCTCAATCACACCAGGAATTTCTTTCAACACCCCATGCACCTTCTTCGGGTTCTTAATCCTCTCAAAATAAACATCAAGTATCACATTCCCATTATCGGTTATAAACCTCCTCTTCCCCTTCACCCTCTCCCTCACCTCCGCACCCAACCCCTTCAACTTCCTTTTCACCTGCTCAACAGCAAAAGGAGCAACCTCCACAGGCACCCACCCACCCAGCTCCTTCCTCAACTTACTCTCATCAACAACCACCACAAACTTCCTCGCTGCATAATCCACAACCTTCTCCCTGAATAAAGCACCCCCATACCCCTTAATCAAATTCAGCTTTTCATCCACCTGATCCGCCCCGTCCACCGCCAAATCCACCCTCTCAACATCGTTCAGCTCCCTCACAACCAACCCAGCTTTTTTTGCAACTCTCTCGCTTCTCTTTGAAGTTGGAACCCCAACCACCTTCCTCCCACTTCTTCCCAACAACCTTATGAACACCTCCGAAGTTCTCCCGCTTCCCAACCCAACAACCATTCCATCCTTCACATACTCCAATGCCTTCCTTGCTGCGTTCAACCTTCCCCTCATGATACGTTTTTAATTGGTTAGATTAAAAAATCAATAACATGAAAGGCATCCTCATTGACGTCACCTACAAAACAAAGGGCGACAAACCAGTCATCTCCCTAGTTTTCAAAGGAAAGAGGTTTTTCCGAATCTACGACACCACCTTTGAACCGTACTTCTACCTAGACGCAGACGATATTGAAACCGCCCAACCCATCATTGAACAGCTTTCAGTTGAGGAGAAAGGAGCCCTCATTAAACCAAAAAAAGTTGAAAGAGTGAGGAAAACCATTCTTGGAAAGGAAAAGGAAATTCTCAAAATAGTTTGCAACCACCCACGGGACATACCCATTATCCGGGAGGAAGTGAAGAAGCTCGGAACAACCTACGAACACAACATCCCATTCACAAGAAGATACATCATTGACAAAGGGCTTATACCCCTCATGCTTGTGAAGTTTGAGAGACAGGGGAAGGAGTTGAAAAGAATAACAAAAATTCAAGAAACTCCCCTGAAGTTCAACATCCTTGCATTTGACATTGAAACATACAACCCACAAGGCGCACCCCGCCCCTCCAAGGACCCAATACTGATGATAAGCTACGCCAACTCCTCCTCCGGTGTGCTCACCACAAAGAAAATAAACAAGTTCACCACTTTTTGCAAAAATGAGAAGGAGATGATTGAAAAATTCTGCCAGCTTGTTAAGGAAACAAACACCGAAATTCTTATTGGCTACAACTCCAGCCAGTTTGACTTGCCGTACTTGAAAGAAAGGGCTGCAGTTCTGAAAACACAGCTCTCGCTTGGAAGGGATGGCTCAAGCTTCAGGCTGCACCGAAGGGGGTTGATAACAAAAGCAAAGATTACAGGAAGAATTCACATTGACTTATTCCACATCATACGCTTCCTTGCAACCATCGGCGCGCTGAAAACATTTCACTTCACCCTTGCAGAGGTTTACTCGGAGCTGACTGGAAGAATGAAAAAATCAATTCCTAAAATTGAAATCTGGAAGTATTGGGATGATGAAAGGAAATGCGAGGAGCTTGCAGAGTATTCATTAAGCGACGCGGTTGCTGCGAAGGAGCTTGCGGAGCAACTGCTCCCAATGGAGTTTGAAATTTCCAAACTCTCCAAAGTCCCCCTCTTCGACATCTGCGGTTCCTCCACCGGCACCATCGTTGAACAGCTTCTCATCAACCGAGCCCACTGGGAGAACATCATTGTGCCAAACCAACCGAAAGAAGAAGAGATTGCAGCAAGGGCTGCCTCTCCTGCAGTTGGCGCATTTGTGAAAATGCCCGAGCCAGGCATCTACGAAAATTTAGCTGTTTTTGACTTCCGCTCCCTGTACCCATCCATCATCATCTCCCACAACATCGACCCATACACCCTGAACTGCAGCTGCTGTGGGAAGGACGCATACGTTTCGCCAGTTGGGCACCGCTTCTGCAAAAAGAAAAAAGGGCTCATCCCAACCGTCCTTGAGGAGCTTCTCCAAAAAAGAGCGGAAATTAAGAAGAAGATGAAAACGCTGAAACCAGGGAGTGAGGAATACATTCAGCTTGACGCCCGCCAGCAAGCGCTGAAAATAACCGCCAACTCCTTCTACGGCTACCTGCTCTACCCCCGCTCCCGCTGGTATTCCAAAGAAGCTGGGGAGAGCACAACTGCGTGGGGAAGGCACTACATACAGGAAACAATGAGCAAAGCAGAGAAAGCAGGCTTCAAGGTTTTATACGGCGACACCGACTCCCTCATGCTCCTCCTTGGAAATAAAACAAAGAAGGATGCGCTTGAATTTGTGAAAAAAATCAATGAAGAGCTGCCTGAGAAAATGGAGCTTGAGCTTGAAGGGTTTTACTCAAGAGGAGTTTTTGTAAGCAAAAAATCAGAAGCAAAAGGTGCGAAGAAAAAATATGCATTAATTGGAGAGGATGGAAGAATAAAAATACGCGGGTTTGAGCTTGTCAGGAGGGACTGGGCTGGAGTTGCGAAGAAAGTTCAGCAGCAGGTGCTTGAGGCAATTCTAAAAGAGGGAAGCAAGGAAAAAGCAGTGAGGATTGTCAGGGACAAAATCAACGAGCTCAGAGAAGGAAAAACCCCGCTGGAGGAGCTCGTCATATACACCCAGCTGAAAAAGAGCATCGGAAAATACGAGGTTACCTCCCCCGAGCTTGAGGCTGCAAAAAAAGCTCTGAGCGCAGGCATGCCTGTTGAGGAAGGATCATTAATTGGATACATAATCACAAAGAAAGGAGCAACCATCTCTGAAAAGGCACTCCCAACCGAGCTTGCAAAGGACTATGATGCAAACTACTACATTGAACACCAGCTTATACCTGCTGTTCTGAAAATTCTCCGCGAGCTTGGCGTGAAGAAGGAGGATTTGCTGTTTGGAGGGAAACAATCCAGCTTAGGTGAGTGGCATGATTAAGGCAATTCTCTTTGATATAGACAACACCCTCTTCCCTTCTTCTGAATTTGCTGAGCTTGCAAGAAAGAATGCAATCAACGCGATGATTGCTGCCGGTTTGAATGCTGACCCAGATAAAGCATACTCCAAACTCCTCCAAATAATCAAAAAATACGGGCCAAACTACCCAAAGCATTTCAACATTTTACTGCGCGAACTTGGAGTGAAACCAAACCCAAAAATAATTGCAGCTGGGGTTGTTGCATACCACCAAACAAAATCAAGCATCTTCCCCTTCCCAGACGTTCCCAAAACAATCCTCCAACTCCGAGAGCATTACACCCTCTGTGTTGCCTCTGAAGGAAAAGCAATCAAGCAGTGGGATAAGCTAATACGCTTGGGGCTTCACAACTTTTTTCATCACGTTTTTGTCACTCCCAAAAAAACAAAAAACTTCTACTCCTCCATCATTAAAAAACTCAAAATACAACCAAACGAAGCTGTGATGGTTGGAGACAGTGTTGAGAAGGATATCAAACCAGCAAAGGAAGCTGGAATCACCACCATCCTGCTCTCCCACCAGAAAGACAAACGCGCCGATTACACCATCACTGCTATAAAGGAGCTTCTCCCAATCCTTCAGGAGTTGAGAGAATGATTGAAAAATATGAAAAAGCAGGAAGAATTGCATTTGAAGTTCTGCAGGAATGCAAACCGCTCATCAAACCAGGAATGAAACTGCTTGAAATTGCAGAAACTGCTGAAAGAAAAATTGCGGAAAAAGGAGCAAAGCCCGCCTTCCCGCCAAACATTTCAGTAAATGAAGTTGCCGCTCACTTCACACCTGAAAAAGACTGCCAGCTTGTGCTTGGGGAGAGCGATGTTGTGAAGCTAGATATTGGAGTTCATGTTGATGGTTTCATCGGCGACAATGCGCTCACAGTTGATTTGTCAAACCAAAACGGCAAACTGCTTGAAGCAGCTGAAAAAGCGCTTGATGCAGCCATCTGCTCAATTCACACAGGCGCAAAGCTTGGCGAGATTGGAGCGGAAGTTGAAGCTGCGATAAAAGGGTTTGGCTTCAAACCAATTGAAAATCTAACTGGGCATGCGCTTGGCGAATACAACCTGCATGCCGGGATTGAAATTCCAAACATTGGGAACAAAGACCCCAACCAACTTCAGGAAGGAATGGTGGTTGCAATCGAGCCATTTGCAACCAATGGAGCGGGCAGGGTTTCCGAAGCACCGCAAGTTGAAATATTTTCATTGCTAGAACCGCTTCCAGTGAGAATGAGAGAATCGAGAAGGCTGCTCAACTACGTTGAGGAAAACTTCAAAACTCTCCCATTTGCAGAGAGGTGGCTTTACACAGACTTTCACTCCAAACTCCTTCTTCACGCTGCGCTGCGGGAGCTTGTTTTCTCCGGCGTGTTGAAGCAATACCCTGTTCTAAAGGATGCTGGAAAAGGATTGGTTTCCCAAGCAGAGGTGACAGTTGTTGTTGAGAAGGATGCCGCCCGGGTTCTGACAAAATAATTAATAAACAAAAAACAAATTCATTTCATGAAAACGCTTCTCACCGCTTTCCTCTTCCTCCTCCTTCTAGCTTTTCTGCTTTTCATTTCCCTAACCATCCCTCCCCAACCACAATACAAAACATACCCCTCAGCGCAGAAGATTCCTCTCCCACCTCCCAACTACACCGGAATACCACTTGAAAATGCGATTGCAGAACGAAGATCAATCAGGGAGTTTGGAAGCGGTGAAATAACCCTCGCCGAACTTTCTCAACTCCTCTTTTCAGCCCAAGGAATTACCAACAAGGAGAAAGGATTCCGAGCTGCTCCAAGCGCAGGTGCTCTCTACCCAATTGAGCTCTACATTGTGGCTAGCAGAGTTGAAAATTTACGCAACGGAATCTATCACTACAACGTGAAGGAGCACTCGCTTGAACTTCTTAAGGAAGGAGACTTCCGCGAGGAGCTTTACAACGCATCTCACCAACAACCAGTGAAGGATGCCGCGGTTGTTTTCATTTTCACCGCTGTTTTTGAAAGAACGAAAGCAAAGTATGGAGAAAGAGGGGGGAGATACATCTATATTGAAGCTGGGCACATCAGCCAAAACATTCTGCTTGAAGCAACCTCCCTGAACCTTGCTTCACTCCCAATAGGCGCCTTCTCTGATGAAGAGCTCAACTCCATCCTTGAAATTGATGGAAAAACCGAATCAGCAATCTACTTGAATTTAGTTGGAAGGAAAAAGGGTTAATTAACCTGCTTTCTTAAACTTATGGGGCCCGTGGCGCAACTGGATAGCGCGACTAGGCAACTCGCAAGGCTTCGGACCAGTTGGTTTGAGGGTTCGAATCCCTCCGGGCCCGCTGGTGAAAAGATGATTGAATTTGCGTTGAAAACAGCAGAGAAAGCCGGAAGGGTTGCAATGAGGCACTTCCGAAGAAAAATGAAAACAGCTTTCAAATCAAAACAGGATATACTCACCATCGCAGATACAGAAGCTGAGAAGCTTGTGATTCGGGAGATACACCGCAGGTTTCCCAACCACGGAATCCTTGCTGAGGAAACCGGGGAGCACAACCCCAAATCAGATTACCTATGGGTGGTGGACCCAGTGGATGGGACAGTGAACTACGCTGCAGGTTTGCCCTTCTTCTCAGTTTCCATTGCGCTTGCCTACAAAAAACAACCGCTCCTTGGAGTTGTATACGACCCATTCCACAACGAGTTCATCTATGCGGAAAAGAACAGAGGTTCATACCTAAATGGAAGGAGGCTGAGGGTTGGTGATGAGAGAAATTTGATAAACTGCGTTGTGGCAACTGATTTGGGGCACAAAAGAAGCAGGCTGATTGCAAGAAGAATAAAAAACCTCATCCCTGTCACCCGCGCAGTGCGCATCCTCGGCTCGGCAAGCTTAGGTTTATCCTACGTTGCAGCCAACAGAGTTCAAGCATACATTCACAACGACATCCAACCATGGGATGCAGCAGCTGCATCTGTGATTATCCGAGAAGCAGGAGGGAACCTTCTTAACTTCTCTGGAAAGAGTTGGGAGCTTTATGACAGAACAGCCATCGCCTCAAACCAATCGCTCTCCAAACAGCTTCTTGAATATGTGAGGTGAAAAAATGCAGATTAAATACAAAGATGAAACAAAAAGAACAGTCTATGAAATAGTTGAAAAGCTTGAGCTGCAGAGGGAGCACTGGAAGCATCTGCCAACAAACGAACAAGTAAAACTTGGGGTGGAATTCCTCAGAGACAAGCTGCATGAAAAAGGAATCAAGCTTGAATGCGCAGTGCACACAGTGCTGGATAAAGCAAAAGAAAAAGCAAAAGACGAAGAAGCAAAAAGATTTTTTGAATCAATGGCTGCATCAATAGGCACGAAGGGGATTAGGTTTGAATAGGGAGTTAGTCATACTCCCCTCCACCCTCCCCCTCCATTCCTCCCGGCCCTTTTGGACCTCCTGAAGGTGTCTTTGGCTTTGCGCTTATCATATCATCTATTCTCAACAGCATCGCAGCTGCCTCTGTTGCGCTTGCAATTGCCTGCTTTTTCACTTTCGTTGGCTCAATAATTCCAAGTTTCTTCATATCCGCTATCTTCCCATTATACACATCCACTCCCATATCCCTCCCGTCTGCTTTCTTATGCGTTGTCCTCAGCTCCACCAGCGTATCAATCGGATCCATTCCTGCGCTCTCTGCAAGGGTTCTCGGAACAATCTCCAACGCATCTGCAAACGCCTGTATTGCAAGCTGCTCCCTCCCTCCAACCTCTGTCGCATACTTCCTCAGCTCCATCGCCAGCTGCATCTCAACACTGCCTCCGCCTGCAACATACTCCCCCTCCTCAATCGCGCTGCTCACCGCCCCAATTCCATCAACAATTGCCCTCTCCCCTTCATTCACAACATGCTCGGTGCTTGCCCTGACAAATATTGTCACGCTCTTCGGATCCTTGCACTTCTCCACAAAAACCATCTGCTCTCCAGCAATTTTCCTCTCCTCCACCAAACCAGCCACACCCAAATCTTTAGCACTCAAATCATCCAAGCTTGTGACAACCTTCCCACCAGTTGCCCTTGCAAGCTTCTCCATATCGCTCTTCTTCACTCTCCTCACCGCCACAATTCCCTTCTTCGCAAGGAAGTGCTGCGCAACATCATCAATTCCCTTCTGACAGAACACGACATTCGCACCGCTTGCAGCAATCTTCTCCACCATTTCCTTCAGCATCTTCTCCTCCTGCTTCAGGAATGCTTCCATCTGCTCCGGTGAAGTAATCTCAATCTTTGCATCCGTCTCCGTCTTCTCAATCTCCAGAGCTGAATCAATTAACGCAATTTTTGCATTCTCCACCTTCTTCGGCATCCCTGGGTGAACAACCTCCTTATCCACCAGCACTCCGTTTATCAGCTGCGTATCATCCATCTCTCCCCCTTCCTTCTTCTCAACTTTTATGAAATCATCATCCACAATAATTTTGCCATCTCTCTTCTCTGCAACCTGCCTCACCGCGCTCACAACAAGCTTCGCCAGCTTATCCTTCACCTTCCCAAACCCAACTGTTTTTGAACCCATTGAAACAGAAGCAATCTTCTCCAATGTTTCCACATCATCCAACGTCACTTTGTAGCTTATCTCGTTCAGCATTTTCTCGCAGAATCCAGCCGCATTCTTATACCCCTTTATTATTGTGCTCGCATGTATCTCCTGATCCAGCAAATCCCCTGCTCTCTTCAAAAGCTCCCCACCAAGCATCACCGCAGTTGTCGTCCCATCCCCAACCTCCTTATCTTGGGTTTTTGCTATCTCAACCATTATTTTTGCTGCTGGGTGCTCCACATTCATCTCTTCTAAAATAGTTGCTCCATCATTCGTTATCACAATATCCCCCAGCTCGCTCACCAGCATCTTATCCATTCCCCTCGGACCAAGGGTTGTTCTCACCGCATTTCCAATCGCATACGCAACAGCTATATTCGTCCTCTGCGCATCCCTGCCAAGCAGCCTCGTGGCTCCCTCAGGGAGAATGAGCACAGGCTGTCCACCCAGTTGTGCTTCTGCCATGTTAAACACCTCCAAATTTGACAAATGCAACTAGCATTTTTAATGTATATATATGCATACAAATTTAAATATCTTTCCCCTTTCTTCCGAACTAATTTAAAACCTGCTTTTCAAATATAATTATGAGAAAACAGAGAACCTTATCCTTCCCGCTTTTTCTTGTAATCGCCCTCTCCTTCCTAGAATCAATCCTTATAATCGCAGGGATGCTTCCCCCCGTTTTCTCCTACTCGCCAGGCAACCTCCTCTTTGCCTTGGCAACAGCTGCGGTGATAATTCACACATCTGTCTCAAGGGCAGATGAAACCTTGAAGGAGTCACTCATAAATGGAGCAACACTGGGCTTCACAACCGCATCAATAATCTGCGCCTCTGGACTTATTGGAAAAGAGTATTTCGCCAAACCAGTCCTCGGCATATCCGCTCCCACTCCAGAATCCAGGTTCGCAATGCTGCTTCTGATAATACTAGAAAACACCTTCCTCTCAGCCATCCTTTCAGCGACTGCAGCATGGCTGACAAAAAGACTTAGGCGCCCCTCTCCTCAATAAGCTTCATCAACTCCCTTGCTTTCTTAATTTCCTTTATCTCATCCCTCCTCACAACCGGAATCCCCGCAATGCTGTCCTTCTTATACTTATTCAGAATGAAACACGAGCCAGAGCCAAACACCTCCATCACATTTGCATACACCTCTGCCCTCTTCCTCATCGTCCTTCTATCCTTCTCCTCCCCAGCAAACAACAACTTCCTCTCCTTCCCGACAATATCAAATGGAGCAGTTTTTGTTCTCACGCTCTCAAACCCCAACACGCTTATCAGTGTCTCCTCGCTCACAAATTTCTGTCTCCTCCCAAACGGGTTTATAAACTTCCTCAACTCCACCCCCAGAATCTCCTCAATTCTTCTCGCATTCTCCTCGCTCGCATATATTCTACCGTGCTCATACCTGTAAAGAGTTTCCTTTGAAATTCCAGACTTTCTTGCAAGCTCATCCAAGCTCAGCTTCATCTCCCCTCTCCTCTTCACCATTTTCTCCCCATCAATATCCACCAGCAACTCCTTTCTCTTCCTCACCTTCGGCAGTTCCTCCTCCACAATTCCCCTGAACGTTCTAACTGTCCCAGCAGGAATTTTATACCTCTCATACAGCACCCCATCCTGCAACTCATACTCATTGCTCCTCTCACCTACAAGAAAACCCTCCCCAGCAACCATGCCCGCAATCTTCCTCATATCCTCTGCCTGCTGCCTTGTAAACGCATCAATATTCTCCAACACTTTCACAAGCAGAGCCTCCTCCCTTTTCGCGAGTATATCAAAGCAGCTGTGCATTCCAGTGCACAGCACAGACATGTAGTTGCAGTTCAGCAGCACCTCTGCTACCTCTCTTATAATCTGCTCCCTCATAATACAATATCACCATTTTAAAATTTATACCTTTCCAGAAAAATACATGCTGGAGGGATGCATCTTTGACATCGGCGGAACACTTATACGCACAGAGCACGCCCTGCTTTCAGCAATAAAGGAAACCCTTCTGGAAAACAACCTCCCACCACCATCCGATGAGCAAATATTCATTCATTTCGGGGTTGGCCATCTGAACATTTTCAAAAAAATCATTCCAACAATCTACAAGAAAAAAGATGTGGATTCTGTTGTGAGAAAATGCTACGAACAGTTTGAAGCAAGATACCCCCATAAATTTCTGGACAGCTTCCAGCTCCTGCCCGCAGCTGAGGAGTGTTTAGATGAATTAAATAGAAGGGGAATTAAAACTGGATGCCAAACTGGGATGGAGAGAAGGGAAGCGCACCTTCTCCTCCAGCACTTCAACATTCTGAAATACTTCCCAGTTCTTGTTGCATTTGAGGATGTTGCTCTGCCACGCCCCCACCCAGATGCGTTGTACCTGACAATTGAAAAAATGAAAATACGCAAAAACAATGCTCTATACATCGGAGACACAATCACAGATATAAAATTTGCAAGAAACGCGGGTGTGAAAATTGCATGCGTGACAACCGGACCGCAGAAAAGAGAGCTTCTTGAAAAGGAAAAACCAGATTATATCATCAACAACCTCTCTGAGCTGATTGATTTGATTGATGCTTCAACCAAACCAGAGGATTAAGCTCAGCTTGCCATTAAGCAGGCGTGAAAATACGAAGGATATGCAAAATAGTTCTATCTATAGGGAAATATTTATATATTTATTTCACTATACATAATACATGATTTGGGAAGGGGTCAGAGAATACTTACTGGACTTCCAAAGAAGCACCTTGCCAGAGCTGGTGGAAAGAGAGCTTAGAATAGCAGAAACTAAAAAAATAAAATCTCTTATAGGCCCGCGCAGAGCAGGAAAAACTTATTTTATGTATCAGGAAATGAAAAGACTCCTAGCAAATAGGATTAAAAAAGAGAGCATACTGTATCTAAATTTTGAGGACCCGAGGCTGAGCGGCATTACTTTCAGGGAGATTCGGGAACTCATAAAGCTCCACTGGCAGTTGTACCCCACATCGTTGAACGAAAAACTCCACATTTTCATAGATGAGCCAGAGGTGGTTGACAACTGGGAACAGGCAGTGCGGGCATTGCACGATGAGGGATTTGACATTTACCTAAGCGGTTCAAGTTCCAAACTGTTGAGCAGGGAAATTGCCACCTCGCTCCGCGGGAGAACACTTGCCTATACCATACTGCCATTTTCTTTCAGAGAGTTTCTTAAGATGCACAAACTGAGCTTTGAAGTGGAGAGGCTAAGCACGCGAGAGAAAGCAGCCCTTCTGAATCTTTTAGAAGAATATCTACAATTTGGAGGATTCCCTGAAATTGCATTGGAAAAGAACCCAGAAAATAAAATAAGGATACTGAACGAATATTTCAACCTTGTCGTTTACAGGGACATTATAGAGAGGTACATGATAAAAAACACCGCGCTTGTGAAATGGCTGATAAAAACTCTCTCAACTTCTTTTTCCAAGGAGTTCAGCATACACAAAGTATACCTCACCTTAAAATCCCAAGGAGTTCATGTCAGCAAGAATACCCTGTATAACTACTCCTCCATGCTGGAAGACTCCCTGTTTGTGTTTTTTGTACCGAAATTTCGGCGTTCAATACGCAAAAGGGAGCTAGCCGTAAGCAAGGCATATCTTTCAGATTTGGGTTTTGCAAAACTTGTGGAGGTTAGCGAGGAAAAAGGCCGGAAAATGGAAAATGTCGTTTTCCTAGAGCTTGAGAGAAGGAAGGAACCGCTCACCAGCATTTTTTACTGGAAAAACCCCCAGCAGGAGGAAGTAGACTTCGTTATTCAGAAAAATTCGAAAATAGTTCAACTTATACAAGTGTGCAAAGACATCCGAGACAGGGATGTTCGGAAAAGGGAGCTGAGAGCCTTGCTCAAAGCTTCCAAGGAGTTGGAATGCAACAACCTGCTGGTGATAACAGAGGATTACGAGGCTGAGGAGAAAATTAAGGGGAGAAAAATAATATTCACACCTTTCTGGAAATGGCTGCTCTCCAATTGACGAAAGCTGTGTGAGGTAAACATCTGTAAACTATTGTTCAGTGCTCCAGCCGGGATTTGAACCCGGGTCGCCGGCTTTCCTCGCATAAAGCACGAAAGGCCGGGATCCTTGACCGGACTAGACGACTGGAGCAGCTACTTGTTAAGAAGCTGAACTATAAAACCCTTCACATTTTCAAACACTTCCTCCTGCTTTCTTTTCGCATTCACCTTCACCCACTTCCTTGCAAGAAACCTCTTTCTCATCAACCTCAGATAATTTTTTCTCACCTTTCTCAACAACCCCAAATCTGCCTCATGCCTATCTACTTTTTTCTGCTTCCTCTTCCTCTCCACCGAAACCTCCGGCGCTACATCCAGCAACACAACCAAATCTGGCTTAATAAAATTCATACTCTCAACCATCTCAACTCCTTTTCTGAAAGGAATTCCCTTGCTGCACTGATAAGCAATCGTTGAAAAAACATATCTGTTAAGAATAACAACCTTTCCCCTCCTCAACTCCTCCTCAATTCTCCCCTGCTCTCTTGCAATATCCATCATATACACCAAAAACTGCGAGAATGGGCTCAGCTCAATCCTTCTTTTCAGAAAAGCATCAATCACTCTGCCAAACTCACTTCTCGCGTCTGGATATTTGTAAACACTTGCTTTCCCTTTCAAAAATTTCAGCAACAACTTTACCTGCGTCTCCTTCCCAGCTCCATCAATTCCCTCAAAGCAAATCAACTTCCCTCTCATACAAACCAACAAATTTATATACTCTGAGTTTTTAAATAACTCCCTTGGGTTAAATGGAATTTGTGAAAGACCTTATTTCCATACGTGATTTGGAAAAGAAACACATCGATCTGATTTTGAAAAAATCCTCGCAGATGGAACAAGCGCTAAAAACAGGCAAGGAGCTCAACTCGCTTAAGGGAAAAGTTGTAGCAACTCTTTTCTTTGAACCCAGCACCAGAACCCGTTTATCCTTCCAATCAGCTGCAATGAGGCTTGGCGCCAAAGTGCTGAGCTTTGAGGACGTTGGAGCAAGCTCAATAGTGAAAGGGGAGACATTCTCAGACACAATAAGGATGGTTGACGGCTACTCGGATTTGATAGTTGTAAGGCACTCAAAGGAGGGTTCAGCCCGATACGCAGCTCAGCTTGCCGAACACCCAGTCATAAACGGAGGAGACGGGGGAAACCAGCATCCAACTCAGACGCTGCTTGATTTGTACACAATAAAAAGAGCAAAAAGAAAAATTGAAGGGCTCAACGTCACCCTTCTTGGGGATTTAAAACACGCAAGGACAATGCGCTCCCTTCTCTATGGGCTTGCAATGTATGGAGCAAGCATTGAGCTTGTTGCGCCAAAAGGGCTTGAGATGAATAGAGAAGTAATAAAAGAGGTGAAGGAGAAATTCAACGCCAACGTCACAGAAAAATCCACAATACAGCTCTCAAACACAGATGTGCTGTACCTCTGCAGAATTCAGAAGGAGCGCTTCTCAGATCAGTATGAAGCTGAAAAAGTTCAGAAGGAATTCCGGATAACGGGAGAGACGATAAAGGGAGCGAAGGAGGACATGATTATCCTGCACCCTCTCCCAAAAGTTGATGAAGTTGCCCCAGAAGTAGACAGAAGCAAGCATGCGTATTACTACGAGCAAGCCAGAATGGGGATACCGGTGAGAATGGCGATAATGGACGCGATGGTGGTTTGATGCCTCTTGTAGTTGAAAAAATTGAAAGCGGAACTGTGATTGACCACATACCCGCAGGAATGGGTTTGAAAGTTTTGGAAATACTGAAAATTGACAGAAACTACGGCGCACGCGTTGCTTTAATGATGAACGTCCCAAGCAAAAAAATTGGAAAGAAGGATATAGTGAAGGTTGAGGGAAAAACACTAGATGACAAAGCAGTCAACAAAATTGCCCTCATCGCACCCAACGCAACTCTCAACATAATCAAAAACTCAGAGGTTGTTGAAAAGAAAATTGTTCAGCTTCCAAAGGAGCTTCGCGGCGTCTCCAAATGCCCCAACCCGCAATGCATAACCAACTTTGAACCAATTGAAACTCTTTTCAAAATAGAAAACCATGCAGAGATGAAATTTCGCTGCTTCTTCTGCGAAATGGCGTTTGAAGCAAAGGAGCTTTTACTTTAGAAACGAAGGTTTATATAACACCACTCCTCAATCAAATACGGTGGTAGCAGAATGGAAAAGGAGGAGCATTTTATCAGCAAGGTGCGAAGACAGGGAAGCGGGCTTCACATCTACTTTCCAACTGAGATGATTAAAAACCCAAACTTCCCTCTGGATGAAAAGGACGCAGTTGTGATAAAGCTGGATCCAAAGAAGAAAACAGTTATTATAAAAAAGGTTGAGTGGGACGAGCTTGTTGGTGAAACTGCAACAGCCGATTAGAATATTATTTAAAACAAAGTGAGTATAATTATGAGGCAAATACTTCTCACCCCCACTGCTTACGATTTTACGAAAAAGCTCCCTTCCCCACATAAAATTATAATCAAACAATTCCCAGACACTGAAAACTATGTGAGAATTCCCGTGGAGTTTAAAGGAGATGAAGTAATTCTATTTCACAGATGCTACCCGGAGCAGGATAAATCACTTATCCAGCTCTTCCTAATTTTGAAAACTCTTAAAGAAAGGGGTGCTTCAAAAATCAAAACAGTAATTCCATACCTCCCCTACGCAAGGCAGGATAAGCTTTTTATGAAAGGAGAAGCTCTCAGCTCAAAAATAATTTGCAGTTTAATAAAAACAAGCGGGTGTGATGAATTAATAACTTTTGACTGCCACTTCCTGAAGAAAGAAGGAGTTTTCAACTACGGTGGCTTGAGGATAACAAACCTCTCCCTCTCAAAAGCAATTCTCTCCTACTTCAAAAACAAACTTCGCTCTCCCAAACTCATCTCACCAGATGAAGGAGCATCATACTTACTGGAGAGGGAAAAGGACACAGGAGTTATGAAGAAAAGAAGAGGGGCGTATAGTGGAGGAAGCACCATCTACAGGAAGCCAGAAGTGGAATTCACCTCACAAATAAAAGGAAGAGAGGTTGTGATTCTTGATGATATGATAAGCACCGGAAGCACCATGCTCAAAGCAGTTGAAATCTGCAAGCAGCTTGGAGCAAAGTCAATCTACTGCGGTGCCTCCCACGGTTTATTTCTCAAAAACTCTCTGGAAAAATTGAAAAAAGCAGGCGCAAAAGAAGTCATTGTAAGCAACTCCATTCGCTCACCAGCTTCAAAAATAGACATAACCAACTCATTGAAAGAGATACTTTAATCACCTTTTCTCCACCTTTGCAAAATCCTCCCTGAACTTCTTTATCCCAACATCTGTAAGCGGATGATTCCACATCTTCGCAAGCACCTCTGGCGGTATTGTGGCAATTGGCGCACCTGCTTTTGCCGCTTCAACCACATGAAGCGGGTGGCGTATGCTCGCAACTATCACCTCTGTTTTAAACCCATAGTTTTTGTAAATTTGCATTATCTCGCGCACCAGCCCCATTCCATCCATTGAGTTATCATCCAGCCTCCCTATAAAAGGAGAAACAAAGCTCGCGCCTGCTTTTGCTGCAATAAGCGCTTGGCTTGGGCTGAAAACAAGCGTCACATTCGTCCTTATCCCCTTCTTCTCAAGAATCCTCACCGCTTTAATTCCCTCCTCACTCATTGGAATTTTTACAATTATATTTGGCGCCCACTTCGAATAAACTTCCGCTTCCTTCACAAGCTCCTCGCAGGTTGTTCCATTCCCCTCCACTGAAATAGGCCCCTTCACAACTGCCGCTATCTCCTTTATAATCTCCCTCTGGCTTCTCCCCTCCTTTGCAATCAGCGTTGGATTTGTGGTAACTCCATCAACAACACCGGCTTCCACCGCCTTTTTTATCTGCTCCACATTCGCTGTGTCAAGAAAGAATTTCATCTTCTCACCTCATAATTATCGCGCACAAACTGCGCTATTCCATCCGCATCCAACCCATACTTTTTCAATAACTCCAACGCACTTCCAGACTCGCAGAAAACATCCTTTATTCCATGACGTTTAAGCGTGCACTCACCCTTCAACTCGCTTACAACTTCTGCAATTGCTCCCCCCAACCCTCCGCTCACCTGATGCTCCTCAACGCTCACGATAAACTTCGTTTTCTCAGCCCAGTATTTTATTGCTTCAACATCAATTGGCTTCACCGTGTGGCAGTCAATCACCGCGCAAGAAATTCCCTCCCCCTCAAGCCTCTCGGCAGCGAGAATTGATTCATAAACCAACGGACCGCATGCAAAAATTGCAACGTCGTCACCAAACCTATAAACATTCACCTTCCCAATTCTGAAAGGGGTTGCTGCAGTTGTGAAAACAGGCATCTTCTCCCTGCACGTCCTTATATACGCCGGCCCTTTCACCTTTGCAATTTCAATTGTCGCCTTCCTCGCCTCCTCTGCATCTGCTGGCACAACCACTGTCATATTTGGAAGAACTCTCGTAATTGCAATATCCTCAAGCGCCTGATGAGACGCCCCATCCGGCCCAACCGTTATCCCGCAGTGTGAGCCGTGAAGCTTCACAGGCACATCATTATAACATATTGCCACTCTCACCTGATCCCAGTTTCTACCAGGAGAGAAAACTCCATAAGCAGAAATAAAAACAATCTTACCACACGAGGCAATTCCCGCAGCCACTCCTGCAAGGTTCTGCTCCGCAACTCCAACCTGAACAAACCTCTCCGGAAACTTCTCCTCAAACCAATGCGTCATTGTGCTCTCCGAAACATCTGCAGTCATCACCCAAACATTCGGGTTTTCCATCCCAAGCTCCACAAGCGCCTTTCCAAACCCCTCCCTGCTTGTTTTTTTCACCTGCGGTGCATCTATCGGTTCTATCAGCCCCATCTCCTTGTTTATTTTTGATGAGCTCATTAAACATCACCATAAAACTTTCTCTCCTCCTCCAAATCACCAAGCGCAGTGGCAACTTCCTTATCCCCTGGCGGCTTGCCATGCCAGTCAGCAACAAACTCCATAAACGAAACATCCTTCCCAGGAATTGTATGCGCGATTATCATCGTAGGCCTATCAATCACCCTCTTCGCTTCATTGCACGCATTTATAATCTGCTCTATATTATGCCCATCCACCTCTATCACATGCCAGCCAAATGCCCTGTACTTCTCAGCTAGCGGTTCAAGAGGGAGAACCTCCTCCGTAAACCCATCAATCTGTATGTTATTCCTATCCATAATCACAGTTAAATTCCCAAGCTTGAACTTCGCTGCAAGAAGGGCTGCCTCCCAGGTTTGTCCCTCATCCTGCTCCCCATCAGAGCAAACGCAGTAAACCCTCCAGCTTTTCCTCTCCCTCTTTGCAACAATTGCCATCCCAACAGCTATGGACAACCCTTGCCCAAGCGGACCAGAGCTGTTCTCAATTCCTGGAAGGGAGCCGCGGTGAGGATGTCCCTGCAACCGCGAGCCAAGCTTTCTCAGCGTCATAAGCTCTTCCTTTGGGAAGTAACCTGCTTCTGCCATTGCTGCATACATCACAGGACACACATGCCCATTTGAGAGAACAAGCCTATCCCTTCCAGCCCACTCCGGGTTTTTCGGATCGTGGTTTAATACATTGAAGTAAAGCGCAGTGAATATATCCGCAAGCCCAATTGAACCAGCCGAATGCCCTGACTTTGCCTCATGCAACATTTTCACAACGCTCTGCCTTACGCTGTTTGCAATCAAATACAGCTTCCGGATATCCGTCACCTTCTTCATTCCAACGCTTGGCGGCTCGGCTTCAAGAAGCATCTGCTTTGGAGTTTCCTCGCTCATCTATTCACCACACGCAACACGTATTTTTTCAATTGCTTCATGAGGGTTTTTTGCAGAGTAAACTGCGCTTGCTGCTGCAAGAACATTTGCACCAGCTCTGCAAGCCCTCCCAGCAGTTTCCGGGTTCACTCCACCATCCACTTCTATTTCCAACCACGGAAACTTGTCCCGCAACTTCCGTATTTTCTCCTCAACTTCAGGCATATACTTCTGCCCATAAAACCCAGGATGAACTGCCATCACCAACACGCGCGAGACATCTTTTACATACCCCTCAATTTTTTCAACTTCCGTCTCTGGGTTGAGCACAATTCCAAGCCTGCAACCAACTCTCGCGCAGATTCTTTTCAACTCCTCCCAACTCTTCTTATTTATCGTCTCCACGTGCACAAGATGAAGGTGCTTCCCTCCAACCTTTTCAATCCACCTCTCAGGGTTTTTCACCATCCAGTGAAACTCATAAGAAACTCCCTCTGGCAACTCCTTAACGCTCTCCACCCCAATTGTTTTATTTGGAACAAATTCATTATCCATCATATCTATATGAACGAAAGAAACACT
>Ga0123519_10006650_pt1 | contig 18074 bp, 24 predicted proteins | sample YelNatPaOPRAMG02_FD_87396 | JGI IMG/M metagenome (GOLD analysis project Ga0123519, IMG submission 87396) | Hot spring microbial communities from Yellowstone National Park - Yellowstone National Park OP-RAMG-02 (version 2) | ecosystem: Environmental > Aquatic > Thermal springs > Hot (42-90C) ... | reverse complement strand
GCATTTCAAAATCACCTGTCGCAAAGATCTTGGCGTGCCTTGGTAGAACTGGTAATTGCAATTGTTGTACAAGATCTTAATCGGCAACTTCATCGCTCCCTGCCTTTTCAATTGTTATTGTGACAGAGTCCATAGGCTTCAGTTCCAGCCCCTTAACCACCAATTGTGGGATCCTAATCAGATAAGTCCTCCCTGCTTTGTAGACCTTGCAAGTGATTTTCGTGTATAATACAGGGGGTGTATTATACAACCCATTTAAGGGATCAGAACCTACTCTCTTTTCTATTAACTCCGCTTTCTGATGATCTCGTTCTTTTTCTTTCAGTAATTTCTTCATTAGCTGACTCTTGTTCACTCTTTTTCCTCCTCCTGCATGCAAGTATAGGTATAGATGCTCAGCCAAATTGCCAAGCACGCTCCTATGAGAAGAACTAGTAGCATGTTTTCACTCATTTGGATTACCTCAGTTGTCAATCGTTACATACATCCAGTCGACTGAATTTTTCGACACTCTTACCAACTTCTCTTGCCTCCCTTATGCGTGAGTGTTTTTTGTGGAATTCGTAGCTCTTATGATACTCATCAAAAAACACGCGATAATCTTCAGCCGTGCCACTGGCAATCTTAAACTCCGGCTTGAGAAGAACTCCCCTCCACGGCTGGGCAAAGAAGTCCAGGAATTGACCAGCAATTTTTAGGTCCCATTCGGAAGCATTTGGCGCATCCAAAATTATTAGGGGTTGAATAGTTTCCCCTTGCTTCCAGCGGGAATTAATGCGCCAGCAGAGCTGGCGCTGCTTCTCTACGGAGTTGTCGGCTTCAATTATCGTGCTGAGCTTTACGTGCATTCTGTGAACCATTTTTATTCCTCCAGCTCTATCCCGTTCTTTTGCATCCACCTCTTGACGCAGCCCTCCCACTCGGGCCGCTCGATGCGGTTTAGCTCAATAATGAGATGAATCAGCGGGTCTGAAGGGATGCGGACTTTTATCGGCATTTATTTTACGACCTCCCTCTAGCGAAAGTTATCCACCAGCCGCTCAGTTTAGGCCAGTCCTCCTTTTTGGATGAATTATTTTAAAGCCTAAATCCTTGACATAGTCAATCGCCTCTTCTACTGTGTCGCACTCTTTATCATACTCACGATGCCAATGAGCAATGAAATATGTTCTGGATGCGGTTTTAAGCATCCTCCAAATCATTACATAATAGTTTTTAGGTGTTTTCATACTCATCTCGGCCACCGGATGGTTTTTGCTGAATACAGCCAAAAGGTACATTTTGCCGTCTTTGGTCATTCTTACAGTCCTATGCTCCCTGGCAATGTGGTCGATCAGCTTCGTAGTGGCTCACCCTCGGAGAGCATTTTCTGCATTCGTACTTGATCTGCATTGCTGAGCATTTTACAAATCACCGTCCACCAAGAGCTTTTTCACTGCATCAAGATTCTGCAGGTAGATCAGAAGAAGCTTGGCTCTTTCCTCATAGGATTTTTTCTCTTCCTCGTCTGGCATATAGCTTGACAGCCTTCTTTCGATGTCTTTGATTTTTGTGTTGGCACATTCAATCTCGCCATCAATTAAAGCCGATAAGAGGCGCTTTCTTTCACTCTGCATCAAGTGCATTTTCGAATAAGTATAGCTCTCCATCGTTTGTAAACAAGTAAACTGCCTCAGAGGCATTGCCTTATTCCCTCCTCACAGTTGCATCACTTCCATGTCATCGCCGCGGGTGAAGTCAAGCTCTTTCTCAAAGTTCATCCATTTTCTTACCTCTTCAGGATTTATTTTCAGCCTCTGCCATAACACTCTTCAAGAGCTCTTTGCCTTTGTCTGTCAGGCGCCAGTGGCCACGAAGCGGGTTGCAGATAAGCCCTTTTTGCGCCAGTTCCCACACCATTTTTCTTACCGCAATGCTTGTGATGTTTCTTCTGGCAGCCACAGCACCTATGAGTTCCTGAATTGACGCCACACCAAATTCATTTTTCGCCGATAAATCACTGATGCATTTAAGCATCTGAAACTTCTCTGCTGTCAGTTTTACATCATCCATCACAATCACCCTCCAGTAATTTTTAGTATTAAGTAGTATATTAATGTTTCCCTATCTGCTCTTGGCATTCTGCCCCAGCCACCCTGCCACTCGAGTCCAAATCATCACATGCTCGAGTTTGGCTTTCACTTGCTTTCCGTCTACATAAACTTCAAAGGGAGGGCTGAAAATATCTACTTTCCTCCCTTGCTCATCGATGTACCCGCAATAATCAACCAGCTCTGCGTTCCAGAAGACCTTGCCATATGTAACTTTTGTTTCCATTTTTATTTTTCCTCCTCCCTGAAATATTTTTCCTTGGCTGCTATGACAGCCTCGGGGCCGTGCTCATAGTAGTCGTTCGGGTGATAGTCAAGGCATGGGAAGTCAAAGCAGTACCGCACATAGTTATTGGTGTAGTTTATTGTAATTAAAACGTGCGGTGGGCAGCACTCCCACCATAGGTCGGGGTTGTCTTGCCAAAGAGCCTTGAACCCCAAGGCCTTAAGTTTCCATTTTGTTATGAATTTGCTCTCTTCTATTCCCTCTGTCATTTCTTTTCACCTCTTCACAAGTGCATACACTGCTGGAGGTGTTCCTCTATACTCTTTTATCTTATGTTTCTCTTTTTGCGACTTTGGCAATTCCTTTATTTCCTCAACACTCAATTGCCTTATCATTCCCATATCACTCAACGTTTTAATTAGTTCATAAAATCTCGTGTTTTTCACGTACCCACTTAAACTCAGAAGTTCCTGTTGAGTCAACATATGATCAGGATTTCCTTCGATAAAACTTAACAAATATTTTAATTCCTTTTCCTCTGTTTCCACAGGCTTTGAAACAGGTACAATTGTCCATTTATCCAGCATCATCCTGAAATATTCCAAGTGTTTTTCAGTTTTCATAATAGCCCACTTCATGTCTTCTTCCGTTATCATCAATGTGTCTGATTTCAACTTTCCAATTGAATCTTGAGCCCTGCTCACTGTTGCTAAAGCTGCAATTTTCAACGTCATTTCAGTTATCCTCTGTATGTAGCTATATTGTAAGTCCTGTGGGTTTGCCCTATACCTTTCAGCTGCTTCTTTGTCTTTTTCCATCTTGTACTTTGTCCACAGATCTGCCGCTTCAGGCATAGGAAAGATATACCTCAAATTAGAATTGTACATATCTGCAAGCTTCCTTGCAAACTCATTAGTCCTTTCCACTCTCTTCATGTAATCACCCCCGCTCATAAAAAATTCATTTGGGTCAATCACTGGAAGGGCCTTCGGTTCAAACATCGTATATAGAATTCTATTCCCCGTTCCTTGAATAAAAAAATCCCTCTCCATTATGCTGAACAAGTATGGAGTTGTTGCTGCCAGCAGACAGATATAGACATGTTTGCTTTCTTCCAATTTAGCTGACTTCGTGTATCTCTTCTGCATCTGTCCGTCATACAGTTCACTCATAAATTCCAGCACATCAGCCAAGTACCCTTTATTATACACACCCTTAAACAAGCTGGTGAACTCATCCCTCACTATTATTCCCTCATCGTGCATCAACTCCCCTTTAAGCTCACCCCTCATGTGTCTCATTGACAAATACTCAATCAACCCTTCCACGCTGAACTTTCCAGGCATGATAATAGGTTTGCCTATTAATTCCGCTACTCCTGCAAGGGTCGGATAAACGAAGTACATCAATGGAGTGGACTTATACGCTAGTCCACTTGGACCAATCATCATGTTCCACACATTCAGGCTTAAAGGCCCGATTTTTGTCAAAACTTTTACCTTTCCTAAGACAGTAGCCTCAATACTCAATGCGATACTTTCAACCCAATCAGGGCTCGTTGGGATGCTCTCCAATATTATTTTTGAATAATCAGCTATGAATCCACTTGGCTTTATTTCCTCAAACATTTCCTTCAATGCTTATTCCTCCTTTTCCTTTCAATACCCTTAAACGTCTGAAGAAGTATGGATATGTTGCTTCTACATCTTTTCCTTTTGGAAGTAGTCTAAGCAATTCCATCCTTCCAGCTACATCAGCTGAAGCAATGACTTTTATTGCTTCGTAAAGTTCTCTCCCTGAGTAGAAACGTGATGCATTGTCCATTAACCACACTAGGAACGTTTCATTTATTTCTCCTATTTCTTTCTTCCTAAAAATATTTTTAACTTTACTAAAATCATCTTCAACCTCGTACTTTTCACCACCATACATTGTTGCATTGATGCTTACTCTGACGTCTCTGCACACTTGCTCATAATGTGGGTGAATACCTTCTCTTTCTCCTACTGTCTTCACCCTTTTTAGCACATCCGTCAAAGATGGCAGAAAAAACTTAATTTCCACACATTTTTCCTTTATTGCTTGTGGAACTTTGTAAATTTCATTAGCCGCCAACACAACTGGGTGTTTACTTTCCTCCAGTATCTTCACCACCATACCTGCTTCCTGTAATCCATCTACTTCATCAAGAAATATTATGAAGTTTCTTAATCCTTTCATCCTGGATATTGCATATATATGGCATAATTCATCTTTTCTTCTTTCATCACTTGCGTTCGTCTCCATCACTCTTAACCCGAGTTTTTCTGCTATTGCGTAAACACTACTTGTTTTTCCTATGCCTGGTCCACCATGTAGCAAGCATGGAGTTGACTCCTTCACGCATTGCTCCAGCTTTTCTACTGCCTTTTCATTCCCTACTATTTCATTCCACTTTGGATGATACTTTTCTGTCAGAGTCATCCATAAACCTCCACCAGCTTTCTCATGTTAGAGTTGGATTTCGTTTTTCTCCAGCACATAGGTCCATATTTTCTTTCAATACTTACTGGATTCGTTAGTCTCTTGTTACACCTCAGACAAAAGTAAACTTGCATTTTAGAATTGTTTTCAATCATATTTCCCACCACAAACACGTACCATCAAATTCACATCTCAGCTGAAACGGACAGTACTCACACAACCCACTCTGCCTTTTCGGAAACTTTTCTGCCTTCACCATCTCCGCCATCTGCCACACCAACTTGTATAACCATCCGTCTGTTATCTTTGGGACAGTCAAAAGCCTCCCATTATAAAGCCCATAAAAGAAAACCCTCTCACACTTGTATCCATTCATCTTCAAGCTTGTTTCATTCACCTTTCCTTGAACCATAAATTCTTCACTCATCTCTGCATTTCCAGTCTTCCAATCAACTACTGCACCGTCTTCCTCCCAATACGCGTCTATAACGTTCACAAGAGTTGGAAGTTCACTCCAAGGTTTCACTTCTAACCTCTTCTCTATGAATGTGGGCTTGTACTGCTTCCATGTTCTCTTTCTCTTTTTTTCAAAATCAATGAAGTTTTTGAGTATTTGATTAGTCCTGTACCCAAAACCTTCCATAGCATAGTTCTTCCCTTCCTCAAAAGCTTCCTTTGCTACATTCTCTATCTCCTCTTCGCTTGGATTCCTCCCTATCTTGTCAAAATAGATTACCATTATGTTGTGTACTGCTTTTCCATACAGTGCTCTGCTTTCGTCCTTCACTACTCCAGGAACTCCTAACTTCTCATACAGCCACTTCCTTGGGCATTCATGTAAGAACCTGTTGATAGAAGACGGGCTTAAGTGTGTGATTTCCATTATTCACTCCTCTCTAGTGCAGGACACTTGCTCAAATGTGGAGCAACATAAACAAACGCAATGAAGGACACAAATTGAATAAGAGGATTGGCGCCTAGTTTTATCGCTCTTTCCACTTCAGCTAGCTTCACATAAAGCCTGATTCCCACGTCTGACATCTTCGGGTCGTTGTGTATTTCATTCAAACAGTTGTAAAATTCTTCTATTATCTTCTCTGTATTGAAGTTTGCACTTATATACGCATCTTCCAATAATTCTCTTCCTTTGTCAAAATCTCCATGTAGAGCAAACTTCAGTGCATCTCCAGCTATCTGTGGTTCTCGAAGAGCCAATACATTCTTGGCTGATATTTCCTTTCCTTCACTTATCATTGTCTCTAACATATTTAATGCTTTTCTCAGGTCTCCTTTGCTTTCCTTGACAAGTGCTATGAATCCTTCCTTTCCTTCTTTCGTTATTTCAATTCCTTCATCTTTACATACCTCCAAAAGGCGTCTTAGCACGTCTTCGTCTTTCAGCCTTTTGAATCGGAAAATAGCACATCTGCTTTTGATTGCATCAATTATCTTGTGTTCCATGTTTCCGCTCAATATGAATATTGTCCCTGTTGTCTTTTCCATTATCCTCCTTAAAGCTTGCTGTGCATCAGTAGTCATATTGTCTGCTTCATCCAGAAATAAAATCCTTCTTCCTTTCATTCTTGCTATTCTCTTCACCGTGTCCCTGATTGTGTCTATTCCTCTTTCATCACTTGCATTCAGTTCTATGTAGTAATTTCTCCAGTTTTCTCCAAAAAGGCTCCTTGTTATGCATTCCGCCATGCTTGTCTTACCACACCCTGGCGGGCCCAGAAATAACATATGAGGAAGGTCATCACGCTTGAGCATCCTTTTTATGCTTTCAACTACTTCTGGCTGCCCTTTTATTTCGTCAAGATTCTTAGGTCTATGCTTTTCCGTTAGTCTCAAGTTTTCCACCTCCTGTCAAGTAAAGACTGAATTTGAAAGTTCAACTTGTCACCAATTCCTTCCACTTTATTCCAATCCGTTGACTTGAAAACCTCCCTAAGACTGCCAAACTCCGAAAGAAGCTTCTCACCTCTTTTTTCTCCTATTCCAGGAATAGATGACAAGACATGAACCAATATTTGTTCAGGTTTTGCTTTCAATTTTGGCATCCGCATAATCCTGGGCTCATTGGTCATTACTTTTTCATAGAGAAAACGGAGACACAGTGCTGAGTCAAAAGGTGTTTCTACGTTCAGCGTTACAATCTGTCCTTGCTCTCCTTCAAGTGCCCTCTTGAAGCTACATCCTATAAGTGAAGAGTAGAACGGAGCTCTTTTCATTTTACTGTACATCAATGCTTCACTTATGTACCCCTCAACTATCAAGTACGAAAAAGGGTAAGATGCACTCATCTGATAAAGTTGTTTCTCTAGCCTACCATCAACCAGGCTTCCGACATAGTCATGTATATCCTTCCTTTCCACACAGATGTCCCCTATTAAATAATCTCCTATCTCTAAATTTGTTATCTCTACAGGAACTTTAAACTTCTCCAGCAAATACGGGATTCTGCTTCTTCCTTCTCTGTAGTCAATCAGTATCTTCATCCGAACACCTCCATTAAACTCTTCGTACCCATTATTCTTTCCCAACTTAAACCCACTATATCCAACAAGTCTTCCACTTTGCAACGTATTGTCTTGTCAGTCATTTTCTCCCAATCAACCTCAATTCCATCTGGAAGTGCATCTTCATCCAGGAAACAGATTACATCAGTCTCCGGGTACCCTTTCACTCTTTTCACGTAGAGTATCTTCACTTGGTCACCTGGCTTGATATTGAAACCAAAGTATTTGTTTGCATATTTCGTCCCTCTAAGGTAATCCGTTTCATTCTTGTAGTCCTGGAACTGTTTATTCAGCGTCTTTTGAATAGCAACTTCCCTAAAACTATATTTTCCTTTCTTCATGTCTTCTACAGTTTTCTTCAGGTAATTTTTCATTCCTTCGGCTTTTTCCCTTAAAATATAGTCGAAGGCTTCTCTTTGTATCCTTTTCGTCATTAAGGATGAATCACGTTTCACGTACTCGAATCCTCTTATGTAAATATAATCTACGTCTCTTCCTTCCCACACGACTAACCCTGCATACCTTTTCTTCACACCCGTGAAAAGAATACGTCTGAAATACTTGTCACACTTCAGCTTTAAAGCTCTTTTCAGCCCATTTTCCTTTCCAAATTCTTCGAGAATTTCATTGAGTTTTGTGTCTACTTCGTCCAGCTTCTCAAAAGGAACTTGGATAAAAATTGAATCAGTGTCCATGTACAGCACTTTGTACCCTATTTCCTCTGTCTTTTCCTTCAAAAACATTAGTCCTTTTCTTCCAGTTTCTGTAATAGTGGCTGCGATATTTTTAAGATAAAGCCTGCTTTTTGGAGAACCAAAATACCCATATACAGCGTTGAGAAGATACTTCACAGCGTTCCTCTTGCTTAACATTGATTCATATTCATCAGTCCCAATTTTCAGTGAATTTAGTTGTTTTTCGTATTCATTTCTCTTGTCCATCAGTTTAAGACATAGCTTTGGAACAATCCCCGTTTCTTCACTTTTTTCAGGTGTAAGGTTCAATGCAATAATAATATTTGGATAATACCTGCTTGCATCAAAGTCTGCTACGTTTTCAAAGATTCCTTTTGGTGGTTTCAATACTATTCCGCCTGAATACCCTCTTGTATATTCAATTTTTTCAGGCTTTGAAGGAAGGACGTACTTCCCAAAATATTCTCTCAAAAGAAGAGTATCAATTAGTACGCCGTGATAAATTACCTCCATCATGTCGTCAAGTCCTGCTGTGTTCTTCAAGTCCCAGTAAAATTTAATCAAGCTATATTTCTTATCAAGTAAAACACAGAATTTTACATCATCACAGTTGTAAGCAGCCAGCTTGAGAGGGTCGTTTTCATACCATTGCCACCTGTACTCATCTGAGATAACATTATCTGCTATCCCTTCATTTAGAACCACATCCTTGAGACGGTTGCTAGCTTTATTATAGAGTTTACTGTATCCTTTATACAAGTCAAATATGCATGTCCCACTTAAGTCTAAATCCAGTTTATATTTTTTACAACGCATTTGAATGTAGTCAACGTCCCACTCGATGTTCCATCCGCTTAACACGTCTGGCTGAAGCTTGCTAAAATATTTCTTCAGTAAGCTCAAAAGTGTGGCTTCATTTGGCACTATATATATCGTATTTCTTTCTGTCACTTTCTTTTCTGTTCGTCCTTTCTGGACGAGAACAGTCACATACTCCCTGAATTTTGTGTCCCAAATAGTGGCACAAACGATTTCATGGTGTTCAGCATCTGGGAAACGTGATTTTGCGTAAGCCTCAATGTCTAGGAAGCAAATAACGGGTATAAGATTAAAATCCACTGGTTTCAACTGTGTGTAATGCAAGAGCTTCTTTTCTTCAGGTATTTCTATTCCGCTTCTAATCCCCGTATCAATCAGAAAACGTCTGATGAAACGAATATCAGCTTCATAATGTACATCAAATTTTTCTCTGAATTCCTTCACATCTGTAGGTGAAGACATCACAATTTTTTTCAACTTTCTTCCATCAATCCCAACATATCCGTCTTCCACTTCGAGGATCCTTCTGTCATCTGGTATGTAAGCATCGCTTGGAACATAGAAGTACGGCTTGAAACCTAAAATCTTCAATTGATCTTTTTTCTTTTTTTCATCCCTTACATGCAACGTTATGCTTCCATCTGAATTGTAGTTCCCCCTAATAAATTGATAAAACATTAAAACACCTCCGTCAGCTTTTTAGTTTTTTTCGGCTCAAAGAACTTCTGGTAAGCTTTTTCAAATCCTTCTTCTTCAAAGCACTTGTAGAATTCCATTGCTTTTAATGTTCTATCAGAGTTATTTCCCTTCACATATTGCATATATTGGTCATAGTTATCTTTCAATGAATCAAGAAAGTTGACATAACGGATGTAGATGTACAAGTTGTGAAGCGAAATCAAAGCTCCTGGAATACTCCCTCCTTTCTGTAGGTCATCTACTGTTACGACACTACAAACAGGACAATCACAAGGCAACTTTTTAATTTTTCCGTCAAACTGTTCTCCAAAAAATAATGCTCCACTTGACAGAGGAAGGTTATACTTCATCAACCTTGCCCCTACTCCATAACTTGAGCTGTCAAAAGTAAGCCGGTTGAAATACTTTGATCCATATATGATTATGGGCGTTGTGTCTTGTCCAGTTCCAAGCAAGACATGAATATTCTTCCATTCCTTCCATTTAGCATAGGCAATAAGCAAGGCGACCTGCATAGGGTCATTCGGCGGTTTAGGTGAAACAGCAATTCCGTCAATTTCTTTTTCTCTTTCATCAATCCCACTGTGCCAAAAGTTCAGCTCCTTCATATTACTACCTTGCAGGACGAAGTACAACATGAAGCCGTCATCTTTTTCTCTATTCCTGATTGCTATTTCAGTATTCCTATGCGTCTTTTCAGCACACTGCTTGAAAAAGTTAAAGTCACCTGTCGGTCCTAAACTCTTTGGGTCTAGCGGAGGGACGTCCAGTATGAATCCTATATCAGCATTTTTCTCCTGCCATTTCAATATTTCAATTGGTTCCAACCTCACGCCTTGCGTCAACTGTTCAAATCCTCCGCTGTCAGCAATGAATAGAAAGTTTTCTTTTGGTATTCCATAATATTCCCTGAAGTTCCATTTTTCTATTCCATAGAAAGCTGAACATAATATAGCATCATGATGGAAGAAACTATTTTCTCTCCACCAAGTCAAGTCATATTCCTTATGTTTTAATCCGAATCGAGTCTCCATTCCATGAACTGAGGGAGTAAACTTCTGCCCATATTTTATTCCGAATGGTCCAGGTACTCCTGCGTTGCTTGCTGGAGTGAACTTGTTTTTAAAGCTCGTCTCTATTACTCCATGCCATGCAGGTGTATATTCCTTCATGCTAGTGCATCCTCCAAAAAAAGAAAAATACAGAGATAGAAAGTCATTCTTTCACTTTACCTCCTTGTCTCTGTATGTCATTGATGGAAGGTATCGTTCTATTGCTTTCATCACAGGATATCCTATACCAAAGCTGGCTATTGCCTCACCAATAGCAACCACTGGTGCTCCAAACCATATTGGAATCCCGTAGTACTGCAACAGAATTCCAACCCAGAAAGCATTCGTAATCACTGGAGCTAAACATGCTTGCCACAGCTTCTTTGATTTCCAGCTAAGTATAGCACCACAAGCAGTTCCGAGTGTCCCTAAAGCCATGTCTAACACACCGAAAGGACTGAAAGCATTGGCTACGAAACATCCAACAATCAGTCCGACCACCGCTGGAAGACCAAAATAGAATGGCAATGGTGTCAACAGTTCAGCTATCCTTATCTGCACCAGCTCATAGCTGACGGGAGCTAGAGCAACCGTCATTACTGCATATATTGCTGCTATCATTGAAGTCAGAGCTATCCTCTTTGAGTTTCTCATTTTCTTTGCCATTTTTACACCTCCTATATTTTTTGGAGAGGGATAATTTGGGTATTCACCCTGACCCGAGGGTACCTCTCGTCTCGGGGAGCTGTTCATCATCAGCCCGACTCTATCACACGTGGTGACTATGAAATTCATCCGACACAACATACTGAAGGAACCCCCAACCTTCTCAATTTCCTACATGAATATGCTTTCAACCCTTTACAGTGCTCTATCTGATAATATGTTGTCTTAGGTTCCCAATCTGACCATCCAAGTTGGCTATAAAAGTTAAGAATTTCCTCTGGGCTAAAGAACTTAAGTAAATCTATTGTTGCTGCCACCCTTACATGGTGAGGCGGTTCTGGAGTTAAAAGCCTCCTGTATAAACATGGACGAAGGACATTGCGTAAGAATACATTTCCATCCTTTGTTATTATTGGTATTTCATTTTGTATAGGCTTCCATTCTTTCAAGTCATATCCTTCAGGTTCTGGAAAATCTTTGAGGGTAGGCAATTTTCCGTCAAATTCATACTCATAGACATGAGGAGATTTGATATGAACAGTGACATCCTCTTCAGTCATGTCAAGGAAGCTGTCTGGGGGCAGATAGGTACACAAATTTAAATTTTGCGGAGGACGCAAAGTATTCGGAACTCGGCATATTCGTCTAACATCACCTATAGGATGAGGGTCGACTGAGATATAGCTTTTTTCATCCTTGAAGACTGATTGTAGAATAGAAAGTGATGCTTTCAGCAACAGCTTCTTTGTTTCATCTCCATATTTAGCAGGCTTCAGTAAAACGTACAGATGAAAACCCTTCTTTCCAGAAGCAATCGGAATTCCACAAAATCCCTTCTCCTTCAACCACTTGTATATTTTCTTTGCGTCATCCAATGCCCCTTTTCCATCCAAATCAAAGAAGATTTTGTCAATTACTCCGTTCAACGGGTACACGCTGGTATAGACATCACGTACGCCATTGTTTTCCTCAATGAAACGAGACATCTGTTCTATATTGTATACTGTGATCCTTGAAGGATTCCCCATTTCCCTTGGCATTTCACCAAAAAGGTGAAGTGTTGTTGAATCGATTTTCATTTTATCTTTCCTCGATTGAGCTGAGCATATAAGTTAGGGTGAAATCATTTGTCTTCTGTGAGAAAACCATTGCTCCTTCTGTCATGCTTACCCAGACTTCACCTGTGATGTTTGAAATGATTTGTTGGAAATAAGTTCCGTCAAATGTGGCTTCCACTTCATTCATTATTGGTGCTTTGCTTAATTGAATTGTTTTTGTATATTTCCCTACATCCTCAATCGTGACCCGGAGTGTCTTTGGCTCACCTGTACATTCGAACTTATATTTTTCTGCGCTTGGTAGTGCAAGTTCATCTACTGGGAGAAGAGCTCGAATCTTTGGTTCTTTAGTTGGGACATAACCAAACTCTGTATTCTGCATTTCAATTGGAAAGTCACTTTTTTCTACCTCTGTAAGTGGTTCACTGTAGCTCTCCTTTGAACTTTGAAGAACTAAACGTCCTTCGTTTGTCATCAACGTTATTTTTTCATCCTTGAAGCCCCATCCAAGCCTTTCCCTTAGACTGTTTGTCAACGGAATTTCTTCGTTTTGTTTCACATCATATTCAATGAAATACTTAGACGGATAGACAACATAGACAGCAGCAACTTCCAGCCTCATATCTCTGAAAGCCACTCCTTTTGGAGTGAACTCACCGACAATTGCGTCTAAAAGTGGTTTTGTCTTATAAATGAGCACCGTGGACAATAGTTTATTAAGCCTATTTGGTTCAATTACTATTTTCAACTTTCTCTTCACCTCCTTGGAAGAATGCTTTAATACCTATATCAGTCACGTCTTTTCTCACTCCTGAAGGGAGTCCTGTTTTACTGCTCTCGACCGTTGCATAGTATTTCTGTCCTGATTTGTCTCTTTTTGCTTCGACTTTGATAACGCAGTCTGTCTCGTACATTATTGCATCAATCCACTTTGGAACATCTTTCTTCGCCACAAACTCGCCGTCCTCTATTATTTCATCTTTATCGGTGTAGGCTGTGTAAATTATTCCTTTCTTTGCTATGCTTAATGCCTTGTTGTGAATTTGGCGGATGTACATCCTCCGTTCTTTCCAAAGGTTGAGGTTTGAAACGCCTTGGAATGGCATCAAGTTGTTTCTGTATCTCATTGTCATCTCACATATCTGTTGGAATATTTCACTTCCGTCAATTACTATCCAGTCAGGTTGGAAAGTCTTAGCGATGTGGTCGAGCAGTACGTGTAAGTATCTGAAAGTCTTTTCAGATCCCTCTAAATGTACTTCTGGGCTTGCTGAGTCCATATACTTTATTGCGTCGTAAACTTTGATACGTGCGTCATCCTTGAACATTTTTTGTTTCACTGGTAGGCTTTTCCTGTCAAAGGACAAACAAGCAATATTTCCTGGGAAACTGAAAGCTAGTACTGTTTTACCTTCTCCTTTAAGCCCATATATCATGTAGACATCCTTTCCCATACCTTTATCTTCGCTGGTGTCAAACTTTTCTTCTTCGGGCGTTGAAGTCACCACAGTCGTTTTTGCTTCCTCTACTTCCATGACTTTCTCTTCCTTCTTTTCCTCAAAGAATTCTGTCTCGGCTTTTTCTTTGCTTGGTACTTCTGCAGCTTTTTCTTCTACTTTTTCTTTGTTTGGTACTTCTACAGTTTTTTCTTCTGCTTTCTCTTCAGGCTTGTGTTCAATTTTTTCTTCAGGCTTCTTTTCTTCCTTCTTTTCTTCAAATTCTTCGAATATGTCTTCTAGACTCAATATTTTCACTTCCATTATTCAACTTTTTTAGCATGAACAGGAATAATTAGATAAGCATTCATAAAAGGTTCACCAGTGTCCCTTGCTATCTGGACTGTTCCAACAGCTTCTATTTCTGACTCATCTTGGTAGACATTGACGAATTCAGGTGCAACCCAGATTGAAAAACCAGGTTGAAGGACTCTTCCGTCAGTCATCACAGTAGGTTCTTCATTCAGGCTCAAATCCGTCACAGTGAGGACACCGAACTCAGTTCCATCTTCCCTTTCACCACGATATTGGCGAATGATGATGCCACGTACGACTCTCCAGTCCAATCTGTCTACGTATCCATCACTTCCAGTCTTGGATGGAAATTTTTTCATGTCAGCCAGCCGTTCTATTTTCTTAGCTCCACATTTCTCAAGTATCTGTTCAGCATTAGCTTTAAGAAGAGATGGAGCATCAAATTTTGCTCTGTTGTCAGCAATCATGTCTCCTCCTGGAGCAAACTCCCCAAGTTTCACGGTATATTTGAAGCTATTTTCTGAAGTCGGCAAGTTGATTTGCTTCCGTAAGTCTATAACTGACTCCTGGAGAACAATTCTCCTGAGTTTCACGTCTGTCTTATTTTTAACAAGTGCGTAAATTTCAGCTGTTTTCTTGCCTGTGCTCGCTATTCTTTCACCTGAAAAACCGACTGGGATGATTTCATATTCCTGCACCGGAGGACGAGATACGTATCTTGTCCACAGGACGGCAATTGCATAGCGATGTCTTTCCTCATCAGTTTTAAATTGTGGGTCTTCTTGGATAAATGGGTCTTGAAAGATTTCTTGGTAATCACGTTTAATTTCATCTATGCTGATTTCTGTCCTCTTGTTAATCTCTTGTATTTTTTCATCGACGAATGATGGGAAACTCATTCTTTTCCTCTCCCTAGTTTTTTCAATATGTCTTCTTCTTTAATGGGTTCGGCGTGGAGAACTTCATCAAAGTATAAATCCATCTTGTCTCCACATTTTAGGTTATGGGCCACAAGGTAGTCTTTCGGCAGGGTGACGGCAAAGCTGTTCCCAATCCTGATAATTTTCCTTGTTTCTTTACTCAGATATTCTTTCAACGTTCCACACCCCAGTTATAATGTATTAATACGAATTAGTATTTAAGCCTTTTTATTGAGAATTTTTTAGTATATTAACGAAAAAACTAAACTTACGATAAGGAAGGACAGTTCATTCAATGGTCAAAAGTCTTGAAAATGAAGGCTTCAGGGTAAAATGCTATGATATCCAATAGTAATATTTATATACTACTTGTTACTATTTATTATTAAGGATGTGAGAAAAAATGACCTACACAACGTGTGTGAAAAGAGGACAAATAGAATTGGACCGCTTTGAGGACGGCAAATTTGCCGTCTGGTTTAGGACTGAAGAGGGAAAATTGCTGCTTCTTGGCGCGAACCTAGAAGCAACTGGGGACTATTTCTTTTCTTCAACGCTGAAGGAGCTGGGAGGAACGTAAAATGACCGTTGATGAGCTTAAGCAGCAGATAAGGGAAAAATCAAAGCGACTCATGAGCGCTGTTGGCGCATTGGTTAGCGCCAACGGCGGAAAAGCCGATGAGCTTGGCTACATTCAGGTCCAGCCGTTCGGGCTAAACGCCTTAAGCTCTCCAGTTAATCTCGCCGTGGATTTTCTTTCGAGCGGGGGAGCAATACCAACTATCATAGTGTCGTCAAAGGGTTATAGCATAAATGAGGCAGAGGAGCTCTCGGAACTTCTGTTAAAAATGATTAATTTAATAAAGCAGGCAGAGCAGCAGTCTGGAACAAGCATACGGGAAATTGTCGCGCTAGAAAGCGAATTCAAGGACGCCTGGCGCAAAGCGTGGGTCGAGGAGGAAAAGAAGAGGGCTGCGGAATTTGCAGCTCTCCCAAGGGAAGAACTTTTGTGGCAAAAAGGCAACATACAAGTGGTGCTCAAGAGAGAAGGCGGTGAGTACAGTGAAAAGTCCGCGAGGGCTACAGGAGACATATATCTTGCCGTCAGAAAGAATGGCCAGGAAAAGAACTTTTACGCCGGAGGATACATGACTGAGTCTGGAGCCTTCCAGCGGCAGAAGTTTATTAGGTGCGAACAGTGGCTTTTTGAAGATTATGTTGAAGAAGTTGCAGAGCACATCAAGGAATGGCACCAGAGGGTTAATGAAGAGTGGGAGAAGTATTTAAGGTGAAGAGGTGAAAAGAAATTAAGAATGAGGAAAGTCAAATGATGAACACAAAAACCAAAAAGCCACATATCAAACATTGGAAGCACAAACAGTTCTGGAACACCCTTGAATCGGAGGAAGATCTGATAAATTATAAGTTGGTGAGGGTTTACTCTGGTAAATCGAGGTGCATTTGCGGAACGGCGATAAATACAATCTTCCTCCTGAAATCACCAACAGGGAAGTTTGTTGAAATTGGAAAGTGCTGTGCGAAGAAGTTCGGTTTGAACTTGAAGTGGAGGAGCAAGGCTGATTATTTGAATTCAACGATGCTTCTTGTTAAGACATCATGGGAGGAGAACTTTGTGAAAGGATTGATAGACAGGTTAGGAAAGTGGGGAGATAGGTTAATAATCTCCCAAAGACAGAAAGAGATCCTGGAGGGGATAAGTAAAAAATCATGGAGATGGAAAGTCTGGGAAGAAGTGAGAAATTAACTGTGTAACGGTAAAGAGTGTCAAAATGAGTTTCTTTTGGGAAAAGAAGTGAGAATTTTACTGTTTTTAGTGTTACTGTTATCCACCGTAGTATCGATAACAGTAAAAATATAGAGTTAGAGTAAGAGTTATAGTAGTAGTACTTTTACTGTTATTTTTTTATATCTATTCATAACACTAAACACTAACACTAAATCTACTCATTTCGAACTTCATTTACTAAAAGCAACTCAAATCTCACTTCTTTACCGTAACACAGTAAATTTTCAGTTGTTCAGAGATAAAGAACTAACTTACAGTAAAATTTATATACTATTTATTACTAAATATTACATAAAGGTGAGGCAAATGAAAACCAAAATCATCGTGCAAATTCCCCCAGGTTACTGGGGGATGGTAAAGAGGTGGCTAGGGAGGCACAAATATGCCGCTGAGCTGGGCCACCCAGAGCCCAGTGCAGCTATCATGGAAGATGGGGCAGTCGTATACACGACTGCCTCAGGAATGGGGCAGTACGGCTTCATCCCAACTGGGCCCAGTGAGCTCGTGATTGAGTTCTCTGGGAGGCGCAACTCGTTCCGCTCTGGGACCCCCTTCGTGGGGTTTGCGTGGGACGGAGCGTACCCAGCAGACGGCTGGGTGCGGGTAAGCCTGCGCGACCCCTTCGCGCCAGGCGTTAGCCTGGTGCTGAGGGGCAGAGTGGTCGAATACACCACCTCTAAACCGGAGGCACCTTTCTACAGGGTGCCTCCAGAGTGGATACACGCTCCAGCGCAAACTTCCTAATCCTTTTTCTCTAGGGTGATTTTATGAGGAAGCTTGAAGAGGAGATGAAGAGGAGAGGAATATCAAACCCGCTCGAACTGACTGAGGCAGATCAGTGGGTGAATGATGCTACCAGGGAGGACATCAAGGCAATAGTGGAAAGGGGAGGCGGCTGCGTCTTTGGTCTGAAGATGTGGAAGTGGGAGATCGTGCCGGCTGAGACCCTGCTCAAAGGCGTGCGCAACTTCGGCGTCGACTTGATCTTTAGGGAGCGCGACAGAGAAAAGGTCATGGAGATAATCGAGGAATGGAAGAAAGGCCTCATGGATGCGAAAGCTGTTGTCGACAAGCTGTTTGACTTGGCAATCATGTCTTGCACGTGGGTCTGAACGGAAGGCGGCTCACAAATTGTTCATCGCCACCAAACACACACATACGCACTGCGAATAATTATATAACATGCCTTTATTTAACAGTTTTTCTTCATATACCTCTCTGGGAGATTTGTATGATAATTTTCGTCTTCATTTCTAATCACCTAGGAAATTCAGGCTTCCTTAACCAACATAAGTTCGGTGGAATGGTT
>Ga0123519_10006641_pt1 | contig 18087 bp, 15 predicted proteins | sample YelNatPaOPRAMG02_FD_87396 | JGI IMG/M metagenome (GOLD analysis project Ga0123519, IMG submission 87396) | Hot spring microbial communities from Yellowstone National Park - Yellowstone National Park OP-RAMG-02 (version 2) | ecosystem: Environmental > Aquatic > Thermal springs > Hot (42-90C) ... | reverse complement strand
GGCGCGCTCGGCGTGGCGCTCCGCGAAGCGGATGATCGCCTCGGCGGCGATGTGCATGGCCTTCAGCTCTTCCTGCTTGGCCAAGGCCTCGGGGTCGTTGAGGTAGTCGAGGCGGGCGAGGGCGGCCGCGATATCGGCCTGGAAGTCGCGCATGCCCTTGCGGTAGATCTTGTCGTCGAGCACGGTGTGGCCGGGGGCGCGCTGCTCCATGAACTCGGTGAAAAGGCCGGCCTCGTAGGCCGCCTTCCACTCCTCGGTCATCTCGGCAAAGATGCGGTCGCGCATCGAGCGGCCGCGCCAGAAGGGGATGATCACCTCCTCCTGCGCGCGCCGTGCTTCGGGGCTGACGGCAAAGGAGATCTTGGGGCGGCTGTCGAGGATCTCCAGGTCCTGCAGGCTGTGGCAGCAGAGCTCAGGGTAGGTAGGCGTGGCCTTGGGAGCGGGGCCCTTCTCACCCACGATCAACTCGCCCTCGCCGATGTAGATCGTCTTGCGCTCCATCAGGTACTGGAAGGCCATGGCGCGCAGGACTGGGGCCGACACCCTGCCCTCCCACCCCTCTTGGTAGAAGGCGGTCATCAGCTCGGCCCGCTCGCTGGAGAGGGTGGGGCGGGCCTCCAGGCTGGCCTTGCGCAGCCTGGCCACTCGTTCACTGATCGCCATACGTCTAACCTCCTATGTGCACCTGCAGGCCGAACCGGGCCAGGCGCGCGGCCAGTTCGGCCATACGCTCCGCCGTGGGCTCCGGCACGCCCTTCAGGAGATACTCCCTGCCCAGACGGCGGTACTTGTCGATGCCGATCTCATGGTAAGGCAAGAGCGAGACGGGGTAGCGCCGCGCGAGCGAGGCGGCCAGGGCGCCCAGGGCATCGATGCTGGCAGCGTCGTCGTTCACACCGGGCACCAGCGGCACCCGCAGCACAATCTCGTGCCCCAAGCCGGCCAGCCGGCGCAGGTTGGCCAGGATGAGGGCATTCGACACACCGGTGAACTCGCGGTGGCGCGCCTCGTCGACCGCTTTCACGTCATAGAGGAAGAGGTCCACCCACGGGCGGATGCGGTCAACCACCTCCCAAGGCGCGTAGCCGCAGGTGTCCACCGCCGTGTGCAGGCCCCGTGCCCGGCAGGCCGCGAGCAGCTCGCCAAGGAACTCGGGCTGGGCCAGAGGCTCGCCGCCGGAGAAGGTCACGCCGCCACCCGACTGGTCGTAGAAGGCGCGGTCGCGCTCCACCTCGGCCATCACCTCGGCAACGCCCATCGTGCGGCCGACCATCTCGCGGGCGCCGGCGTAGCACGCGGCCACGCAAGCGCCGCAGGCCTGGCACTGAGCCGGCTCGTCGATGGCGCCATGGGGGCAGGCCTCCCGGCAGGCCCCGCAGCCGATGCAGCGCGTGGGCCGCACGATGATCTCCGGCCCCATCGACTGGCTCTCCGGATTGTGGCACCACCAGCAGCGCAGCGGGCAGCCCTTGAAAAAGACCGTGGTGCGGATGCCCGGCCCATCGTGCAATGAGAAACGCTGGATATCAAAGATCAAACCAGTGGCCAAAGAGAACCCATCCCCAACATGCCGCAGCCTCTCGCGGCAACATGCCCGCGCCTACCCCACGATCGAGCCCAAGCCATCGTGGCGCGCTCTGTAGGGGCGGTTCGCGAACCGCCCCTACCACTAGAACTGTAGTGGGTCCCGCCCACACCCGGCAACCGCCGGCAAACCTGCTCCGCGCCTGCCCGGCTCTGACCCGCCAAAACCCCTCAAAAGGTTGCGCTCCGGCCACGCGCGAAGCATGATGCCCCGGATGGGATCGACGCCCCGTTGGGCAAGTACGGTTGCAGCACTAGGGCCAATAGGGCAGCCGCGCCGGATCGTCGCGCATGAGGGCTTCGACTTCGTCCAGTTCCAGGGGTGCGCCCTCGGTCAGAGCCTCGACCCCGCCTTCGCGCAGTTGCGCCTTGCCCCGCTCCGGCAGGTAGAGGGCACTGCGGCGCTCGCGTCCATCCAGCAGAAGGTACGACTGGGGGGTGGCCAGGCCGCAGCAGTAGAAGAACTCGTTCGTCTGCCGAAAGACCACGTAGCCCCGCGGCGCCGGCGCGCCCTGAAGGAGCGCGTAGGCCTCGCCGCCGATGGCGTCATAGAGCCTGCGCCGCCGTTCCACGAATTCTGCGGCAGGGAAAGCGCGTGGAGAGGCGCCATGGGCCTCGCCCGCCGTGTTCATGATCATGATCCTCTCTCGGGGCAGCCGGGCGCAGCGTTGCCGGTCTGCTCCTGCCGTGGCGTTGCCTTCGGGTCGCCGTGCTGGCCAAAGAGCTCCAGGAGCTCAGAGGCCGTCGCCTCCAGGTGCGAGCGCATCAGGCGGCCGGCCGCCTCCGCGTCGTGCTGCTGCAGGGTGCACAGGAGGTCCTGGTGCTCCACCACCGGATCCTTGGCGCCGCGGCCCAGGCTGAGGGCCATCCGTTGGTACACATCGGCCAGGCCAAGGTACTTGAGTGTGAGCTCACAGAGGCGCGGGCTGCCGGCAGCAGCATAGATGGAGGCGTGGAATTGCCCGTGTGCCTGCAGCAGGCGGTCCAGGTCCTTGCGTTGGAAAGCCAGTGCCATCGCCTGCAGGAGGTCGGTCAGCCCGGCGAGATCCTGCTCACCGATGCGCTGCGCGGCCAGATAGGTAGCATGGCTCTCCAGCGCGCAGCGGATGGTGTACACCTCCGTCAAGTCCGCCAAGGAAAACGGAGCGACGGAAGCGCCCTTGTAGGAGGAGAGCGTGACCAGGCCCTCGTGGGCCAGGTTCTGCAGCGCCTCGCGGATGGGGGTGCGACTGACGCCCAGGCGTGAGGCGAGCTCGTCTTGGACGAGCCGTTGGCCCGGCCGGAGCTGGCCGCTCAGGATCAGGTGGCGCAGGCGTTCGACCACAGCCTCCTGAACCGTCTGCACCACCAGCGTCGAGTCGCCCAAGGGCTGTTGCAGCATCGGCCCGCGCCTCCGCTTGTTGCATGCAGTGGCCAGCGTCGGCCCGTCCGCTGAGTACAATGCGGGGGTTGGATACTGAATCCAATGTACCACATGTGCGCCAGACCGTCAAGTCGTTCCGCACCACCAAGGCCTGGGCTGCACACGGTGTTGGGCCAAGCATCGTTGAGGCCCCCGGCCGGTCGGGCCGGGGGCCTCAACGATGGGGGCCTGTGGGCTGTGCGAGCAGTGAGAGATCGGTGTCGGCCACAGCTCGGGCCGCCGCTACGGCAGCGATGTCTGGCTGCGACGAGCAACGATGGAGCGACGATGGGTTACGACGGACCTGCGACGGCTGGCGACGGCCCGACACGGGCGAGATGAGGCGGCAGTGGCAGCGTTGGCGCTCGCCCCGGCAGGCGCAGCCCCCCCAGAACGCTACGAGACGGCGGCCATGTAGCTCTCGCGGAAGGCGCTGCGTGCCCGCGTGAGCAGCGACTCGGTCGATTTGAACGTCCGCCGCATGATCTGCGCGATATCCTCCACCGGCAGCCCCTCGGCGTACTTGAGGACCAGCACCTGCCGGTAGTGCTCGGGCAGCGCCATCAGCGTCTCTTGGACGCGCTCCTTATTCTCCTCTCGGAGGAGGGCATGGTCGGGCATGGGGCTCGTATCGAGGCCTTTGTTCTCGACCATGTCCTTGATGGTGCGCTGCTCCACCTGCGCCATGCGGTACTCACGGCGGCGGAAATCGGCAGCCTTGTTCCAGGCGACCCCACAGAGCCAGCTATAGAGCGAGCTGTCACCGCGGTAGGAGGAGAGCGACTTGATGGCAGCAATGAGAGCATCCTGCAGGACATCCTGCGCGTCGTCGTGGCTCCCCCCGACCTGGTAGTACACAAAGCGGTACAGGCGGCTGAAATAGCGCTGGTAGAACGTCTCCATCGCAGAAGCGTCGCCGGCCAGGATCTGCCGCGCCAACTCTAGGTCTGCATTGGCCGTGCTGGCGCTTTGCTCGGTGGTGTGGGGCGTATCCATGGATCCTTCCTCCCGTCGCTCCGGCCCCTCGGGCCTCGGCGACCTGTGGTGGCGGCCAAATCGTGATCCGTGAGTATTATAGCGTACATATAGGTGGTTGGGAATGGGTGAAGGGTGTGTAAAGGGCTGTTTTGCATAAAAATGACGTTAAGGATCCATGGAGAACGGCCTGGTCAGTAGGTTGAATGGGGGATGCGGATGACCCTGTCGTACACAGGAGGAAGCCGAGGGCCCGGAAAATACATGCCGGGCAGACGACATGAGCGGAGGGGGCCGCGTCAGCCCTCGGGCCTGGCGACGACGATCAGGCGATGGCTGTTGCCGGTGTAGGGCCAGCAGGTGACCAGCGTGAGCCGCTCGTCATCGGTCGGGGCGATCCAGCGAGCATTCTCTCGCCGTACCTCGTCGCTCTCCCCCGCCTCGCGCAGCAGCTCCTTCTCGGTCACCCGGTAGCGGTAGGGCGTGTCGCCGACGTAGAGCGTCACTTCGTCGCCGATCTTCAGGTCCACCAGATAGCGAAAGACCTCGCTGCCCAGGTTGTTGTGCCCCGAGATGACCGTGTTGCCGGCATGGCCGGGGAATGCCGACCCCTGGTGAAACCCTGCCGCAGCGTCGGGCACCTCCCACTGGCCGATCTCAGCGCTGCCGGAGCTGCTGGGCGCTAGGTGGGTCTCCACGACCGGCGCGCTGAGGTGGATCGATGGTGCCTCGATCCACGTGGGGGGGCTCGATGCCGGCAGGCGAACGGGGGTTGGCGACGGCGCCCCCGTTGGAGTACGGGTGGCCGTGGGCGCCGGCGCGGCGGTCGGCGTCGAGGTCGAGATGAGGTGCACGACGGCAGTCGGCCGGGGCGTCGGCCGCGGCTCGGCCGCAATCGCAGAGCGGACCGACGGCGCCGGCTCGCCCGCAAGGACCGCGCTGAGAATGGCAAACGACAACGTGATGCGTGCGGCAGATACGAGCAGGCTCAGCCGCAACGCCAGAGCCCGCTCCATCTGCAAAATCATCCACTTGAGCACGGGGAACGAGGATATCACCGCCCCTGCACCATGTCAAGCGGCGATGCCCGGGCGAGCCGCGCGCCCCTACCGGCAGGAGTTTGCCGACTGTGTGGATTGGGCGTAACATAGAAGCCTGGCCACACCACAGCGTGCTTTCCTCGATCATCGATGCGAAAGGAGCTGCCCCATGCCACACGGGTACAACGGCAAGGTTCTCCGCGTCGACCTGACACAGCGCAAGGTCTGGACCGACGAGCCCGACGCCAGGTTCTACCGCACCTACCTGGGCGGAGAGGGCCTCGTTGGCTACTATCTGCTGCAGGAACAGCAGGCCGGAGTCGACCCCCTGGGCCCCGGCAACCGGCTCATCTTCGCCCCTGGCGTCGTGACCGGTGCGCCCCTCCCGGGCGCTGGCCGCCACGGCGTCGGCGCCCGCTCGCCCCTCACCGGCGGCTTTGCTGCGAGCGAAGCGGGAGGGTTCTGGGGTGCAGAGCTCAAACACGCCGGCTACGACGCCATTGTCGTGGAGGGGCGGGCCGACCGGCCCGCGTACCTGTGGGTGCACGACGGCGAAGCGGAGATCTGCGACGCCGCCCACCTTTGGGGCAAGACCACGGGCGAGGCCCAGGAGCGGATCCGCGCCGAGCTGGGCGACAAGGCCATCCGCGTGGCCCTGATCGGCCCGGGCGGCGAGAACCGGGTGCTCTACGCCAGCATCATCAACGACCTCAAAGACTCGGCTGGCCGCGGCGGCATGGGCGCAGTGATGGGCGCCAAGAACCTCAAGGCCATCGCTGTGCGCGGCCACCACGCCCCCGAGATGGCCGACCGCGAAAAGGTCAGCGCCCTCAGCCGCTGGTTCGCCCAGGATTGGGAGGCTGCCGGGCGCCCCATGTACGATATGGGCACCGCAACGGGTCTGTCGAGCTTTAGCGAGATCGGCAACCTGCCCACCTTCAACTTTCGAGAGGGTCAGTTCGCCGGCGCGCACAAGATCTCCGGCGAGACGATGCGCGACACCATCCTCATCGACCGCGAGGCCTGCTTCGCCTGCCCTATCCGCTGCAAGCGTGTGGTGCGGACCGAAGGCCGCTTCCAGAACGACCCGGCTTACGGCGGACCCGAGTACGAGACGTTGGGTGCCCTGGGCTCAATCTGCGGTGTGGATGACCTGGCCGCTATCGCCTACGGCAACCAGCTCTGCAACGCCTACTCGCTCGACACCATCTCCACCGGCATGAGCATCGGCTTTGCCATGGAGTGCTTCGAGGCCGGCCTGCTCACCGAGGCCGACACCGACGGCCTTCGCCTGACCTTCGGCAACGCCGAGGCGATGGTGCAGATGATCGAGCGCATCGCCCGCCGCCAGGGCCTTGGCGACCTCCTGGCCCAGGGCGTGCGGCGTGCCGCCGAGGCCATCGGCCGCGGGGCCGAGCAGTATGCCATGCACGTCAAGGGCCTGGAGTTGCCCATGCACGAGCCGCGGGTGAAGCACGGCATGGGCCTGGGTTACGCCGTCTCGCCCATCGGCGCCGACCACATGCAGGGCCTGCACGACACCGAATATGTCTCCCGCGCGCCGACCGAGGTGGGCATCCTCGACCCGCTGCCGGCCACCGACCTCGGCCCGGCCAAGGTGCGCCTCTTCGTCTACCGCCAGACCTTCTACGCCCTGCTCAACAGCCTGGTGATCTGCGACTTTTGCGACCGCTACGGCCCGGCGCGGCTCCCAGAGGTAGTCGAGGCGTTGACCGGCTGGCAAACGACTGCCTGGGAACTGATGAAGGCGGGCGAGCGCGCCCTCACCCTGGCGCGGGCCTTCAACATCCGCGAGGGCCTGGGCCGGAAGGACGACCGCCTGCCCGACCGCTTCTTCAGCCCCCACTTCACCACCGAGCCCAAGGGCGTGGCAGTGGACCGTGAGGCAATGGCTCGCGCCGTGACCACCTACTATGGCATGATGGGTTGGGATAGTGAGGGCGTGCCCACCGAGGCGCGGCTGCACGAGCTGGGCATCGGCTGGGTGATCGGCAAGATCTCCCGGTAACATGGGTTTCTTGCCGGGGCAGCACCGTGCTTGGGAAGCCAAGCTTGTTCGAACGTTGAAAGGCTCGTTCGATGCCACAGTGTACCGCGGAAGAACTGCGCAGCCTGGGCCGCCGCCTCCTCGAAGGCGCAGGCGTGCCGGCCGCAACGGCGGCGCGGGTGAGCGACTCGCTCGTCGAAAGCAACCTGATGGGCCACGATTCCCACGGCATCATCCGCTTGCTCGAATACCTGGACTCGATAGCCAAGGGCCGCATCGACCCTCACGCTGAGGTGGAGCTGGTGAAGGAGACTCCGACCACGGCCCTGCTCGACGCCCACTGGGCCTTCGGGCAGGTCGCCGCCGCCCGGGCTATGGCCATCGCCATCGAAAAGGCCAGGGCGCGCCAGGTGGCGGTGGTGGGCATGGCCCATTCTTCTCACATCGGACGCCTGGGCGAGTACGCCCTGATGGCCGCCGAGCAGGGCCTCATCGGCGCGGTGATGTGCAACGCCAGCCGGGGCGGCGGAGTGGCGCCCTACGGCGGCATGCAGCGCATGCTCGGCACGAACCCCCTCGCCTACGCCGCCCCCACCGGCGGCGCCTGGCCCTTTCTGATGGATTTCGCCACCACCACCTGTGCCGAAGGCAAGATTCGCGTGGCCCGGGCCAAGGGCGTGCGCCTGCCGCCCGGCTGTATCCTCGACAGAGAAGGGCGCCCATCCACCAATCCGGAGGATTTCTATGCCGGTGGGGTGCTCCTGCCCATGGGCGGCCACAAGGGCTATGGCCTGGGCCTGCTGATGGACCTGCTCGGCGGGGCACTGACCGGCCACGGCTGCACCTGCCTGCCCGAGTATGTCAGTGGCAACGGCGTCTTGATGATGGCCATCGATATCGAGGCCTTCTCGCCTCTCGCCCAGTTTGAAGACACGGCCGGTCGGCTCTTCGCGGCGGTCAAAGCCAGCCGTACCGCGCCCGGCGTCGAGGAAATCCTCATCCCCGGCGAGCCCGAGTTCCGCACCAAGGAGAAGCGATTGCGCGAGGGCATCCCCGTGCCCGAGAGCACCTGGCAAGAGCTGGCGCGCGCCGCCGAGAGGCTGGGCTTACAGCGGGGCGCGTAGCAGACCCTGCAGCACCTGGACCGCGCCGGACGTGGCGATGGCAGGACGTAGGGGCGGTTCGTGAACCGCCCCTACGTCCGCAGGCACGGCGCCATCTCCCGCGCACGCAGCGATGGTCCTCGCCGCCGAGCGCGGGTTGGCCGCATGTGGGGGACGTGGGGCGGTTCCCATCAAGCCGCGCTGAGGGCTTGGTGCACGCGGATGAGCCAGTCGCTCACCTCGATGTGCTGCGGGCAGACGTCCTCACATTGGCGGCACTGGGTGCACACGTCGGCCTTTTCCTCGGCGGGGAGCTTGGCGTACCGCCGGCGCGCCTGGGCCATCTCGTTGAAGCTCAAGGCGTTGTTGTACATCTCGAACAGTTGCGGGATCCTGACGCCGTTCGGACAGGGCTGGCAATACTCGCACTTGGTGCAGGGAATTGGCGAGAGCTGCTGGTATTGGGCGCGCACGCGGGCGATGAGCTCCAGGTCGGCCATGGTCAGCGCGCCCACCCGCGAGGCAGCAGCGCTGGCCACGTTCTCCTCCACCTGCTGCATGGTGCTCATGCCGCTCAGCACCACCGAGACCTCCGGCTGGCTCCACAGCCACTGCAGGGCCCAGTCGGCCGGGGTGCGCTTGACCGGCGCACTCTCCCACAGGGCGCGCACCGGCGCGGGCGGGTCGACCAGCCGGCCGCCCAGGAGCGGCTCCATCACCACCACCGCCAGCCCCTTGGAGGCAGCATACTTGAGGCCCCGGGTGCCTGCCTGCTCCTCAACATCCATATAGTTGTACTGGATCTGGCAAAAGCTCCAGCGGTCGAAGGAGTCGATGATCTCCTGGAAGATCGGGTACTTGTCGTGGAAAGAAAAGCCCACGTGCCCCACGCGCCCTTCGGCCAGCCGCTTCTCCAGCCACTCCCGCACGCCCAGGTCGCGCACCTTGTGCCAGCTCTTCTCGCTCAGGGAGTGGAGCAAGTAAAAGTCGACCCGCTCGGTCTGCAACTTTTCCAGTTGCTCGCGGAAGAGGCGATCGAAATCGGCGGCGGTCTCCACCATCCAGCAAGGCAGTTTGGTCGCCAGGCGGACCCGATCGCGGTACCCGCCCTTGAGTGCGCGGCCCACCACGCGCTCGCTGTTGCCGCCGTGGTAGGGATACGCGGTGTCGATATAGTTCACCCCGCAGTCCATTGCGTAATGCAGCATGCGGGTGGCCTCAGGCTCATCGATATTGGCCGCCTCACCGTTGATGATGGGCAGGCGCATGCACCCAAACCCCAGCGCCGAAACCTTCCAATCCAGCCGGCCAAAGTCGCGGTACTGCATGGTTCCGTGTCCTCCGTGGGCAAACCTGTGCTCCAAGGCTGCCGGCCCTGGGAACAAAGCGAGGCGACCACATAGATCGCCAAGGCCGCAGCACACCGCGGGGCTCTTCCTGCACACTGTGCGAGGTATTATACCACCGCGGCGATTTCGTGGCCAAGCGAGCCCGCGATACGGGTGTATCGCCCGGCCGCCAAGGCGTGCGGGAGTGCCATCGGGCGGCCGCCGCTGTGCCCGGGCCGGACCGCCCATTTGTCCCCTCAGGCCATCTAGAGTATCCTCTGCACTGCAGGCGGTTGCAGCGCGCAAGCATGGCCGCCCTCATCTGGGCCGCGCCGTGGCCGGGGCTATCCGACGCTTCCTGTTTGGTTCCACGCCCATCTAGAGGAGCCCACCCCAAGTGGATAGGTACAAGGTCATCGTCAATCCGGTCTCGGGGCGCGGGGCCGGCGAACTGGCCATCCCGGCCATCGAGGAAGCGCTCAGAGGCTACGGCCTGGAGTATGACCTGGTGCGCACCGAGCGGCCCTGGCATGCAGTCGATCTGGCCCAGGAGGCCGCAGCCGACGGGTACACCGTGGTGGTGGCCGTGGGTGGCGACGGCACCGCCAACGAGGTGCTGAACGGCCTGATGCGGGCCAGGGAGGCCACCGGGCGCAACGGCGCCGCGCTGGGCGTTCTCAGCGTGGGCCGCGGCAACGATTTCGCCTTCGGCATGGGCGTGCCTGTGGGCCTCGCCGAAGGCTGCCGCGCCCTGGCCGAGGGCCGGCGGCGGCCCATCGACGTCGGTCGGGTGAGCGGCGGCCTCTACCCCGAAGGCCGCTACTTCGGCAACGGTGTGGGCATCGGCTTCGATGCTGTGGTGGGCTTTGAGGCGCTCAAGCTGACCTGGCTGCGCGGCTTTGCCTGCTACATCGTTGCCGCGCTCAAGGTCATCTTCCTCTACTACCGGGCGCCGCGCGTGCGCATCGAGCTCGACGGCCAGGAGATCACCCAGCCCTCGCTCATGATCTCCATCATGAACGGCCGGCGCATGGGCGGCGGCTTTATGATGGCCCCCGAGGGCGACCCCGGCGACGGGGTGTTGGACCTGTGCATCGCCGGCCAGGTGAGCCGGGCGGGCATCCTGGCCCTCATCCCCCGCTTCCTCAAGGGCACCCAGGCCGGCCACGCAGCCATTCACACCGGCCGGGCACAACGCGTTACCATCACCGCACTGGAGGGCGTGCTGCCCGCCCACGCCGATGGCGAGACCCTCTGCACCGAGGGGCAGCGGCTGGAGATGGAGATCCTGCCCGCCCAGCTCGACATCATCTGCACCGGAGAGGGGGCACCGCAGTGACCCGCTGCAGCCGGATCGTGACGCCGCTCCTCAAACGTCTGGTGCGCCTGGGTTGCCGGGTCGACGACCGGCAGATCGCGCGGGTGCCCTGGCAAGGGCCGCTCATCCTCCTCGGCAACCACATCAACACCCTGGATGCGCCGCTGCTCTACAGCCACTTTCTGCCGCGGCCGGTCATCGCTTATGCCAAGGTCGAGACGTGGGACAACCCGCTCTTTGCCTTCCTCTTCAATATGTGGGAGGCCATCCCCCTGCGGCGGGGCGAGGCCGACGTGATGGCGCTGCGCCAGGGGCTGGCCGCGCTCGAGGCAGGGCGCATGTTGGCCATTTTCCCCGAGGGCACGCGCAGCGGCGACGGGCGCCTGCGCCGCGCCCACCCCGGAGTCGTGATGCTGGCCCTGCACAGCGGCGCGCCTCTCTTGCCGGTGGCCCACCATGGCGGCGAGACACTGGGCCGCAACCTCAGGCGCCTGCGGCGCACCGATGTGCATATCGAAGTGGGCCGGCCATTCTACCTCGACGCCCACGGTGCCGCCGTGACCCGCCAGGTGCGGCAACGGATGGCCGACGAAGCCATGTATCAACTCGCAGCTCTCCTCCCGCCGGGGTACCGGGGCCACTACGCCGACCTGGCTGCTGCCAGCGAGGCCTACCTGCGCTTCCCGGAGGGGTCTGGCAGCAACCTGCGCTCGTAGGGCAGCTCGCGAGCCACCCCTACGGGGCCCACAGATCGACAAGGACATCACAGCGCCATGGCACGCCCGCTCTGGTTCGTAAAGCTTCTGAAGAAGGCTTTCCCGCAGCGCTTCCTGCTGGCCCGGATGACCCGCCTGCCGCTCTTCGGGCGCGCGGTGGATCACCTGCTCTTCCAGGGCGACGATATCCTCTACCTTCCCAAGGACCACGTCATCCGTATCGATGCCTCCCTCGATATGCCCGAGGAGATGGCGCTGCCCTCGCAGGTAGTGGAGCACTTTATCGAGCGGGCCGGCTACCACTGGGTGATGAACGCCTGCATTTGCCGCGATGCGCACCAGTGCAAGGATTACCCCATCGACCTGGGCTGCCTCTTCCTCGGCGAGGCCGCGGCGGGCATCAACCCCAAGCTCGGCCGGCGGGTGACCAAGGAGGAAGCGCTCGCCCATGTGCGCCGTGCTCGGGCGCTGGGGCTGGTGCACATGATCGGCCGCAACAAGCTCGACACAGTGTGGCTGGGCGTGGGGCCGGGCACCCGGCTGGTGACCATCTGCAACTGCTGCCCTTGCTGCTGCCTCTGGCGCATCGCACCTCATCTGACGCCCTCCATCGGCGCCAAGATCAGCCGTATGCCGGGCGTCTCTGTAACCGTGACCGACCGCTGCACCGGCTGCGGCGCCTGCACGCGCGGCATCTGCTTCGTCGATGCCATCCACATGGAGGGCCAGCGCGCCGCCATCAGCGAGGCCTGCCGCGGCTGCGGCCGCTGCGCCGACCTCTGCCCCCAGAAAGCGATCCAGGTCTCCTGCGACCCGCGGGCTGTGGGCCAGGCTATCGCCCGCCTCTCGCCCCTCTTCGACCTCTCGGGCGAGGGTGGGCAACGGGGCTAATCACAGAGCCGTCCAAACAAGACAGGGGTGTTGGCCACCCTGCCTTGTGCGGACGGCTTGGGTACGGAGGCGCGGTGGTCGCGGTCTAGCTCGCCGTCGGCGTGAGGGCGGGCGTGGCGGTAGCCGCCTCCGTCGCGGTTGGCGTGGCTGTGGCCGTGGCCTCGGGTGTGGGGCTCGGCGTGGCAGTCGGCGTGCCCGTTGCGGTCTCGGTAGCCGTGGCTGTGGCGGTAGCCGTGGCCGTCGCCGTGGCCGTCGCGGTCGGCGTAGGCGTGGCCGTCGCCGTGGCCGTGGCGGTCGGCGTGGTGGTGCCGGTTGCCGTGGCGGTGGCCGTCGACGTGATCGTGGGCGTGCCGGTCGCTGTGCGCGTGGCCGTGGGCGTGCGGGTGCGCGTCGCGCTCGGCAGGGCCGTCACTGTGGGCCAGGCGGTGTCCGTGGGCACAATGAGCACGGGCAGGGGTGTCTTGGTGGCCGTGCTGCGGCCGCCCATCAGGTCGCGCAGGGGCGCGCGCAAGAGGAGCATGGCCAGCCCGGCCACGAGCAGCAGGGCAACCAGCACCCCGCCGAGAATGCCAAGCACCATTGGCACGGGGCCGTTGCGCTGCGGCGCCCTCTCGGTGGCCTCTGGGGCCGGTTCAGCCGGCAGAGGCAGCGCTGCCGGTGCCTCCGGCACAGTGACGTGGCGTATGGCGCTCCACTCGCCCCCGCGCTGGCCACGCCAGGCGCGCAGCCGCAGATGGTAGGCCCCGGGCGCGAGGGTGGGCGACTTCCAGGTGGGCGCTGCCACCTCCCAATGCCAGACCTTGCTGCCGCGCAGCTCCACCTGGTAGCGTTCGGCCCCCGGCACCGGCCGCCAGGTTGCCTGTACCCGGCCCGCCTGCACCTGCACGGCAAACAGGCGCGGCGCCTGCAGGGCCGGCTCCTGGGCAGCAGTGGCGCGGGCAGCCCACCAGACCTCGAGCAGGGCCACGTCGGCCGTGCTGGCCGCAGCCATCGCTGCGCCCAACTCCTGGGCCGAGGGCACCCCCGGGCAGGCATCGAGGGCGAGCAGGCCGGGCGAGCAGACCAGCAGGCCCGCCAACACCTCCTCTCCCTGCTGCAGCGGGGCCACATACGCACCCGGCTCACCCCCCACCGGCCCCTCGCGGGTCGACCAGCGCTGCCCTGGCGCAAAGCCGCAGGGAAGGTCCGCCGTATGCTCGAGGCTGCGGCCCCACAGGCGCAGGCGCTCTTCCCCCATCCAGGCCAGCGCAATGCGCCCCTGTGGCAGGGCTGCAGTCGGCAAGTCTATACGCCCGCAGACGAAGGTACACTCGCTGCCGGCCTGGCGCAGCGCCTCGAGGGCCTCGCGCTCGGCGGGGGTCAGACCACCCGCAAGGGCCTGCTGGCCGACCGCTGCACCGCCTGGGGCCACCCATTCCCGCAGCCGATCGGCAAGGGCGACCGTCAGGCCCAGGCTCTGGGCGCCGGGAGGCAGCTCGGCCCACAGCCAGTCGAGCAGGCGGTCGCCCAGGAAGCGCGCGGCCAGGTGGCCCAGGAAGGATGTGCTCACACCGTCGCACAGGGCAAAGGCCAGGGTGCGCCCACCCTGACGCAGCGTCAGGTAGGCCAGACCGGCGCCCTGCTTGCCGGCAGCGCGGGTGTAGGCATAGTGCCCGGTGAAGGGGTGGCCTGGCAGGGCCTGCAGGGGCGTCTCCTGGTCCTGAGGCAGCGAGATGGTCTGCGCGGGTTGCTCTTCCATCGGCCCTCCGGCTGGAACGGCGGCAAGAACCCGGAGCCGCGAGCAAGATGCATCACAGACGCCGATGCTCCGACGGAGCAGAATCAACGACGACGGGAAATCACCGCGGAGACGTAGAGGCCGCGGAGGAGCCAAGGATCGCTGCTGGCAATGCCGAACAGGTACGCGGTGCCCGGCCTGGATTCAGTCGCACGTGCTCTACAGCCAGTGGGCAATGTACAGTCTATGGCACATCGGCTCTGGCGTCAAATGGCGCAGGTGCGTGGGAGGGGCCAAGGGCAGCCTTTCAACGCCGCGCCAGGGGCACCTCCAACACCGTGGCCGAGTGGGCCGGGAATACGTACGTGAAACGGCTGCCGGCCAGGAACGGTGCGACCGGCCGCAGCGCCACGACGTCCGGGCTGGCGGCTGAGTTGCCGCTGAGGGCGCTGGGACCATTCAGTTGGTGCCCGCTGCCCCACGACGCCAGTTCGGCGCCGTGGACCTCGACCCACACCTCCACCGGCTCGTGGCGATGTCGGTTGACCACTGCCAGGCACAGCCGCTCTCCCGCTTCATCGATGGTTGCCTGGGCATCCACATAGCGCGCGGCGCTGCGGGCGGGCAGGAAGGCCTCCGCAGGCGCGCCAAAGGCGGGGCTTTCGACCTCGGTGCGCACGCTGATCGTGCCGCTGTGCTCCACGTATAGGCGGTTGGCCAGGTAGACGGGCGTCACAAAGAGGCCGGTGGGCGTGGTGTAGATGGCGCCGAGGACGTTCACGAGCTGCGCCAGGTTGGCCATGCCGACCAGCCCGCACTTGCGCTGCAGAACGTTGTACATGCCGGCGGCGTAGAGGCCATCGCGCAACAGTTGGGGCTCGCCCCCACCACAGTCGTAGTGGGCATGCACCCAGGCGTTCCACTCGTCGAGCGCCACGCGCACGCGGCCGGCCAGCCCGTGCCCGGCCAAGGCGCTCTCTGCCTCTTCCAGCAACTCTTCCACCCGCTCGGGCCCGGCAACGACGACGGGGTAGAGCGCTTCATGATCGGGCTGATGGTCAGGAGCCAGCTCGCCCGGGCCGTAGCCGGGGGTATAGTGGTGCAGGCTCAGGTAGTCGAGCGCATGGCCGGCGATCTCCAGCACGCTCTCATTCCATCCGGGGGCCTCGTAGGGCTGGGCGCCCACGCCGATGAGCTGGATCGAGCCATCCACAGCGCGCATCACCCGCGCGAACTCGAGGCAGCGCCGGGCATAGGTCTCGGCGTCCACGTGGCCGTGCTGCCAGTTGCCATAGGTCTCGTTGCCGACGCCCCAGAAGCGCACGCCATAGGGTTCGGGGTGGCCGTTCTCGGCGCGCAGGCGGCCGTAGGTCGAGCCGGCCGGGCCGTTGCAGTACTCCACCCAGGCCGCGGCCTCCTCGGCTGAGCCCGAGCCGATGTTGACGGTCAGGTACGGTTCGGCCCCCAGGGCGCGGCAGAGGGCGATGAACTCGTCGGTGCCCACATCGTTGCTCTCCAGGGCGCCCCAGGCCACGTCGGCGCGGGTCGGGCGGCGGTCGCGGGGGCCGACACCATCCTGCCAGTGGTAAGCCGAGGCAAAGTTGCCCCCCGGCCAGCGAATGAGCGGCGGCCGCAGGGCACGCACAGCCTCCACCACATCGGCACGCCAGCCGCCCAAGGTGCTCTCGGGCATGAGCGAGGCGGCGCCCAGCCAGACCGTGCCCGCGCCACGGAAGGTGATGGAGAAGCGGCCCGTGGGGTCGGCCACCGGGGCGACGAGCGACAGCTCAACCCTCTGCCACTCCCCCTGGGCGCATGCCCGCTCCTCGACGACATAAGGACGGCCGGCCTTGTCTTCCAGGGCGAAGCGCACGGGGCCGACGGGCCCTTCGCAGCGCACCACGGCGCGCAGGCGGTAGCGGCTGCCTGCCTGCAGCGCCAGCCGCCCCTGGGCCACACCGTGGGGCACGCCGGTCTCACTGCGCACCGTTACCCTCTGCGACTGGTTGCCGCTGTAGAAGGTGGTGTTGTCGTGGACAAAGGCCACGCCGGGTTCGCGGCCCACCGAGGCCCAAGGCGAGACGACGCCATACTCCTCGAGGTCCGGCCCGCTGAACTTGCGGTTGGTGAGCATCTCTGCCCAGAGGCCGCCATAGACACAGCGGCCCATGTGTTCGACAAAGTGGCCATAGATGTTGCGGTCGATACGGCCGATGGCCTGATCGGCATGCACGCGCACCTGCGCCTGGAACAAGGGCTCCCCTCCCCGACGGCTGGCAAGAGAACGATGCCCCTCCCATTCCCAAGCGGGCGCGGTGACCGACGCGAACCGGTGGCTCGCGCCTTGGGAGGGACTGCGACAACTTGACGAGCAATTATAGCATCGGAGGCGGGTGTGCATCAAGGGGAAGGGGTTCCTCCTAGAGCTCTGGGAGGTGCCGGCGCTCGGCTTTGGCCTGGCTGCGCCGGCGCTTGGCAGCCAGGCGGCGCTCGCGGGCGGCCGCGGTGGGGCGGGTGGGATGGCGCGGTCGGGCGACGTGCAGGGCCCGGCGCAGGAGCGACTGGAAGCGGCGCACGGCCTGCTCGCGGTTCTCGAGTTGGCTGCGGCTGCCCGACGAAAAGATGTGCAGCACGCCCGAGCGGTCGATGCGGCTGTGCAGGGCATCGAGGATGCGGCCACGCTGCTCGTCGCTCAGGCTGGGCGAGTGGGCGACGTCGAAGAGCAGCTCCACCTGGGTAGCCGAGCGGTTCACATGCTGCCCGCCCGGCCCGCTGGAGCGCGAGAAGCGGAAACGCAGCTCGCCTTCGGGGATGGCCAGTGAGTGGGTGATCGGCACGCGCGCACTGTCGCTCATGGGCCCATTGTAGCACAGGCGGCAGGAGGTGTACAGGCCGAGCCCGCGTGCAGAGCTTGGGATGCTTGCCGGAATCCGCCGGGGATGGTATAATCTCGGTGCTCCCGCGGAGAGGTCGCATAGTTTGGCCGAGTGCGCACGATTGGAAATCGTGTAGGCGATGAGCCTCGCGGGTTCAAATCCCGCCCTCTCCGCCATTTGTGTTGAGCGCAAGGCCACCGTATCTTCTGATGCGGTGGCCTTATCTTTATGGCGATGCGGCGTTCGGAGGAGGTTTGCCATCGACGAGGAGCTGCACGGGGCGATCGCTGTCAGCTCGGTGGCCGAGGAGTACCGGCGCCTGGCGGAAGAACGCTGCGCCTGCGGGGGGCGTTACCGCCTGCGCCGGCAGATGCTCCTCGAGGGCCGCTCAGGGCGCCACTATGACCGCCTGGAGGTGGCCTGCGAGCGCTGCGGCGCCGAGCGCGCCTTCCTCTTTGAGATCAGCGCGTTCTATGGCCGGCGGGCATAGCCAGAGCGCAGGGCGGCGCTCCCCCAGTCCTACTCGTACTGCAGCGCGCGGATGATGTCGAGCTTGGCTGCATTGCGCGCAGGGAGCACGCCGGCCACCAGGGCCAGGAAGATGCCCACGATGACGGCGGCGACGATCCCCGCCAGGGGGAAGGCGTAGGGCATCTGCCAGCCGATGCCGGTGAAGGCAGCGACAAAGCCGTAGCTCATGGCCACGCCCGCGAGCACGCCCAGCGCGGCACCGAACAGGCCCAGGAGCAACGCCTCGGCGATGATCATGCGCTGCACCTGCCGCCGGCTCGCACCTACGGCACGCAGGGTGCCGACCTCACGCGTGCGCTCGAGCACGTTGATGGTCAGCGTGTTCAGGAGCCCCAGAGCCGCCGGCACCAGGATGATGATCGCCAGCAGGTACAGAGCGCTCATGCCTTGCATGATCAGGGCACTGAGGCTGGCGCGATAGTCGGCCGTGACGTAGAGCGTGAACTGCGGATAGTCGGCGACCACGGCCTGCGCCGCCTGGCGGACGGCCTGCAGGTCGGCGCCCGGCTTGAGGTTGAGCATCAGCAACAGGTCGTCGGTGCGGCCGAGGTCGGTGGCCAGGTTGGCCTGCGAGACGTACAGCGTCGACAACTTGGTG
>Ga0123519_10006639_pt1 | contig 18088 bp, 14 predicted proteins | sample YelNatPaOPRAMG02_FD_87396 | JGI IMG/M metagenome (GOLD analysis project Ga0123519, IMG submission 87396) | Hot spring microbial communities from Yellowstone National Park - Yellowstone National Park OP-RAMG-02 (version 2) | ecosystem: Environmental > Aquatic > Thermal springs > Hot (42-90C) ... | reverse complement strand
GTGATAGCTGGTGTGAAGTATCGTAATGGTATTGAAATAAAGAATCGAAAGGAGAGTGCATGATGGAAGTTAAAAAATTTCCACAAACATTGACAGAAGCTCGCCGCCGAACCAACTCCCGAACCAGTTTACCAGCCAACCTACCAGGCAACCTACGGGGTCACTCCCTAAGCGGTACCCCCTCCCAAGGCAAAATTAAATATAAAAAATAAAATATCAAATACTTAGAAGAAGTTTTGGTCAATTTTAACATTAGTTATAACTAATGTTTTGAAGGGGTTTCGGCTTTATTTTTATGTGCCTATTAGGCATAACTTTTTAGCCGGGATGCCGTGAGTTCAATTGGAATTACATTCTTTCTAATTCTTCGGCGATCAGTTGGTGCTGGTAGAGTTTCCAGTATAATTTCTTTTTGGCTAAAAGTTCATTGTGCGTGCCTTTTTCAACAATTGTGCCATTATCTAAGACATAGATTATATCACAGTTACTTAATATCGCCAAGCGATGCGAGACGATAATTAAGGTTGTGTCTTTAATTAATTTATGAATTTCGTTAAAGAATTTCTGTTCGGTCTCGGCATCAAGATTGGAAGTGACATCGTCAAGTAATAGTATTTTTGGTCTGCCTAATAAGGCACGGGCAATTGCTACCCTTGCCTTTTGGCCTCCCGAGAGTTTCAAACCCCGTTCGCCAATCGTTTCGTCTAATCCTTTGGGCATCGTTTCTATATCTTGTGTTAACTGGGCGATTTGGGTTACGAGTTCAATCTCCGAAGGTTCGGCGTTCCGGCCGAATAAGATATTGTTTCTTATCGTATCGGTGAAAAGAATCGGGTCTTGGGGGGCATAACCATAGAGTTGTCTTAAACTGGTCAAGTCAAATTCTTTTAGTTCCTTGCCATTTAAGAAGATGCTACCCTGGGTTGGCTCGGCTAATCGTAAGAGTAATCGGATGATTGTGCTTTTGCCTGACCCAATGGTGCCGGCGATGCCAACCTTTGAACCAGGTTGAATCTCAATATTGATGTTACGGAGTACTTCTTTGCCATTATAATTGAAACTAACACCATTCATTATAATCAAGGGAGAGTCTTTCTCCATTCGCAATCCTAAATGCGGGGTGATTAAGACATCGGGTTTGAATTCTACAAGTTCGCGAATCCGCTTTTCTGCAGCCTGGGCGCGTTTGCCAGCAACAAAGAAATTGCCGATATCGAACATCGGGGTTATTAACATTAGAATATAGCCATTGAAGGCAACAAATTGACCCAAGGTCAATCTTTGTTTGATAACGAGTATGCCACCTACCCAAAGGACCAAAAGGATACCCAATTCGGCAATACCGTTAAACATTATACCAATTTTGGCTTCAACGATAACAGTTTTAACCGCTGCGCCAATTCTTTGATTTAGGGTATTTCGGAAAATTTTACCGATTCGGTTTTCCATAACATAGGATTTGACCAGTTTTATTCCAGAAAAGGAAGATTCTAATAAATTGTTGGTTTCGGAAATCTTTTCCCGCCAGGCACGGTACCATTTTTCAACCAAAGGTCCTAATCTGAGCCAGGCAAAGATTGCTAAACTAACTGGTAGCACAGTTATAAAGGTTAAAAGGTAATTGAGTTTAATTAGAATGATTAGGGCAATTATAATCGTAAAGATGCCTTCAATCGGGCGGAAGATACCAGAACAGGCAAACCAGGATAAATCGTTTAGGTCATGGTCAAGTCGTTCAATCACATCACCAGAAGGGAATCGGTTCGTGAAGCGGTGTCCTTTATTTAGGATTTGGGCAAAGACATTGTTGCGGGTATGCCACATAAATATTTCATTGGTGCGACCACGGGCAAAGGGTAAAAAGACCGAAATTAACGACCGACCAATCCCAAAGGTTAAGAGAATTGCCACATACCTTATGATTATTCTTTGGGCTAAATTGGCTTTAATCCCATCAATGATGTAACGCAGAATTAAAGGAAACGAGAGCGAAATTGCCGTTCCAATAGCAGTGAAAATAATAAGAAAGGCAAGCCTTCGTTTTTGCTTTTGCCAAAAATCAAGGACTAATTTTATTTTAAGCATATTTAAGTTACACCTTGGGTAAGGTATTGGAGTTTGTATAGTCGGTAATAATAGCCTTTCTTTCTTATCAGTTCTTGTTGCGTGCCTTGTTCAACAATTTTCCCTTTGTGTAAGACAATAATCCTATCCACAAGTTTGATGGTGGCTAAACGATGGGCAATGATAATTGCGGTTCGGTTTTTTAAAAGTTCAACCAGACCTTCTTGAATTAAATGCTCAGTATGAGGGTCAACCGAAGAAGTTGCTTCATCTAAGATTAAAATCTCAGGATTGAAGACCAGGGCACGGGCAAAGGCGAGTAGTTGCCGTTCACCTTGCGATAGGTTTATCCCCCGCTGGATGAGATTGGTATTATAGCCATCAGGAAACCCAAGGATTTTGTTATGAACCCTTGCCCGCCTTGCTGCATCATAGACGATAGTTTCGCTTATCGTCTCATCGAACAGTCTTAAGTTTTCTAAGATTGAACCAGGGAATAAGATTATCTCCTGCGGGACTAAACTGATATAACGGCGTAAGGTGTGTTTATCAAGTTTCTGTAAGTTGTATTCATCTAAGAAAATTTTTCCAATTTGGGGTTCATAAAACCTTAAAAGTAATCCAATAATTGAAGTCTTACCCGCACCAGTTTCACCAACAATTGCTACCTTTTCCCCCTTTTGGATATTAAGGTTTAGGTCTTTTAAGACCCATTCGGCTTCACTGGTTTTAATTTGCCCAGGCGGATTATTTTCTATCTTTTCCGAAGAACGGGGTTGGTAGGCAAAATTGACCGCATCAAAGATAATCCGACTGGGGCGGATAAGCGGTTTAATCTCGCCAGTGTTTTCCGGTTTTGTGTCTAAGATGCCAAACATCCGCTCACCCGAGGCAAATGCCCGCTGGATAACATTCAATTGGTCAGAAAGACCACGCAACGGACTGAATAACCGCATAATATAACTGATAAAGAGGATTAAGGTTCCAATGGTAATTAATCCTTTTAATGCCCAGATGCCACCAATCCCTAAGACTAAAACAAAACCTAACACCTCACCAAAATCCACCATAAACCACACCCGATACCATAACTTCATACCCAAAAATTCCTTCTCGTATTTTTCTTGGTTATGAAGATTCATTTTCGCGCTGAAATTCTTTTCTTGATTGAATGCCTGGATAACCGGTAGGCCTAAGATTGTCTCGTTGATGAAATTATTGATGTCCGCCACCTTTCTTCTTATCGCGACATAGATTGGCCGGATACGGTTCTGAAACCAGTAGAAGAAATAGACAAATGGCGGTAAGAGCGCCAAAATCAAGAGATAGAGTTTCCAGTTAACTAATATCATTACCACTGACATACCAATCAACAAGGCAAGGTCTTGGACTAAAACAACTGCGGTACTGGCAAAAAGGAGTTTTAGGGCTTCGGTATCGGATTCCACCCTGGTGATAAGTCTTCCGACTGGATTTTGGTCAAAGAACGACATTGGTAGATTAAGAATATGCTGAAATAAGTTTTCTTTTAAATCGGCTGCTGCCTTTTCACCGACTTTGGCTAATTCAATACGCTGAAAATAACCAATTAAGAAGATGACAATCTGAAGGAGTAAATAGATAATAGAGGTTCGGATTAAACCCGGGATACTGCCTTTGGGGATATCAACATCAATTGCATGTTTTAAGAGTAACGGTCCGAATAAAGACAAGGTAGTGGAAAAGAGTAGAAGCAGGGCAGCGGTTATGATTTTTGCCTGGTATTGGCGGAAGTAAGGTAAGATCCTGGGTAGAAGGTTTTTACCAAAACCCTTGGTCTTGGATTCTTCTTCTAAATAAAATAAATCTTCACCAAACATAGTCATTCCGATTATACAGGGAATAACCGCACATTGTCAATTCCCATTAATGGTTGACAAGTTACGATTTTTCAGTATAATATAAAAAGGAATTCGGGAATTGATACCTTCATTTTCGGCAAAAATCAAGTGTTAGTAAATTCCGCCTAAGGCGGAGGAAAGGAGAAAAATGAATTCCTTCAAAATCCTAATCCTCATCGTCAGTATCATTGTCACCGCAATTTATAGTCAACCCCTGCCCGCGAAGACCTATGGTGGTCAAAACTCGGAACGGTGCTATGCTTTAATTAACCTCTTAGGCGATAACGGTTATCTCTTGGCCGGTTGGACAAGAAGTTTTGGTCCAGGAACACCAAACGCATCTAATGTCTTAATTGTCAAAACCGACAGTATGGGAATGGTGCAAAATGCCAGTATTTCAATTGGTGAGCACGATGACGAAGCTTATTCAATGGTTCGAACCCATGATGATGGTGCAGCGGTTACCGGCTGGACCAAGAGTTATGGTGTCGGGACTCCACAATTTTCTAATATCTTCATCTTGCGATTTGATAGTTTTGGCTCTTTGCTATGGTCAAGAGTTTACGGTGGATTAGATGATGACCAGGCGTATTCAATAATTGAAACATCGGATTCCGGCTTTGCGGTAGTTGGCTGGACCAAAAGTTTTGGACCAGCACCTTTTCCCAATATCCTGGTAATGAAATTAGACCCAATGGGGTTTATCCAGTGGTCAAAGGTCTATTGGGTCTTTCCCAACCATATTGAAGACGAAGGTTACGACATTGTTGAAATACCACTGCCGGATACTATGTTCCGTTATGTTGTGGTTGGTCGAGCCAAAATTTCTTCACCCCTTAACTTTGATGCCTACTCCTTAATCTTGACCCAAAATGGCAATATTAGTTTTGTCACCGGTTATCCGGGAGAGTTTGAAGAAGAAGCCTATTCGGTGATTTGGGATGGAACCGGTTTTGCGGTTGCCGGTTGGACCAATAGTTATGGCCCGGGTGCCCCCGATTTTGCCAATATCTTCGTTTTCAAATCCTTGCTTCCAATTGGCGTGATATGGAGAATTGTTTACGGATGGTCAGCGAATGATGAAAAGTGTTTAGATGACCAGTCATTGATTCAAACAATTGATGGGGGCTATGCCATTGCGGGCTGGACGAAAAGTTTTGGTCCAGGTGTTCCTAATCCCAACTTTCTTATCACCAAACTCTTCCCAAACGGTGGGTTCCAATGGTCAAGAGTCCATCCCAGTATGCCCGGAGCACAATTTGATGAAGCCTATCCAATGATTCATAACTATTTTGGTGGCTATGCCATTGCGGGCTGGACTAATAGTTTTGGGGTTGGTATGGACGATTTCCATTTACTCGCCTTAGACCCATTAGGCAATCGTCCGGTTTGCGTCTTGGAAGCCTTCCCACCCTACGATACACTATTCTATCATATGCCAATTGAGATGGAACAATACGAATTTCGACCCGAACTTGATTCAATGCCGATAATTGATACGATTGTTGAAGAGACCGATATCTGCCCAGTGGTTGATATTAAGAATGCACCAAGTGAACCGAAGACAAAAACGGAAAACGAAATTCAAATAAAGGGAAGCGTGATTGAATTTACTCTAAAAAATCGCAGCAAAATTCATCTTCAGATTTTTAACCTCGCCGGGCGTTATATCAAAACCTTAGCCCAAGGACATTTTGACGTCGGAACTTATCGGCTAAATTTACCGACTGAATTTGAACCGGGCATTTACTTTATTAATCTACAAATTGAAAAGGGGAGCAGTCTAACCGTAAAATACATTAAGTTTTAAAAAAGTAAAGGCGTTGGGTTTTATCCCAACGCCTTTTAAGACCCAACCCGGTCTTTTCATTAACTCACTTCAATAGCAATCTCTTTCTCTTTTGCCTTTTCCGATTTTGGAATTGTCAATTCCAGGATTCCGTCCTTATAGGTCGCTTTGGCTTTGTCGGCAACAACCTCGGATGGTAGTTCAAGGGTGCGTTGGAACTTGCCGTAAGAGCGCTCAATCCGATAATAGGTCCTGCCCTTTTCTTCGCTCGCATGCTTCCGTTCGCCACTCACGGTTAGGACATTGTTCATTAGCGTAACTTTTATGTCTTCCTTCTTCATTCCTGGCAGTTCCACTCGGACGATGACATTGTCTTTGGTCTCCTCAACATCAACTAACGGTGCCCAAAGTCCCTCGACGCGCTCGCGCGGATAGCGGCCAAGCATTGAGTCAAAAAGTCTTTCCATTTCGGTGCGCAAGGTAGCAAATTCCCGGAATGGGTCCCATTTAATAATGTCTTTCGGCATATTCATACCTCCTTTCTTTTTCCTCATCACCAATATTAGACGCTATTTCTTTCGTTTGGATTCAAAGCCGAAAAGGTTTGTATTGACAGCGGGCAAATTTATTTTAAAGTCTTAATCAAAAAGGGCGAGTATGATTGAAATCAAAAATTTAGGACCGCGTTTTTTACGCCTCAAGCCAAATGAAATCAAAATCACTGAAGGGAATTTGGCTAACTCGGTCTTCCAAACTATTTGTAAAATTGAACCAACCAAAACCACGCTAACCTTAAAATTAGAAGATAAGATTATTGGCACTGCTCACGCTGAATACGAACCCGCCAAACATCTTACCACCCTTTTTGACGCCTATATCCAAAATGAATTCCAAAGGCAGGGCTTAGCATCATTAATGGTTCATCTCTTATTCCGCGAACAACTCTTATATACTGACACTAAAAATTTTGACATTCGGATGGTGATGAAGGCGAGTAGTGAAAAGGAGGTGATTGAAAATGTCGGGATGGGGTTAATCGCCTTAAAACTTGGGTTTGTGCCGGCACAAGACTACTCGGAAATTTTAACCAATAATAATATTTCAAACCTTGAAATCATTCCAGCGGAAGGTAATTATCCTTTTGGTTATAAAATATCTTTGCGTTCATCACCCTGGACGATTATCTTAGTGCTTTTAGACCCGGTCACGCAAAAACCGGTCAAAGACCTTAGTGCCTACGAGCATTTTATCCGAGCCGAAGAGTTAGTAGAATTGGTAAGAACTAATCAGGCGGTCTTGGGGAATCTTGATTACATTCTCAACCCGAATTCGCTTGAGCAATTTGTCGGTTATATTGCGGAAAATGAAGAGGAGTTTGATCAGTTTTTAAGAAAACTGAAAAGATAGCCGCAGTGAAATTTACTATTGCCTAACCGAAATTTTATGTTATAATTCTTTTATGCCACCAATACTTCGCTTGAATTTTTTACGCGCGATTCGGGTCTCAATTGACTATCTGAGCCCCAAGATTGGCTGTGGCAAGGTCCTCGCCAGCATACCGATTTTTCCTGCCTCGGAGAGTTTCCTTAAGGCAATGGAGAGTTATGGGATTAAGATAATCTATGCCGACAAAATAGCCCAGAAATATCTCACCAATAGCAAATTTGCCGGGCCATTTATGAGTAATGCTGCAACGGGTAAGACATCGCTTGAGGCGAACTTTAAATTTTCTTTTACTACGGCAGATATGGTTCTTGCCTACGATGATCGGAAGGGAAGTGCCTGGTTTTTAGCCGAACCGGATAATAAACTGGCATTAGAGAATTATTACCGGGATGCGGTCCCCAATATCCTTAAAAGTTTGGGACTTACTTTAACCGGCTCAACCGTCCGCCTGACCCCCTATGGTTGGCAAAATTTATTTGATATCATTAATGCCGATTTTGTCCGTTCCCATCCCGAAGTGAAACGGATTGAGGTTATGACCGTCTTGGCTGGTTTACGCTGGCGCCCACCCGATTTGGGTTTGGGTATAACCTTACTAAATTTTGCCGAGCCGGATAAGATTAAAAACGATATTGAAGCATTAATAAAAAAATCCGCCCCGGATGGTACTTGAAGCACATCTCAGTTTGCTTTTAGCAGTCGATTCTCAATAAATTTAATTATTTCGTCTTTATCTTTGGGCAATAAGAGGTGCAGGCCACGAAAGTTATCGAAAAAAGTCTTTTTAGAAAACGGGCTTAAAACTAAACCATTGCTGGTTAGAAAATAGCGCCGGAAAGTTTGCCATTCCCTTTTTTCCTTGTAAATCTTTTTGTCAATAATAACCATTTTGTCGGTTAAAGTATAGGTGATTGGTAGATAATAGTTATTAAGCGAAATAAAAAAAATCAGCACGGCGATAACTGCCCAGAGTAAGCCATAAAAGATAAAAAAATATAAAATGACCAATAAAAGAAAAACCGAAACAATTATGGTCTTTTTTGGATTCTCTTTTGCCTTATGGATTTGCCAAGATATTTCGTTCATTAACACTGATAAAAATGGGCCCGGTCCGGCTTGAACGGACGACCCGCTGATTATGAGTCAGCTGCTCTGACCAAACTGAGCTACGGGCCCTTTTACTTATCTTACCTGATTTTTCTTTTTAGTCAAGACTTGGCAAACGATTCTTGACTTTGTTAAAAAATCGGGTATGATAAATTCTCTTTACTATGGCAAGAATTGTTGAATGTGTCCCAAATTTCAGTGAAGGCAGAAGACCGGAAGTTATTGATAAGATTGTCTCGGCAATCCAGTCGGTTAGTGGAATTACGCTACTTGACCGGGAGATGAATGCTGACCACAACCGAGCAGTAATAACATTTGTCGGTGAACCGGAAGCGGTTATTGAAGCGGCATTTCGTTCGGTAAAGACTGCGGCCGAACTGATTGATTTACGCACCCACCAAGGTGAACATCCCCGCATCGGGGCAACCGATGTTGTCCCTTTAGTTCCAATTTCTAATGTCACCACCGAGGAGTGTGTTGAATTTGCCCGACGCTTAGGAAAAAGAATTTCCGACGAATTGAACATCCCAGTCTATCTCTATGAAGCAGCCGCAACCCGTCCCGAGCGCCAAGATTTGGCTAATATCCGAAAAGGTGAGTTTGAAGGGCTGCGCGAAGAGATTAAGACCAATCCTGAACGGGCACCCGATTTTGGTAAACCCGAACTCCATCCCAGTGCCGGGGCAACTGTCGTTGGAGTCCGTTTCCCATTAATTGCCTATAATATTAACCTTGCGACATCGGATAAAAGAATTGCCGATAATATCGCTAAGGCAATTCGGTTCCGTAATGGTGGCTTCCGTTATGTCAAGGCATTGGGCTTTGAGATTAAAGAGAAGAATTGTGTTCAGGTCTCAATCAATATGACCAATTACCAAGCCACACCCCTATACCGCGTATTTGAGAATGTTAAACGCGAAGCGGAACGCTATGGCGTAATGGTCAAGGAGAGCGAGATTGTTGGCTTGGTTCCGCAACAAGCATTGATTGACACCGCGGTCAATTATCTCCAACTCTGGGGATTTAGTCCTAACCAGATCTTAGAGAATCGTTTGGTCCAAACCGGCAAGAGTTTAGCCGATTTTATTTCAGATGTCGCCTCATCTTCACCAACACCTGGTGGTGGTTCCTGTTCAGCCCTGGCCGGTGCGATTGGCACTGCACTTTTGATAATGGTCTGTAATCTTACTATTGGTAAAAAGGGCTACGAAGCAGTAAGTGAATCAATGGCAAGAATTAAAGAACAATTAGAGCCAATTAAAAACCGTTTCTACAATCTAATTACCGAAGACGCCGAGGCGTTCAATTCGGTAATGCAAGCCTATAAATTACCCAAGGCAACCGAGCAAGAAAAAGCCAAGCGCCTTGAGGCAATTAGCGAAGCCAATAAAAAGGCGACCGAAGTCCCTTTAGCCACAATGCAAAATGTCTTAGATACCTTATCGATCTGTCAGCCAATCGTGGAAAAAGGGAATAAGAACTCAATATCCGATGCCGGGGTTGCGCTATATTTTCTGGAAACCGCGCTTAACGGCGCACGCTTAAATGTCCTCATCAATCTGCCTTCAATTGCGGACGAGCATTTTGTTAAAGAAAAAAAGGAAATAATGGTTTTTCTGGTCCAAAAAGCCAAGGCGATTATTGGTCAATTAATCCCAATTGTAGAAAGTAGAATCGGCTAAAGTGCCTGAAGCAAACCGAAGCCCGCTTGAAGCAGTTGACCTCCATATTCATACCAATTGTTCGGATGGTCTTTTGCGACCCGAAGAGGTCGTGCTAAAGGCAAAAGAGTTGGGCTTGGTCGCGGTCGGAATCGCTGACCACGACTCAGTGAGCGGTATTGAGCAGGCGATTCTTACCGGTGGAGCGAACGGTGTTGAAGTAGTACCAGCAGTCGAACTGAGTTGCATCCATAATAACAATGACATTCATATCCTTGGTTACTATTTGGATTACCAGAATCAAGAACTCTTAGATTTTTTAAGTTCGGTCCAAGAAAAGCGGCTGGAGCGGGCACATAAGATTGTTGGCAAACTTTCCGAACAAGGTATCAATATTGATGTTGAGCGGGTGCTTGAACTTTCGGCTGGTGCCTCAGTGGGTAGACCCCATATCGCCCAAGCCCTCTTAGAGCAAGGTTATGTCAACTCTTTTAGTGAAGCATTCTGGAAATTCATTGGTTATCATTGTCCAGCCTATGTCCCAAAGATGGAGATTAGTCCATTGGAGGCGATAAATCTCATTAAGAAATTTTCCGGTATCCCAATTTTAGCCCATCCGGGCAGTTACCATTCGGACGATTTAATCTATATTCTAATCGAAGCCGGTATCCTTGGCCTTGAGGTCTGGCATCCGGAACACTCCTCAAACGCATCTGACCACTATCTTGAAATCTGTCAGAAAAACGGATTACTGGTCACTGGTGGTTCGGATTGTCATGGGGGCAGGAAAGGCAAAATCTTTATGGGCGAAGTCCGTGTCCCCTACCATTATCTTGCCGAATTGAAGAAAAAGAGATTTGGTGCTTAAGGCTGACTACCCCGATATTTTTATTCGGGTTTTGGCGATTCTTTTGGTTATTCTCGTTACCGGTTATCCCCAAGAAACACCCCTTCTTACTCTTGCCCGATTAAAATATCAAGGCGGTGGTGATTGGTATAATGACCCTGATGAATTGCCCAACTTAGCAAAAGAGTTAAACCAAAGAACTAATATTGCAACTTATGAGAACGAGATTGTAACCACACTCCTTGACGACAAACTAACCAATTATCCATTTCTTTTCCTAACCGGTCATGGCAATATCAGTTTCAATGACCAAGAGGTCATTCGGCTCCGCAACTATTTAATCAATGGTGGTTTTCTTTATGCCGATGACGATTATGGGATGGACGAGTCATTTCGGCGTGAGATAGCCAAGGTCTTTCCTAATCAAGAATTGGTTGAACTACCCTTTGACCATCCGATTTATCATATGATATATCAATTTCCGAATGGCTTACCCAAGATTCACGAGCATTATGAAGGACCGCCCAAAGGTTTTGGAATATTTTATCAAGACCGGTTAGTGGTATTTTATACTTACAATACCAATATCAGCGATGGTTGGACAGTTGCCCATAACGACCCACCGGAAAAGCGCGAGTTGGCATTCCAAATGGGTATAAATATTATCGCCTATGTTCTTTCCCACTAAAGAATTTTAGCATTCACAAGACTGTAACGCCGAGGTAATCCACCTGGGGCGGATTTCTGAGTATTAAAATATCAAACTCTGATTAAACACTCCGTTTTCGGTAAGATTATTTTTGATGAAAATCGTAAAATTGACAGATATTAAAAATTTGGTATGATGCTATGAATTGGTAAAATTAAATTGTCCCTTCGGAAATTTTATCGATTAAGCAAAGATGGCGAAACGAGCGTTTTATCAAAAGGAGTATCGGGCGAGATATGGCGATAAGATGCGAGAGCAGATTAAAGAATGGTTTAAGGGTCATCCCGGATACTTAAAAGAGTGGCGTAAAACCCATCCGAATTACTTCTATGAGTGGCGCAAGCAACATCCGGGGTATTTCCAAGAATACCGAAGAAAAAATCGCAAACGGTTAAGAGTTTATTGGCGGGAATATAAAAGACGCAAAAGATTAAATAGCCGTCTAAGCCCTTAATAATTCAATAATTAATAATTATTAAACTCGTTAATTCCATCAAAAAAAACTCGTGCTTGACAGGTTGAGATTTTTAACAATAATTTAATTTGGTAGATTTTGGTCAATAAAAATGGGGTTTTTTCCTTTTTATAAAAGGAGGCATTATGCCAATTAATAAAAAACAATCCTTTTCAATAATTGCTGTTCTTTTAGTTTTTCTTGGATGGGCGCTCGCCGAACAAGAATTTGAATTCAAAACTCTTATGGAACTGAAGTTCGACAAAGAGATAGAAGATGTGGCATTTGATTCGTATGAAGAAAATGGAGAGACTAAGTTTTATCCTAAGATTGTGGTCTTAAGAGAGGTAGACCCGGTTGCATCAAAAGGAACATTGGTCAATTATGCCTTAGAAGTAAGAATTCTTAACCAAAAAGGAAAGGTTATAAAGAAAATTTCCAATCTCAGGTATTTCTCTCGTATCTATTTATCAAAAAACGGCAAATATTTTGGAATTGAGAGAGTGACTTCTAAAGACCCTCTCGCAGTTTACAATGAGCGAGAAATAGTAAGAGCTGACTTTACGGTTTATAATGACAGAGGTGAAATAAAATGGAAAATTGAAGGTCAATTAAATTATGACACCCCCTTCATTTCATCTTACGATGGATCGGTTTTTCTCACTTTGTCAGAAGAAGGTTTACTAGGGGCTTACGCCCTCGACCATTTTGACAAAAAAGGACATCGGAAAAGTATTATTCCAATTCAGGACTTAACTGTTGAGATTTACAAAAACATCGGCGGTGTATTGTTTGCCGATGATGGGACAGTCGCTGCGGTGCGAATCCAAGAGGAGGGAAATGAGCAGGTAAGACAACTAATTTTGGCTTTGTTGGATTACAAAGGAAATATACTTTGGGAATATCCGATTAACGAGAAATTCTTTGGTGAAACAAAAGTCTCGCCTAAAGGTTCTTATGTGTTCACAGATTGTTATTCTTGGGAAGCGCGCGCTGAAAACTTAAGAAATGAAACATTGCCTAAAAAAACGCCAATTCCGCTTCGTATGCGCTCTGCAAATGTTTTTATCCTCAATAAGGCAGGTATATTGTGGATGAAAATCCCAACCCGAATTAGCACATCTGCGGTTTCCTTCTCTAATAATGAACGATTTTTACACTTCTGTGATTTTAAGCATGGCGACAAAAATTTTTCGATTAAAGTCGATCTTTACACAAAGAGTGAAATCTTCAGAAAAGAAGTGCCTCAACGCTTTATTTGGAGTGGCGTATCAGATAAAGGTTGGGTAGCAGGTATAAGTATGTTTGAGAATGCATACGAATTAAATTTGATGGACCCAGATGGGAACCTTGTTGCTCAGCATTATATGAAAGAAATTAAAACTGAGCCCTTGGATGAAATCCCTGCCTTCTCAATTTTAGGTTGGTCTGGTGATTTGCCAATCTTCGGATTAGTGCAACACAAGTCTAAAGTGTTAAAAATTTTTTCTTTTGTTAGGAGATAGAAATGAGGATTCTACTTATATTTTTTCTGTTACTGTATGTAAAGGGCTATAGTTTCTATTGGCCAATTGGATTTGGTAGTCCACCTCATAGTCATCCGAAGCGTATTACAGCGACTTTTGGTGAACCTCGTGGGGGACCACCCCCAACAAGATTTCATACAGGAGTAGATATGGTAAGAAACGATGGCGAAGCGTCTGGACTCACAGTTTACGGAGTTGAAGACGAAGTGGTAGTTGCAATAGACAGAACTTCGGGAGATGACAGGTTTGTTGCTACTACTTGGCATATCTTTGGGCATATAAACCCAAGAAGTGATTTATATGTAGGACAAACTGTCACCTCTACAACTGACTTGGGAACGATTTTAAATATGGGAACTCGCTCACATCTCCATTTCACGTCTACAACATCGTCTTATACTTCGGGTGTTACTATTTTAGGCAACGGTTACGAAAATAATCCCATCGACCCTTCTTTCTCAAGTTATTGGCGATTCGATAATCTTTATAGTGATTATACTGCCCCCGTGAAGAACTCGGTAGAATTTTGGACTGATGGACTTGGAACCCGATGTGAGCCTCATAATCTGAGGACCGATAGAAATTATGATATCGTTGTTAAAGCACAAGAGGGTACTGCTTATCCTGATGCTAATAATAGGTATGCTGTTGATTGGCAAAATGGTGTTTATAAGTTAGGTTACAATGTTAACAGTCCTCCTGCGACGTACAATCTTAAATTTCGGGAAGACCCACGGCTTTGGAATATCAATCTCGTTTACGACCGCAGTCGGTCTACTCAAAGCGATTTTTATTATGTAATAACTAATACAATGAGCTCAAATGGTTATGTAAGATTTACTACTCCTGGTAGTTATACTATCTATATCTCGCTCGTTGATGAACAAAACAATGAACATCAGCAAACAGAATATGTCAACGTTTACACCGGTATCAGTGAAGAACCAACTAATATAAATATCCCAACAAGTTTTCAATTGAGTGAAAATTGCCCGGACCCGTTCTACTATTCAACTTTGATTCCTTTTCAATTACCAAAAAAGTGTGAAATATCTTTAATAATCTATGACAAAGCTGGGCAAAAGGTTAGAACCTTAAAACAGGATAAAATGGAACCCGGCTATCACAAAACTGTTTGGGATGGCAGAGATGACTTTGGCAGAAAAGTTGCTTGTGGTATCTATTTCTGCCATTTCAAAGCCGGTAATTTTAAAGAAATAAGAAAAATGGTTTTAATAAATTAAAAGGAGCTGCCATGAAAGTTAAAACAAACATATTGAGCTTTCTGCTAATTGGGCTCAGCATTTTAATAACCAGCACCTTTGCTGGTGAGATGAGAAAGACCTTTGACTTCTCAGAAAGAGAAATTAGCTTTAAGAGAGAAAACAACTACGATGCGGTATTGATAAGGAGATGTTTTCCTTCTGCTGAAATTGGTAAGCCTCAATTGCCAATAAAACCGGTCAATTTCTTAATCCCATCTGATGCGAAGGTAGAAAATATCACAGTCTCCTCACAAAGTATAGAACTTTCAGGTGAATATAATATCATCCCGGCACAAATCCCCAAAATAATTGGTGCTGACTGGCAATGGACCGAACCCAATCCAGAAATCTATAACTCAGCTACCCCTTATCCGGAACGAGTTGCCGAACTGGTGAATGAAGGCTATTTTTCCGGAAGAAAGATAGCATCTATTTTGATTTATCCGCTTCAATACATACCAAGAGAAAAGAAACTTATTCTCAATACTGAAATTATTGTGACTTTGCAGTGTTCCTCAGCAACTAATACCGGTGTTTATCCTTTAAGGATGCTACCCGAAACTGAGAAGACATTTAAGAAAATGATTGAAAGTATGGTAGTCAATTCAAATGATGCCGAAAGATTCTCACCAAGAGCAGAAATTGTTGAGCCTTCAATACCACAAAAGTTTGCACCGACCAAAGGACCTTCACAAACCGGTAGTCCGATAAGTTATGTGATTATCACCAATGATGAACTGGCAAATACATTTCAAACTTTTGCTGATTGGAAAACGAAAAAAGGCGTTCCTGCTGTAGTAAGAACACTTTCCTGGATAAGAAGCAGATATGACGGACAGGACGACCAAGAAAGAATCAGGAATTTTATAAAAGACGCCTTCATAAATTGGGGAACGGTCTGGGTTTTAATCGGCGGTGATGTGAATATTATTCCTTATCGTGAGGCAAGCATGAGGTTCTATTACCATGATTTGCTCAGGGTTTCAACCGACCTTTATTATGCCTGCCTTGATGGGAATTGGAATGCGGATGGCGATGATAAGTTCGGGGAGATAGACGATAGTACTGATTTATATCCTGAGGTTTTCGTTGGGCGGGCATCAGTAGAAAATACTTTTGAGGCTAATGTCTTTGTTACAAAAGTTATCAATTACGAGAAGACCTCAGCCACGCAATTACCCGATTATTACACAAAGATGCTTTTTATTGGCGAAGACCTTTTTGAGCGGGGCGACAGTAAAGGACTCTGCGATACGATAGCTGATTATCATATACCAGTTTATTTTCAAAAGGCAAGGCTTTATGAAGACGGAAACTGGTCTAATAACCTGAGGCATAGTCAGGTGATGGATTCACTTAATCAAGGTTTTGCTTTAATCTATACCCAAAATCACGGCGGACCAGAGTTCTTGAGATTGGGTGCCAGTCAGTCACGGCGGTTAACCAAAAACGATATCTCTTCACTTACCAACGGCAACCGCCAGTCTATCTGGTATTGCATCACCTGCGGGGCAAATAAGTTTCAATATGATTGTTTCTCCGAACGCTTTTTAAATAATCCCAATGGCGGAGGCGTTGCTTTTATTGGTAGTACTACTTGGGATGCGCCTTGGTCGTTTTTTTCAATAGACACGCTCTTTTTCGATTATCTTTTTAGCGATTTTTATCGAATCGGTGAGGCACTTCACTTGTCCAAAGCATACTTTATACCGGTTCCTTATATACAAATGGCTCAATTTGGCAAGATGCTGCTCGGTGACCCAGAGATGCCGGTCTGGACAAATACGCCACAACCAATGTCAGTTAAACACCTACCAGAAATACCCTTGGGACCAAATCTATTTAAAATCAGAGTTACTACGCCACCTCCATCAGTTATACCAGTTACACAGTCTTTGGTCTGTGTAATGAAAGATAATGAGTTTTATGCTTATGGCTTTACTGATGAAAATGGCGAAATCATCTTTAATATCTGTCCAGAATCGCCCGGGAATATAAGCGTAGTCGTCACAAAACATAACTGCGAGACCTATGAAGGAACTTGCCAAGCGGTTCCTAAAGAACCTTATGTTTCTTTTGCTGATAAAAAGATTATTGACCGAACCGGTAATGGTAACGAAGTTCCTGAAGCCGGCGAGATAATCCTTTTGCCTGTGTGGTTAAAGAATATGGGTTTTGGCACAGCGTATAATGTAAACGCAACTCTTTTTACTAATGATACTTTTATCACCGTCACTCAATTACAATCCTTCTTTGGTAATATTTACCAAGAAGAGACTCGTTTGGGTGAGCCACCTTACGAATTTGAGATAGATAAAGACTGTCCGGATAATCATCAAGTCTATTTCGCACTTGATATCACATCTGACCAAGGTCAGTATAAGGATACCTTGATTATTACAATCCAGGCACCAAGACTTATTCACTTTAGGCATATCGTTGATGATGATACAATTCCACCCAGCCGCGGTAATGGTAACGGCTATGCTGAGAAAGAAGAAACGATTGAATTGCCCATCGTTTTACGCAATGAAGGTCTTGGCCAAGGTGATGATGTAACAGCAATTCTTGGCTGTGATGACCCAGAGGTTATTATTCTCAATAACTTGGTAAATTTCGGTTCAATTCCGGCACGAAAGGAAAAAGGGAATACTGGTAACCATCTCCTTTTCCGACTCTCGCCAAACTGGCAAGGAAAGATTCCTTTCACTCTTACGATAACTGACCGTTACGAACACATCTGGTATGACACTTTTTATCTTGTGAAAATGGTAGCGCCAGAAGGTCTTTCTGCCGCACCGGGCAGGGATTATATTGATTTGGTATGGAGCCCATTACAGGGAACTAACCTTTTAGGTTATAATGTTTACCGACGAACCGACACTTTAAACCCTTATTCAAGAGTGAATGAGTTACCAATTACCAACGGCACCTATTTTAAGGACTTAGGATTAGAAAGGGCAAAGACTTATTACTATGCGGTTACGGCGATTGATTCTTCAAGAAATGAGAGTTACTATTCACTGGAATTGGTTGCTAAGACCAATCCACCTGACCAGTTTGGCTGGCCAAGGAAAATGAGAGCCGGCGCCCTTGCTTCAGTAGTTGCCTGTGATTTTGACCGAGCGTATCCTGGTCTTGAGGTTATTGCGGCTGACTATGAAGGCACGATTTATATGTGGCATTACGATGGAACTGGTGTGATTAGTCCGGATGGGATATTTGCCGATACCAAAAAACCGGTCTATGCCAGTCCAGCCGTAGGCGATATTGATAGGGATGGGCAATTAGAAATTGTAACCTTACATACTGATTTTGATAGCGTCTGTTCTTATCTTCG
>Ga0123519_10006638_pt1 | contig 18089 bp, 17 predicted proteins | sample YelNatPaOPRAMG02_FD_87396 | JGI IMG/M metagenome (GOLD analysis project Ga0123519, IMG submission 87396) | Hot spring microbial communities from Yellowstone National Park - Yellowstone National Park OP-RAMG-02 (version 2) | ecosystem: Environmental > Aquatic > Thermal springs > Hot (42-90C) ... | reverse complement strand
TGCCGGTAGCGGCCTTGCATGAATGTACCGTTCCGCGATGTGCATCTTTTCCTCGGTTTCCATTGTTCCCTCCGGATGAGGGAACGATAGCACCTTGGGTAACATTTTACAAGAGGGAACACGACCAGTTGACAAAAGGGCCTTTCTGTACTATGATGGGCACGCCGTCCATCCAGAACAGGAATGAGGTGAGACGATGTCGAAAAAAGTTGCTTTGAGTCTGCTTCTGCTCCTTCTGTTTCTCCTGGCCGCCTGTGAATCGGCCGGCACGCCGGCTCCCACGGCTACCCCCAAGGCCGGCACCCCGCCCGCCGTCTCCACTCCGGTCCGGACTCCCGTCCCGGCGGCCACCCCGGCCGGAGGGTACCCGGCTCCGGCCGTCGAGTCCACGCCCTATCCCACCCCCTGATGCCCTCCGTTCGCGCCCCGGTGCCGCGCTTCCGCAAGCCGTCCCTGCCCCTGGCAGGGCTGCTTGTTTTGGCCCTCCTCCTGGCCGGCTGTGTGGAAAAGGCCGACTGGGAAACCCAGCAGCGGTCGGCCAGCGTGCCGGCCGGGGACCTCTACGCCTCCCATACGGTAGGGCAGACGTTTACCCCCACCCGAAACGGCCTGAGCGGCATCGAGGTCATCCTGGTGGACTATGGGCCGGAGAGCGGCCGGCCGGCCGTCCCCCTGGAACTGCGCCTCTGCCGCGACCTCGCCTGCCAGGAGGTCATCGCCCAGGCCACGGTTCTTCCCGAGGAACAGTCCCACAACCGCACCTTCCGGTTGCCTTGCCCGCCCCAGGGCGATTCGGCCGGCCACACCTATCTTCTCCAGGCCTCCGCTCCCCAGGCGGATGCACCGGCCCGGGCCACCCTCTGGGCCCACGCCTCCGACCTGTACCCCGAGGGAAGCCTCCTCTATGACGGCCAGCCGGGGGCGGGCGACCTGAACTTCTGGACCTTTTACCAGGCCGGGGCCGGGGAGGTGGCCGGAAGCCTTCTCCGGCAGGCCGGCGAGGGCCTTTTCCCCCTCCTGGTTCTGGCTCTTCTGCTCCTGGCCCCGGGCTACCTCCTGGCCCGAATCCTTCCCCGTTCCGGCCAGGAGGACGCCCTGACCGTGTTGGGCACATGCCTGGCCCTGAGCGTGGCCGTCCTCCCGGTCTTCCTGCTCCTCCTCTCCCAGACCTCGCTGCGGTTGAGTCCTTGGGGCGTTCGGCTCGGCGGGGGGCTCCTGGCCTTGGTGGCCCTGGGCCTTTTTCTCCGCGACCTGTGGCGGGGGCGCTGGCGAGGATACGGTCGGGGGATGGCTGCCCCCCTCCTGGCCGCAATCGGCATCGTCGGTGTGGGGTTGACCCTGCGGGCCGTCCACGCCCTGGACCTTCCGGGGCCGCCCTGGGTGGATGCCGTCCATCATGCCCTCCTGGCCCGTCTGATCGTCGAGCGGGGCGGCATCCCCGGCGACTACCTTCCCCATGCTCAGGTGTCCCCGGCGACGTATCACTTTGGCTTTCAAAGTCTGGTGGCCCTCCTGCACGAGACGACCGGGATGCCCCTGCCGCAGGCCCTGCTTCTGGTGGGGCAGGCGCTGAGCGGGCTGTCCGGGTTGCCGCTCTATGTCCTGGGGAAGCGCTGGGGGGGAAGCGCCTGGGCCGGGCTGGGGGCGGCGGCGGTGCCTTCGGCCCTTTCCCTGGTGCCGGCCTACTTTGTGAGTTGGAGCCGCTACACCGAACTGGCCGGCCTTTTCCTCCTGCCGGTGGGGGCCGTCCTTCTGGAACGGCTCTTTTTCCGAACCTCCTGGCACTGGGGGCTGGCCGGGTCTCTGGCCGTGCTCCTGGCCGGCCTCCTCCTCACCCACCTGCGGGTGGCCGCCTTCCTGGCCGTGCTGGCCCTTGGGATGTTCCTTCAGGCCGCTTTCCGGCGCCGGTATGACCTTCGTTCCCTTGTCCTCCTCGGAGTCCGCGCCCTGGGGGTGGGGGCGGCGACGGTGTTGCTGGCCTCGTTCTGGCTTTTCCCCTCCATCCGACATCTGTGGCTGCCGGCCCTTCGGCAGTGGCCGGCCGCCGCCGACGAGACCAGCCTGTACTATATCCTCTTCGGTCCGGGGGAACCGGTCACCCAGGTCGCCTTTGTTGGGGCGCTTCTGGCTCTCCTCTGGCGACGTCGGCAGGCCTCTCTCCTCTTCCTCTGGGTGGGCCTCCTGCCCCTCCTGGCCAAACCCTCCTTCGTCGGATTGCATATCGGCGGCGTCGTGGACGGGCTGGCGGTGAGCATCGCCCTCTATACCCCCCTGGCCCTGGCCGCTGCGTTGACGGTGGGAGGGGTAATCCAGGCCCTGCGGCGGTGTGCCGGGTGGTTTGAGGCCCGCCGGCCGCGACGGGCCGGGAAGTTGCTTCTGGCCGGGATGCGTTGGGCCGGTGCCCTCCTCCTCGTCGGGCTGTGTCTATGGGGGGCCTATGAACTGCGCGACGTGGTCTATGCCCGTGGGGTCCTGCTCACCCGGGCTGACCTGGAGGCCATGGCCTGGATTCAGGAGCATACCGGCCCGGAGGCGCTTTTCCTCATCAATTCCTACGAGTGGATGAACGCCGTCTATGCCGGGAGCGATGGGGGGGCCTGGATTTCCCCCCTGACCGGCCGGCGCACCTGGCCTCCTCCGGCCCTCTATGGGCTGGGAGAGGCGGCCTATATCGAGGAAATCAACGCCGTGGCCCGGGAGGCCATGGCCGGCCCCGACGCGGCGACCCTGGCCGCCCTCCTGCGTCGCCACGGCATCACCCACGTCTATCTGGGGCGCTACGGTGGGACGCTCGCTCCGGAGAAACTCGCTTCCCCGGATTTTCGCCTCCTCTACCGGCGAAATGGGGTCTGGATCTTTGCCCTGGAGCCGCCGGTCCAGCCCTAGCGAGGCACCGGGGGGATGGGCGGGCCGGCCAGCCGCTTCAGTTGCCCTTTGGAAAGGCGCGGGGCCCCGGCCCGAATCGCTTCCTTGCGGCGTACCTCCAGCCGCCGCATCCGCTTCCTGTGCTTGCGCATGGCCACCTTACGGCGTTTGTTCATCCTGAACCTCCTCCATACGGCCGGCCGTCGTCCAGGCCGGCCCATCGTTTTCCGCGAAGGGATTATATCGGCCTCCCCGTCTCCCGTCAAGGCCGCCCTTCTTCCACATCCAGGGATAGCTCGCAGGGCACAGAGACCTCCTTTGCCGAAGCCCAGGGTTTGCCCTGGTTGGGATGCGGCCTCTTCACTATCCCCAAGGGCGGATGGTTCCGGGGAGACTGTAACCTTTCTGTAATCTCCTGGGCCACCCATTTCCGACCGGCCGTAGTACACTGACAGGTAGGAATTTCACCGGAGGAAGAAATGGGCGAGATTCGAGCGCGTTTTCATTTTGACCCGAGGAAAAGAGGGTTGGGGCAGGTGCTGGGGCCGCTGGAAGCCGAGGTGATGTGGCTGGTCTGGCAGCAGGGCCAGGCCACGGTCAAACAGATTCATCGTCTCCTCTCCCGAAAGCGGGAACTGGCCTACACCACAGTGATGACGACCATGGCCCGGCTGGCCGAAAAGGGCTTCCTGCAACGCACCCGGCGGGGAATGGCCTACCTCTACCGTCCGACCATGACCCGGGAGGAATTCGACCGCTGGGTGGTGCGCTCGGTGCTTTCCAGCCTCCTGGAGACATCCGGCAAAGAGACGGTGGAGTACCTGGTGGAATACCTGGTTCGGGAGCGCCCCGAGGGACTGGAATACCTGCGCCGCGCCCTGGCCCGGCAGGCGGCCTAGCGCCGTTCCCATCAGGCCGACGGCCGCCATCGAGCGAACCGACCCACGCTTCCCCCACCAGGAGGTCCGTCCCCGACCTCCGCAGGAACGAACGATCAACGATCAACGGCTTCGTCCACTTCTCCCCACAGGTCGTAGGTCGAGGCGGCGGTGATGCGCACCGGGACGATCTCGCCCACCCGGGCCGGCCCCCGGGCCAGCACCAGCCCATCCACCTGCGGGGCGTCCCAGCGGGTACGACCGACCACCAGTCCGTCCTCGCCCACGCCTTCGACCAGGACCTCCACCCGCTTCCCCACCTGGCGCCGGCCCCAGCGCCGGGCGATTTTCTGCTGAAGGCGCAGGAGGATATCCCTTCGGCGTCCGGCCACCTCCGGCGGGACCGGGTTGGGCAGACGGGCGGCCGGCGTGCCTTCTTCGCGGTAATAGGGAAAGACTCCCACCCGTTCCAGAGCCTCCTCCCGAAGGAAAGCGCACAGGGCCTGGAACTCTTCCTCCGTCTCGCCGGGGTAGCCGACGATGAAGGTGCTGCGCAGGACGATTTCGGGGAGACGTTCCCGCAGGCGGTGTAGCAAGGCCCGCACCTCCTCGATATGGTCCGGCCGGCCCATCCGCCGCAGGACGGCCGGATGGGCGTGTTGCAGGGGAATGTCCAGGTAGGGGCAGATCTGGGGGTAGGCGGCCATCACCTCGATCAGCCGGGAGGAGATATGGCCCGGGAAGGTGTACATCAGGCGTAGCCAGGGCAGGTCCGGCACGGCCCGGAGGATTCCCTCCACCAGGTCCGGCAGGCCGTCGGTCTCGCCCCGGTCGCGCCCGTAGAAGGTGGTATCCTGGGCCACCAGGATGATCTCTTTGACCCCCTGTTCCCACAGGGCGCGGGCTTCCCGGAGCAGGGCCTCCCGGGGAAAACTGCGGTAGGGACCCTTGATCTGGGGGATGGTGCAAAAGGCGCAGTGGGCGGAACAGCCCTCGGCGATTTTGAGGTAGGCGCTGGCCCCGCTCACGGCGCTGAGGCCGGCCCCTGGCGGGAGGACTTCCGGAGGACGGAGCGCCCCTGGCAGCAGGCGGGTCAGGAGGGCGGCGATTTCTCCCCATTGTTCTGTCGGCAGGAGCGCATCCACGCCGGGGATGGCCCGGAGCGATGCGCCGTAGCGGCCGGCCATACAGCCGGCGGCCACCAGCACCTGTCCGGGCCGCTTCCGGCGGGCCAGTTCCTGCACCGCCTGAAGCGACTCCTCCCGCGCCGGGGCGATAAAGCCGCAGGTGTTGACGATGAGGACCTGGGCTTCCTCCAGCTCCTCCACCAGGGCGTAGCCGGCCTGACGGAGCAACGCAACCATGCCGGCGCTATCCACCTCGTTTTTGGGACATCCCAGGGTCACCAGGTAGACGTTCATCGGCAGTCCGGGCCGGCGCCTCGATTCCCAGGAAAGGGCCGGCCGGGGCGTATGGTACTACAACCGGCCCTCTCCTGCAACCTTGACAACCGCGCCCTCCCCGGTTATCCTGAAGGCGGGCCGGCCGAGGAGGACGCGATGTGGAACGACGAGGCGGTGGGCAGGTTGATCGAGGAACATTGGGCCCGTTATCGGGCGATGACCCCCCGCGACGTGTACAAACTCCTGTACCAGGGGGTGCTGGGGCCGGAACACCTTCTGGGGCCAGGCTTCGCCGACCGGCTGCGGGCCGAGTACGCCGCCCTGCCGGCCAAAGGGGACGAGCCGCTTTGGGAGGAAGTTCGTCCCGATGGGGAACTGGGCCGGCTCAACCTGCGTCCCTTCAAGGCGCACGGGGGCGACCTGGAACGCCTGATTCGGGCCTGCCGAAGGACGGCCGGGCAGACCTGGGGGACGGCGGAGGAATTGCGGGAGGTCTGGGCCGTCTTCGTGGAACAGTGTCGGGCCGGGCGATGGGAGGTGTTTCCGCTGTCGGAAGTGCTGGCCTTTTCCTCCTGGCTGGAGGAGCGGGGATACCCGGCGGTACACCACTCGCCGGCCTATCGGGCGGCCCATCGGCCGGCCTACCGCCTGCTGGCCCGCGCCTTCTGGCTGGAAATGGCCGAATAAGGCGGGAGTGCGTCGGAGTCGAACCGACCCGGGACGCTTCCAGCGCCCCACAACGGTTTTGAAGACCGCGGGGCCCACCGGGACCCGTTCACTCCCGTAACTTTAGCATACAACGCTTTTCTCCATTCGTCAAGTCGGAGTTGCGGACCGGGGACTGGGCGGGGCGCTACCTTTGCCTAACTATTCGGACTGTAACGTCATTTTCACCAACAATGCTCCGCCTCCTGGACCGTATCCGGCAGGTGCCCTGCCCCAGGCCCTATTTCTGTCGCGTCGAACCCCTACGAGGGCGCCTGGAGGCGGTGCGCCGGCCATAGGGGGAGCGGATCCGGGCGGCGGTGGAGGCGGCCGGCCTGGGGCATGAGGGGGGCTTCCCCAGGCCGGCCTTGCCCCTCCCTACGGACGCGCCCAGCGGAAGTCTGTGGCCCCGGCCAGAAGCGTCCGCACGTCCCAGAGCGCCGAGCCGTCGAGCCGACCGAGGAGCATGGCCCGGGCCTCTCCATCCAGATACAGAAAGACCGAGCCATCCTCGCTCCATACGACCACGCCCGGATGGAGCATCTTCTCCACCGTCCCTATCTCGACACAGGGGAACAGAGGGAGCGGGGCCACCCGACGAACGCTGCCGCCGGGTTCCAGAACGAACAGGCCCGGCGCCGGCCAGGGATCGGCCCCGCCCTCGGCGACCGCACACCGCTGATGGGCAAAGGCCACCTTCCCGTCCGGCAATGCCTTCAACTGTGTAGGCCACAATCGCCGCTTTTGGGTATCCAGCATACTGGGAACAATTTCCCAGACCCCATCCGGAGCGACCCGGGCCTGGTAGAGTTCCCCGGGGACCGGACTGACCCAAAGGCCTCCCTCTCCCCAGGCCCATTCCACGTGGCAATCCTCCAGACAACTGGTATCGGGAAGGGCCTGCTCCGGCAGATCGGCCTCCAGAACCGCAAGCGTATGCTTCTGGAAGCAAATGGCCTTCGCCAATATGCGTCGCCCCTCGGGGAACCATTCCCAGGGGATGTACAGGTTGTTCCATTCATCAACCCCCCGGGCGAACGGCTGCGAGGCTACCCGCCGGGGATTGCCTTCCGGAATCTGGCTGAACCAGACTCCCCGATCGTCGGCAAAGGCCAGTTGCTTTCCGTCGGGCGAAAGCAGAAAGCCGAGACAACCGATCCGGGCCTCCCAGCCCTCGGCCGGGCCGCAGAAGCCCAGGTCATAGGGCACGTCGGGGTTTTGAAGGTCCACGGCATAAAGGGTGCCGTAGCAAACCCTCCTTTCCTGGGGGAGATCGGGCAAGGCCATCAGATTGTCCTTGCAGGCCGATAGGGCCGGAGGCGGCACGGAGAGATAGACCAGGTAGCGATCGTCTGCGGCCAGAGTGAATTGCTCCGGATGGTCGATAACCGGGATGGCCCGGATATCTCCGGTGGCGAGTTCGACCAGGTAAAGTTCATCGGCCGGATTGACATAGAGCAGGTAAGCACCGTCTACAGAAAAGGCATATTCGTGGACCGCCTGCGACCTGACTCTTGGGGTGGGAAAGACCTGTTCCCCGGTCCGGCGGTCCAGGACATAGAGATAGGAACCGGAGGTCAGATAGGCCAGGTATCTCTCATCGGGCGACAGGCGGTATTCCACCTGTTCGCTGATGGGCGCACCGGGAGCGCGGACTTTTTCCAGCGTTCCTCCAGCGGCTGGCCAGCGCCACAGCCGGCCAACACGGAGAAAATAGAGGTCGAACGGGAGGGCCGGCCACCCGGAGGGCTGAACCGCCTCCGTTGGGAAAACCACCGTGGTGGCCCGCCGAGGGGTGGGCGTCGGAGTGGGCGTGCTGGTCGGGGTCGGCAGGCCCTTTCGGCATACCGAGGGACATTCGCTCAGGGCCTGGGCCACGGCCACATACCAGCGCCCTCCCTGACGGACCATCCGATACTCGGCCCCATAGGTGCAGTCCCGATAGGAGTAGATCGTCCCGCTGCAGATTTCGTCATCGGGGATGGACGAGCCTCGGGGGAAGAAGAGTTTGGTCTCTCGTTTCTCCACCCGCACCCGGACATGGTCGTTGTCCTCCCAATCCAGACTTTCCAGAAAGGTGGCACTCTCCACGGTCTCCCAATGGCTGCCGTCGCGGGCGTTGGACCGGATGCGCTCCATCTTTTCGGAAAGGTAGGGGTCCACACAAACCTGCCGCAGCAGTTCGGGATCGAGCCTCCTTTCCGCCTCGGCCCGAACGCGGCTGTATTCCTCCAGCGCGGCCATAATTCCGCTCTCTTGAGAGGTGGGAAGGGGATATGGACCGCAAGACCAGGAACAACAGGGAGGAAAAAGGAGGGCCTCCCTTCTTATCAACGACGGCGGCAGATGGGGCGTCGCGGTCGGCGACCGGGTGGGGACAACAGGACTGGGAAGCGGGGTCGCCGTCGCGGTCGGGAAAGGGGGCAAGGGAGAGGGCGTCTCCGGGGGCGGCGAAGTCGGGCCGGCCGGCCCGCAGGCCGCCAGAAGCAGGCCCAGGGAAAAAGCCAGGATGAGCATGCCCGGCAGGCAATCGTGCGCTTTCATCGGCATCCTCCCATCGTTCTTCTCGTCCGAAATCGATCTGAGTTCATGTTACACCCCTTCGCCTCCGTTTGCCCGACGCCCGGCCTACTCCTGGGCGATATAACGAAAGGGGCGAGGCAACCCCTCGGGGTTGCCCCGCCCCCATCGGCCGGAAAATCCCGGCGTTATTCGACCTTGACGCTGATCTTCTTCGGCTTGACCTCTTCCGCCTTGGGGACACGGAGCGTCAGCACGCCGTCCTTCAGGTGGGCCTCGATCTTGTCCGCCTGGACGTTGCCCGGCAGGTTGATGGAGCGGGAGAACTTGCCGAAGGCGCGTTCCTGGCAGAGGCACTCGCCCTCGACCTCTTTTTCCTCGGGCACCTCGCCGCGGATGGTCAGAACGCCGGCCTCGTAGGCGATGTCCAGGTTCTCCGGCTTGACCCCGGGCAGAGGCGCCTTGATGATGTACTCATCGGTTGTCTCGTAGATGTCCACCGGGATGACGCCGACGGCCTCGCCCCGACGCACCCAGCCCCAGGGGCGGAAAAAGTCCTCGAAGAAGCGGTCCATCCAGTCCTGCATCCGGGCCATTTCCCGGGCCGGATTCCAGCGCATCATGCCACGCATCGTCCACCTCCTTCTTATCGTTTCAGGATTTGCGCTTTCACCCTATTTTCCCCCTGTTAGAGCAGGTGCGGAGGAATGTTAGCGTTCCATTAGCAAGAACAGGGATGCCGTGCTATAATGCCTGGGAGAGGCAGAGCGATGGTGCGCTTTCTGGTGTTCGACCTGGACGAGACCCTCTATCCGGCCCAGGCCGGCCTCTTCCACGAGATCGGCCGGCGCATCCACCTGTACCTCCAGGAACGCCTGGGCATCCCCCCCGAGCAGGTTCCCCAACTGCGCCAGTCCTACTACGAACGCTACGGTACCACCCTGCGCGGCCTGCAGATTCACCATCGGGTAGACCCCGAAGACTACCTCTCCTTCGTCCACGACGTGGATGTTTCGGCCTACCTGCGGCCCGACCCGGCGCTGGAAGCCGTCCTGGCTTCCCTGCCCCAGGAAAAGGTCATCTTCACCAACGCCACAACGGCCCATGCCCGCCAGGTGCTCCAGGCGCTGGGCCTGGACCACCACTTCCGGCGCATCTTTGACATCCACTCCCTGCGCTTTCATTGCAAGCCGGACCCGGAGGCCTACCGCATCCTCCTGGAACTCCTTCCGGCCCGGGGGCCCGAATGCCTGCTCATCGAGGATAACCTGCGGAACCTGCTGGCCGGGAAGGCGGCCGGGATGCATACCCTGCTCGTCGGCGAGACGGCCGGCCGCCAGGACGGGGTGGACTTTCAGGGCAGCCTGCTGCAACTTCCGGAATTCGTCCGCTCTCTGGATTGCTGACGGTTGCCGTCTCCCCGGACGCCTGTTGCTGCTTCCTTTCCGGCGAAAGCCGCCGGTCCCCGGAATTCAGGCGCTGAGGCGGGCCGAGACTTCCTCCACCAGGCGACGGAGTTGGGGGAGGCCGGCCAGGCTGAGGGAAAGGCCCGCGCGGGAAAGGTCCTCGTACCCCAAACCGTGGAAGAGGCGCCGGCCGGCCACCCAGCACATCTCGTCGTAAATCTCGGGCCAGCGGGCCGGACGCCGCTTCAGACAGAAAAGGACGAATTCGGTTGCCAGATCGGAAGGTTCCATGGCCGATTTCCAGGGAATCCAGCGCATATCTCAGTATACTTTTTGATCCCGGATGACGCTGACGGAAAGATTACAGGAAGGTGAAGAATAGGGCTTGGGGAGCAGGGCACAGGGCACAGGATACAGGGCGTAGGGTACAGGGGGAGCAGAGAGCGGGGAGCGGGAAGCAGAGAGCAGGGAGAAGAGAGCAGAGAGCGAGGAACGGGGAGCAGAGAGCAGGGAGCGGAGAGCGGGAGGGCAGGACACAGGGGCCAGGGCACAGGATACAGGGCGTAGGGCACAGGGGGAACAGAGAACAGAGAGCAGGGAGCGGAGAGCGGGGGGCAGGACACAGGGGACAGGGCACAGGGACCCGGGTACGGGGCACAGGGCGCGGGGGGCAGGGGAATGGGGGTGAGGCCTTTAGCGCAGGAGGAGCAGGCCGGCCAGGCAGGAGAGGACGACCAGGACGTCCTCGGCCAGGCTCAGCAGGATGTTGGTCAAGGGCCCCCAGCGGCCGGCCAGGCGATGCCGCACCGTCCGCTTGCCGGCGTAGAGGAGGGCGGCCAGGAGCACCCCCAGCATCGGAGCCATCAGGAACCAGGACGGAGGAAAGGTGCGGTTGGTCGCCAGCATAACCAGCGCCGCCCCCAACGGCCCCAGGACCATCTGCCCCAGGTCGTGGAAAAAGCCCAGCCACATCCGTCGGCTACGTCCCCGAAGGGGGGAAAGCAGCGCATCTCCGGGGAGAAAGACCTTGTCCGAGAAGGTGTGCAGGAGGAAGAGGAGGGCCAGCAGGGCGATGCACCAACTTTCGCCCAGGAACTCGAAGGGGGAGACCGGACGAAGGGCGCCTCCCGGCCGGGACATCACGGCCAGGAAGAGCAGAGGCAGGTAGGGGTTCAGGCCGGCCGGCGCGGCCAGAAACATCCCCCCGCCAAGGGAGATCAGGGCATCCATACCGTCCTCCTGGGTGCTCGATGGAACGTATTGTACCACGGGGCCGGCCGGAGGGCAATTTGTCTTTTCCCCCGCCCTGTGTTATGATAACCGCCGTAGGACGCCGGCCCAACGGAGGGACGGCGGAAGGACGCTCAAAGAGGAGGTGAAGATGTTCAAAATTCTGCACAAGGAGGACCTGACCCCGGTCCTGCGTCTCTTTGTGATGGATGCCCCCGAGATCGCCCGCAAGGCCCAGCCGGGGCAATTTGTTATCGTCCGCCTGGACGAACGCGGGGAACGGATTCCCCTGACCATCGCCGACTACGACCGGGAAAGGGGGACGATCACCCTGGTCGTCCAGGAGGTCGGAGCCTCGACGAAGCAGATGGGGAGGTTGCAGGCCGGGGAGAGCATCCTGGACCTGGTGGGGCCGCTCGGCCGGCCCTCCGAGATCGAGCATTACGGCACCGTCATCTGCGTCGGCGGCGGGGTGGGCATCGCCCCCATCTATCCCATCGCCCGCGCCCTCCGCGAGGCCGGGAACACGGTGATCTCCATCATCGGCGCCCGCAGTCAGAACCTCCTCTTCTGGGAGGAGAAGATGCGCGCCGTAAGCGATGAACTGATCGTCTGCACCGACGACGGCTCCTATGGCCGCTATGCCCTGGTGACCGCTCCGCTCAAGGAGATTCTGGAAAGCGGCCGGCCCATCGATCTGGTCTTTGCCATCGGGCCGGCCATCATGATGAAGTTTGCCAGCCTGACCACCCGCCCCTTTGGGGTCAAAACCATCGTCAGCATCAACTCCATTATGGTGGACGGCACCGGCATGTGCGGCGCCTGCCGCATCTCCGTGGACGGCAAGACCCGCTTCGCCTGCGTGGACGGCCCCGACTTCGACGGCCACCTGGTGGACTGGGACCTCCTCCTGGAGCGGCAGCGGCAATATCTGGAAGAGGAAAAACTCGCCCTGGAAAAGTGGGAACGCGAGAACGCCTGCGCCGTTTCCTGACGGCGTTGGCCGAAAGGAGGCCGGGATGAACAGGTCCGCCATGCCGCTCTTTTACCGCATCGCCGTCATCTTCTCCCTTCTCTTCAACCTGGTCACCATCGCCGTCTTGATCGCCCTGCCTTTCCTCCTGCGCCCCATCCTGGGGCAGGTCATGGCCGAACTGGACGGCCTGGAGAACGCCGTCATCGAGACGGTCGTCCCGGTGGACCAGGCCATGGCCGTGCGGGGGGTGTCCATCCATCTCCGGGGGCCGATTCAGGTCCGCACCACCTCGGGCGCGCCGGTCTCCCGGGCAGCGGTCTCCATGTATCTGCAGGGCGGCTACATCAGCGGCAGCGCCGACATCGTCCTGCCGGAAGGCATGGAACTGCCCATCACCTTCACCGAGGATGTGGTTATGAGCACCACCATCCCGGTGCGCCTGTCCATCCCCGTGGCCATTCCGCTGAAGGATACCCAGGTGGGCGCCTTTGCCGCCCATCTGAAGGACCTTCTCTCGCCCCTCACCCAACTGCTGGGCATTCCACGATAATCGAGCAGGAGGCATTCCTCATGGCGGTGAAACGCGAACGTCAGGAAATGCCCCGCCAGGACCCTCAGGTGCGGGCGCGTAACTTTGACGAAGTGGCCCTGGGCTATACGATGGAGTTGGCCCTGGCCGAAGCCGAACGCTGTCTGCAGTGCAAGAAACCGCTCTGTGTGCAGGGCTGCCCGGTCGAGGTCAAGATTCCGGAGTTTATCCTGGCCCTGCGGGAAGGGGACCTGCCCCGGGCGGTGCGCGAACTCAAGGAAAAGAACAACCTGCCGGCCATCTGTGGGCGGGTCTGTCCCCAGGAGACGCAGTGTGAGATGACCTGTGTGCTGGGGAAGAAACAGGAACCGGTGGCCATCGGCCGGCTGGAGCGCTTTGTGGCCGACTGGGAACTGGCCCACGGGGTGACGATTCCCGAAATCCCCCCGCCGACGGGGAAGAAGGTGGCCGTGGTGGGGTGCGGGCCGGCCGGCCTGACCTGCGCCGCCGACCTGGCCCGGCTGGGGCACGCCGTCACCATCTTTGAATCGCTCCACGCCCCCGGCGGCGTCCTGATGTACGGCATCCCCGAGTTCCGTCTGCCCAAGCGCATCGTCCAGGCCGAGGTGGATTACGTCAGGCAATTGGGGGTGGAGATTCGCCTGAATTCGGTCATCGGCAAACTCTATTCCCTGGACGAACTCCTGGCGCATTACGACGCCGTCTTCCTGGGCACCGGGGCCGGCCTGCCCCAGTTCCTGGGCATCCCCGGGGAGAACCTGAACGGGGTCTATTCGGCCAACGAGTTTCTCACCCGCATCAATCTGATGAAGGCCTACCTCTTCCCGGAGTATGCCACGCCGATCAAGCGCCGTCCCCGGGTGGCCGTGGTCGGTGGGGGAAACGTGGCCATGGATGCGGCCCGCTGCGCCCTGCGCCTGGGAGCGGCGGAGGTGCACATCGTCTACCGCCGCTCGCGGGCCGAACTCCCGGCCCGGGCGGAAGAGGTGGAGAACGCCGAAGAGGAGGGCATCGTCTTCGACCTGCTGACCAACCCGGTGCGCATCCTGGGCGATGAGCACAACTGGGTGCGGGCGATGGAGTGCATCCGCATGGAACTGGGCGAACCGGATGCCTCGGGGCGCCGCCGGCCGGTGCCCATCCCCGGCTCCGAGTTTACCCTGGAGTTCGACCTCATCGTCATCGCCATCGGCACCAGCCCGAACCCGCTCATCTTCCAGGGAGTGGCGGGGCTGGAGCGCACCCGCCACGGCACCGTGGTGGCCGACGAGGTCACCGGGAAGACCACCAAGGAGCGCGTCTGGGCCGGCGGGGATATCGTCACCGGGGCGGCCACCGTCATCAGCGCCATGGGGGCCGGAAAGCGCGCCGCCGCCGATATCCACCGCTTCCTGATGGAGGGCTGACCGAAGGCCTACTGCCGAAGCAACACCGGCTCCCCCTCGGCCAGGCCGGAGAGAATCTCGTAATACTGCGGGTCGGCCACCCCCAGGGTGACCCGTACCCGTTCGCTTTTTCCTTCCCGCAGTACCGTCACGTAATAGCCCTCGCCGACGCGCTCCACCGCCTGGCGGGGGAGGAGCAGGGCATCGCTTTTCTCCACGGTAACGATGGTCAGGCTGGCGGCCATGCCCAGACGCAGGGTGACCGGGATGGGCGGTTGCAGGGCGATGGTCGCCAGGTAATAGGGGGTGCCCCGGTCGATGGTCACCGCCGGGGCGATCTCCTGCACCGTCCCTCGCAGCGGCCGGCCGGGGAAAGCGTCCAGCGTGACGGTCACCGCCTGGCCCGGGGCCACCCAGCCCACATCGATCTCGTCAATGCGGGCGCGAATCTGGAGTTGGCGGAGGTCGGCCAGGCGGGCCAGGGCGGAATAGGCCCCCGCCATCTCCCCTTCCCTTGCCCCCATTTCAACCACCGTTCCGGCGAAGGGGGCCCGGATGTAGGTCCTGTCCAGTTCGGAACGGGCCTCCTCCAGGGCCAGTTGGGCCAGGAGGAGTTCCCGCTCCAGAATCTGGACCTGGGTGGAATCGGGGCCGGCCTGAAGCCGCTCCAGACTGGCCCGGGCCCGCGCCACCTGGGCCTGGGCCTCGGCCAGTTCGGCCTGCTCCGGTCCGGCGAGCAACGCCTGTAGACGGGCCCGGGCGGCGGCCAGGCGGGCCTGGGCCGAGGTCACCGACGTCTCCTGCTCCTGTCGGGCCTGTTCATAGGCCAGCCGGGCCTGCTCCATGGCGTCTTCGGCATCCTCCACCTGTCGCCAGGCCAGAGTCTCGGCATCCTGCTGCCCCTGGGAAAGGGGGATGCCCAGTTGCCGCAGGCGCTCGTTCTCCCAGTAGATGCGGCTGTAGGCGTCCTGGGCGTTGCGCAGGGCGTTGGCCGCGACCTCCCAGTTCAACCGGGCGCTCTCCACGGCGATGGCCGAGGACTCCTGGGCCTGCTTCAGGGCGGCCTCGGCCTGCACCACCTCCTGCCGGGCCACGGCCACATCCTCGGCCCGGGCGCCGGCCTGGAGGCGGGCCAGCCGGGCCTCAGCCACCTCCAACTCGGCCTGGGCCACGGCGATCTCTTCCGGGGATGCCCCCTTCCGGGCTTCCTCCAGACGCAGTTGGGCCACTTCCAGCCGCAGGCGGGCCTCCTCGACCCGATAGTCCAGGCCTTCGGAGGCCAGACGGACCAGGACGGTCCCGGTGACCACCTCCTGTCCCACCTTCACCGGCACCTCCGCCACCAGCCCGCTCATTCGGCCGGCGATGATCGCCTGCCGGGCCGAGACCACCTCCCCATAGGCGCTCACCGTGCCCCGGATGGACCCCCGACGGACCCGGACGAGGGGCGGCGGGGCGGGCCGCAGGAGGAAGAAGTAGAGGAGGAGGCCGGCGGCCAGAAGCAGGAGGATTCCCAGCCCGACCCCCAGCCATCGACGCCGATTTGCGCTTTTTGCCGTTTCCTGGTATAATTCGCTTTGCTTTTTCATCGGACCACGCTCGAGGAGGATACAGACCTGATGGCACATACGCGTTCTGCTTTGAAAAAGATTCGCCAGGCCGAGCGCCGCCGCCGGCGCAACCAGATGATTCGTTCCCGGGTCAAGACGCTCATCAAAAAGGCCCGGGCCCTGATCGAGGCCGGCCGTCTGGAGCAGGCCGGCCTGGCCGTCGGCAACGCCGTGAGCGCCCTGGATAAGGCGGCGGAAAAGGGCGTCCTGCACCGCAACAACGCCGCCCGACGCAAGTCCCGCCTGGTCCGGCGCTACAACAACGCCTTTCGCTCCGCCCCTCCGGCCGCCTGAGCCCTTTTCGGTTTTTCCACCACCGGCCTCCCTCCCGGGGAGGTCTTTTTCTGTCGGGCGTACCCGGCCCGGGAATCGCCCCTACTGCCGGCCGGCCACTTCCACCACGGCCAGTTCCAGGGCCACCTCACCGTCGCGCCGGCCGGTCTTGATCTCCCGGTCCACCTCGACCAGGCGGCTGTAAATCCGCTGCAACTCCTCCCGGGAGAAGCGCTGGGCCTGGTTCACCACCTTTTCGGCCACAAAGGGGTGAAGGCCCAGGGTGCGGGCCACCGCTTCGGGCCGGCGCTCTCCGGCCGGAAGCCCCTTGACTTCCAGGAGGAGGCGGAACTGGCGCACGATCATGCTCAGGATGTAGAGGGGATGGTGGCCGGCCTGAAGCAGGCGGCGCAGTTCGAGCATGGCCCGGGCCCGCCGTTGCTGGCCGATGGCGTCCACCAGGGCGAAGATGTCGCTCAGACGGGCTTCGCTGGCCAGTTCGTCCACCAGGCGCTCGTCGATCCTTCCCCCGGGACCCACATAGGTGACCAGTTTCTCCACCTCGTGGCGCAGCGCCCAGGTATCCGTTCCCACGGTTGCGGCCAGCAGGTCGCAGGCGGCGGGGGTGATCTCGGCTCCCTGCCGCCGTACCTCCTGGGCGATCCAGCGGGCCAGGTCCTGTCCCCGGGGAGGCGTAAACTCTCGCACCTCACCCAGCGGCCGAACCAGGCCGACCAGCGGGTGCGTGGCGGCCAGACGGGCCCGTTCCCAGAAGATGAGGAGCGTACTGGAGGGCAGGCGCGGAAGCAGGTCGCGCAGACGGGCCAGGAACGCCTCCCCCTCCCCCTTTTGCTCCAGGCGTTTTCCCAACCCCTCCACGATCACCGCCCGGCAGGGGGAAAGAAAGGGCAGGGCCTGGCAGTGCTCGATCAGGGCGGCCGGGGTCAGGGACTCCCCTTCCAGGCGGCTGACGGCCAGATCCCAAACTTCTGGGGGAATCTTTTCTCGCAACAGGAGGTCCAACGCCTCCCTGGCGGCCAGGATGTCCTCGCCGTGGAAGAGGTAGAGCATACCGGCCATCCTTTTGCTCTGCGGGCATACGAAAACCCCACCATGCCGTATGCCGGTTGAGTTCTAAACCTGAGTTCTCACCCAGGTGGGAGTCGGTATGACGGTTTTGCGTTCCTGAGTCAGGCCCCGCCTGCCCAGTCTACGCAGCCCCGTCAGGGACTGTCTCCCAATGTCGCAAGTGTTGGCTCAGAACTTTTGCCGGCAATTACGGGCACGGCAGGGTTCTATTTGTATTTTACCACAAAACCGGCTAAAATGCAAATGCGACGACGAAGGACGGTCGTAAAGAGGAGGTCCGATGAAAAGAGATCATACCCGCCTGATGGAGATGCTGGCCGAGGCCTATGCCCGCCATTCCCCCCGTTCGGCCGCCTTCCAGGAACGGGCCCAACGGGTGATGGTGGATGGCGGCAGCCACAACGTTCGCCTGATCTGGCCCTTTCCCCCACGCATCGTCCGCGCCAGGGGGGCCTGGCTGCAGGACGAGGATGGACACAACATCCTCGACCTCTGGCAGGGGCATTTTGCCAACGTCCTGGGCCACAACCCGGAGGTCGTCACCACGGCCCTGGCCGAGGCCTTGCGCTCTGGATGGGGGCTCTTGAGCGGCATGGCCGATGTTCTGCAGGTCGAGGTGGCGGAGATCCTTGCCCGACAGACCGGGAGCGAGCGGGTCCGCTTCACCACCAGCGGCTCCCTGGCCACGATGTACGCCATCCTGCTGGCGCGCGCCTTCACCGGGCGGAACCTGGTGCTCAAGGTGGGCGGCGGCTGGCATGGGGCCCAGCCCTGGGGACTCAAGGGGGTGGAGTTCCGTCAGGGCTATGAACAACCGGACAGCGAGGGGCTTTCGCCCGATACGCTGGGGGATATCCTGGTCACCCGTTTCAACGATACGGAGGCGCTTCGGGAGGTTTTTCGTCTCCACGGGGAGCGCATCGCCTGTTTCATCGTCGAGCCTTTTATCGGGGCCGGCGGCTTTATCCCGGCCCGGCGTGAATACCTGCAGGAGGCTCGCCGCCTCACCGAGCGCTATGGGGCCGTGCTCATCTTCGACGAGATCATCTCCGGCTTTCGCTTCCGGGCCGGCGATGCCGGGGCGCTCTACGGCATCCGGCCGGACCTGGCCACCTTCGGCAAGGTCATGGGGGGAGGGATGCCGGTTGCCGCCGTGGCCGGCCGGGCCGACATCCTGGAACTGGCCGGCCGGGGAAGCG
>Ga0123519_10006633_pt1 | contig 18095 bp, 18 predicted proteins | sample YelNatPaOPRAMG02_FD_87396 | JGI IMG/M metagenome (GOLD analysis project Ga0123519, IMG submission 87396) | Hot spring microbial communities from Yellowstone National Park - Yellowstone National Park OP-RAMG-02 (version 2) | ecosystem: Environmental > Aquatic > Thermal springs > Hot (42-90C) ... | reverse complement strand
TAACCCAGACCACACGCATCGGCATCCGGCAGTGGCAGGATAAGCCGTGGCGATTTTACATAACCGATAACCTGTTTGTGTCGAAGAGGTGAATAAAAGGGCACGGCGCAGGCATCAGACATGCAGGAGATTTCCTCCTGTCCCGCGAATAGAAATTGGTACAACCGGCAAAAACCCCCAGCGCATCTTGACCTCCTTTCCGAAGGAAGCCACGGATGCCCGGCGGGCGAAAGGAGCCTGAGCAAGCATGATAACCCACGCACGATGCCTCGGCTACGACGAGGCGCAATCCTTAGTGAACGCACTCCATGCCATCCTGACGGAGAGCGAGGGCTACGAGGTCGAAAACGGCGCGTACTTCGTGTGGCAGGCGCCCAACGGCGCACAGATATGGCTGACCATGAAAGGCAGCAGCAACTCGGGGGCTTCGATGGAAGTCGTGGACCTAGAACCCCACTATAACGGTGCAGGACGGATGCAGGCGGCAGTGGTGGAGATGGTTCCCTATGACGAGGAGGAGCTCACCGGCGCACTGTACGGCTGGAGCAGTCCCTTAAGCGTTGAGGACCCCGAAACGGGCTATTATCCCTTCAGCGTAGACCTGCGCGACTTCTCCACGCACCTGCACGCGTGGCGAATCCTGCCTCGCATGGTTACCCTGCAGATTGCCGCCTTCGCGCAGGAAGCATGGTGCTTTGATGACGAGCAGAGCTACCTGCAGTCTGACCACAGCATCCTCACAGAGACCGAAGACGAGGACACAGGCGAACTGGTTACCCTGCGCCTTGCGCCGCAGGCGATGCTGCCCATCAACGAAGGCGCCAGCGACAACGTCGCGGGTAATTACGCCCTGCTGACCGGACGCATCGTGGAGCTGCACCGGTTGCAGAACCCTCATACCGGCAGGAACTTCCTGGCGATGCTGGTGGATACCTACGGCGGTAGCGTGGATGTGGTGGCTCTCGAAGACGACGTGGAGGGTGCGCCGCACACCGGCGGAACCATCAAGGCGTATGCCTGGCTCAGTGCACAGGTGATACCCACTGAGGAGAGTTAGCCCTTTGCAAGCCCTCGCGCTTTGTGCTAAGATATGACCGCTATGCGGATACTGGTGACCAACGACGACGGCATCCTGGCTGAGGGCTTGCTGATGCTCAAGCGCGCCCTGGAACCGCTGGGAGAGGTGTTTGTGGTTGCCCCCGAACGCCCTCGCAGCGGTTCTGGGCACTCTATTACCCTGCACAAGCCCCTGCGCCTGCACACGGTTCGGCTGGGTGACGGCTCACTGGGTTACTCCACCAACGGCACGCCCTCCGACTGCGTGACACTCGGCGTCACGGTGGTAATGAATGGGCGGTGTGACCTCGTGTTCTCGGGCATCAATCAGGGAGCCAACCTCGGGTGGGACGTGACCTATTCAGGTACTGTGTCGGCGGCGATGGAGGGGGCGATTTTTAACATCCCTTCGGTGGCGATTTCCGTGTGCTGCGGTGACAACGAGCCGCCGGAGTACGACGCCGCGTTTCACTTTGCCCGCAATCTGGCAGAAGTCCTGCACGAGCGCAGATTGCCTCCGCACACCCTGCTCAACGTCAATGTGCCCAACTGCACGATGGAGCAGGTGAAGGGGGTGGCGGTCACCCGTCAGGGCACGAGGCAATATGTAGACCGGGTGGAGGCGCGGGTGGACCCGTGGGGACGCAAGTACTACTGGCTGACAGGTAGCCTTGCCAACGAGGAGGTTCCGCCGGATAGCGATGTTGCCGCCATCCGCGCAGGCAAAATCTCGGTGACGCCCATCCATCTGGACCTCACTGCGGAGTCGTTGCTCGAAGAGCTGCGCCGATGGCCGCTGGAATAGGGTAAACTATTAAAACAGTTTCGCAGGCTAATGCCTGCGGCTACAGTGGAAGGTGATGACTTATCTGGAGGAGGGGTTCCATGAGACCTTTTCGCGTCATTGGTGTCTGGTTTGGACTGGCTCTGGGGTTATTGCTCACGCTGAGCGCGTATTCAGACGTGCGCAAAGGCTCGGCGGGCATTCACTCCTGGCGTATCTGGTCGCATATCTTCACTCTGGCATCGGAGGAGTTTGAGGGGCGCGGTTCGGGCACGAAGGGCAACGAGCTGGCAGCCTACTACATCGCCGAGCGGTTCGCAGAATACGGTCTGAAGCCGATTGGTACCTCGCGCTACCACGACCTGCAGGCGCCGATGGACGGCAGCGGCTATTTCCAGCCGTTTCGCGTGTACGTGGGTGCGGAAGCGGGCAAGGCGAATCGGCTGGAGGTGGATGTGAACGGAAAGCGGCTCACGTTCAAGGTGCGTGAGGATTTTATGCCCGATGCCGCCGCGACAACCGGCGGCGCGAAGGGTGAACTGGTGTTTGCCGGATACGGCATCCACTCCAGCCTTGCCGGTCACGAGGACTACACTGGGCTGGATGTGAAGGGCAAAGCGGTGCTGGTGCTGGAGGGCACGCCGCCCGTCACCGAGGGACCGAATCTGCTGCGCGCCTATCAGTCCGCCCGGGCGAAGGCGCGTACGGCGAAAGAGCAGGGTGCCGTCGCGCTGGTAGTGATACAAAAAGAGGATTCTCCCCTGCCGTCGTTCATCGGCGGACGCAGCACGGATACAGGCATTCCGGTGGTTATCCTGCGCCGGAAAGCGGCGGAGAAACTGCTTGGCGCGTGTGGGGCTTCGCTGGCCGAACTGTGGCAGAACCCGAAAGCGCGTCCGTTGCCAAACGCACAGGTAAGCGTGCAGACGGAGGTCGTCCAGAAGTACGGCGAAACCGCCAATATCATCGGCGTGGTGGAGGGTACCGACCCGAAGCTGAAGGATGAGTACATCATTATCGGTGCGCATATGGACCACCTGGGATGGGGCTATCAGGGTGGTTCCATGTATACGGGCAAGCTGCCTGCCATACACTACGGCGCGGACGATAACGCCTCGGGCACGGCTGGTCTACTGGAGCTGGCTCAGTACTTCGCCGCCAATCCCACAAAGCGGTCTCTCATCTTTATGGCGTTTTCCGGTGAGGAACTGGGCTTGCTGGGATCAGCGCATTATACCCGCAATCCGATTATCCCGCTGGAGAAAACGGTCGCCATGTTGAACATGGACATGATTGGGCGTTTGCGCGACAACCAGCTGAGCGTCATCGGCGTGGACTCCTCTCCGGCTTGGTCACCCTTACTCGATGAACTCAATGCCGAGGCTGGCTTCAATCTGGCGACGGGCGGCGGTGGGTTTGGCGGTGGCAGTGACCACGCTTCCTTCCTGGCGAAGCGAATCCCTGTGCTCTTCTTCTTTACCGGGATGCATCGTGAGTACCACACTCCCGCCGATAAACCGGAGTTGATTAACGCGGCAGGAGAGGCTCGCGTGGTACGGTTTGTAGCCGGTATTGCCGAGCGCATCGCCAACGCTCCGGAGCGTATCACCTACAGCGAGCCGCGGGCAACACCCCGACGCACCGGCGGACCAGAGCGGGGAGTTCGCACCTACGTGGGTACGATACCCGACTACAGCGAGGACGTGAAAGGGTTGCGTCTGTCGGGTGTGCGCGAGGGCAGTCCGGCGCAGAAAGCAGGATTGCGCGGCGGCGATGTGATTGTCCGCTTCGGTAACTATAAGGTAGAAAACATCTACGACTACATGGACGCGCTGAACCGCTACAAGCCGGGTGATACAGTGACCGTCGCGGTACTCCGCAACGGTCGGGAGATTGAGGTGCAGCTGACGCTGGAAGCGCGTGCCGAGTAGCAGACTGTGGTCTAACGGCTAATCTTCGGGTATGGAGGCTCTCCTTCGCCCATGAAACGGGCCCGCGTGCTGATGTAGTCCAGCACGAACGCCCAGCGTGGCTTGGACGAGCGGTTGGGGGCGGAGTAGTGCAACACCATGCCATCGTGTAACACTACGTCGCCCGGCTGCGCCTCTACCAACACCGCCTGCGAAGTATCGATGCGGTCTGTGTCCACTGCCAGATGCGAAACGGTTTCCGTCCAGGTTGTGGAGGTAGTCAGGTTGCCCCAGCGATGACTGCCCGGAATGTATTGCATACAGCCGTTCTCTACGGTCGCTTCGTCCAGCGCAATCCACACCGCGACATGCAGGTAAGGCTCTTTGGGCTCAAAGGGGAAGTAGGGAATGTCCTGATGCCACGGCTTCTCGACACCGATGTGGGGTGGCTTCAGCAACGCTTTATCGGCAAAAAACCACACCTCGTCTCCGAGAATGTCCGTTACCATAGAGATGATGCGTTGGTCGCGGATGATACTGGTCACGAGGGCGTCGTTACCGTACAGGTTCCATATCTTGCGAGCCGCATACAGTGGCTCCGAGACCTTCACCTTGTCGGACAGCACCGCCGGCTCCAGCTGAATCAGCACACCGTTGACCTGAACCGTGTCTGTCTCCGGCGGCTGCCCCTGAGTCAGCGAGTGAAGCCCTGTCCGCAGGTAGCCCGCTAGTGCTGTTTTGATGGACTCCACCTCCTCTGGGCGCAGTAACCCTCGAACTGGCAGGAAACCGTCTCGTTCAAACTGTGCTTTTTGTTCGGCACCCAATCCAGTAGTCATCGTCGCTCCCTCCTGATGACTGGATAATTTGCACCTCTATTCTACCATGTAGTGGTTTTATCCTGTAGCAGAACCGCCCTCGTCATCTGGCTCCTATCTAAGGAACGCTCTCCAGGGGAATTGCCGGTGGCGACGCTACCGTGTCAACCGTGTGCTGCGCTCGTGACGGGCGCGACGGAAGTAGTCGTCCCACAGCAGCAGATCGTAACGCTGTGCCAACTCGTGGACGCTGGTATCCTTGCGGTGGCAGGTGAGCAGGAAGCGCGCTTCCGGCTGAACGATGTCTATTTCCACCTCGTGCCCGAAGTCGCGCTTCATCTGCAGGAGTTTGTCATGGTTGTAGTCCAGATGCGCCACCAGGCAATCCAGATTCACACTCGCGCTGAGAACAGGCTGGTAGTTGGGTTGCGCTGCCTTGCGCACGCGCCCCAGCGGGTCTACCAGCATCCCCTGCGGGGAGCCAATCGCGCTCAGCATCCACCAGTGATGCTCCAGCGCCCAGTGCTGCAGCTGCATCCCACCCGGATACATGGAGCTGAAGCACACCAGCTCCGCCCCTTTTGCGTGCAGGTCGTCCGCCACCTCGCGAAAGTTCAAGTCGAAGCAGATGGCGAAACCCACCCTGCCGAAATCGGTTTCTATCACCGTCGCTTGTGCGCCTGGAGCCACGCCCAGAGACAGTTCGCCCAGCGTGGGAAACATTTTATAGTAACTGCCGGCTATCTCGCCCTTGCGATCGAGCAGCACAATGGCATTGTAGACGGTGCTCCGGTGTTTGAGTAGAACAGGACAGGCGATGTGTGTCCGGTGCTGACGAGCGATTTCACTCAAGCGGGTGATGGTCTCGCCGTCCGGCGGCTCGGCGGTATTGAACCAGTCGCGTTCGCTCATGCCCAGACCGGTGAAGGTCTCTGGCAACAGAATCAAATCGGGATTGTCCCAGAGCGCCTGTTCCAGAAGTTGTGAGACATGATGCCAGTTTGCCTCACGGCTGCCCTGTCCATGAAAGTTGATACTGCATAGCCTGACCCATCGCGCCATAATACGACCCCCCTTAAGATAACCATTCGTGCAGGTGTTCTGCCACAAAAGCATCGTCGTTCAGATGCGGGTAGCTCCGATAGACGCGGTCGATCTCCTCCGCCTGTCCGGGGCTGAGCGTCTCGTTCGGATCCAGACACCAGATGCCCTCCAGCAATCCCTGTCGGCGGAGTACCTCGTGAATACCTGCGATACATCCCCTGAACCCGTTGGCGGCATCGAAGAAGGCGGCGTTGCAGTCGGTGACCTCTACCGCTAAACGCAACAGGTCAGCAGGGATGGTTTGCTCTCGGGCAACGGCGTGGCAGCGCTCCAGCAGTTCTACCGCGCGTTTAGTCCACACTGCCCAGTGCCCGAGCAAGCCGCCCACGATACGCCGCTCCACCTGTTTGCTTCCAACGGTGAAGCGGTAGGGCGTTAGCAGATCGAGCACAATATTATCGTCGTTGCCGGTGTAGAGGGCAATGTCGTCGCGCCCGGCTTCCGCGATGGCGCGTACCACGTCCAGCGTCTGATAGCGGTTGAAGGGGGCAATCTTGATGGCAACCACGTTCTCTATCTCTGCGAAACGCCGCCAGAAGCGGTAACTCAAAACCCTTCCGCCTACCGCCGGTTGCAGGTAGAACCCTACCAGCGGGATTACCTCCGCCACTTGCCGACAGTGGGCAATCAGTGTATCGTCATCCGCCTCCTTAAGCGCGGAAAGGCTCAACAAGCCCGCGTGGAAGCCCATCTCTCGTGCCAGCTCCGCTTCGTATAACGCCTGTGGCGTATCACCGCAGATGCCCGAAATGCGCACCAGTGGCTGGTGGCGCGCGGCGTCTGCGCGGTCAAACTCCTCGCGTGCCAGCTCCAGCAGGGGGCGGAACAGCCCGATTTGCGGGTCGCGAATGGCAAACTGCGTGGTGTGCACACCGACGGCGATGCCTCCTGCGCCCGCCGCGATATAGTATCGCCACAGGGCACGCTGGCGGCGTTCGTCCCAGCGTCGCTGCGCGTTCAGCGCGAGCGGGCTGGCAGGGATGACTACGCCCTGACGCAGAACTTCACAGGCGTTCATGGTATATCCTCTCTACCAGCTCCATGGTTTTCACCGCGTCGGCAAAACATGTCTGCGGTTGCTGTCCACTCTTGATGCAATCGATGAAATGGCGGTTCTCGTCGTAGAAGCCGAGGTAGCGATGCGGTGCATCGCTGCCCGCTGCCTCGGTGTTCAGGATGACCTCCGGCTCCAGAGAGCCGTCGCGATAGATGACGGCGCGGTCATCCGGCTCGGTATAGGCGGAGATGTTGTAGGCGTGCATCTCCACCGAGTAGATGCGCCTGCCTGTTACCCAGTTCGTCAGCAGGATGCCTGTCGCGCCGCTTTCGAACTCCACCAGCGCATTGAAAGCATTGTACACCGGCGAGTGGAAACGGTCTACCTTGCTCACAATCTTCTTGACCTCGCCGCCCATCCAGCGCAGATTATCCACCGCGTGAATGGCGTCACAGGTGAGGATGTCCACCGCTCCGCCATAGTAGTCTTCGGTTCCTCCGCTTTTGACGAACCGTGCCAGGCATTGCGTGATGGCGCCGCGCTCCTCCACCCTGCGCCTTGCCTGTACCACCACGGGCACAAATCGACGCTGAAACCCCACCATCGTCAGGCAGTGGTGCTTTTCGGCAAGGCGCGCGAGGTTGCGTGTCTGCTCGGCCGTGATGCCTGGCGGTTTCTCGATGAATACATGGAGCCCACGTTGCAGGCAATCGGCAACGATGTCATACATCTGGTGTGGAGGCAGGATGATGTATACCGCCTGCGGTTGTATCTCGTTCAGCATCTGGCGGTAATCGCTGTACGTGCGCGGGATACCCCACCTTTGCGCGGTAGCAGCGGCACGTTCCGGGTTGAGGTCGCATACCGCTGCGATTTGCACATCCTCCATTTCGCTGAGGGAGGGATAATGTGCGTAATTGGCATGTGACCCCGCGCCGATAAAGGCAACGGTTACGGGTTCGCTCATCTCGCTCACCTTACGGATATTTCATTCTCCGGTATTCCTGCGCGAAGGCGGCGCCATCGTAGCCCTCGTCGTCAGCAACTTCCGACAGCAGTATCTCGCGGTCGCCCTGTAACCACGACTGTCGTGCCGCCAGCGCCCACAGCTCGGGTTCTATCAGCTCCTCGATAGTTACAGGGGGGGTATCTGTCTCGCCTGCCAGATAGGGGAGGGTCTTTTCCAGCAGGGCACGATAGAGCTGCGAAGCGTCTGCTTGAAACTGTGTCACGCCCTTCTCGGTGACGATAGTGGAGTAAAAAGGCATCCATTTTTCCGCTGTGCCGATGACCACGATGCCCATTCGTCCGTCTGACCAGCGTATCGCCACACGTCGCAGCACACCCTTGCCCAGATGCTGCACGCTGTACGCTCCGCCTCCCATAATCCCTGCCAGCATGGCGTAAGCGTGAATGCCGTAGTTGAACTCATCTACAGCGCAACCGCAGATGACTGTGTCCGGCGTGCCACGTTCTTCCGGCGGTTGTGCCAGCCATCGCTGGGTCTCATAGCAGAAACGCAGGGAGGAGCCTCCGGTAATGCGTGCGCCACTACGTGCCCATTCCACAATCTGCTGTAGGTCGCGCAGCTTACCGGCGATTGGTTTATCAATCAGTATCGCCTTACCCGCGTCGACAAAGGGACGCGCTTTCGCGATATGGGTATCCCAATCACAGCCGTGGAGGATGGCGCAGTCTACATCCTGTGCCATCTCCTCCAGCGACCGATACACACGGGGAATGCCGTGTTCCTGCGCGAACCGCTCGGCGTAGCCCGGAGGATGCACCGACCCACCGTCCCATACTCCTGCAATCTCATGCCCCAGCTCGCGCTCGATCGGAATCCAGCTGGGCGGATGCGATGTATCCAGATCAACGATGCCGATTCTCATCATCATACCTCATGAGAAAGAAATTCGCGGGCGAGTACCGGGTTCCTGCCGATGACATCTTCGTCGAGCCGGTCGGCGGGGTTATAGGCTCACCCCGAGGTTCGCTCTCCGGAGAACGTCCATGGGATTGAACCGATACGCCAACTGTGGTTGCATCTACCCTCCCGAACAGCATATAATTATGGTAAATACAGCAAGTGATACGTCACGAAGCATGGGGAGGAAGCACACGTATGGGCAACGGCAAACTTCGCATCCTGATTGCCGACGACGAACCTCTCATCCGGCTGGACCTGAAAAACATGATCGAGTCGCTGGGATATGAGGTGATTGCAGAAGCTGGCGATGGGGTTTCCGCGGTAGAAGCTGCGCGTACCTTGAAGCCCGATGTGGCGATTCTGGACATCAAGATGCCCGGTATGGACGGTATTGACGCAGCAAACATCCTCAACAGCGAAAAGATTGCACCGGTGGTACTCTTGACCGCCTACAGCGATATGGACCTGATTAACCGCGCGAAAGAGGCGGGTGTATTTGCCTATCTGGTCAAGCCCTTCCGGGAAAGCGACCTGCGTCCCGCCATTGAGGTCGCCATCTCGCGCTACAAGGAGTTCCTCGCGCTGGAGGAGGAGGTCAGCGAACTGGAGGACAAACTGGAGACCCGCAAGCTGATCGAACGCGCCAAGGGCATCCTGATGGACCAGTATGGGCTGAAGGAGCAGGAGGCGTTCCGGCGCATCCAGGTACAGAGCATGAACACGCGCAAATCGATGAAGGAAATCGCCGAAGCCATCATCATTGCGCACAGCGTGTAGGTGAAACATGCGATTTCGACCGAATCTGCGCCTGCGCAAAACCATGCGCCTGTTCCGCCGCAACCTGCGAAGTGACTCCGCAGAGGAGGTTGCTCCGCTGGTAGAGGAACTGCAGCTCAAGGAGCGTCAACTGCTAGAGGCACAGCGGGTTATCCAGCAGCTGCAGGAACAGCTGGAGGAGCAGGCGGCAGAGGTAGATGCCCTCCGCCGCATCGGCGCGGCGGTGGGTTCCGCTTTTGAGGTGGATGAAACCCTCAACGCACTGGTAGAGGTGGCCCTGCGCCTCACTGGCACAGAATCCTGCCACATCTACCTGCTCAACGAAAATCGCACCGAGCTGGTGCTTCGCGCCGCCGATGAAGAGGCACGTCCCATGGTGGGCAAGATACGGCTGAAGGTGGGTGAGGGCATCACCGGCTGGGTGGCACGAGAGAAGCGCTATGTGGCGGTTCCGCGTGAAGCCTACAAGGACCACCGCTTCAAGTACTTTCCCGAAATGCGCGAGGGCGAGTATGAATCCATGCTGGCGGTGCCCCTGCTGTACAACAACGAGGTCATCGGCGTGATCAACGTGCGCACGCGCCGCCCCCATGAGTACAGCCGCAATCAGGTGCGCATCCTTTCCAACATTGCCGCGCAGGTAGCGGGCGTCATCGAGCGCTCCCGCCGTCTGCAACAGCTGGAGCGACGCGCCGAACAGGTCTCTACCCTTACCGAGATCACCCGCCAAATCGCCAGCAACCTCTATCTGGAAGAAATCCTGCAGTTTCTGGTGAACATGACCGCGCAGGCGATGGGCTACAAAATATGCACGGTGATGCTCATCGACGAAGAGCGCAAGGAGCTGGTGCTGAAAGCCACCTCCAGCAAGAGCCAGGAGTATATCTCCAAACCCAATGTACCGCTGGGTAACAGCATCGCCGGTCGCGCTGCCCAGCAAGGGCGTATCATCACCGTGCAAGACGTGAAAGAGCATCCCCAGTACAGCTTCCCCGATATCGCGGCGAAAGAGGGGCTGTGTTCTCTGGCTTGCATTCCTCTGCGCACCAAGGGCGAGACGCTAGGAGTGCTGAACTGCTACACCGACCGTCCCCATCAGTTCACCGAAGAGGAGCTCAACGTGCTGATGGCGCTGGCGAATCAGGCGGCGGTGGCAGTAGAACACGCCAAGCTGAGCCTGCGTTCCGCTATCCTGCGGGAGATGCACCATCGCGTCAAAAACAACCTGCAACAGGTAGCCAGCCTGTTGCGTCTGCAAATGCACTATGCGGAGGGCGCCAGCGCGAAAGAGGTGCTGAACGAGAGCCTCAGCCGCATCCTCGCGATTGCAACGGTGCATGACCTGCTCTCGCGCGAGGACCTGGACATGGTTCCCATTAAACGGCTCGCGGAAACCATCCTGTTCCACACCCAGCAGGGGTTGATTCCGCCTCACAAGCGTATCGAAACGCGCGTTATCGGCGATGACTTCTTACTACCGTTACAGCAGGCGACCTCTTTCGCGCTGATACTGAACGAGCTGGTGCAAAACGCGGTGGAGCATGGCTTTCAGGAACAGGACAGCGGACACATCACCGTCACCATTCAGGAACATCCAGAACGCTACTGCCTGACCGTAGTAAACGATGGCAAACCCTTGCCCGAAAGCTTTGACCCTCGCAAGACAATGACACTGGGGCTGCGCATCGTGGACGACCTGGTGCGTGGTGGGCTGCATGGTACTTTTGACCTGTTTAACTGCGAAGAGGGCATCTGTGCACAGGTGACATTTCCCAAAGAGGGTAACGCAGTAACCCCTGAGTGGAGGCTTCGAGGACATGAATGATGCTTTGAAACAGATATATGAGCTGCAAAAGATAGATGTTTTGTTTGCTCATGTGGTATCACGTCTGCGCAAGCTGGATAGCGGAGAGACGCTGAAACAATCGGCGGAGGCGGCAGCGGTCAACTACGAAAAGGCGGTCGCCGAACATAAGCGACTGACCACCGACCTGCACGATGCCGAGCTGGAGCTGCGTTCGGTGGAAGATAAATTGAAGTCCTTCGAACAACGCCTGTGGAGCGGCACCGTGCGCAATCCGAAGGAGCTCGAGAATCTGGAAAAAGAGGTCAATGCGCTCAAGCGCCAGCGGTCGCATCTGGACGAGCGCGTGCTGCAGTTGATGGACGCTGTGGAAGCCTCCCAAAAAGCATTAGAACAGGCACGAAAACAGAAAGAGGAAACCGAGCAAGCATACCAGCAGCATACCGAGGCTTACCTCGCCGAGAAACGCAAGCTGGAAGCAGAGGGTGTGCGTCTCAAGCAGGAGCGCCAGAAGCTGGCAGCGCAGTGCGACCCACAGCTTTACCAGCGTTACGAAGCCATCCGCCAGCGGCATGGGGGCATCGGTATTTCACGGGTAGAGGGTGACTCGTGTGCGGTGTGCCATACCAAAATCAGCACGAGTGCGCTGAGGGCGATTAAGAGTGGGCAAGTCGTGCAGTGCGAGAACTGCCAGCGCCTGTTGTATATGGAAGGGGCATCTTAAATGGTAGAGATACTGGAGGGAGACTGCATCCACCATCTGCAACGGCTCTGCGAAAGAGGGGAACAGTTCCACCTGACGTTTCTGGACCCGCCGTTCAATCAGGGTAAAGACTACGACCTCTTTGAAGACAATCTGCCTGCTGAGACCTACTGGCAGTGGATGGAGCAGGTATGTCGGCTGGTCTACCATTGCTCCGTCCCCGGCGCAGCCATCTATTTCATGCAGAGGGAGAAGAACGCCGAGCAGGTGCTGCGGGTATTGCGAGAGACGGGATGGACGTTCCAGAACCTGATTATCTGGCTGAAGCGCACCTCCGCGGTGCCTGTTCGCAACAGCTTTGGCAAGCAGTATCAAATCATTGCTTTCGCCACGAAGGGCGACGCGCCGCGCGTGTTCCACCGCCTGCGCATCGATGCGCCGCTGCGCCCCGAACACCGACAGCCGCGCAAAGACGGGGTGTTTGTCACCGACTGCTGGGACGACATCCGCGAGCTGACCTCGGGCTACTTCGCGGGTGAGGAGGCCCTTCGTACCGAGACGGGGGAACGGTTCCACCTGCAGCAATCGCCGCTCGCGCTCCTGTTGCGCATTGTTCTCGCGTCTACGAAAGTGGGCGACTGGGTGCTGGACCCGTTCGCCGGTACCGGTACGACCGGCGTTGTCGCGGAGCAATTGGGGCGTCACTGCGTGCTGATTGAAAACGCACCGCGCAACGTGCAGATGATACGCCGGCGACTGGAGGTCCAGCGTGCCGCAGACTCCATTCAACGGTGGCGCCACTACTATCGCTTCACCCCCAACCTGGAGGAGATTTGGCCGGCAGATGGTGTCCCTGTGTGGGGCACAGAAACGCAAATGGTACTCTTTGAGGAGCAGAACCAGTATGGGAGTTGTTAGATGCTTTCTACAAATGGTCGACGACCTGTGTCAAAGTCGTGTGAAGCTCACAGACTCTCCACTGGAAAAACTTGTTGCGAACTGCGTCGGATTTGCCTATATCGGTAGCCGCCGCACGCTTAAACAAGCTGTGTTGTCACACAGTAAGCTCCTGCGGGAACGTTCTGGGCTCAACAGATGCGAGGGCTGCCCTAAAGATAGCGATTCTGAGGAGGAATGGGCTAGGTGGTGGTATGGTCGGGCTGATTGGGATAAAGACTCCGGAGTCTTTCCTGACTTCGTTATCGCCCACGAGGTTCCAGGAAACTGTTGGAATGGAGCGTTAATCGAGCTTAAGGATTCTAAACAAGGTTCCATCGCATCGTTTAACAGCACCCTGCCCTCGGCAGAAAAGGATGTTAATAGGCTGGCCGATATCGTAAGAGAGTCGGTCCGCCGATACGATTTCCCTTTGTCACATACTCAAGAGTATGCATGGAAGAGAAAGTGCTTTTACCTTGTGCGAACTTGGGCAAGTCAGGAAGAGAAAGTGCGCATTTCGCTGGTTCAAGGCACCTTTTTTGAAACGCTGCCTAATCAGGATCTTTTGCGTCAACTGTGGCTGCAGCTGCTATGTGGAGCTGGGTTAACTATAGAGGCAAGCAAACACGTTCTCGATGCTCTTGCTTCCTTAGAACGAGAAGAAATCGCGGTTAGTCGTCATATTGAGAAGGCATCCATCAAACCCCGTTTGCGCATCATGAGTGAAGTTGAGGCTGACGCTAATCCTCACGATTACCCAGAGATTCCGCCCAAAACCGTTAATCTCATTGTAAAGCCTGAGATTGCAGATGAAGGCGATGACAATTTATGGATTCCACAAAGCCTCACATGGTTTGAGCAACAAGCAGACGATGAGAAGGTGGACGTCGTGGAGAGCACTCCCCAGAGAATATGCCTTCGTGAAAAAGATTCGGAATACACATTCAAGGTCTGTTGCATCCACCACAAACGCAATGGAAGGCATCTGGTGCTTCAGTATATCCATGGTTCTAATCCGCAAGACAGCGAACGTGAAAAACATCATGAGAGCTTTCGATAACCCGACTGTGAGGAGGAACTGACAAATGCGCCATCCACAGGTTTTGCAGGCGGAACGCTCGGTGCTGGTGGTCGTGGACATGCAGGAGCCGTTCCTGCGCCACATCTTCGAGCGGGAGCGAGTGCTCCAGAACTGCCGGTTGCTCATTCAGGCGGCAAATATCCTGAAGGTTCCCGTCATCGCCACCCTACAATATGCGCAGAAGATGGGTGGGGTCGTGCCTGAAGTCGCGGATGTACTGCCCCAGGGCTGCGAGCCAATAGACAAGATGTGCTTCAGCTGCTACGGGTCGGAGCCGTTCCGCGCGGCGCTGATGGCGAGCGAGCGCACGCAGGTGGTCGTGTGCGGCGTGGAAGCGCATATCTGCGTCATGCAAACAGCACTCGATGCGCTTGGTGCAGGCTTTCAGGTGCAGGTGCCGGAAGACGCCGTGAGTTCGCGCTCGCGGGAGAACTGGCAAATCGCCATGCGCCGGCTGCGCCATGCGGACGTAGTGGTAACCTGTACGGAGTCGGTCATTTACGAGTGGCTGGTTCAGGCGGGCACCGACGAGTTCCGGCAGATACTGCCGTTGGTGAAATGAAACGGAAAAAGCCCTCTGCGTTTGCGCAGAGGGCGACACATGGTAGCCCCAGGGGGATTCGAACCCCCGATCTCCTGGCTGAGAACCAGGTGTCCTAGTCCACTAGACGATGGGGCCCTGTTGCCACGTAGCATTATACACGATGTGCCCGCGATTTGTCAAATGGGAAGGGGAGGCTACCTGCCTCCCCCGCGCATCGGGCGGCTACAGCTGCCGCCGACCACCACCCGCCCCGGCGGGCGGACCACCGAAACCACGACCGCCGCCGAACGGACCGCGTGGGAACTGGAACGGTTTGCCCTGCATCTTCTTCCACTGTTGCTGCTGCTGTTCGGTCAGCACGGCGAGCAACTCCTTGTCCATCTGCTGGCGCAGCTGTTGCATCTGCTGGAACATCGCCTCGCGGTCTGCACCGGGCCCTTGCTGCCAGAGCTGCCTTTGCTTCTGCCGATACTGTGCCAGAATATCGCTGATTTTCCGCTTCTGCTCGTCATTCAGGTTCAGCTCTTTGGCGACATCGGGACGAGCCAACGCGGAAGCACCCTCTGCCTGCAGCTGCAGCTCCCGCAGGCGCGCCTTCTGCTCAGGTTGCAACACTTTGCCCAGAGCTTGATCCCACTTCTGCATTACCTGCTCCATCAGCTTCTGGCGCTGCTCGGGAGTGGCATCGCGCATCTGCTGCATCAGGGGCATCATCTGCTCACGCTGCTCTGCCATCAACTGCTGGAGCTGCTGCTTTTGCTGCTCGGTCAGGTTTATCTCTTTTTGCACCTCCGGCATCATCAGCAGCCCGAAGCCACCGCCCATGCCGAAGCCCATCCCCATACCGGGACCCATGCCACGTCGTCCACCGGGACCGGGTTGTGCCAGCGCAGTGGTGACCAGCGCCAGCATCGCGAACATGACCATCAGTTTTTTCATGTTCTCTCACCTCCTGCTCTTAATGACGCATTATCCTCGCTATGGTTCTAATGCTTTGAGGGTAATTTCCTCTCTGGTACAATATGGCTGAAAACGTATTCAGGAGGATGACTATGAGCGTAACTGAAGGTCAAATCGCCCCCGACTTTGCCCTGCCCGCTGCCGATGGCAGCGGCGTGCGCCTGTCGGACCTGCGGGGCAGAAAGGTCGTTCTCTATTTCTACCCGAAAGACGACACGCCTGGCTGCACGAAGGAAGCGTGCGCCTTCCGCGACAATCTGGGGGTACTGCAGAGCATGGGGGTGGTGGTGCTGGGCGTCAGTCCCGATAGCGTGGCTTCGCACCAGAAGTTTGCGCAGAAGTATGGCTTGCCGTTCCCCCTGCTGGCGGATGAGGGAGCGCAGGTTGCTACCACCTACGGCGTCTGGAAAGAAAAGAAACAGTACGGGCGCACCTATATGGGTATCGAGCGCACCACCTTCCTGATCGACGAGAACGGCATCGTGCGCCGCGTTTTTCCGAAAGTAAAAGTGGACGGCCACGTCGAAGAGGTCATTGAGGCAATCCGTTCTCTGGAGGCATGAGGATGAGGCATCACCTGAAGGTTCTGACTTGCTTGCTGGCGGCATTGCTGATACCGGCGGCTTCGTGGTCGCAACCTCCGAAGGTTCCCGAGGCGGTGCAAAAGGCGAATGAGGTACTCACCGCGCTAGCGGATATTGACCTCCTGCTGGTGCTGACGCCGTTGAAGCTGAGCAAAGAGCAGATTGGCAAGATAAAGCCGCTGCTGGAGCAGGCGCAAAGTGACCTGATGCGCATGGAAGAGCGCAACGCACAGGCTCTGCTGCAGTTGAAAGACGAGGTGATGACCGCGAGGAACGAGGCTCTGAAAGGCAAAACCCCTTCTGAAGAACTGCGCAAAAAACTACGCGAGGCAGATACCGCTGCCCTGCAACTGCGCATGAAGACGGTGGACCAGGTGGTGCGCAGCCTCTGGGCAAAACTGGATGGTATCCTTTCCGATACGCAGAAGCAGACCATCTACGATCAGGCAAAGGAACAGATGCGCGCTGCTCGCCGCCCTGACGTGGACAAGGTCAGCAAGCGGGAGCTGGGCGAGTTCTTCACGCAGGAGGTACTGCTCGCGCCTCGCACGTTGCCGATACTGGAGGAGTTGCAGAAGGTATCTGAATGAGCCACATCGCCACTGCTCCTGCAGCCGTGCGTCGCAACATCATCGCCATCATCGGCGATGTGGCTTTCTTCATGCTGGGGTTCTCGTGCATGGACCCCACGACGGTCATGCCGCAGTTCCTGAAGGAGCTGGGCGCGTCGCCACAGCTTATCGGACTGATAAGCGGGTTGCGCCTGCTGGTGCTCTTCGCGCCACAGCCCTACGTGGCCCACCGTGTACACGGCAGGCGGCGTGTCAAACCTTTTCTCATTACCGCGTGCGCCATCGGCAGACTGCCGATGTTCTTGCTGTTCCTGCTGATATGGGCGTACGGTCACCACCGCACGCTGGCGTTATGGGCGTTCGTGCTGTTCAGCCTGCTGTTTATTGGCTCGGACGGCTTCAGCATCGTGCCCTGGACGGAGATTATCGGCAAGTCCATCCCATCAAACATTCGGGGGCGTTTCTTCGGTGCGATGCAGACGGTCTCCTCGCTGGCAGCGCTGGGCGCGCCCGCGCTGGTCAGTACGATCCTGAGTATCCGTGCGCTGACCTTCCCGCGAAACTACGCTATTCTGATACTGCTGATGGCTACAGGGCTGCTGCTGTCGATGTTGATGCTTCTATTGATTCAGGAACCCGACACGCCGCCACAGGAAGACCCTGAGCGCACCTTTGCGGAACACCTGCGCCGCATTCCTGCTCTGTGGCGCAACGACCCAGCCTTGCGCTGGATACTCACCACGCAGTTTCTGCTGGCAGGGGGAGGCGTGGCTTCCAGCTTCTACGTGCTGTATGCGCGGGAGCGGTTTGGTTTGCCGGAGTCCTACGTGGCGATTTATCTGACCGCTCAGACGCTGGGCGCGGTGCTGACGGGTCCGCTATGGGGCTGGATGGCGGACCGCTTCGGTGCGGTTCGAGCGTTGCGGGCGGTGGTGTCGCTGGCGGTGGTGCCCCCGCTGGCGGCGCTGGTGATGCCTGTCGCGTGGGGGTTCGTGCTTGTGTTTGCCTGTCTGGGCGCGCTGGGATGGAGCCTGTGGAACGCCTTCACCAACGCGATACTCTCGGTTGCGCCGCCTGCGGAGCGTCCCACCTACATTGCCCTGCAGAACTTCATGAACCTGCCAGCGACCCTTGCACCCTTTATCGGAGGGGTGATTGTGGCGTGGGCGGGCTATCCCGCTGCTTTCCTCACCACGGCGGCGATAGTAACACTGGGTGCATTAAGCGCACGACGCATCCCTCTACGACATTGACAACTTTGTCACGGCTTTGTATGATAACCTGTAAAACTGGAAGATAGTGCAGGTTGCTTATCTTTGTCCGTCTGTATGGAGAAAAGATGGTGAGCCCGGTTCGCATGATGCTCTCTGTTCGCGTGATTATCTGGCTTGTCGGGGCGGTACTGGTTCTTGCCGCAGGAATCGCTTCTGCGTCCGCAGAAGCAGAGCCAGAGGCGGTCGTCATCCCAGGCCGGCGGTTTCTACAGCCGCCGGTCATCGACGGCGTGCTCTCCCCCGGGGAATGGGAGAACG
>Ga0123519_10006631_pt1 | contig 18105 bp, 13 predicted proteins | sample YelNatPaOPRAMG02_FD_87396 | JGI IMG/M metagenome (GOLD analysis project Ga0123519, IMG submission 87396) | Hot spring microbial communities from Yellowstone National Park - Yellowstone National Park OP-RAMG-02 (version 2) | ecosystem: Environmental > Aquatic > Thermal springs > Hot (42-90C) ... | reverse complement strand
AGTGCTATCGCTTCATCCCTGTAACCTGACGCTACCAGCATCCTGTAGCAGTCCCCAACCCTTCCTTTGCCTTTCTCGGCATATCTTCGAAGGATTTCAACCCCTTCATCCCTTTTGCCCTGAGCCAAAACAACCCTGGCAAGTTCGAGCGTCAGTTTCCTGTTGTCCTGAAACCCTGCCCTTCCCTGCAAAATGCGCAACACCCTTTCATAGTCAGAAAACCTCGTGCCTTCGAGAAGCATCCCTCCGATTGCATCAATCAAATCTTCTGGCTTCGCAACATTTTCAGAGGCAACCCTAACAAAAGCCTCGAAAAGTCCCCAGTCCCCTACTTTCAACGCAATCTGCGCCATCCGCACGAACAACGAGACAGGGCAGCCGTCTTTGCAAGCCTTCTCAAGAACCTCCAGAGCCTTGAGGGGCATGGCAATCGAATCGAGCATCCCTGTGACATTAAGGCACAAATCCTCGTTTCGATTTGCCCCCGTGCACGCCTCCACTGCCCGTTCCACAAGCGCAGAGCCATTGTTGTCCAGAACCTCGATGAAGGCACTGAGCGACCTGGCATCGAGTTTTTCAGCGCCTTCCAGCGATGGCAGGACGGCCAGAGCAAGTGCCTTCGCTTCATTGTGCAAGCCTGCATTCACTAATGCCACGACCATGGAACGAAGGGTCTCAAACTTTTTGACATTTGCAGGATTCACTGACCCAAGCGCCTTCTTCAAGGAAGCGATGTCCAAAACTGTGCTAGCCAGACTCATTATCCGCACCAGTGCAGGCTCCCTATCCTTCGAATCTTGCGCATAAAAAGCCTTCCAGGCAAACTCCAGAGCCATCTTCAAGCGCCCCTTCACCTCGCAAAAACTCGAAATCTCGGTCATCAAACTTGACGGGGTCGGGCAACCTTTCAGGGCTTCTTCAAAAAAACGAGAGGCTGATGCCATGTCCCCTTTAATCACAGCGACCCTTCCACGCCCATAAGAAACCTGCCACTGATCTTCGGGCACCAACTGCTTCTTCGCAACCAGAAGCGCCTTTTCCGCAAATGCCCACAAGCCATTCTCGGCAAACTTTTCCGCTAGGTCCAGATAGTCGCCGTTTTCCTGAACACCAGCATCCAGATACACAGAAAAAAACTTCGATGCGCACTCCATTGCCCCCTTTTCCATGCATGTCATCCCGATGCCAAAAGCAGTCTGTGCAGAAACCGTGTTCCACAAGTCTTGGTGTGCATAGGCAAGCAGGATCGCGTCTGCCCCAGCAGACATGTCCACAAGAAAGGAAAGCGCCCGCTCAAAGGTCAACTCCTTCTTCTTAGACTTTGCAATCGCCCTGTTCAGGGCATCCAAAGCCAGAGCCTTCTTCCCCACGCTCAGATAAGACTCACCGAGTTCCAGTAGAGCTTCATCGTTTTCAGGGTCGCTCCTTGTTTTTGCCTCGGCGATCGTTACTCTTAGACGGTCATAGATCCCCCACGAAATAGCAAGTTCTTCTACCCTCTGTGTGACTTTCAAATCAGTCCCTGCGAGCAGAACTGCCTTTGCCAGGGCGTCCTCGGCATCAGCCAGCCTCTTTGTTTTGGAAGACATGATGGTCTCTGCGACCTCGATGTTCGCATACGCCTTTTCCTCGTTAGTGCCATTTCCCTCGACTGCCTTCCTAAAAGCCTTTTCCGCAAGTTCCACCTCTCGCTGGTCGAGCAAATCCTTTCCAATCCTTCTCCAGTAGGCGGTCTTATCGTTTGCATATATCGCACATTCTTCATAGACGCGCCACTCCTCGTCCACCCCTTTTCTTCTTGTAACCTTTCCAAGCGCAAGAACCAGATCCACATCTTTCAAATCCCCAAAATCCCTGAGCACCTTTTCCGCCAGTTCCGCCTGACCAAGTTCTATAAGTCCCAGACCCGCCCTTGTAGCGGTTGCCCCTTTGAACCTCGCAGCCTTCACGAGCAGTTCTTGCGCAGCCTGCAACTTACCTAGTTTCCCATAAAGGGTTCCAAGCATCAAAAGCCTTTCTCCGTCCTGTGCCCGACACCTTTCCAGTGCCATCGCCTCTGCATCATAGAAACCGTATTTATCAAGCATCTCTGCGAAAACCTTGCATTTCTCCCAATCTTCTTCCTGCCTTGCCCTCGCGACCAGCGACTCTGCTAGCCCCTTATCCTGAAACGCCTTAGCAACTGCCAGAATAGCATCTATTTCTTCGAGCGTCAGCGTTTCCCGCAAAAGCAGGGCATCGCAGATTGCCTTTGCCTTCTCACGGTAGCCAAAGTTCAGAAACAAAAGAACAGCGTCCTTGTATGCACCAAGTTTGGTCAACTCTTCTTTTGCGCCTTGGACATTCTGCAGGGCTTCATCGGGCTTCCCTGCCCTAAGCAAGTTGCGAACGATCCTCATTACCACCTCGGGGTGCGAAGATTCTTTCGCAAAAGGTCTAAGGACTAGCGCCGCTTCCTCGAACAGTCCAAACCTCTCGAAGAGTTCGCACGCATCCTTAGCCCGCTCAAAGCCGCCTTTTGCAAACTGTTTGGCAAGGCGCAGACCTTCCTCGATTGCACCTAGCCTTAGATAAGACTCCGCACACGCCAAAATCCCCTGCCCCTCCACCTCTATCTCGCTTTTGTAAGCCTCGCAAAGGCTCATGGCTTTGCTGAACTCCCCAGCCTGAACCAGAAATGCAACAAGCCTTTTGACCGATTGCATTCCCCTGGGGCAAGTCTTGAATGGATTTGCAGGCGATTTCGCATTAGACAAAGCAAGGTCAAGGGTCTCTAGAGCCTCTCGAACCGAGGTCCACCCCTCGACCTCTATCTTTCCGCAATCAGTGCCCTGACCCATGGTTCGAGCTGACAACAAAGCAACAGCCAGAAAAACAATGATGCGCAAAGACCTAAACATCGCGCCCCCGTTCCGTGTCAGGTGAATACGAAGATTCAGGCTGAACTGGGTATTTGCCTGTAAAACAAGCATCGCAAAATCCCGTGTTCATGGGCTTGCCCGAGATCGCCTTGTACATCCCCTCAACCGAAAGGTATCCCACCGAATCTGCGGTGACCGCCTTGGCAATCTCCTCTTCGCTAGCAAGCCTGGACGCAATGAGCTCGTCTTTTGAAGGTGTATCAATGCCATAAAAGCAAGGCCATCTGGTCTGAGGTGATGAAATGCGAAGATGCACTTCCTTTGCACCCTTTGACCTGACCATCTCGACTATCTTTCGGGATGTCGTCCCTCGAACAATCGAGTCATCCACGATCACGACTACCCGGTCTTTGAGGAGTGCGCTTACGGGATTTAGTTTGAGCTTCACGCCGAAATGCCTAATTTTCTGCTCGGGCTCGATGAATGTCCGACCGACATAGTGGCTCCTGATCAATCCCATATCGAAGGGAAGGTCCAAAGCCTGAGCATACCCAATGCCTGCAGCAACACCCGAATCAGGGACTGGGATCACGACATCTGCATTGGGCACAGGTTTTTCGAGGGCGAGCTGGCGACCAAGTTCTTTACGCACCTCATATGCTTGCCTCGAAAACACGATACTATCTGGTCTTGCAAAATATATGAACTCGAAAACGCACCGTGTCACGGGAACAGAACCTTCGAACATAAACTCTTTTATGCCATCCCTCGATGCCACGACGATTTCGCCAGGCATCACCTCTCGTTCATAGGTTGCACCTATCAAATCGAGACTTGTTGTCTCGGATGCAACAACCAAAGAGCCATCCACCCTGCCAAGACACAAAGGTCTAAACCCCCTTGGGTCCCGCATGGCAACAAGAAAATCCACACCAAGAAGCACAAGGGAATAAGCCCCCTGAGCAAGTTTCATGGTGCGCATAAGACCCTCGATGATGTCTTCTCGTCCCTCGCTTGCGATGAGGTGCAACAACACTTCACTATCCGATGAAGACTGAAAGATATGCCCTTTTTGCATCAAATGCGTCCTGAGGCTGTGGAAGTTGACAAGGTTCCCGTTGTGGGCAAGCGCGAGGTCCCCGCCTCGAAACATGCACTTTATGGGCTGTGCATTTTGAAATGTGGAAGCCCCAGAAGTGGAATATCTGACATGCCCGATAGCAGAAAAACCACGAAGCCTCTTTAGCACATCAGCGGTGAACACATCCGCAACAAGCCCCATCCCCTTATGAATAGAAAGCCTCTGACCATCCGAAGAAACGATGCCAGCGCTTTCCTGACCACGATGCTGAAGGGCGTGCAAACCAAGGTAGGTCAGAGTGACCGCCTCTGGATGCCCATAGATGCCAAAGACACCGCAACCATCTCTGAAGTGGTCGAGCATTTTCTGATACAGCCTTATTGCTCAGCGCTCGAAGGGGCGCCTGCTCGTTGTTCGGCTGGAAACAGGGATTCAACTTGTTCCTGGACTTCCGATACTTCCCGTTCAGTAACTGCTGCAATCTCGCCAACCAAAAGGTCACGGGCAGTCTCCAACACCTTTTTTTCGCCAAAGGAAAGGATCTTCTGGTAGCGCAAATAATACAGTTCTCTCATGACCTCAGCAACATCGTAGATACTGCCTCGCATGAGTTTCTCGTTGTATTCCCTAAGCCGCCTGTTCCAGTTTTGTCTAACAATCTTCACTGGTCTAGTCTTCAGAAACTCGAAAACCCTTGAAACTTCCTCCCTTGCTATGAGAGGTCTTAGCCCGATAGAGTGAGCCTTCGAGATTGGCACGAAGATCCTTTCGTCCGAAGATGCAACCCGAAGATGATAGAATGTCTGCCTGATGCCCGAGACCTCCCTGCTTTCTATCCCCAGCACCTGCGTAACCCCCCTCGTTGGATACACAGCAAGTTCTCCGATGCGGAAACTCCTGTTCATCGCTGCACCTCCGTGTTCGTGCTAACACTATAAGAACAAAGACCTTTCATGAGCGACCTGAACCGCCCATGCTCAAAGGTCGCTCGATACCTCTCACACTCCTTCAAGAGGCTATCACGGTCTTGAGCCATGACAAGCGCCCTTGCCAGCAGGTAACTTGCCTCCTCGAGCCCCTTTGACTCTGGGATCTCCTCGAAAAGCCTTTCTACTCTATTTCTGGCAGCAAGAGGCTTCTTACGCGTTATATAAAACCTCGCAACCTCGAGTTCATAAGAGCACACAACCTTCACCAAAGAATCGCGCATCGCCTTTGCCTCGAGGCAATAAGGACTGTTTGGGAAGGTCTGAAGAAAATCGTTCAAGGCAGAAAGGGCTTCACGCACGAGCTTCTGGTCACGCCTATCTGGCGGAGGAAGCAAGAAGAACTCCTTTGGCATGGTCATAGCGAGGGCTTGAGCCAACCTGAAATAGACATAGTGCAGATTCGGGTCTGTTGCATTGGATTCGATAAAATCTTTGTATTGTTCTGCTGCCTCCTCGAACCTCTCCTCGAGCATCGAGGCGTCAGCAAGTCTTATCTTTGCAAGCGGGGTATAAACTACATAAGCAGGACCACGAGAAACCTTTTCCAAATGCTCTCGGGCAGAATCAAACTCGCCTGCCACGAGGGCACTCAATCCCTCTATGTAGTCTTTTCTAGCCTGAGCGAGGGATGAAACCTTTTTCACCTCCTTTTTGTCCTGTCTGGTGACTTTGCTTGCGCCTCCACAACCACCAACTAGGAGGGCGAGGAAAATAACTGGTAACCGTATCATCGTGGCCAAAAACAAAAGTCCATATTATTTTATCGGATTCGAGCAGAATCGCAAGCACGAAAAGTGCCAGGTTTTTGTTCTTTGTGGCTAGGCTCAATGCCTTAGCTTCTTACAACAACCCGCAGGCGCTGGTGAACCGAAAAAAAATCACCAGCACTTTCCGAAAAATCTTCACCTAACCTTCACCCCAGAACTGCTGATAGTGACTTTTCTTCCCAAGGGCTCGCATCATACTGCAAGTTCAGCATATTGCTTTGCCACACGGGGTCTCCGCTCAGTCTTTGCACCCGCAGGCTTTCACCAACCATGTCGGTGCTGGTCAAAACCGCGATTAGTGTTGCGATGTGGGTTGCGACACTATTTTGGACATTTTGGACATTGTCCAAAACTTGTCCAAAATGTCCACAGTTGGTGATTTCAGAAAAGCCAAGAAAATTGCAAAGTTGTGCACTTCCTAAATTTGGCACGCATCTTGCACACAAGAAAATTGGAGTCCGAGCTGACCCGGATTCCAGTCGTCATGACCTGGGTGTGGCGATAGCCTCGGTCGCACTCCCAATAGGGAGTGTGGTAGGTCACTGAAACCCCGCAGAAAGCGAGGCGTGTGGGAGTGTGCCCAGTGGTCAAAGGGACGAGGCAGGCTGGTCGGCGGGCGGGTGGGGTCCCAGCGAAGCTGGGGAGTGCGCTCACAGCGAACCCCAAGACACCATGAGGTGAAGAAGGTGGAGAACTGTCGAGATTGGGGGGGTGCTCGGAACGGACGCCAAGGCATCATATGGCAAAAGAGTGGGCGTCCCAGCAAAGCTGGGGGTGTGTGCTTCGGTGGCTCCAGCCCGCAACCCTGGGCTTTGGTGGGAAGCTGGCGCTTAAGCCTGCAATGCTGGTCTTTGCTGAAAAAATAGGCGCTCCGTTCTGCAACGCCGCTCATTGCTGGAAAAGGCATTGCCCCAGCTCCTATTGCTAGTTTTTGGTGCAAAACCTTGCGCCTCAACATGTAACGGCGTTTTAGGTCGAACAAGTTGTCGCTTCTTACGGCTAGCCATGCGTGGCTGATGCCAAAGGAGTTTTGCCCCAAAAGCACCAGCGAAGTCTTTGTTCACCTACTCAGTGTTGCCTTTTGCGCGACTGAAACATCAACTGATATGGGCACAAGTGACTCACTTAACCCATTCTATCCACGACCTAGGGGGCGACTTCATACCTGTAGAACTCCTCGAGCCGTCCCATTTTCATCCCGTTGCTGTTCAAACCCTATAAGACCCACTTGAAGCATTCCTCAATCAGATCACAAAGCCACCGAGGTTTTGCATCCCGTTAGATAGAAAATCCTGGACCTTCGAAAAAGGTTTGCTTTTTCCCGCCCACATGTGCTATAAGGAACCAGGCTTTTTGGAGGTGCTAAAATGACTGGTCTATTTCAAGAGTGGTACTATGTAGTGATCGGCGTTGTTGTCCTATATCTTATCAGCATAGTGCGCATCCTCTTCGAATATGAGCGGGGCGTAGTTTTTAGACTTGGAAGGGTTCTGCATGGCGCAAAAGGACCTGGACTGATTCTGGTTTTTTGGCCTATTGATAAACTTGTAAAAGTTGACATCAGGGTCATAACTATGGATGTTCCGCCGCAGGACATCATTACACGAGACAATGTCTCGTGCAGTGTGAATGCTGTGACCTATTTTTGCGTGATGGACGCAGTGAAGGCAGTGACTCAGGTGGCGAACTATCTTTTTGCCACCAGCCAGCTAGCCCAGACAACATTACGGTCAGTCCTAGGCGAGGCAGACCTCGACACGCTCTTGAGCCAGAGAGAGATGTTGAACAAAAGACTGCAAGAACAGTTGGACAAGCACACAGACCCATGGGGCATCAAGGTGACAGGCGTTGAGATTAAGCAGGTTGACCTACCAGCCGAGATGCGCAGGGCTATGGCGAAGCAGGCAGAGGCAGAAAGGGAAAGAAGGGCAAAGATCATCCATGCAGAAGGCGAGTTCGAGGCAGCCCAGAAACTTCAAGAAGCATCAGCCATCCTCTCCCGTGAGCCAATCGCAGTGCAGTTGCGCTATCTCGAGACACTTACAAAGATAGGGACTGAAAAGAACACGACTGTGGTCTTCCCGATCCCAATAGACCTTGTCCAGTATTTCATGAAGGCGAAGGACCAGACAAAATAGCCTATTCCTGTTTCGCCAATAGCATCGTCAGAACTATCTGTCTAAGCACATCAGGGCGAAACGGTTTCTGGACATAACCGCCCAAGGAAAACTCGCTAGCCACCTGACTAAGCAACTCCTTCGACCCGCCGCCGATTATCAATGTTCTTCTGGCAAGATGAGGCATTTTAGCCTGCATCCTTTCCAGAAGGTCTCGACCGCTCAACTCTCCGCCCAGATTCATGTCAAGGATTACGCAGTCAAATCGCTCCTTTTCCAATAGTTTCAACGCCTCCTCGCCTGTTGATACATTCACAACCTTGTGTTCCTTACCAAGAACTTTTGCTATCAAACCCTGAATGACCACCTCGTCATCCACAACCAAAACCTTGGCATGCCTTTCTTCCTGTCCTATCTCGTGTCCAAAACTATCAGGCTGAGCCATTTCATTTTCCCCCGAGAGCACAAAAAACAATCGCTCGACCGCCCCTGCACATTCCCTTGCCCGTGTCAACAACTCGTGCGCTAGCATGGCCACATCGTCGGGCAAATCCTTCCTTGATGCCAAAACCTCGCAATATCCAAGAAGCACTGTAAGTGGATTCACTATGGCATGTCTTAGTTCAGATAGGACTTCATCGTCAAGTTTCGGTTTTTGCAGACCTGAACCAAAATCACGCATTTCCTGTATCACCTCCCTTAGCAAAACGCCCTATGCCCTAGGATGCGCCTTGTCAAACACCTTCCTCAAATGTTTCCTACTTACATGAGTATATACCTCGGTCGTCGAGATGTCCGCATGACCGAGCATCTCTTGCACAGAACGCAAGTCAGCCCCATTCTCGACCAGATGGGTAGCAAAGGAATGCCTTAGTTTGTGAGGGGAAACTCGGCGTGCAAGGTTTGCAAGAATGCCATATTTCCGCATGTTCTTGTAGAACCCCTGACGAGTCAGCACCGTCCCTCTCGCAGTTACAAAGAGTGCATTGATGCGCATCGCTCGCTTTCTTAGAAGCGCAGGTCTTCCCTCTTTCAGATAGCGCAGGAGTGCATCCCTGCAATAATCAGAAATCGGCACCACCCTTTCTTTGTTTCCCTTGCCACGCACCAGCACAAAGCCTTGAACAAGGTTCACATTCTGCACTTCCAAAGACAGAACCTCGGATATCCTGAGCCCTGAACCATAAAGAAGTTCAAGGATTGCCCTGTCCCTAAGCCCTTCAGGGGTGCCATCGTCAGGCGTCCTGAGCAACGCTTCACACTCCGACTCAGATAGCACCACTGGTAATCTTGGGCGAAACTTGGGTATGTCCAGATCCTCTGTCGGGTCAATCTGGATGACCCTTTCCTGCACAAGAAACCTGAAAAACTGTCGCATGGCAACCACTGTTTGGGCAAGGCTTCGATTGGATAGCCCCAAAAGTTTCAGTTTTTCAAGAAATCTTTCGCAATCCCGCCTTGAAATCTTTGTCACATCATCATAGTTATCGCCTTCTTTCGCGCTTTCCAGAAACGAACAAAGCCTTGATACCGCCCGCTGGTATGCAATGATCGTATGTCTTGATACCCTTCTATGAACCTTCAAGAAAAACATGAACCTGTCTATGGCTTCATCGCAATGCATATCACCTCAAGGTCAACAACTATAGCACGCTCTTTTCCGTCCTCGGTGCATCCTTTGCCACCAACGCTATCAAGCGTCCTCACGGTCTGAGGCCGCGCATTCGAGCAACTAACATCACCGACAAAAGATACTTCATTGCAAGCCTAAATTGCAAAATTCTTTCGCAACTTCTGAAACCCGCCCTTTTTCTGCGACTTCATCCAGTGCCAGAAGAGTCCTGTCCATTGGTGCTACCTTCCTCGCTATTTTTATAAGGTTGTGGGCATTACCAAACTCCTTTTTTTGGAGAAAAAGACATGCGGAGGCACTAAGATTCCTAACGATGACCCGTTTGGTCTCGAGCTGTGTAGTAACCAAAAGCATCCTCTCTATGTTCTCGGTATAAAACTTTATTTGGTCCGCAGGCGCTATGTCGTCTTTTGTGCTAAGTTCCCATGTCCAGCCCGAAAAGACAAGTGGAAGCCCAAAAAGCGCTGGGTCTGGGTCGAACCTCACCTTGCGCCTGGCTGAAAGGTCGAGCAGGGCGTTTTTGTCAAGGCTCTGTGTTGCCAAGAATCGAGACACAACCTCGCCCAGGTCAGGGTCTAGACCCTTCATCCGCATGGCATAAAACCTCCCCCCTCTTGCCTTGCTAAAAAAACTAGTCTGCACCAAAGTCACATCGGGACGCCACCCTTCTACACCTTGTAGATACAAACCCTGAAAAAACAATGGGTAGTGACTTATAAGCAAAACAGAATGGAGAGGCTGTTTAGCGATAACCTGCTCCATGATCTCAATCGGTTCGCCAGCACTTTTAGCCCTGCCCAAAGCCAGAACAACCCCGTTGGAAATCGCCCATAAAGAAAAGAAACTGGTCGCGATAACGACAAAGCATAACAACAAAGCCCTTACAACACGCTTCAGGGCGAGCAATCTAGTCAGGAAAAGGATTTTCGCAAGAAACACACCTGCAAGTATAAGAAGGGCGCAGAGCGCTGGCATGAAATAGCCATGGTCATCGGGATTTTGCGGATCCACAATGGTCATCAAGACCTTTGACGCAATCCCGCCAGAAGCGAGCAAAACAAGGGCAAGGGCAAATCTAAAGGACCTGTTTCTAACCAAAACATACAAACCGCCAATCGCCATGACAGGCAAAATCGGGCTCAAAGACCCCATGACAAGCCCCATCGCCTTTTCGAGGTTTGTCACGAAGGCACCAACATCCATGAACCCGCCAAGCGACGAAGCGAAAACCCTTGCACTTGCCACCCACAAAAGACCATCCAGAGTTGCAGTGTCGTCCCATGCAGGAAAAGCCTTCCCCCTTGCCCAAAGATAAAGATATGCACAACATGACACGAAAAGGAATGCAAGCAACAAAGCGAAAAGTTTCTTGCCACGGGCAATACCTTTTGTCCAGAGTAGCACTAGAACCGCTGGCACTGAAAGCATGGTCAAATAATGGTGATTAGAGATACCCAAGCCAAGGAAGACCGCAGAAAGCCCGATAGCACGCTGACCCTGCGTTGCAAAAAACAAGGCTAGCAAAGTCAAGGCAAGATTGAAACTATACACCTCGATAGAAAGCGCCTGAATGAAAGCGGAGGAACAAAGCCCGAACGAGACCAAAAGTGCAAGAGACAAAGTGTTGGTTATGGGTTCAGCCACTTTGAGCGCGCTAATCGCATGGAGCAAGATAAGACCTAACAAATAGACAGATACCGCCATGAAAATCGCCGAGAAAAGGTTTGCACGGAAGGCGATGTCTCCTATCGGCAAAAGCATAAGCCCCTTAGCAAGCAGGCATACTATAGGGTGTCCTGGCGGGTGCGCTTGAGCCAAATTATAGGATGCAACCATAAACTCAGGTGCATCGAGCCAGTAAGGCTCATCTTGCAAGAATATCAGGTATGCCAGCATCGCGAGGACGCTAGCCCAAAGGGGGAAACGCAATCGAGCCATCATGCGGTCTTCCTGTTCGCCATTGCCCTCTCGAACTTCGATTGGGTCTGCACCACTGCTTTAGCACCGCATGTCATCAGCGCCTCTAACAACACCCTTCTCGCGGTTTCTGTGTCCTTGTCCTCCACTTCCACCTCATAATCCTTCTTCCCATTTTCGAACAATGTTTCGTCTGCGACCGCCACCGTGCCTTTCCCTATGTGCGCCCTGAACCTTCTTGTCTTGGACTGCGCAAGCAAAACAAGGTTGCAAGATGCCAAGACCTTTTTCACCTCGGGTGGCAGGTCAGGAAAAAGCCTTGCGACAACATCACCCGAACTTTTACCTTGCAGGATTTTTTCACACTCTTTCACTTGGACCTCTGTCTCGAACTCTGCGACATCGAATATCCCATCCACCACCGCATTTCTTTGCCCCTTTATCGTCACAAAGCACCTACCCTCAGTCTTTCTTAGCCTAAGCACAAAGCCCATTTTGCCAAGATGCCCGTTATCGGTGTCAAAATAATAGTTCGTCTGGACAACACCCCGCTTTTCGCCTGCAAAATACTTCACGAACCTCCAAAAATCTTCCTCTGTCTCGAAGGCGAACTTTATTTCTATTTCCCTGTCTGTGTGAGGGCTCAAGGCCGCAAGACCACAAAACCCACGATCAGTGCTGCGATCACTATGATCGCTACGCCCGCAATAGCCAGATTTCTTAGGGTGTGGGACTTCTTCATGAATTCGAACTCTTCCGACTCGCCCTCTGCCTCTTGGAGCTGCTCTGTTCGTGCTGGCATGAACTCTTTCTTTGTAGGGATTTGCGGTTGAACCTGAGCTGGGGTAGGTGTTATTCCAGAAACTTGTCCTGTCACCACCTGCAGGCAATGCAAAAGCGCCTCCCTGACCTCTCCAGCGCTCGAAAACCTTTCCTGCCTGTCCTTCTTCAACATCTTGTTCACGACTTGAACAAGTTCTTTAGGCAGGTCAGGAGCAACCTCCTCCAGTGGAGGTGGGGGTTGTTGCAGATGCTTTGTTGCTACCTCAAGCACGGTCTCGCCAGTAAAAGGAAGTATCCCCGTCAACATCTGGTAGATCACAACCCCAAGGGAGTATATGTCAGAACGCCCATCCAGCTCCTCTCCCTTGATCTGTTCTGGCGACATATATTCTGGTGTGCCAAATACCATCCCGGTCGCTGTCTTGAACGAACCAGAGCCAGTCTCCGAGGTATCCTGAATCTTGGCAATTCCAAAATCAAGCACCTTCACAAAATCAGGGTTTGCTCGAAGTTTCTCGATCATTATGTTTTCAGGTTTCAAATCCCTGTGGATTACGCCCTTGCTGTGCGCCTCATCCAGGGCATCCACCACCTGCAAGGCGATCCGTATAGCCCTTTCTGGCGAAAGTTTCTTTTCTTCGTGTAAAATTCTGCACAAATCCTTGCCTTCCACATACTCCATGCAGATATAAGACCACCCATCTGGCGTCTTGTCGTAATCCAAAATCGTGATACAGTTAGGCTGGTTTAGTCTTGACGCTGCCTTCGCCTCCCTCTTAAACCTCTGGACATGAGATTCCTCCTTCAGAAGATGTGGGTGCAGAACCTTTAAGACCACTGGCTTCCCAAGGTTCAGATGGGTCGCTTTGTAAATGGCACCCATCGCACCACTGCCGAGCCTATCCAAAATGTGGTATTTGCCAGCAAGGGTCGCACCAATCAAGGGGTCTTTCGAGGTCTTTATCGTGAGCCTCAGCTTTGCCCCGCAAAATGGGCAAAATCTGCTTCCTTCAGGCGCTTCCTTGTTACATACTGTGCAAACCATCGCTTTCTCTCCATATCGCCTTGACTATTCTAAATCAACATCATATTCTACGCAAGGAATTTTTTCTTTGCCCAACACAAAGAAGGAGGGCAAGATGATAAAATGCATCTACTGCGGAAAGGAAAACGAGCCGATATTTACCTATTGTCTGAACTGCGGAAGACCTCTTGAACAAAGCATTTCTTCGTTCAAGCGGCGCGCTGTCCATGGGACGCCATCCTCGCGAAGGGCAAGATGCATTATCCTCAAACAAGACGGAAGCGCTGGAGAGACCTTTGAACTTTCGGCGGGGGTAAATGCGATTGGTTCCAGAAACGCGCATGTCCTGATAAAGGACGATCCGAGGGTTGCAGATGAACATGCTATTATTGACATCGCTGAAGATCAGGCTTTTGTGCAAGACCTTGGATCTCGGTTCGGCACATTCGTTCGGATAAAAGACGAAAGAATCCTAAGCGACGGCGAAGAAGTCAGGATAGGACACGCACTGTTCAGGATTGAACTTAGGAAACAACCCCTTCCTCCGTCGCCAGATCGCTCTCTTCCCATCGGGTCGCTCGGGCTATTGCCTGAATATTTTGGAAGGTTTGTCAGGCTTGGTCCCGAAGGTGAGATACTCCGCGCCTTCCTTCTAACAAAACCCCAGATGGTCATAGGGCGCACGCAAGGCGACATCCTTTTGCCCGATGACCCATTTGTATCATCGAAGCACTGTGCACTTATTCTAGAACAAGGTGCGTGCAGACTCAAAGATCTTGGCAGTACTAATGGCTGTTATGTTAGAATAAAAGCGAAGGCGACCATCAAGGATGGTGACTGCATCCTTGTTGGGCGTCATGTTCTGAAATTCGAATGGGTCACGAAGTGAGGTAAAGATGGGCAAAGATACATCTGGGAGTTTCATCGAAAAAAGGCAATCGCCCAGAATCCAATATCAAACGCAGGTTACAGTCACCTCGGAGCACAACTTCTACACAGGACTATCGCTAGATATCAGTGAAGGCGGGATCTTCATAGCAACACACCAACCCTTGCCCATGGGAACAGAAGTGGAAATAGAGTTTTCTATTCCGAACTTTCCAGAGGCTATAAGGGCAGTCGGGCGTGTCCAGTGGGTTCGAGAGTTTTCTTATTCAACCAGTGATGTGCACCCAGGCATGGGCGTACAGTTTCTAAAAATCTCACCTCCGCAGGCGATTCCAGCAATTCAGACCTTTATAAAAAGGGTCCGTGAACCCGTACTCTACGAGAGATGAGGGGGCATCAAACGGTCGTGCGTTTCTGCTATCTCTGAAATCGTGAATACAGACCGAAGAGGTATTCGAGCCTTTTCCAGCGCTTCTGAACCTCCCTCCAGTCTGTCAACCAGGACTATCGCACCACGCACCTCGAGACCTTCATTTTGTGCTGCCCGAACTGCGTGCAAGACTGAAGCGCCAGTGGTAAGCACATCCTCGACTATCAACACCCCCGCACCTTTCCCCACGCTAGTAAGCCCCTCGATAAGACGCCCCGTCCCGTGACTTTTTGCCTCTTTGCGCACAATGAAGCCTTCCAGCACCTCCCCCTCTTCCAAAGCCCTCAAGATTAGCGCAGCCACAAGCGGGTCAGCCCCAAGCGTAGGTCCGCCTATTGCAGACACCCTCGGAAAGTTTGAACGATAAAGTTCAAACATTAGTTCCGCGCAAAGCCTGAGCCCTTTAGGATGTAGTGTCACCTTTCTACAATCACAGTAAAACGAGGATTCACGCCCTGACGATAGAATCACCTTTCTTCTTTCGAATGCGTGGGTTGCTAAAAGTTCCAGAAGTGCTAGCCTTGTCCTGTCAGAAGAAGGATTCACAATTACCTTCCAACAAAAACCATGTATATTATCCTGATTTCGGGTAAAGTATAAATGGAAGTTTCTTCACGGAGGGAGGATGAATCGAAAGACCTTCGGAATCATCGTTTCAGTTCTGGTTGTTTCTTGCATCAGGAATGACGACCAGGGGGGGAATGGGGAACAGGAGGTTACTTGCAAGTGCACTCCTGTTGAATACAAGCGTCCTGAAGACTGGGCGCGCAAGGCAAGGATTGCCAACGCAGACTTGGACCCCTATATGGGGACACAAGAGGTTATGGCAGTCATCGAGCAAAGGGCTAATGAAGGCGTGTCTGTGCTAGAGATGGATGTGGGACTTTCGCAGTATATGGATGACGCCGAGTTTTCAAGGATAGTGGCTTTCTTGAAGTGCGCGGCATGCCTTGCGCACAACAAGGGGCTTCAAGCGGTGGTGTACTACCCAAGTTTAGAGCAGATAACGGAAAACGGGAAGACCGCCCAGCACACCATGTTCAAAGACCATCCAGAATGGGTTCAGCAGGGATTGGACGGGACGCCGAATGTTTTCTATGGGAGTGAAGAGTTCTGGGTGCCCGAACAGGACGAAAGTGCGTGGCTCTCTCCAAATGGGGGGTATAGGGATGTGTATCTTAAAAGGGTAGCGTCACTCGCTGGAACAGGGCTCGATGGAATCTGGGTGGATGTGCCCTTATTCATGGACACTGGCGCAAAGTGGACAGGTGCTGAACCACCAACGGTTTCGGCATTTCGTGCGTGGTGCAAAGAAAAAGCGGTTTGTCCAGAAGATGCGGAGCTCCCAAAAGCGCCAGACTGGAAATCCGATGTGTTTCGTGCGTGGATCAGGTTTAGACACGAAAACTTGCGGGACTTTTTGAAAGCAGTGTACGACAAGGCAAAAGAGGTTGCACCTGATATAGCGATTATTGTGGAAAACTTCCCTATGGACTATCTTGATGCCACGGACAAGGGGCTAGATGGGGCTTTCAAGCCTGATGCGAAGGATTTTTGGAGGGTATGGGAGGTTGACAGCGTATCCAACAAACTGGGCATGCAGTGGGCGACCAAAGAAGACTTCACATCGAAGATAGCGATGTTCAAGTGGGCAAGGGTAGCAGACAGTGGCTCGCCATCATGGGTCTTTTCGTATGGAAACGAGCCGAGGGATGCAGGGCTTGTGATGGGTGCAGCGCTTGCCACTGGCAACTCACCGTTCGAGGTGAAAACCCCAGAGATGTTCATGAGCGTTGGCTCCGATTTTAGAAAGCAATGGTTCGGCTTTGTTCAAACACACGAGGACACCTTCGGGGTGGCGGAAAGGGAAGCAAAGGTCGGCATCTGGTATTCGTCGGCGTCCCGAGATTACCTAGATTATGCAAGCGCTGAAGCATATTACGGTCTTTATGTCTCCACAACGCCCGCCACGACTGATCCAGACTTTTGGGCAACAGAAGAGGGGGATTCCTGCATGGAAAAGCCACATCTGGGGGGATGGCGGGGGGCGGTAAATACATTGGTGCAGTTGAAGATTCCATTCATGCCTGTGCTGTCGCCTGGCAATCGGGATGAAGCCTTGAAGTTGGTCAAAATGCTTTGGCTTCCAGGCGTGTCTGCATTGTCCGATGACGATGTGAACGCAATCAAGAACTTTGCTCAAGGGGGAGGCGTTGTAATAGCGACAGGGGCATATCCAGGGACAATGGATGAACTTGGAAATCCGATCGCGACGGACAGACTTTTGGACATGTTTGGCGGTGGAGCGGGCGATTATGTGAAAAGATATGGGAATGGCCTTGCAATCTACACCGCAAACGACCTGGCAAGAAAAGGGTTTTTGGAGTTCGAAGACAAAGACACTGCACACGAGGCTCAAAGCGCCATTGAACGGCTTGTGCGGATCCATGTAGAGGACGAAGTCATTGTGACAGAACCAAACTGGCTTCTGGTTGAGATGTCAAGGATTTCAGATAAAAAGATGATTCTGTTCATAGTAAACTTTGAAGGACTGAAACAACCAATAACTCAGGATGTAAAAGAGGTAATCTTTACGGCGCGCACTCCCCATGCGAAGGTCGTAAGGGTCAGTTTTGACTCCCCTGACCCTGATGGGACAAAGGGAGAGGTGTCGTTCGCAAAAGTCGGAGATGACCTTTATCGCTTTTCTGCAAATGTTGACTTGTTCTCCATAGCGGAAATCTATGTTATGAAAGAGGAAGCGCAAGAAAACCCGCCATATCAAAAGCCTTTGTTTGCATCGAAGGAAAGGGAGGAGGCGGCGCTTGCTGGGCTTAGGTTTATACTGGAAAAGATGAGGGATAAAGAGATGGAGGTGCCATGGCGTTATGGGGTGTTCACAAATCTAATAGATAAAACTGATGTGCCAGGTCAGTATGCTTACGGGCACATGATGACTAGCGAACACATGGGTCTTTTGCTTCAGGTGAGTGCATGTCTTGGAGAAGAGAAGGCTTTTGAGGAGGCAATGATGTTTGTGAAAGACCTCATGGTGTCGCCTCTGTTTGGGGTCGTGAACTGGGCTATGGACCCGCACAAGAAAAGACCTGTGCTTCAACAGGATGAAGAGGGGTCGCCGTGGAGGAATGGGAATGCACCCATAGACGACTTCAGGGTAGTTCAAGGTTTGCTTACGGGCTCATCGAACTTCAGTTTGGGCGAGGCAAAAGAACTGGCGCATCTGATAGGACGAGGGCTTTACTGGACGAGCATCACTGACAGAGACAGGGATGAATACATTGACTTTCCGTCCTTTCCTGGGGGGCTTGTTGCCTACGCGTGGAACTTTGAAGAAACAGAGGATTTAGCACTCTCGCCCCAGGCGAAGCCCACTGGATATGGCGAGCAGGACATTGACATCGTGCCCCTAAGCTATCAAGATGTCGAAACAATGGCGATGCTTGCAAGATATGACCCAAGGTGGCTTGGAGTGATTTCCAGCACACTTGATTTCATTCTTAGCGCTGAAATTCAGATTTCAGGTGTGCCTTCAGGACTTTTCTGGAACGGCTTTGTGCCACAAACCATGACATTCTCGGGCGACTTTGAGGCAGT
>Ga0123519_10006626_pt1 | contig 18112 bp, 13 predicted proteins | sample YelNatPaOPRAMG02_FD_87396 | JGI IMG/M metagenome (GOLD analysis project Ga0123519, IMG submission 87396) | Hot spring microbial communities from Yellowstone National Park - Yellowstone National Park OP-RAMG-02 (version 2) | ecosystem: Environmental > Aquatic > Thermal springs > Hot (42-90C) ... | reverse complement strand
TCCTCTTCGCTCTATCGTCGTTGCCATTACGATCTCGTGATTTTTACGTCTGGCAAACATCATTTCTCGCTTATCTCTTGCTCCTCTTCGCTGTATCGTCGGCAAACTGGGAATTATTTCATACGTTTCAGGTAGATGACTGTGATAAGCTACTGGGACCCGCGACTTGCATATCTATACCTTTCCCATAGATTTTTTACTTCTTCATATGAATGCACATCAAAACGCATCTGCTATCAATCCCGACAAGGCATTTCACGATACGCTCTTGGTGGATCGAACACCACTGAGATGCAAGACCCCGTAAGTTGCAGTGATCCACGTGCGACGTTTGTACGCAGTGCACAGCGCTGCTGGCGTACATTTCGTATGGGGCGTTTTTGTCTTGACAGTCTTGAACAGAGCGAGTTGCGCGCTATGGACTTTGACACCCTTATAAATGATACAGCTGAAATGGATCGGCTGCACGACCCCGTTGGCTTCCGAACCCGAGAGCTCTGGACGTGTGAACGCCGACCCGACGGTCGCACGGTCGACGAACCGCGACCCACCCGGGGCTGTGGCTGGCTTCTCGGTAGTCGTGAGCGGGGCTCGTGCCCTGTCGTCCAAGTGAGTCACGGGAACTCTAAGGTGCTCGTTAGCGCTCGACCTGCAACTACATGGCGAGTAACGGTGCAAGTTCCCGGTTTGTGTTACGGCCGAAGCTGCACACACAAGGCTATGGAACTAACTGAATACCTCGAGAAGCTCGTTTATCCGATTATCGAGCAGTGCTACGCCTCTGAGCCTCGCGGGTATAATGTGGACGTTTGGTGCTGGGAACTGGAACTTAGCGTGCTCGACGAAGACGGAAGTTTGCACGATGTGTTCCTGGAAAGCATTCAGCAGATACTACCGCGCTGTATCGAAGCGCGTCAAGAGCACCATGATGCACGCGAAGGACCCGATTCGACAGGTGTCCATACCGACGAGAGAATATGCTCCATGATCGCCAGGCTCCATTCGCGTACGTTTCTGGTTGTGCATCCGAACGCGCCACAAGACCTGGATTCCCCAGGCGTGCGTCTGGTTGTAGATCCAAGCGCCCTGGAGGAGCACACAGCCAGTACCCTAGTAACTGCCATATTCTACACCCATGAGCCGAAATCACAACCGGTGCTGTATTTCCTGGAGTGCCGCGGGAGACCATTAACAGCCGATCAGCTCACTGCCGCGATTCGCCAGGTATCGGAATCGCTGGTCCCGTCACAACGTTGAACGTCATTTGCGGTTTAGGTGCGGATCTGTCACAGATGCTCAGGGTTCCAGTGCCCTGCAGCTGAACACCAAGCGTTATCGGCCGCTGCGAGCTACGCGGCAGTGCGTTCCACTGAGAGAGGAATTTTACGCGCAGAAGCAACTAGTCCAAGCTCGTGTTCGTTTAGACAACGCATGAGAACGAGCGGCTTGCCGATTGCATCCGCATCGCAGGTTTGCGGACGCCCCTCTTCACAAGGCGTGCTCGGGGGCCGGCCTGCGCAGCGCCCACAAACGACGCACAGTATTCGAACTAGCTGGTGTCTCGGCCAAAGACCAGCGTAGCACTCATTATACTGCCAAGTATGGACGCATTCCAATGCCTCACCGAACATGTGCTATCCTGGTGCTCCCGCTTGAGTGATGCTCGGAAAAGAGCGAGCGCTCTCAAGATACAGTATGTTATGCCGCTGAACCGGTAGCGCACTGAGCAAGCAAGCAAGCAAGCATTTTTCGAGGCGTGCAGCCTTGTGCTTGCTCCTGCTCGAGCGGTGCTCGTAAATGAGCGTACGCTCCCATGGTAGAGTGCGCAACGCGACTGCTCCAGCCACGCATGAAAAACAAGCGCACACCTCGACACACAAACATATGCAACGCGGATGATGCACATGACTGCTCATGATTTCCACAAAAAATCAAAATGCCTTGCGCGCCTACACAAACCAACATGCAGTACTGAGTCGTATCGCTTTTCCCTCTTTCAACGAACAAGACATGCTTCCAATTCTCGCGAAGCGAAACCAGACCTAACCTACAGTAGTATGCTCGCAAAGTTCCTGCACTTTTCGCAATCCATCCTCGCTCGTAGATTCCGTTTTCCTGCTGAAAAACATCCGCCTTCGAATCGGCGTCGACCAGAGCATTCCCTGATCCGGCTCTGGTACCCGAATCGAATCCTCTTCGAGTCTTCTTCGAGCCGGACACAAATCTCTTGGACCTCAAGGCAAGTCCAATCGCTGATCCGGTTCTGGGGATGTCTTTTCACGGGCAGGAGTTAAGGCCCGCGGCTTGCGCTGCCTCTGTAGCGTAGTCTGCGCCTGCCAGGACTCAACCACGGAAGTCGCCAGATGTCCAATGTACGCGGGGCTCCGGGGACTATTCCGAGGCGCATACGCCTGCGATGTTCCGGAATAGTTCGGATGCGGAGGTTTCACAAACAACGGACGCACCCACTTGTCGTTTGCAGACACCGGTGGATCATCCACAAAATGGTGGAGCCACGCGTGCCACTCAGGCGGTATACAGACTGGGTCTGCGTTTTTGCCGTCCCTGTACTCACACCAGCGATCACGCATGTAGCTGGCTGCACGATTTTCATAGTAGCGGTTTCCGAACTCATCGACGCCAACGAGGCAGGTGTCATACATGCCCACCCGTCCGGTACGGATCGCCATCAGGGTACCCCAAAAGCCTCGCTTGGGATATTCAGCCCAAAGGGCTTTCAAATACGCTAGGCCGCTGAGTGTTCGTCCCGATACACTGTGCGCTGACGACGGAAGCGGTTGTTGCTCAAACTTGGCACGTGTGGTACCTTGCGCTGTCTCCGAAGCAGCAGCTCCACCATCGGAGTCGCTCGCAGCAGTTGGCGCTGCTGCACCGGCAACTGCACGAGGCGTCTGCGAGCCACCAGCGGAAGACGCTTGCGTGCCTGCAGAAAAAGTACGATCCTGCTGCAGAGAAGCGTGAACCGCTCCCGGGAAAGCGCGTGTGCCTGCCCCAAGCCGCAGCGCTTCCCCAGTGACCTCTACCGGTTTCCTGGAGTTCACGCGTAGGTTGTCTCCGTCCGTAGAGCGGTGCCTCTGTGTGTGCACTGTACTGCCCGCACTGCAAGTCGTGGCGCTTGTCCCAGCATTTCGCCTAAACTCGCTTCGTAGAAAACTGGACGCAACGAGCGTCCCTGAGGACCTGTGCGCTCCTGCTGGATCGTTCCAAGCCGCGCTCGTCCGCTGCATCCACAGAACACTCAGGAGGCGCTCCCGGAGCCTCGTTCTCTGCACCATGCTCATCGGTGACCAGTCCCGCAGGCACACAACACAAGCTTTGTGCTGATGACCGAGCGCTTCCGAGCCGTTTTCCCGCGCGTTGGAGTCGTTGCGACTCGTGCACCACCACTGGCGGCGGTAACGCGCGGCGCCAGTCTGCTACAGAACTGCTCTTCGTGGTGGACCGCTCCGCTGGACTTGCACTGCCGGCCTTTATGGCGAATGCGACTATTCCTGTGTCCGTCACTGCCTCTGGTTGCCTGGAACTGTCTCAGGGGAGCGATCGTGACTACCTCTATCGTTTGGTGGACCAGCACGGCATCGCAGACCGCGTCTGGTTCTTTTCCTGCAGCTCGCGAGGCGGCCACTCGGAGAACCTCCTCTGCGCACCGGAAGAGGCGCTTGTTTGGCATCCAAAACAGCGTAGCCGAGGTGGCGACGCTTCCAAGGACTTGACCTGGGCTTTACAGTGGCGATCTGCGGATCTCGTTCGATATACCTGGTTCGAAACGGACGCCGAGGCGTTCGCGGTACGGCGAGGAGCCCAAAGCTTCCCAGCATGTGCAGTGTGCTGCTCCGACGTACCGACAAGTGCCGGGGATCGGCTCGGACCTATGCATGCGTGGGCTGCTTTTGCGAACTTTTGCGACGCCTCGGCGGAGGAGCTACCTCCTGGATCGGGGCGGTCACTTTGGCAACCAGCAGCCGATGCGGAGGGCGCACGCTCCTTTGTCGGCTGGTGCTCGGTTCAGGATGCTGGTCGCCTACTTCAAGTATTCAACTGGCAGGACGGAAGGATGTATAGTGTCTCATTTGTCGCGAAGGGTGGTTCGAACAGCTTCAGTCAAGGCGGTCCACGACGTGGCGTTGCGAGTCTGCCGAGCGGCTTGCACAAGTCCGCAGTTTCAGAGCAGACGTCAACGCTGCTCACCGGGGTCCAGCGAGAGAGCACCCAAAGGTTGACTGGCTCAAGTTCCAGTCGCTTGTATCCTCCAATGACGACCATGATGATGGAAGCAATGCCGACCGCTCGTGCCGTCATACTGGCGCTTCATGCGCTACCGCGAGGTCTGGTAGTTGCCCTCGCCGATGGACGCAAACTGGTGCTGTGGCATCCGTTGAATGAGCCGTACGAACTGGAAGAACTCGAGATCCAGGAACGCATTGTTTTCACGGACGCTCGCTATCCAGTGCTGGTAACGCAACGCTGTCACCGAACGTCGAGGTCGTCGCCGACCGAGCACCACACCATTCGGGTGTATCTTCTGCAGGATCGAACAACCGGAGATACGCAGAACGATACAACGTTCGATAGCGGGCCGGTCCAACTGGCTTTGGTCTGGGAACAGGGTCTGGTGGACCCCAACGATACGTTTCGAGCGGCCTGCTTCACACATCCCTGGTCAGGTGCCGGAGGACGAGGCGTGCACATTTCACCGTTGCTGTGTCTGCTCATTGGTGAGACGCTGCGTGGCTTGGAGCTCTTTTCAACGCCAGCACAGCCGCGGTTGATGAAGAGCGCGGAGCTTGTCTTTGTTCAACGTGGCGTGCAGGCAATGGCGGCGGTCGAGGCTTTGCGACCCGGCATGTTGAATCTGCTCGTCCTCCTTGAGGGAACGCCCAAGCCGCGACTGCGTCTCCAGTTCGGTGCTGAACCCGTCGGGTATCTGCGGCTGCTCGGTAAGACAGCTGCACCAGTCTGGCTCGCTAATGCAGTGAAGTGTCGTTTCACGTTAACGCTCGCAGATGGCCAACAGTATCGGGTCTGTTTGAGTCGTCTACTCCGTGAGCCGCTTCCGATTATGCACCAGCTCTGGGGCGCTTGTCGAAGAACGCTGCCTGCGGCAGTCAGTATGCAAATCTATCTGGCGTTCATCGAGGAGGTCTGGAGGCCCCAAGCTGCCGAGACGCAAGGCACCGCTTCAAACGAACTTGAAAAACAATTGGATGCGTTTTGGCGGGCTCTGCAGCAACCTCATCGACACCAGTGGATGCATCAGCGCTATCCAGAACGGGGAACGTTTTGCAGCAGCAGCAGCAGCAGCAGCAGCAGTTGTCGTAATGCTGGACAGCGGGCAAGCGGTGGCGCTGCACCCACCGACGCAAGTCACTGGCGAAGCGTGCCGGACTTGTCCTCGCCAAAGACAAGTATTTTAAAGGCAAGCGCGCGACCAGCGCCTGGCGTACTTCCCGGCTGGCTTTGGGACATTTCGGCAAGCGCTTTCGACGAGATGCACTCGTCACTGGTCCCTGAACGCGAACATATAGCCACGGGGGGCGCCTCTGAAGCGATCCACGATTCACAAGGTCAACTTTCATTGTCGCCACTCCGACTGGCGACACAGTCGGCGCCCTGGACGCGAGGCAGTGAGCGGTCGTGCTCGTCGGCGGCAAGTCACCGCGATGACGAGCGCGTTAGTACAGAACAACGAACAGCAAAAGCATCAACAGCAACTAGAAGCGATGCAGCCAAGTGCACACTAGAGACCGCTACAACTACAACTGCTGCTGCTGCTGCTGCCGCCGCCGCCGCCGCCGCCGCCGCCGAGGCACCTTCGACTGGACGTGCTGCCTGCGATGCAAGGACAAGGGAACAACCTTGTTCGCGATGCTACCGCGGAACACCAATGCAAGGCTCATCTGTCGTTACGACAAGACGTGCAGAGCGCGTCAAAGGCTGTCCATTCTGCTGGGAAACGGGACCAGAACCTAGCGGTACTGCTTCGGGCGAGTGTCTGCTACGCCTGCGCTGTGAGCTACAGTACGCTGGTGCGCAGCTCCCTGAAACAGTTCCATGGAAATCGCTGCTGGTGGCGTTTCATACCCTCTACGAAGCATTCAAGCTCGACCAAATCTATTGGCAAGCGTTGCTGTCCGTGAATCATTTCCTGAAAAAAGTGGCACTAGCGGCAAACGCTCTGCGTTACTGGGAGTACTATCAACGCGATATGCCGGAATCATGTGAGCGTTCGAGTGTTTCTTCGGGAACATTGCACCCTGCTTCAAGCGATGAGTCCTTGGAAGCATCCAGTTTGCTTCGACATTCACGCTCTCTGGACAAGGCTAGTGAAAGGAGCAGCACCGCTGATCCGGAAGAAGCTCGGATATGCGATCACCAGCACAATGGACAAGGTGCGGAAACGTCTTTGCACCTCCCGGTGGATGCGGAAGTAGCCAGCATTAGCGATCAGCAGAGCAATCAGCAGCGCGTGGAGTCGTCTTTATATCTCACCGATGATTCGGAAGCACCGTTGAACATCTTTGACTGGTTGCAGGATCGTTTGCCATTACTACTGGGCATATACAAAACAGATAGAGCGTGCTGCAGGCCCGCGAAGGACATGCTGGCGCAGTTTCCCGCCGCGTTTGCTTCTACGCTTTCCACTGCTCCCTCTGGTCTTTCTGCAGAGCGACATCCACTGGATGCACCGCTGGTGCGCGAGTTCGTGAACGACCGGCATCCAGATGAGTTTCCGAATCCAGTCGCTCGACTTGCGCAACTTGTCACTTTTTTCGAGCGTCTAGAGCACTGTCAACAATCGACGTCATCCGGTGAATCCACAGGAGCGTCAACTGAGCTGTCGCCGGCGCACGCTGGTGTTGGTCCAGTGGGAACCGCTGCTCTGGACTCCACGACCGAGACGATTGTAGCAGAGCAGTCTGCTATACCAGAGGTTTCCGTACCGCTACAGCATCCCTGTGACGCTGGACTGGTTAGCCTTCACCAGGAGGGAATACGTCTTGACGCGCGTACGCTCGCTCGCTTACCAGTGGGCATCGCACTGCCGCTGCAACACGCTTTAGCGGGGCTGCGCTCCGAGCCCGCTCCACAAGTGCATCCTGGTGCCGGCAATTCGGATGCTGATTCAGAGCTGGCGGCAGCTGGCGTGGTTTCTAGTGCTGCAGCTGTAGCGGGATGGCTCCCAGCGCTCCCCGAACCAGAGATGGCGATGCTGCGCCTCCAGAGCGGCCTTTCGCCTACTGGAGCGGGCTCCGGCAGTGCCCAGGGAGCTACCTGGTTCAGCGCGACTCGTGCGAGCGGGGCAGCGTCCCGTGAAGCGCTCGGAACAAACATCACCTCTCGACTGTGGCTGAATCCTTCCGTTGAGCGCTTTGCTGCTCAGGTGACGAGCGACCTGTATGCATCCAGCGCTGGACCCGGGCGCGTTGCTGCCTCCTCCTTCAGCAAAAGCAGCTTGAGTGGTGCTGCTCCTCTTCGTGCCTGGATGCCGTCGAGCTCTGCATCCGCGCTGGCTATAGCGAAGCATCCGGAACACCACCACCGTCGCCACCACCACGGCACTGATGACGATGATGACGAGGATGATGTCGAAGGGGCGCTGTTCCTCGACGATGACGACATCGACATCGATGACGATGACGATGGCATCGATGATGACGATGTCGATGAGGACGGCAATTCAGTAGCGCTGTTCAGGGCGGATCCTGGGCCCTCTCGTGAACGCTCGTTCCCGTCTGCTGCCGGAACTAGTGCTGCGACGCATGCCATCCCGCAGCGCTACGATTATCACCATCATCATCACGATCGCCGTTGTCGACGACGACGACGACGACAGGGAGGTCGTGGTGTCGTCCATCCGAATCACCTCGATGGCTGTGAACTAACCAGCATCATACCCTGGTTGCGGTTTCGCGCTGATCGACGACTCTGGCAAGTCCAGCGTCTGCTGCGTTCGGCAGTGCCCGTGTTGCTCACCGACCCTGATCCAGCAGCGACTGCAGCAACAACCGAAACAACAACACTGGGGTCGTCGTCGTCGTCGTCGCCATTATTGTCCCCATCCGAGGTGCAAGCACAGCTCTTTGCCAGTGCACAGCGCACGCTCGCCGCCCCGATAGGTCGAGGCGCTTTCACCGCCTGGACAGGAACAGTGGATGACTCTACCAAGACGCTGCTGGTGCCACCGTTGGTGCTCTCCGGACGACTGCCGCAGCGATCGACGCCCATCCAGTTGGATGCTAGCGTACTACCAGCTGCTTACTTTGAATGGGGCGCGTTCCACAACGCTGTAGCAGCAGGTCTGCGGTTGCGGCCGAGCAGCACTCGCTTTCCGACCTGGATCCGCGGTCGACTAGTCCCTGGCGCGCCCGAGGCATCTGGGGGCTCGTCAGCGACCCGGAGTGGTGTGCCAGCGCAGCAGGAGCTGGCGTTTACCGCCCAGGTCCCTGTGACTCGCGCCTGGATCCGTCAACAGAAGCCGAGTCGACCAACTGCGTCGCACGCTGGACTCGTTTTGGCTCTGGGTCTGCACGGGCATTTGCGGCAGCTTCAGGTTACCGACTGGTATGCGTACCTGTTACCTCGACATGAGCTGACGAGCATCGCGTTGTTGTTGGGACTCGGGGCTTCGTACGGCGGCACGGCGCACGCGTTGGTTGCGCGTCTGGCGGGTCTGCATATTCGCGCCTTCAATCCTACCGGATTTGCACAACCCGACTGGGATGTATCACCAGCGGTTCAGAGCGCTGCAGTGTTGGCAATGGGTCTTGTGTTTGCCTGCAGTGGACGCAAAGCTATCCTCGAGGGTTTGTTTGTGGAACTCTGCGACGGAGCCGGTGTGGCGATGGCATCCTCCATTGCTGCTGCGGCTTCGACAGGTGCAGCTGCACCTGCTACCGGTTCTCTTGGTGCCGGAGTAATGGCAGCGAGTGGCGGTTTCGCAGGCTCGGCAGCCGGCACCAGCAACACCAACAATACCAGCGGTTGGCCCTGGAGTGTCCGTCGCGACCGTGAGGCGCATGCGCTGGCCGCTGGACTGGCACTCGGACTGGTGGGCTTGCCAGATGCTGCAAGCGAACAGCGCAGCGCTGCAACAGGAGCGAACGTCAGCGACATGGTGACAGGTCCCGCGACAGCCGCTCGACGCTATGTTGGCAGTCTGGTGGCACTAGTGACGCGTACCGGTGCCGGTGATGCAGACGATGCACCAATGCGTTTGAGCTCGGCTAAATTGCCCGCTCGTGAGGAGCGTCGTCCTGTCGCCCGTCGTGAAAGGCGTAGTGGTACTGCTGGTACTGTTCATGGGGAAACGAACGCTGCTCCCGGTACGCATGCTGCTACTGCTAATGCGCCTGTTCCACATGATGTTCCTGGTATTCTTGCGAGTGGTCTAACGGATGGAGCATTGGGTGCGACGACGACGCGGTTGCAAGCGAATGTTCCAGGTGGAGCGCCAACAGCGCTCGGGAATGAAGACGACGACGACTATAATAATGGTGATGATGATGGTGCATCGTATGCAACCACGAGGTTGCCAACTCGAGCCGGATACGATTCGGTAACCGGGACACTAGGGCGTGGCGCTCGTCTAGAAAGCCGTAGTGGTCTTGAAGCGGACGACTCGTGGTCATCGGTGCGCATCGGAGCAGAAGGAGAAACAGAACAAGGTAGAGCATCATCACCATCATTATCAATATCATCATCATTTTCCACATCATCATTATTCCGCGCGGGAATCACAACGAGTAGCATGCCCGCCGTGGATAGCGGCCCGCAGGCGCTGCTCGATCCCGAGCGTATCCCCAGTGATGCTTCTGCTGCTGCTGTGGGTGCCCTGGTGGCCCTGACAGTCTGGTACCTGCGCAGCAACGATGAGGCAATGGCCCGAAAACTGGGTCTGCCGCGCAGTGGGCAGCGAGCCTTGTGGCTGCTACGCCCGGAACTGGTGCTGCTGCGCTCGCTTGCAGCAGCACTCATTCGCTGGGACGCGATGAGTCCCAGTTGGGACTGGATGCTCTCTGAGTTGCCGGCACCATTGGCTGCCCAGTGGCAAGCGGACAGAAATCGAGAAGCTGCGCACCGTGGCGATCAGCCTCGGGAGGAGAATTCGACGCTTCGTTCGCAGGGCCTCGCCACAGGAGCCGGTACAAGCCGGATCAGCCGGTGGTATGTGGCCGTTGCCAACGATCCTGTGGTGCCAGCGGAAACCGAGCAGATCGAGTCTGCAGCGCGCAGCTCGGCGGATTTGCTGGGCAGCGGAGCGCCTCAGCGCCCTGCTGTCGTGCGGCTCTACATGCTTCTGGCCTTGACGGGACAGGCATTGGCGATGGCCCTGAAACTGGCAGGTACCGCTCATCCGCAAGCAAGACGCATCCTGGAAAAGCTGCTCGACCTGGTGGACTTCCGCTACACAGCTAGTGCCAACAGTTCCGCAGCGCCGTGGCTTCTCGCTTGCATTGATAACCTGAGCATTGCTATGGCCGTGGTGTGCGCGGGTCACGGAACGCGCTCTGTATATCGGCGCTTGCGACGGCTGCTCTGTCGACGAGGTGCCACTGGAATTGTCGCTGGGTTGACGTCCACTGGAATGGCAGGCGCGACGCGGCCGTCGACCTTGTCTCGGACGACAAGCGGTGAAACCTATGGAAACCACCTAGCTCGGCATTTGGCGCTAGGTCTTGTGTTCCTGGGCGGTGGAACAGTGGCGCTCAGTAGTTGTCATCGTCTGCAGACGGCGCTCCTGTTGGCAGCGCTGTATCCTCGATATCCAGCCGCGCCTAGCGATAACCAGTACCACCTGCAGGCGCTTCGTCACTTGTACGTGCTGGCAGCAGAAGCGCGCTGCTTTGTGACGCTCGACGCCGACACTCGTACACCTTGCCCGGTGCCGGTGGAGGTCATGATGGTCTCCAGCACCAGCACCGGAACATCGAACACCGTCCCGGTTCGTTATCGAGACTGGACGCCGTGTTTGCTACCGGCCTTGGATAGCTGGCACGAGCTCGTGATCCGCTCTCCGCGCTACTGGTCAGTTTCGCTGAGCGCGGAAGCTCTGCGAGAAATAGAGCCCCTTGCAAATACCTATTTGGCCTACGTAGTGTACGTGCGACGTCACGCCGGCCATTTATCGTATCTGCGGGATCCTCACGGGGTGAAGGGCCTCACATGTCGTTCGCTACCGCTGCGCTACCTTGCTAAGGCCCCCAGCGCCGACTGGATGCAGTTGTTTGCGACTGACCCAGTGCTTTCCGCGCTCTTTCGTTACGGCCTTGCGTTTCCGGGCTCACCTTGGAGCAACGCATCAAACCCGATACCCGCTGCGTCTGATGATACCGTCGCGCCTAACCTCGCCACAGAAGGCATACACCGTTCTCCATCGACGGAAGACGCTTTCACAACAAGTACTGGTGAGGAAGCATGGCGGGTATGCAGCGCGCGAACTGCGAGCATGGGGATGCACGCATCGTCGGCGCACGCATGGCCTCCATTCGGGACACGTGTCCCATGCGTGCAGGCATCGACCGCAGGAAACGTCGTTGGTGATGATCAGGAGATCGCCTTTTGGCGCGCTGCACTAGACCTGTGCCTGGAGGCGGATTGCACGGAGCTGTGGCTGTTGCTGGTTGATGCGCTGGATGCCGTGCGTCGGGGTAGCGTGCTGCAGACGGCATGCCAGCGTCATCGACATCGACATCGACATACGCTCTGGGTGGGTGATCTGGTGCTTCTCCAGCATTGGGTCGGTGCAGCTGCGTCTAGGATGCCAAGGGCACAGAGACAGACGCCTTTGCAGCGACTGGAGCGTTGGTGTTGCTCCAGCGTCGCATCCCTGGGGGCGTCTCTGGAGGAACGACTCTCTCGCATGGTTGAAGCGGGAGCAGCTGGCGTCCCGGACCGGAGCCTGCTTGTCAAGCGCTGCCGACAATACGTTCGTTCGGGTTGGTCGCTTGTTCCGGAGCATGTCCTGTATGGCCATGCGGTATGCTTGCGATGGTTGCAGGCCCCGTTGCGATGCGCGTTGCTTCCGGAGTACGGGGCGCTGTGTCAGGCGCTGCGCGGTATCGGTTCAGCGCGTGGCGATTCCAGTATCGGCAGCGCAAGCGCGATGCAGCGGCGTACATGCCGTGCCTCTGATTCGCAGCGCAGTATGCCGATGAGCGATGTGCATATGCGTTCCATGGCAGAGCGAGCGTCAGCAGATGCGTCCTGGAACGAATGGGCGCTGCTTGTAGCTTGGTTGCCAATGCTGAGCGAGCCGGAAACACGTTAAGCAATCGCTCATGCAGGACTGGGGGATGATCAGGACGCAACTGCAGCGCCTGCTCAGATGTCCGGCAGGCACTGTGTCTACCGCTCTGGCACCAATTGGTGACGACGAGGCAGGCAGGCAAGCAGGTAGGTTGATAGGTTGGCTGGTTGTTGCCGCGCAGGAACGGAATGCTGCATGCTGTCATGAAAGTGATCCCGTTTCCTGTCAACGTTCTTGGGGGCGTCGCACGGCTGTGCGGGGCGTGCTCCTTCCGGAGCGAGAAATCGCGTTTTTACAGACGCATCGAGAGATGACCAGGGCGTTGTGTTCATCTCAGAGTAGTAAATTTGCGAACGCCTGAACCAGCACACACTTTTTGTTCCTGATTGTCGTTCTCGCAGGTGTCGGCAAGAGCAGTGTATCCCGAAAATTAGAGCAATGTCGCGGAAAGACCAGATGCTGTCACTGGAGTCACGCAACAAAACGTTTTCACTCAGATATTTCACGTATTCCACGATGTTCAAGTGAATGACGAGGCCGCTTTCTAGACCTTGTTCTGTTGGTTAGCCACCAAAAACCTTTCAAATACTGTCCATATGACTGTCTCGTCGTCACTCCGTCCCACTCGATACGCGCTCTCATGAATATCGCTGAGCAAGTCGAAAGATGTGCTGTTTCTGTACTAGAGATAGGAATGGTGAGCAACGACACGGACGGGCACAGAAAGCACGCGCTTTTACGGGAGCACGTTGCGCGCTGAACACGGCTTCAACGATTCCATACTGAAACGCGAACGCTTAGGACGTAATGGACGGATGTTCGTCTCAATCGATGAGACTTTGTGAACAGATGAATGGTAGGTATATACGAGTGCTCGAACAGGGGTATAACGCTCTCCCTACGGTTGCGGCAAGTGAGTATTCCGTGTACGTCAGCGCCAGCGGTGATTTCATCGAATGACCATCCGTAAATCACCGTAGGGACAGGCTCGTTCAGCACCTCATACTTCATGAAAGCGCTCCTGGTGGCTTCTCCATCCCAGATGCTTGTGTCGCTCTGTTGGACATTATTGCATTCGATCGCACAAAAGCGAAAAGGCGTACGCAGCTGAGGTTTCCATGGAGCTGCGCTTTGTGCCTGCCGAGGTTCTCCGGTTCAATGCAGACGAAGGTGTCGTTTCTGGTGTCAAACATCGTTCCGAAACTCACGAATCCATAGACGAGTTGTTCGCATCGATGCCACCGAGAGACGCAGGACGCTATTAGGGATCGCATCGCTTCACTTGTCCCGAGACACGACGCCGAGCAAGGGTGCACAGAGTTTCCGGAGGCACGGCTACCAGCTGTCTATATTCCTCTGGATATTTCTATCCAATAGTTGTGCAACAACACAACTGGTACCCAGAACACTACATTTGGTACGGCGTGTTCGCAGGATAAGAGATTTGCATGGACGACCGCCAGCATACCAGGAAATGAAGCGGCGCCTCGTCGCTGGAACGATACTAAACACAGCACAGGTGCCCAAAAGTATCAAACCAAGCTCAAAAGCGAAATCCGAATGTGAATCAATGTTGAGCGCTTCACGAGGTGTACCCTTTTGCCGCTGAACTTGGTGAAGGCTTAGCCTACTGCCCTATAAAAGGTGGGAATGATGGAAGGAGTTCTTGGTGTACCATACCGATGGAGGCAAATGACGAGTTGGTGGCGGAAGGTACCGAGGTGCTTGCGAGTTCGGAAGCGATCTTGGCCCGAGGGCAAGTGACACTCCAGAGCGCCCAAGCTCATGGAGTTGATATCGGGCCTCGGACCAGCAAACGTCTTCATCAAAGGCTGGGTGCAACGTGATCCCTGCATTTTTTTTTGCATCTTGCGCTGCCACGTGTTCCTGAACAGCGCCCCACAGCGCAGAGCGGACGCCCCGAATCCGTGCGCCTTCCCGTCCTCATTTCAAGAGTAGGGCATGATGGAGGCCAGCAAACAGCGTGACCGCATTCGTACCATTCTCGACGCGCTGAGCACCACACTGGGCAAAGAAGCGAATGCTTCGAATGTCTCCTGTAGTGAACGTATGCGAACGTCCAAATGGCTCTCGAAGAGGACCTGTGCCGAGCATACATGAGACTCAGCAAGGTACGCCAACAGTTTCGCTTGTTCAAAGGAAGGATACATGCATTGTCCATCTTGTTCCATGAGTTCGAAATCCAAATGACCGATGACCCGCGTCGTTTGATGGAGTACCCCATGGGCCTGGAGGTGCTGCAGCGCGCAAGGCCTGCACTTCTGCTCCTTCACCCGGAGAGCAGAACAATTGCAGAAATTGACTTGCGACGATGCTCATCGATGCAGTCAAGACGACATTGACGTATCGCGAGCACGAGTACACCTTGGAATAAGTGTAAAATCTGAACGTGAAATAGATTCGTTTCCGTCAGATGGAGTACTGTAAATGAAGCGGTCATCAGATGACGAGGTAATCGAAAATGAGACGCATGCGCTTTGGTGTTCTTCAACAGGCCGCCATTTGCTCAAGCACTCTCGAAATCGAGACTTGAACACCTCGAATAACAGTCGGGGATCGCTTGTGCTTCTGGAGCGTCCAGCGGTTTCAAGTCGAGCAACGCTGTTTAGAATATCCTTCCAAACTCGGTCTAGGCATTTCGCTGCTACGTTCGAGACTTTCGGAAAGCAAACTCAGCGACAAAGAGGGAGCTTTCGTTTCCCGACCGGATCAAGGCACAAGTTTGGTCCATTCAGCACACTACATGCCTGGAGCACCCCATTTGTACATGCAGATGCGTCAGCAACGATTTTCCTGCCTGGGTCCAGAACGATCACCATATAAAACGATTCGAGAATGCTGCTTAACAGCCTGAACGGGTCGTGCATCTCAATTGCCTGCATGCACCTGTCGCTCTCTCTCCGCTTCGCACACCTCTTTGCATGACTCCCAGGGATACGTTCATGCAAGTTTACCGACGCTGTCCTCGGGTGCTCAAAATATCAGACTTTAGGTTTCAGGTTGCCGACGCTCCAGAAGCGCCAAACGCATTTCATCTGGAAAGCTACCCGCTGGGCCAAGCACTCGCGCTTCCTCGGCAGCATTGCCAAAATAACGTTCCCTGCCGTACACCAGTTCAGCTGTTCGAATCCGATACCCTGGATGCAAATTTGCGAGGCACTGTAATGAAGATGCATCCGGAAGGTACCCGAAAACTGCTACGGTGCCGGTAAAGGCGTTGCCGGTGGGATTATTCGCAGCCAGCGATCGCTTATCAAAAGTAAAGATGTAGAAAGCGCGCTGCGCATCGTTGACATCTTCGGTGGAATGTGCCATTGCCAGGGTTCCGAAAGGGCCAACTGGCAGCACCGGCGGCTGCCGCTGGGTTGCCACCATAGCCGTATCGATCGACTCGCCGTACAGGGGAGCGGGCTCGCCCTCGAGCAGGATCTCCAGCGGAAGCAGATGCTCGGTGTCAGCAGGCTTGCCGTCGTTCGCGGCTTCGCTGAAGAAAACGAAGGAGCCCTGCTCTTCCGCGATGAGCGGCATGCCGTCGTATTCATGGGCAAGCACTCGCCGAACAAAGTTGCCGGATGTGAGCGGGGCGTTCCAGCCGTCTACCACGACCTGCAGCACACAAGGTGCAGGTGTTCCGCGCGTTTGCCCCGTATCGCTGCGGGCTGGGCGAGCGCCGGCGGTCGTCTTCGGCGCTTCCAGGTAGAGTCGTACCAGCGCTCGGCCTCGCAGTCGCGCCTCGTCATCGTATCGACGAGGAATGCGAAAAGGCACACGGCGTATGCTGGCCTCCTCGAGGCGAGCGAGCTCCGCCAAGGCCCCCGAGCGGGACGCGGATGCTTCCGCTCGCACGGCTGCCGCCACGCTGCGTATCGTCGGCTGCGTTGAGCCCGGGCCCAAAGCGTTTAGTTGCTCCAGAGACTCGACAAGATGGGTGATTTCCTGCTCCGTTCTTCGGAGGGTGTCAACGACAACTTGTTCACGGCCAACATCGAGCAGAATATCGAGACGCTCTCGTTGCAGAGCAGCGAGCGCCTGGCGAGCACTCTTCAGCGCCTCACGCAGACCGCGGCGGAAGCTTCCGCGTAAGCTCAATTCGACGTCCACCTGTTCTAGCTGGCGTTGAATCTCCCAAAAAGGGGAGTCTTCTGGCAACGGGAGCGACCACCGCAAAACTGCCGCTCCATCCGTTGAAACGTATCGACGGAGCAGCGGGTTCCCAAATCGATCGATGCTGGTTCGTGGCTGGGCAGCACCAACAGTTCGTGCAAAGTCCGCAATGGAGTCGGAAGCGCCTTCTGCTGCAGACGCGCGACCAACAGCCACGCTATCCGGATGGACACCACAGAGGGTGACACCGGCGGATATCACCAGCGCGCATGCCCAGCGCACACCAGTATCGACAAGGCTGGGAACATCGAGCCGCAAGTTTGTCAGCGAGTGCCGCATCAAGCTTCCCATTCTGCTAGTTTCAGCGGCTGTGCATCCTTTCGAAGCGGGCTCTCCGAGCATTCGCATTCGTTGCCAATGGCAGGGCGATCGTTTTGGTCGTCCATCGCCGTCAGTTGCCAGCACCAAACGGCAGGTGCTCTCGCCCAGGGTCTGGAATTTTGTAGCTCGAACGCGCTGGAAGCTCCCATGCGCCCACTGCCATCCACATCTCCCGTACAGAGTAGTTTGACGATTTGGAGTTGGGGTTGCTAAAGGTTCAGCGCCTACGCGAAAACGAGCGCGATTGCGGGAACGCCTCCGAGTCTGGCGGCAATGTGTCCTAGTACGAAGCCAGTAGTCCATGGGATGCGTACTCGAGCGCACATGTCGATTCTCGCCCGTTGGTTGGGTGCAAACGGACGCGCCAAAGCCGCGATTGCTGCTGTGGCTTTGAATCCAAAGCCGCGGCTGTGAAATCCAACATAAGTTGCTCAAAGCTGATGCACACGGCACTGGCACCCGCTTGCACACCACGACGACGTTCCAAGTAGCTGCATAAAAACCCTCGTTTCCATTTATGGACGTAGCGTTGCGTGCTGTCGCTCGCACGCCCCAAAAACGGCTCAAGTGCTCGCTGGAGCCTCTCCGTGCAGTGTGCTGTTCCATGCGGTGGCAGCCAGCATAGCCGAACGGCGTGTGTTCCGTAGTGCTCAGATAAAACCCTTCCAGGTGACCGAAAATCTGGAAATTGCTTTTTTTGGCAAAGTGTAGGTACAGACGCTGGCAGCAGCCGCGTTGCAAACCGGGATAAAAACGCCGCGCGTACTCGCGTACAGCAACTTGCCCGCGCTGCACCACGCTGACTATTCCCGCGACACCGTTCACGCCTGGAACGACGGCTTCCTGTTGCCTACGTAGTAGTACTTGATGAACGCCCCTCTAACCTAGACAGGTTTCCAGTCGTCTCAGACCTAACCTGTGGACCCGGCACCGTTTCCCGAGCACGTGGCGAATGCGCAACGAAACCAGCCCTCGAGCCGTACTCGTAGCAGGCGCCGTCGACGCCAGTGCTACGCTCGACGGTACATCGCGCACATCAAAGCAATGCAGTGCAATGAACTACAGTCCATAACATCATCGTGGAAAGCGATGTGACAAATGAAAGCAATGCAGTGCAATGTACTACAATCCAAAACTTTATAATGTAAAACGATATAACCAATCCTAGTGTACTAAAATTCAACACTTTATTATGTAAAACTATATAACAAATCCTAATGTACTACAATCCAACACTTCATAGCGTAAAATAATGTAACAAATCCTAATGTACTACAATCCAACACTTCATAGCGTAAAATAATGTAACAAATCCTAGTGTACTACAATCCAACACTT